>CENJ01097779.1_pt1 | contig 54987 bp, 68 predicted proteins | sample 356161 | NCBI WGS metagenome assembly CENJ01 (sample SAMEA2619531, study PRJEB7988) | marine metagenome | biome: marine biome (ENVO:00000447); feature: surface water layer (ENVO:00002042); material: "saline water (ENVO:00002010), including plankton (ENVO:xxxxxxxx)" | depth 5 m
TTATAATCTTTGCCAAAATGTTCATCACTTTGTAAGCGCGTTACAAATGCTTTTAAATTTTGCTGTTCAGGCGCGCCCCATTGAGGCTTTTGATCCGCGCCAATAACGCCTTCAACTAACTGGATAGCATCTTTAAAAGTTTTCGCTGAGTCGAGCTTGTCCATCGAAGCTTGCGATGGCGCTTGATCATAAAAGCCATTCTCGGCAAGTGCGTCATAGCTGTTCAGGATATCTTGCGCTTTACCCATAACGCTCAGCATCTTGGGCAAGTCATCTAAATATTCAGGATTTACGCGCCCCACGGCGCCAATGAAGTCCTTAATCTGATCATTTTGCGTTGCCAAATACTCAAAAGAAGCTCTGGCCGCAGCTTTTGGATCGCCTTTATGCGCTTCATGTATACGGTTGAGTTCAGTTTTTACGTATCCACCGCCAATGGGAATGATCTTATCAAGAACTGCAGCATCATTGGTTGCAATGGCCTTAAATTTATCAAGTCCTGTAAGTCCGTCTGAATCTTTAACTGAGAGGTTTGTATGTAAGGCTTGCTTGAGCGGAATAATCGTGTCCGCATCATAATTCTTTTGTGATGAATCTAATCCTGCAATTTCGTTTAATTGATTGAGGAAAACAACTGAAGCTGCGCGAAGAACTTCATCATCGGCGCTTTCTGTAGGAAAACCAAGCGCGGCAAGGTTATCTCTTAAAAGTTGTTTTTCTGCGGTTATGTCCGCCATATTTGACCCTCGTTCATTTAAGTAAAGCTATAAATAACTTACTTTAAAATCAGTGGTTTATAATTTTTGTTATAAACCTGAATTCTTATGAATCCTTATAAATTAGCCACATTCTCGCATATAAATGCTGAAAATGCAATTTATTTAATAATTTCAAAAGGTTAACAAAAGGTTAATATGGGCTATATGAGAGGAATATTCTCGCGCTCAAGAGCATATTTATAGAAGTCAATATAGCCTTTTACAGATGCGTCTTTTGTGAATTCGTTTTTATAACGTTCAAAGCCGTTTTTTATAAGAGTTTGACAAAGCTCTGAATCAGTTAGCAGTCGCTCTATATTTGCTTGGATAGCGTCCTCATTATCAATCTCACTTATAAGTCCATCAGCTTCATGACGAATAAATTGTCGCGGCCCATCTGCATTACATGCGACAACTGGAGTTTTCTGTGCCCAGCATTGAACAAAAACGGTTCCAAAGCCCTCATTACGTGAAATGAAAGCGCACACATCTGCAGCTTGCAAGAGAGCTGCTCTATCGGTGCGCCAGCCCAAAAGCTTTACGCGCTCTTCTAAGTCCAGCTCTTTGATAAGGGTTTCAAGCTCTTCGCGCTGAGGCCCTTCACCTGCAATCCAAAAATGTGCTTTCGGTATTTTTTTTGCGACTTTAATTAACGTATCAAAGGCTTTATCTGGATGTAGCCTGCCAAGCCCAAGGATAATAGGGGTTTCAGCATCCGCACCATAATCACTGGGGTCGATAGGTGCATCAACGGGTTCTACTTCGGCAAAGTTATTTAGGTGACGTACGTGATCGGAAAAAATGCCATGCTCAATAATATAGTCGCGAATGTCAGGAGTGATCGCGGCAAAATACTCAACATTTGCATAGTATTTCATTTTATAAGGTGTGCCCAGACGCGCAAAGTTTAAATAGCGCGGAATTTTCATGCTCTCGTCCCAGCGCGGCGTAAATCTGGAAGCCCGCGACATCCAATTTTGCGTAATATGCGGTTTGAAAGCTTTTATAATATGCGTCAGAGCTAGCGGTGTATATAAATCTACTTTTCCGCCAAAAGGCAATGTATGTACTTTGATACCTGCTTTTTCCAGGCGCGATACACGTGCACTATTTTTGCGTGTCGCTACTTCTATAGTTTGCCCAGCTTCATGCTGTGCAATACACATGTCAACAAAAGCGGTTTCGGCGCCGCCATGTTTACCGCCAGCCATGATGTGGAGTATACGCATGAGAAAAGAGCGCTTTCTTTAGGCGTCGTCTTTTTGTTCGCTCATTGCATCCTCTGTCTCTTTTTGGATCGTCAGAGGTAAGCTAATAAGCGTAGCTTTTAGAAGATTGATCATTTTTTCTTGTGTGTCATCCATCTGTTTCATGAGGAAATTACAAGAATCTTCTGTCGTTGATGGGATTTTTTGAGTGCTCGCTTCTTCTTTAGCGCGGGTTTTATCGATCAGCTGGAATAGATCTTTGATTTTTTTGCTTTCAATATATTCTTGCACCAAAACCATATTATCAATATTACCTTCTGCCTCTTTCAAAATTGGATTGATAGCATCGTTCCATTCTTTTACACGTGCATCAAGCTGCGTTTTCATTGCAGGATGTTTCTCACCACATGCACTAACGGCTTTCTGACGGCTGTCCTGAACAGTTTTAACAACTTTGATGAGGTTGTAGTTGCTGTAAATAACATTGAAATGACGTGTGCTAACTTTATCGAGGTCCTTAGAAAGCTCCTGATAAGCTTTGGCTATAATATTGCTTTTTTCACGAGGATTATCATCAGCATGCACGGCCATAGGTGAAAGGCAAACGGCACAGGTCAGAAATGTTGTCAAAATTTTGCGCATTGTAAAGAATCCTCATTATTAAACTATTGAATATAGATTAGCATGATGGAAGCAAAAAAAAAGCCTGTATGATATTGAACCGAATAATTAACAGGGTAAAAACATCGATTCATCATACAGGCCAGTGCGCATGACATAAGAAACTTTTGCTATAAAACTATTTAACTCTTTCTCTAAAGGCCCTAATTTTTGCTCTCAGAGAGCCTTTAGTAAATCCCTTTCGCTGGTCAATATAATCAGCTTTTTTATAAGGCTCTGTAACGATGGGTAACTGTTCATAACCTTATATTTATAATTTAACATAATAAATATGAATAGAAAGTAAATAAAATTAGATATATTTTTTAAAAAAATATCTTTTTAATCAGGTATTTATCTATACAATTTAGATAAAATTTTATCTAAATTTTAGCCTGTTTTTATGGGACCTAGAAAACTATTTTGTAGCGGCGCACTTGGTTTAAGTAATAAGGGCATTTGGTTTTATAATTTATATGGAGCGTAAGGCGCAGCGCGGGTTTAACATAATGGGGTAAAATCACTTTTTTGTTTAGCTTTGCATTGACTCCCACAGGTTCAAATATATATGTTCTCCTTATGTACTCATCCGATTCTTACAAAGTTGAACACTCATTTGGTGACTGGCCTGATAAAATCACGGAGCAAAAGCACCAAGAAAAAGTAATATTTTTTTAGAAAACTGCGTTGAAGAGTGCCGCGAGCGTGATATTAGGTCTCCTGAATTGTCGGAAGCCCTTAAATATATAGCTATATATAAGCGCCCCCTCGCCAATCAATTTGAAGCAGCTCTGTGTATTGAATACCCAAGCCACCGATATCACGCCCTTAATAGCATCCTAGGGCAGATTAAAAAGCTTATGCCTCCCTCTTAATGTCATAGTTCATAATGATTAATTCCCTTGCTTTCACATCATTTGATTGAGCACTTAATGTATAAGTCAGCTCAGCCTCATGAAATATAAAGTCCTTAAATATTTTGCGCACCTCTGGAGTGTCATTTAAAGAGAGTATAAAGCGCCCTTTAACCTCACTTAAAAGCGATGCCATCACATCAAATTCGGCGCGATCAAACATGCCCTTGCCGTAATCATTTTCGCATCGATAATAAGGTGGATCGAGATAAAATAAGGTGTTTGGCTTATCATAACGATTAATGAAGGTTTTATAGTCTAAACACTCAATTGTGACCGATGATAGACGGTTATGAACCTCCTCAAGCATTGGTGCGAGCTTATTCACATCAATGCGTCCCGGACGCTCTTTTGTGACACCAAAACAGCGCCCAGAAACCTTACCGCCAAAGCTCATGCGCTGAACATATAAGAAACGTGCGGCGCGTTCTAAATCCGTTAAACTGTCTGGATTCATTTTAATAAGGCGTTCGAATTCATCCCGGCTGGTTATCTGCCACTTAAGCATATCCATTAAGGCTACGTAATGGCGCTGTAAAACCCTAAAGAGGTTTGAAACATCGCGGGAATAATCATTGATAAATTCAGCCTTGGGCTTTTGATTTCGGCGCAAGAAAACCCCGCCCATGCCAACAAAACACTCAGCATAGGATTTATGGGGCGTGGCGTTGATGATATCGATAATTCTTGGCGCTAATCTTAGCTTTCCGCCTTGATAAGGTGCTACTGGTTTAGTTGGTTCTATATTTGTTATTGTGGATTGCATAACTTACTCCTAATATATACCCGCCGTGACGTTGCGGTGCGGGATGATCACGAACGTGATCGGTTTGTGTCATGCAAGCTTAACTCTTGCGGCTATGGGCGTTGGCGCGCCCATGCCCCCGCTTAATTACGGGAGCAAATTCTTACTTAAAGTTCAATTCTAAACGGTATTATCGGCAATGCTTGCGGAGAGTTATCGCGTAGAACCTTATCTAAATTCGCATTATTAATATCGCTCATGGCATCAAAGCCATAGTAAAGGACAGCCGCGCCGGTAGGGGCGCTGGCAAGTGTTAATGTCACCTGATCGGCAGTGCTTCTGACTGCGCTGGTGATTGGAATTTCTGTGCCATTCACAAAATCACCATCAAAACATCTAAAACCAAGAATGCCCGTGTTTGGCGTGATATCCGTTCCGCCATCATGATTAAGATTAACAGTGACTTGCGTGCCGTTTAAAACCGCATTATCACACTTCATTCCGTCAACTGATCCGCTAACTGCTGCCCCCTCGAGCTGCGCGATTTTCCGTGCCGTTCTTGCGGCTATGATAGTATAACCCGCATCATTTAAATGGATGCCATCATGCAAGGGCTGGTCATATTCGCATGCCGATATATGAATCCAGTCATGATCCTGTGCAAGATTAAGCTGCGCTTGGCGCAGATCCTGCAAACCGCCAGTATTCGTGAAACCCGTTTCACGGCGTGAAATCAGGTGAATAAGCACTTGAAGGTCAGAATTTGCTTGGCGGCGTAGTTCTTCAAAAACCTTTAGATAGAGGTCTTGAATAATTTCAAGATCAACAACACGGCCAGCTTTATAGGGTGCTAAATAATGGCTATCCGCTTGGCCTTGAGACCAAGGCATTATAGATGGTTTTATTCTTAGGCGATTATAAGCATCAATCCATGCATAAAACGCCCCTCCATACTCACCCGTCTCACGGTCATACCACCACTTTTCTGGATCGGTGGTATGTTCTTTTAAAAGGGCTGAGCCAGATGTAGCCCCATTAATTGTGATGATTTCTCTGTTTAGTAGGGGAGAAGCGACACGTGAAAACTCTCTAAAACCAACTGGTCGACCAGCCTCAATAGAATCATAGAGATGGTACATAAGTGACTGTCCGCCTGTAATAAGAGTCAGTGCCGAATGACTCCCCATTCTCGTGGCGAGCTGCTGTGCGTTAAGGAATGAAGATCCAACTTCGGCCTCATGAACCACCCCATTAAAGGGGTCTTGACCGCCATTTCTTGAACCTACATAAAGCCGCGTAAAACCTTCCAAGGTGCTTGTCCAATCTGCGACATCTATGGCACCTTCGCGCACTTGACCATTCGATATCATGAGGTATGTGTTGGTGTTTAAATCCCATGTGAGACCAAGTGTTTTAAGTGCGCCGCCATCAACAAAGTGAGCAAAATCACCAACCGTTGCCCCAGCACCTGTATTTGAACGAATTCTAAAGCCAAGGTCATTATCATCTTGCCAAAGCCTTAATCCAATGGATGGGTTACTCGCCCCATCATTTAGCTCGAACGGGTATTCGCTGCCACTAGCTGGTGTAGTGTCATTTGATGTAAACCGCGCCCAAATGAATCCTTGTTGTTTCTTGTTCCAAGGCTCATTGCCAGTCAAATTTATCAGACCGTTTTGCGGATTAACAAATCTTTGTGCATGAATAATTTCTGCTTCATGGGCAGTATGACTTTTTAACTGTCCGACTTTAAACAGCATGATTAGATTCCTTTACTATTAGGGTTTTGCTGGCCAATGTTCATCGGCGCTGAAGTCTTGAGGCAGTGATACCTCCAGCGCATTACTAGCCGCACGCACATCGGCGGCGTAGTCTTTTAGTGCCTGAGAAACTGGCGTGCCACCCAATTGCTCGCGCTGTGTCATCCAATACGGAATAGCTTCGGCAATTCTAATCGCAGCTTCCGTTTTTATACCGGAAATGATTTTTTCATCTGTCCTTTCCGGCAAAAAGGATTGTCTTTCTTCTTCGGTAAAATCTCTAAATTCAACTTCACCATTCATTAGATTTACTTCTTTTACATCCATAGCTTATGCCTCCCAAGAAATGTTAACTTCGCCTTCATCAAAAGTATTAGATCCCGCAGAAGTCGTGATGCGGATTCTATCCAAAACACCTGCCAACTGTTTATGACCAGCGCCGTAATAAGCCTGTGGTACATCGTATCTTGAGCAGTTGGAGTTGATTGCCCATAAGTTACTAGCAGCATCCATCAAACTTAAAATCATAAGGCCGCTATACAAAACGCCTCCTCCATTATTGAGATTTTGAACGGCAACACATCCGTTTGACCATGGAGTGCCAGTCACTCCATCTGTTTGAGTCGCACCGTAATAATTTGAAGTTTCAAAACCACCTGCTGAGCCAAGTTGAACCGTCAACCGATCCGTTCCGGTCGTTGAAACCTCTTTGAACATGACATTCACCTGTTTCACACCTGCTGGAATACCAGTAAAGTCAACAGCTGTCCCCGAGAGTGTAGTTTTAGTACCTAAAGTAATAGGTTCTAATCGGGCATCGATTGCTTGTTTTACACGCAATGCTGTCATGATATCTTCGTTATCAACACCTGCAATTGCCATAGCTTCAGTCGCTATATCATATGTGGACTGACCATCACTGATCATTTGTGATATCGCAGTATGAAGCTGTGTTAAATCTGCTTGGTCAGGCGCTAAACCAGCGCCAGTAATAACGTTCATCACTTCGCCTAGCAACGCATTAAAGAACGCGGCTGAAGGATATGCGCCTTGCTGCGCGGCTTCATTTAAACCATTTGGATCTGCGTTCCAATATGATCTATTATCGTTTTCCTCGTCACCCGGCAACGCATTTAATGGTGGTACGTATTTCATGGTTTTACTCCTCGTAAATGAAAGTTAATTTTGAATCTGCTGGCTTAATACGCCTTAGAATACACTCAAGTTCGTCAGCCCGGCGGATCTTAAGAAGTGGATCTCCACATGCAGAACGGCCACAGGCAAAACGGACGAATTTCGCGCCGCTTACGCGCAAATTCCAGTGATAATGCATAACGCCGGGCGGCTGGCATCCATGCAAATATTGACCATGTGCGTCTGAGGTTACAGCTCTTCCGCAGCCATATTGACCAAGTGCCAGCGGCCTATATTCATAAATCTCAACCTGATATCCGAGGCGCTGTGCAATGTTCTTAAAATTTTGACGCGAAGGTGATGCATTATCCAAGAGCTTTGAGATAATAGAATCGCGCCGCTCGCCAAGCGTTTGATCACCTAGAGAGCAACTATCAGGCAGTCCTGTGAAGGCTTCCCATTCATTGAAAAGCTCAATTGTTTTGCGCGGATCAGCCTCATCGATAAGAGCCGCTGCGCGTTTATGTATACGCGCAAACTCGGCTGCAGCAGGTGTTAAAACCTTGGCAAAATTACTCCCCTCGCTCCGATCAATCTGCCCCGGCGGTAATAGGCTTAAAAGCAATTTTAAATATTGATTTTGAAGTGACATTAGGCCGCTGCGCTCCATGTAATATTACCAAGAACTGGCAAAGTGCCAAACTCGAAAGCCAAATCCTGATTAGGAGTTATAAGTTGGTGAAAATTCTCTCCCAAACTTACTGAAATGGCAGCAGATAAGCGTGACAAGCGTAAGGTTACACCACCTGCACTGGCCTCACGTTTAAAGTAATCTTCAATCTCCGCCAGCGCTGCATTTTGAGTGGTCAAATTATTAGGATTAAGAGCAATTTCAAAGTCAATTGGCGATAGAACCGGAGCAACTACAGAAGGACGAGATCCAACTGGACGCACAGATTCAATATGATCTTTGACAGCTTGCACCTCATCAGCTGTTGGTTGCGGTGTATCCGGCTTATTATCCATGGAAAAAGTGACATGCACAGTTACATAACCATCATCCGATTCCTTCGCCCATGACCTTGTAACGCCAGCAACTTCTTTAGCCCAAAATTCATAGTCTCTAAGTGAGCCGCCCCGTGGTGGAGATTGAACACGCTCCACAACACGGCCTTTAAGATCAGGATCTGCTTCGATTTCTGCGCCGCCGCTTAAACCATCCGCTGCTACTGTGATTGATGTTATTCCCGGAATCACGTCAGTCGGATTCAATGAAACACCCGGTGCAGCATTGCCGATCAAGCCTTCTGAGCGTGAATTAACTCTTACGCTCCCAAGGCCAGAACCATCCAATGTTAAGTCCTCAAGAGTCCTATAACTAATGCTATCATCACGTACAAGGATACTCCCGGCTGCTATTTCTGTCCCAGCCGTCCCTTCAATATCGACTAATCCTGTGGCCAATGATGACGATTTACGGCCACCTTCAAGCCAGAAATTAGCATGCCCCTCTAAATACTGTGCTTCAGCAGTTGGTGGCAAAATCTGTTTTGCAATAAAGGATAGATATGAGTACAGCTCTGTGCTGACTATGGTGAGTGCGCGTGAAACCATATTTTCTGCAGTCCCCGGAAGGGATGCGTGCTGCGTTCCAGTTGAGAGGGCGCTATCGGCCTCAACTCTTTTTGCGATCTCTAATGGTGTAGGAATTTTATAGCTCATAGACTGTGCCTTTCTCATAATCAACGCGAAGGGATAGCTTATCGCCGTTAGACATTTTAAGTTCCACGGCCAGATTGAGTCGCTTCCTGTGATGCCATTCATCTTGGATTTCTATGTTTTGGACATACCCGTCATCGATCGTCCATTGGATGGCTTCCCGAACATATTGTATAGCGCGGTTTCGCGTCTCCTCAGTGGCTATCTCATGGGCTAACAACCATAATTTTGATCCAACTAAACGCCCACGCTCATCAAAAATATCACCAACCCATCCCTGCCGATCATCTAATAAAGATGTTCCATCAGCTTTGAAGCCATAAGGCAAAGGGTCATGTTGAGAAGCGCGGCGATTGGCGAGAATGGACACCATAACTGCGCTTAAAATCGTTCTTTCTTGAACGACACCATTATCCATTACAATGTCGAGTAGACCGTCTTCATTTGGCATTAATTTCATGACTCCCCTCCCATTTGCTGCGAAGGAGTATGTGTTTGGCTTCCCGCGCCATTTTCTGTATGCGTGTGGCCATTAAAGACGCTGCGCATTCCGCTCATCGTCTGGCCATCACTGTCACAGCGATCTTTGATTTCACCAGTGCATTCGAGAATAGGTGTTTCAAACCGGATTTTCTCAGCCGCCTTGAGGATTATTTGACCATTTGCGCTAATCTCGATAACGCCGCTATCCTTGAGGTAAATAAACTGTTTAAAAGCGTCATAAAGCTGAGTTTCACCAGTGTTTAAACCTTTAGGGCGCTCATAATAATTCTCAGATAAACACACCATTCGAGAACGGTCTCCGGCAATCGCTGCAAGAATAGCAGCGCACCCGGCTGGCGGATTGGTTGTTAGCCCAAACATCTGAGGGCGTTCGATGCGGTCTTTAATTTCTCCGGCATGCATCCGCGCTGTTACATTTTGACGCGCATATTCGTCATTAATTGAGCCGATTGTACCTCTTACAATCATGTTTTTGAGTTTGTCTATGACTTGCCTCATGCGCCGCCTCCCCAGAGTTCATCATCTGTTTTAGGTTCTCGCGCTGGCGGTAGATCATAACTCTCTGCTGGAGCAACCATTATAGAAGAGGTTGTTCCGTCCGAGTCGCGATTTAGATCCACGGCCTTAATAAGCATATCTCGATTAATATTAAGCTCTGGGTCTTCGACTCTAACAAGCGAGTTAATCTTCCAGAATTGTCCTTCTGAGGCTTCCCAGCCCGGCACTGTATAGGTTAGATCCGTCCCATTAAATCGGCGGTGTCGAACTTCCCATTCAGCTCTTGCCTGAAGCTCTTCTTTCGTAGCATCGGCTTCTGAAACAATTATAAGCGGACGGTGACGTTTTATATCAGGGTCGTAAGCAACCCCCTCTAATTCAGCTAAATCCTCAGCGCTTGCATTACCAAAACCAGCATCACCGCTTGAGCCATTATTGCCGCCTTTAACCGTGACTTTTGAATAACGCCCGGCATGCGATATTTGACCGCTGCGGGTCATAACATTTTCACCCAAAATTATTGAGCCTAAAGAGCGTTCCGCACCAATTTTTGAAAGTAGAACAGAATCAATACCGTCTGTAAATGGCTTAATTCTGCGGTATTTGCACAATCGCGCCATCACTTCCGCGACAGTTTCGCCAGGGGAAATATTAATCTCGGAAAGAGGTTCGCCAATGTCAATTTCATTGGTTTTAACACGCATATTAAATGGCTTTAAAATATCGTTTAAAGCCTCATCTAATTTCATATTTTTCTTAGAAAAAGAACCATCACTAAAAGAGGCTGAACAATCAACCAAATCACCTGTTGCGTCGCGGCCAATATATGTGAAGAAATGACCATTTGAATCACTCGGATTTAAAGTTTGGATTTGGGATTTGAATACCAGCTGATTATCAATTTCAACTGTTAATGTTTTGCCCGGTCTAAAGGATTTAATAATAGAATTATCCTGATCAAAAACCACAACTTCGATAGAGCCGCCAAGAGTAAGCATCGAGCGCGAAAACTTCACATCACTCGTAAGTTTATAAGGCTGACCGTCAACGCGGATTACAAAATCATGAGATTTTACAAATCTAGACATCGATTAAAACCTCCAGTTCGGTGGCTGGCAAGAAGCCCGGATGTTCAACCCCATTCCGTTTGGTGATATCATCCGCTTTCGCAAAAACATTTGCCGCGCTATCACCATATAAGCGATGTGCTAAGGCCAAAGCTGATCTATTCGTCTTATTGTTAATATTGATTGTTTCAGGTAAGCGTCCAATGCCTGTATTTATATCTGCATTCACATCAGCCATGAGAGTGCCGATCTGCAGATATGTATCGGACCAGCCCATTTCACCAGCTTCTCGGCGTACATCACTTAGAACCGCCAAAACATCATCTCGCACACCAAGTGCTTCTTGCTTACTCTCAAATTCAGCAAATGAGGTTGCTATAGCCGCTGCGCTCGCGCTTAAAGAGCGCATTAAAAGAGCGCTTGATTGAGTGTTCTTAGCCCTTAATGAATCAGAGCTAGCATCCGATATGTTAAGGAGGCTGGTATTATTGGGTGCGGCGGCTGCAGATAGGGCATGTGCAATTTCTAGTGCGCCTGTATTATCTATAGTGGCTGCTGCTGGACTTGCGACTGTATAGGAAACCTTATCTTCAAAGGATGTTATATTTTCAAAGAAATCACCTATAGTTTTAGTTAGTTCATAGGCGGAATTCATTGGAAGCTCAGGTGTAGAGATATTACGTAAGCTTGAAATGCCGCTTTGAATATTGTTTAAGAATCCTGAAATCTCAAGCGCTGCAGCGTTTAGCGCAAAGTCCGGTACTTGCGGGATAAAACTTGATTGAAACTCATTCATTGCCGCCGCATTCACATTAGAGGCTTGAAGCTGCACCTCGTATGAAGTTGATGAACCACCCTCATATGTGTGTTCATCTACGCGCTCAAATGTAATTGAATAAACAGCCGTTCCGACCTTCTTGTCAGTTGTCATCCGCCGCGCCTCTGTAACAACAGCGAGCATTTCACCCTCATGAGGCAGTATTAAACGACCTTCGCCTTTTACATTGAGCAAGCGTTCAAATTCTTCGAACATTTCTTGAAAATTAGCGCGTCCACCAATAGTGGCTTCAATGTTAAAAGAAGTCTCTTTTACCCCTACATCTTCGTATGTAAGAACCTTTCCGTTTATGGCTTTCTTTTTGCGAACATCATTGCCAAAACCCTTGGTCTCTGAGGATGTTGAAAATTCGAAGCCCCTAAAGGATGCTTTGTTCAATTTTTCTATAAAACTCATAACGCATTCCCCATCAAAACACCCTGATCAACTGCCGTTTCGAGACCGCGATTATTCATCGCCGCACTCACTCTTGTACGGCCTTCCGCATCTACTTTGACTTCAATCTTTCCTTTGAGCTCTTCGTTATCACCAGCAAACATACGCCCAATGTATCCGCCGCCAAAACTACCAAGTGCACCGCCAATTGCTGCGCCAATCGCTGTTCCAATCACTGGTACAACCGAACCAATCCCTGCACCTAATGCCATTCCTGCTAATGTTCCACCTGTTGAGCCAAGCGCCTCTCCCATCGCCCCATGTTCATTCGACAGCGCCGCCGATCCTATATCAGCTGCAATTAATCCAGCACCGAGGTAAGGCACTGCCTTCAATGCGCCTTTTCCGAATTTTGCAAAACGGCCAACCTTGCCAGCCTTAGATGCGATTTTTGAGAATTTATTAGCTTTACCAGCTCTTCTTGAGAACTCTTGTCCTAAGCCGCCAGCACCGCCCATGCCACCCATGCCCGGCCAGTTTGTTACAAATACAGGCTGAGCGCCCATACCGCCAGCAGCCACGCCGCCAAGCGCCCCGGCTATGCCGCCACCTTTACGACCTAATCTACTCTTTAGAAACTTATGCCCTTTAACACCAACAGCCGCGCCGCCTAGAATTGTAGCCGCGCCTAATCCATATCCAACAATATTGTCCATAGTGGATGGTTCAACAGATGCCACACCAGAAGCAGCAGCATTAAGAGGCGCTTGTAATGTATTATAGATGCCGTTTTGAAGGGCAGTAGTGACAACCCCTAATTTTGCAGCGGAGTCATTGGCGGCACGCGCAGAATCGTTAATAAGCGCCGAGCCATCAGAGGCCGCTTGCATAAAACCGTCAAGGCTTCCGAATGAACCTGTATTTTGATATTCAGCGCTCAGGATGTTCAAAGCACGCATGGCTTCACGGTCAAAGACCTCTGAGAGAACTGTAGTATTGCCGCCGCTCACCTTCATGATGTCTTTGACAATTTCATTGATAGCACGCATACGTTTGGGATCTTCAGGATCAACCAATTGAACTCCGGCACTTGATAGAATTTTTCTTTTCTTAGCATCACTGAGGGTAGCCAAAAGCGCCTCAAACGCCGTGGCACTCTGTTCAGCTGATCCAGTACCTTTTCGAATAACCTGAAGCATCGCGCCCATTTCACGCGCAGCATCTTTACCGACCCTTCCCATAGGAGCGTAAGCGGCAGTAATACGCTCACCTTGAGCGGCAAAATTTTGAAGTGTGAACGCGCCAGCTTTACCTTGGTTGGTGAGAAGATCTAGTGTTTCAAAGAGTTCTTCCGGCTTTTTGATATCAAACTTTTCAGAGAGATCCGCAATCATTGCACCGATATCACCGCCTTCTGCGCCAGTTGCTTGAATAGCAAGGCCGATATTTCTCAAATTCCCGCGTGCAAGCTCAAAGTCGCCCGTCTTTTCTATGATTTTATCCATAGCGTTTAGGAGCTGCGATGGATCAATACGGATATCTGCCTCTTGAGCTGTTTTTACGATTTCGCTTCTTAAGCCCTCTATCTCATCAGCTGTACGGTTTGCTTGAATGCCCAGTCTTGTTAGGCGCGTTTCAAGATCTGTTACATTTTTTATAGCCAGTGCGCCGCCTGCGCCGCCTATAAAAGCAGTGTATCGATTGCCTAATTTATCAATTCCATTATAGGCATGCTTAGATGCCCGGCGAATTGAATTCATTGCCCGTTCGCCGTTCTTAGACATGCGCGTCATGGATTGGTTGATACGATTGGTTTTACCAGAAAACCTATCGACCATCTCAAGCACCATGCTTACATTCATACGGCTCATTTTTATTCTTCTTTTTGGCTTATTAATTTAATAAGAGACAAATACCGCGAGAGCGGCATCTTCAGGACTTCGGAGTGATCTAGCCCAGCCTTGCTGGTGAGCAGGATGAGGCTAGAGTTTAGTTCATTCAGATGCCGCGCTATCTCGCCCCCGCGCACCGACCTCGGCAGCGGTTGCAGCATCCATAGCTTCATTATGATTTACCAGTGCTTCATAATCTTCAGGCTTTAAAGAACGAAGCCAAATAAGGTTTGCTTTGTCTTTATCACCATCAACACAGGCAATTGAGCGAAGTGTTAAGTTCCGTTCAAAAAGCATATGATCCATGACGTAAACTGGGTTTCCGGCAACAATCTCTAATTTTTTCGATACGTCCATAGCGTCAAAGATATCGCCTGTTGAGATTTCACGAACTTCAACTTCAGAATTATCAGAAAGCGTGATTTTCATGTTCTAAAACTCCTTATGCTTTTTTTGCTGGGTCGCCCATGAATGTGAGCGTTACTAGGTTGCCTGTTTCGAGTTCGCCAGTTTGAGCTGCAGACGGTACGACATAAACAGCGCCAGTATCGCTTTGAAATTGAATCTCGACATCAACAGTAGTTTGCTCTTTAATTAGATCTGTTTCCGCTGTCATCGGGATTTGCACTTCAACTTCGGACGCTATTGTTCGTTCTGAGCGGTGAGCTTTATGCCCAACCATTTCAACATCATTGACCGTTCCGCCGATCTTTAGCTTTGCGGCAACATCACAAATCTTATTTTCGCCGTTGACCTTTATGGTGGCCGATCCGTGTATTTGGTTCATTTTTAATCTCCTATAAAACGGGTTTTAAATGGGGTTTTAACTAGCCGCGAATATCCATCTTCGTTGCGATAATCATAAGGGGATCTGTCGGATCTATAGCCATGAGCATATTCACGCGGGTCGGATCTCCTTGATCAACCTCGGCTCGGATGTCTACAAGCTCAGAGACCCACCCTGCAGAAATCCAAAGCTGCGCTCTTGCTGTAGAGCTAGCCGCGATGGTTTTGGGCGTGACCAGCGTTGTTGATGCCGCAGCCGCCGCCTCGCTGGTTGTTAGAACACGCGCTTCCTCGCCAAAATAGAGCGTAGAAATGTAGGCATTATGGTCATAGCGTATAAAGCTAAGCTGCTTCACTTTAGTGATATCAAGAAACACATCATCCTCAATACCAGCGGCGTTCACCTGATACATGGTTACAAGGCGCTCGATGCTTACATTACCATCGGCGTTAACTTTCCAAGTTGTACAACCATTGTTAAGAAGAATTCTGGACTCAGCATCAGTACGGCGCGTCTTAGGCGGTTTAATACCTTTTAGAACAAGCCCTAAATATGGGCGCACCGGGTGTTGTTGTGACCAAAACGCTGTCCATGCGACAATAGCCGCCGCCCAAAGATATGCTGGTTGAGGAGCATCGGCTGGCACATCTATACAAGTCACAAACTCAGAGTTTTGAGCATTTGTGAAAGTATAGTTTTCGGCAAAAGTTCCGCGATGGGCTATAGATAGCGTTGCATCCATTTTCACATTAGGTGAAAAACGTCTCTCCAGCTCATCTTCCATGATTTTAAGATTTGAAGCGTCAGTATAAGGCATCAGAAATTCTGTGAACCATTCGCCTTCTATCGCGTCTAGAACGTCCGTAACATCCGGGTTAGTTGTTCCACCAGCAAGCTGCGTGATATTGATAGCGAACCCCTCTGGAAGTACTTCGCCGCGATAATAGTTCGTCACTATTTTGATTTCGTTCCCGGTCAATCCAGCATTCTTTGATGTGATATCAACTTGAGTATCATCACCGCCGTTTATTACAGCCGTTACAGGCAGATCATTTTCTTCATTAATAGCAGCCACAATTTTTGCTGCAGCCTCCGCAGCTGTATCCAAAGCAGAAACCCCAATTTGCAGTCCTTGACCTGCAATGTAGAGGAATAGAGTCCCTGATGCCGTTGCAGCATTTGTTACAACAATAGAACCCGAAGCAGTAGCGGATGCCGCCGCATCATCTTGTGCTATGGCGTGTACTTCAATTGTGTCTTGAATTCCCAGAATAATACCGCACATTAATGCAATCTGTGATCCTTGGCCAAAAAGTGCCTTTGCTTGGTCTTCATCGGCGATAATCTGTGTTGTGAGTTCATCTGCTGAACCAGTGGCGAGCTTCTGTCCTATTACTAGAATTCTAGTCGGATAATCATAAAGGCCAGTATTGGCGTTTATGAGTGAAAATTCTGCATAGCTGCCGGGCTTAATTTCTCGCGCTGAGATTTGGTTAAAATTGATCATTTTTATGCTCCTTAAATTGAGTTTAAAGCCTGTTCAAAGCCTTTATTTAGCTTTAGATTTCTGAGGTTTTTGAGCTGTTACGACAACATCGCCATCCTTAATGCGCCGTGAAAAATAACGGTCTTTATTAACCAGCTCACCATCCGATGCGAGTGGCTTATTACCATTTTGGGGATTAGGTACGATCAGCTTGTCAGCTGGTTTAACAAAAATTTGATATAGCTGTTTAGTCATTTGCATCTCCTGTTACATGCGAAGTGAGTTGAGCGTTTTCGTCATCAGGCAATCCATCAAGGCCAACCTCGCCAATTGGCGGAGTGTCCCAATTTGTATGAATCGCTTCTAATGGATTAGTTAAATCAACATCCGGGCTTATGAGCTTGACCGGAAATTCAATCTGGAAGGGCAGCATAAAGACCGCTAGTTTCCGATTACTCTCTTCATCAATCGATATCGGCTGAATAGACATGTTTTCTATTGCGCTACAGCCTTCAACATCCGGGAGATATCGAGTGAACATAGCGAGCATATCAATTGCTATTTGGTACGCGCCGACCTCTTTTCCATCGCCGTGGCGCGTAGCTTTTTCGTTTCGCTCATTTTGCACTGCAATGAAAATGGCAAAACGGGCGCGGCAAATCGTTTGGTTGTTAAGTGATCTTTGAGTTTCAAGCCGATCAAAGGCAAGCAAAAAGCTAGGGAAGTTTTTCAACTTTGCTCGGCTTGCCTTATGTCTCAGTTCTCCAGAATAGGTTTTTACTTGCCTAAAAGAATATCCTAAAGCGCCGCTTTCGCTGATGGCCTTAACTCTGGCAATGATATCATTTTCAATTGCTCCAATCATTGGACAAGCCCCTCCCAATGATCATTTATAATGTTGAAAAGCTCAGCTTCATTCTCGGCATTGAAGCCTAAGAACTGGCGCTGCGGAATTGTAACGCTATCGACAGTTACAAAGTGCGATCCAATTTTAAATTTGAGCTTGTTTCCTGACTTTGGCTTGATAACCCCGCCATCATTATGGATACGCGCATAAACAAGATTTGAACCGATCTCTAGCCGATCTGAATCGTTTACTTGTGTCATTGATTGGCGAAGAAACCCATCATCAGTTAAGGTCTGCCCACCTTCGGTTCTGGCACGATAACTCTTAGCCCAAGCATCCCCATCTGGATCTGTTTCATTTTCAAAACGCGCATCAATTTCTGTGAGCATATACTGACCATAGTCGTCAAGAATTGCCTCACGCGTATCGGGTGATGAAATCATTGACAAAGCTTTAAGCGCCTCATCCTGTCCTGTGATTTCCATTCTAATCATGGCTTAAAAACCTTTTAATGAATTGCGAGAGAAAAAACGTTCACTATCATCATAATCTACATTCGCCGCCGCCGATTTCGGCTCTTGCCCGCCTTGATCAAGCAGTGTTTTACCCTCGGCAATAGACCTTAGAAACTTAAGAGCATCTTCATAATCTTGACGCTCCGCATCTGTGTTTCCACGGCGGTTGAGTTTATAGAACGCAATGACGCAGCATATATTTTCGAGGGCGTCTGGCGTTGGATTGAGCGGCAATTTATACCGTCCTGAGACGTGAAGATTGATTTCTGCGGTCGCGTCTGCGAGCGCGGTGTTTAGAACATCATCATTAATCTGGTATGTGTACGGCTCTATATTGTCAGTGAGCTGAATAAGCTCATTTTCTTGGTAACGCTGTAGCATTTCAACTTTAGTGGCATACATTACACACGCTCCGAAATGTTAACTTCACCATTTTCAAAGAAGTAGATAGAGACTCTATCTTGTCCTTTGTGTAGCGGTAAAAATTCATAACGTCCTGCAGAAATTACATGACTTTGAGGTGTCGCAGCATCCATGCCTTCTGTCCCGAATTGGATTGAAATTTTTACATCGCTTTCAATTGAGATCACCTTTGTGTCCGCTTCAAAAATCACTTCTTTAACCTGCGCCTGATCGCCTGATATGTTATGTGCGAACTGATCGCCTTCACGTAAGGCTAGGATTTGTATAGCGTTTCCGTTTTCGTCTTCGGGTAAGAGTAGGTCAGACATTGTTATAAATTCCTTGGGTTTGAGAATGTCAGCCTCTCCTGACAGTCAAGCCTAGATCGGGGGGTCGGCTTTCGCCCCTTGCCTTACTATGAAGGCTGCTACGGTGGGTTATTTTTTGCCCTTAAGCTGCTTCTCAAGGTCTTTAATCTTGGCTAGAGCGTCCTTAAGCTCAGCTTCGATTTTTGCTTTATCTTCCGCCGTTTGCTTTTGTGCAGCGGCTAGATTCTCGTTATCCGCTTTTAGTGCTTTCAGTTCATTTTGAGCTGATTCAGACACTTTCGCGGATGCGCCTTCTGTTACGACAAGATTTGGCTCTGCTTTTAGAGCTTTCAGCTGCTCTTGAGAAAGATCATTTACATCGATGATGGTTGGCTTTTCTGATGAAAACGCATAACCTGCGCGGCGAAAACCATTTTTGTTTTTTGAATAAACTGTAATTTTTGACATTTTTTTATCCTTTAATTTGAGATTTTATAGAGGGTTTAAAGGCCGATTTAACGGCCTTTAAAATTAGCCAAACTCAGGAACTACTAGGAGTTCTACAGCGCCGCGATGGATGTTAGTCTCACCATTGGCATTACGTTCTTTTTCTAGAATTTCCTTTGCAGCCTCTTTATTTGACGGACCAACCACCAGAAGTGTTGGCTTCAGTCGCAATGAACGGCCATTATCACCTTTGAGTTTTTCCATTGCGGTACAGCGCTCTGAGAAATTAGCGGCAGTCAGTTCCTGACGTGAACCTTGAATGAGTTGCCACAATCCTGCGCCGACATTCATGCGCCCGTCTGTCCCGTATATGAATTGCTTGTTCATGAAAACATTTGGATCGTTTTCATTATCTAGCGCCACGAACTTAAACTCTTTGCGCATTTGGAAAATCACTGGCATGACTGGTTTTGAACCATCAATTACACACCAGAAATTACCCGCACCGCCGCCAGAGTTAGACACAGACACTTCTTTACCGTTCTCGTCCAAGACCGGGTGATCTGTATCAACTAGATTTTGACCATCGTAGCAAATGGTGCTGTCAGCGTTTTTAAGAAGACCAAAAACCAGTTCGTCTGGGAAGTTTGCGGCATCATCTGCCAAAAGTTCAACAGCTGGCGTGTATGTACCTAGATTATCATCTTCAACATCATCACGATCAACGCCAAACGTATCTTCGAAGGGTTTGTTTTTAATCGTGAAATCGTGCGTTTTTAGGTTTTGAATAACGCGCTCGCCAAGCCATTCACGCATTCTTGTTGTAGCGCCTAGCCACGCATAAACATTAGATGCTGTTGATGAGGTTGTTTTCATTGCAACTTTTTTCCATTGCGGATCTGCAGCAGAAAATCTTTTATCAAAAAGGGATATAAAATTCTTTTTGATTGCGCTTAAAGTTTTTGAATTAATAATCATAATTATCTCCTAATGTTAAAACTTGGTTGCGGAGGCGGGATTTGAACCCGCGACTTCTTGCGTATGAAGCAAGCGAGCTGGCCGCTGCTCTACTCCGCTAAAACTTATTTGAATTTTACCCAGACACCGCCAGCATCTACGTCAAAAATTTCACCAGCAACGGAGCGTGCGCCGCCGCCATCTGTTTTGGCTACGGTCTCGTCATCAACGATGTAGCAATCACTCCCGATATCGGCGCGAGTGATTTCATCAGCTGCTGCGCTGTTGTCGTAACGAGAACATTCGTAATCAACGCGGCACTTAAGATCACCAGCTGCGCCCCCAGTATTATCGGCAGCTTCAGTAGCGCGCCCCGGCTTTTTAAGAGTGTTTACGGCACTGCCCGGAACGAGATTACCCGCTGCATCCAGAGCGACCAGAGCGCCTTGGTGAACTTCAACATTTGCCGCCAAAGGTACATGGTTGTATTGAGTACCTTTGGATGGTGTGTTTCTTGGTTTTGTAAGCATAAAAGTCTCCTAATATTTTTATGAGAGTGTTAAAAAAGAGGGCTATCAATCCTTAAGATCTTCGGCATCAAGTCCAAGTTGAGCTGCAACTTCCAGATCTTCCTTAGAATGCTGTGCTTGTCCCTGTCCTTGATCTCCAGCGAGTTCTTCCTCACCTGCGAGTGAAGGTGCGTTCTTGATGAAGTCTTCGAAAGATTGAGGGTTAGATGATGCCAGCTCTGTTGCCCATGCTTTTTGAGCTGGTGTGATTTTACCGTCTTTCATAGCGCTTTCGACCAGCTCTACAGCTTTTGATTTTTCAGTCGTGGCTTTGAGAGTTTTATGCTCAGATGCTAACTCCTCGTATGTTTGGCGAGGTACAAAATCTTCGGCTTTAAAATTATCGGCTTTAGCCATTTTAGAAGTGGCTGTTTCAATAACCTCTGCGTTTGCTGCATTTTCTGCCGCGCCTAGAGCTTTTCTGAAGCTCGCGATGTCAGTTTGAGCTTGCTCCGCATTATCTAAATGCTTAGATGCAGCAGCGATAACTTCTTCTTCGCTAGATTTTTCTGGGTCGAGACCAAGCTTTTTTGCAAGTGCAATAATGTAATCTTTCATTGTAACGTCCTTTTGGTTTGGTTGAACTTTTTCAGAGGCGAGGGCTTGCATGCCTCGGAAATTTGGAGTGTTTGTTATTGTGCCGCCGCGAATAGCTAGAACCTCACGGCTTTCCTTATCCACCACAAAGGTGGCGGAAAAATATCTGTACTCTTTTGATTTGATTTCTTTAGAAGCGGTCTCTGTCCAGTTCACTTCACCCCAGACAGAGCCATCTTCTCTAATTTGATAGTCTTTAAACCAACCCGCTGCTTTAACTGGCGTGCCGGGCGCGGCCAGCTCACGGGCATGATCTCTACAGACCATTGCATATTCAAGATGGCTTTTAGCCTTTGATCTTTCGATTACTGCTAGTGGCTCGGAAAGTCTATATGGACCACGTCCATCATTACCGTACCATTCTTTTTCCCCCGGAAAGATCTGAACCCACGAGTCATTACCCTTAAGTTCTGAGGCCACTGTAATCACTACATTGTCCGTCTCCACCAATAAATTTTGATCTACTTTCTTAGTCATGATGAGATCATAGGAAAGTTAGATAGACGGATGCAGTCTAGTCGGTGCTAGGGGTAAATCTGATGATATTCGGGGAGTGCCTATGCGTTATCTGTTTTAAACCGCGTTTAAATTTGCACAGGTGCGTTTAAATTGACTTTGTTCATCATAATACGTACGAAGAAGCATTGAAAGTTTTTTATCGCCCTCAGCGGCGCTTAAAATCAAAAATATAAATTGATTAAATTTAATCAATCCATATATAATTAGTTAAGTGGTTGGCGAGCGGCTACAAGCGCGACAGACCTAACCTCATACACGCCCGGCATAAGTGGTAGCACTTCGGGCGTTTTTTATTATCTACTCCCCAAAGATTGATGGTGGCGGCTCATCAGCATCACAGTACCAAGGTCTAACCTTAAATTCCTTACAATGCGCGTCCAGTGGTATAGGCTTTTCAAGATAGAGAGCGGTGATTGGTGGACTTTTACTTTTATCGATAATTCTAAGAGTTTCAGGAATCTGCGCTGCTAAGCTTTTTATAGTAGCAATATCGTAACGAAGCTTTGCTGTTTCTATATTCACCGCACCCACATCATCAATTTCCTCAAAAACCGAAATGCCTACACCCATGCCCATAGTATCGCAGCGTACCGTCTTATGTTCATTAAGCATTCTGCATGCGTCATAAAACTGATGGAGTGGAAGATCTTTATTTCTAAATATCCATCCATCATCTGCAAGAACGGGGGTTGTGAAAAGGAATGTAAATAGGCTTAAAGCCACATTTAAACGGCGCATAAAAACTCCTAGATTTATTGAATGGTTGTACCTTATCGATTTTCTCGCCTGTACACAAGTGCGCCTGCACGCTGCTTAAGTAGATATTCTATCTTATCAGGCTTAAAGGTCGTGACGCCGCTCCATCCATTTTCGGATGTATCAAACAACACAAAGCCATTCACTGGTTCTCCATCAACCTCAAAGCGCGCTAAATATTTTTTCCGTAGAGTCATTCTGCCTTTAGGATACTCTTCCCAAACGTGCCAAATTTCATCAGGGTCTTTTATAGTTTTAGCCAACAGCCCTAAATACTGGTGGCGCATGTCCCGCATGATTTTTAAATTGCCACTAGACGTCTTGAAAAGATCAGCAGAGATCATAGTCGGCTCTCCGATCTTATCTATAAACACCGTATCTTTTGCGTCCTTATCAAATTCGCGCATAAATTTGTTGAGGTATTGACGCTCCTGCAGACCATCAACATAAAGGGCATTTTTAGCCAGCTTACGCGGCGGTGGCATCTCCACCTTCGGCGGTGCGCCATGATACGGGATATCAAGCGGCCTATTAACTGGCGGCGGAACAAGGGCTTTTAGACGCGCCTTCCCAACATTAAAATCAAAGCCGGGCGAAATGCCAACAGGGACTTTTGTAATTTCACCCGTGGTTTTATTGGTGAAGTTTTTTGTGTCTCGCGGGATCTTAGTCTCCGCCGTAATTTTCAAACCGCGTCGATCAAGGTCGCGCTTGCTCAGCTGCTGTATCACACAGCGGCAACCCCAGCCGTTAGGTGGATAGTGTTTAGACCAAAAGGGATGATCTACAGGCAAAATAATATTATGCCAGCGTTTATGTTGTTCGCGGGTGCGCTCATCCTGAACGGCAACATAACGCAAATATGGACGCGTTCGCTTAGTTCTTTCTATTCGCTGCCAAGATCCAGCCGCATATGCAGATCTGATGTTTGTATGATAGATCGTTTTTAATCGGCGCGGTGAGCCGAGTTGAACAAGCTTTTTCTCGCCTGTCTGTGGGTCTAAGACAACCTTTCTTCCCCACCAGCCTTTATCCGCCAAAGTTGGCTCTAAATTTTCTCTGAACTGCTTGAAGGTCTGGCCGGACGCAATAGCCTCATCCATTGCCGTTCTGATGTCCTGCAGAATATCAGCACGCATGGCTTTGGCAACTGTGAATGAATATGCGTGTTCTTCATGCCAAAGCTCCTGCCATGAAAAGCTTGTCTTGTAGCCTTTCTTTCTAAAAAAATCGATAGCCTCTTTCGGCGGCTTAATGGGCAGGGCATCACTCATCGATTTTGATTCCGATATAGATCACATCCATGTGAAGCTTTTCTTCACCGAAGCAATCAATGAAAGCGTCTTTCTCGTCTGCTAGTAGTTCATCTGCAGGAAAGACATCGACAGATATTATTTCACCATTAAGGCGTTCATAATTCCCGTATCCTTTCGATAAAATAACCTTGCGCCCAGGATAACAATTATTTCGATTCCATCTTTTTGAGACCAGGCGAATTTCATGGGTTTTATATCCGGTTTTAAATTGCTCCAGATACAGGGTTTTAAGGGGTATAAATAAGGGTTTTAAATCAGTTCGCATTACATGTCCTTAACTTCGTGAAAGAGCGTTGGAAATCTAGCTTCTATCCGATCCATTTCTTTATTAGCTCGGAACATCAAAAACACGAGCCTTTCAAAATCGGATGTGTTGCCTCCTACAAAAAGTTCGCCGCTTTCCATGTGCCCAATGACAATGCACTCAGAAAGCTCTAAAGCTTTAACCTCTTCCAGATATTCAGCTGTAGGTTGGTCATGAACAAATTCTCCATAAAGCGGTATGACATTATTTTCATTCATATCTTTGAACCCTTCTTCTTGGCAGCAATCCAACCATCCAGTTTGCTGTAACAATATTGATAAAACTCAACGAAATAGAAGACAGAGATCATAAATATGACCGTGACTCCGTAAACAATGATACATGCTCCTATTGCCCCAAATAGGTAAGAGAACAGCCAGAACATGAAGTAAAAAGCGTCCCAAAATGATTGAATTAAGTTTTCCATGGCAAACTCCTAAATGATGTGCCAAACAAGCAAGATTGCGATCATGGTCATCCCAAAAAGAAGATTGTGAGACAGTTTTCGTTCAGAATTTAAACGAATGATTTCTTTCCTTAGATATTCATTCATGCTTTGTTCATCTTTGTATTTCCGATAGAAATTTTCATTTTTTGATTTGCTCATTTAAGCCTCCATCCTGTTATTCGTTTAATTGCTTTATTTCTCCGTTCCTCAATCTCTGCAGTAGTTGGCGGGTTGGCGGTCACTGGAGGAAATAAGCGATAAAAAATACTTTTAATCATCCTTTATCTCTTTCCTTCATTTGTTCTTTTTTATATTGAGCCATAGACACCACCCGCCGCGCTTCTATGGTTGGAATTTCTCGAGTACTAAAAGCCTTGTCACGTGCTTCACCCACAGAGCTGAAGCGCAAAACCTCTTCACGGCCAGATACATATTTCAAAATCAAAACGCTTTCGGTTCGCATTACAACCCCTCCAGCTTAGGCTTTTCAAAGCCGTAACCAGTCGAGTAAGCAGGTGGGCATATTGTTATGCCTTTACCGTTTTTAAACGCCTTTTTAAGGCGCTTTATTCTAGCTTCACGTGCTTCTCTACTGGCTTTTGTTAATCGGTTACGGTTGGACACTTGTTAGTCCCTCACATCGAGTTGGCCAGCAAGGTTTGCTGAAAAAAGAGCTTGAGCTATTTTCTCAGCTGGCTGACCAAGGTCTAGCTCGGAGGCGACTTCCAGTAATTTTTGAGAGAACTCTTCAAAACTTGAGGCTTCATTAGCTGCTTGTTCTATAATTTGTTTATAAGGGTTGACGATCTCTTCCCAATCGCTCGCAGCTGTTTCTGAAAGCACTTCAAGCGAGTCTTTTGGATTATTTTCTGAGGCTGTAATTAATTCCGATGCTGTTTCTTGCTCCGGCTGATTGCTCAAAACTAGTTTATCGTCTTCAGATTCAGGCTCTCTAAAGTTTGTTTTCTCGCGAATATCTTTAATCGAAAGCGGAACGCCAATTGAATGTGCTTCTTTTGCCGCCTTCATGATTTTTTCGATATCGTGATTTTCAGGTCGGCCAATTCTTATCCTCGGGTATTTTTTCTGCGCTCCGAAATTAAGATCAATAATGGGTTTAACAAGCTGCTGGTTAAGCGAGGCGGAAAGCTGCTTTGAATCCGATCTTTCAATGTCATGTTTTACTTCATTATGAACTTCCGCTTGAGATCTGGATGATCCGCTATCAGTAGTCATTGTTTGACCCAAAACAGCTTTAGAGATTTGCTCATCACAATAACGAGCAAGCTTTTCAAAAACTTCACTTGTCTTTGATTTATCACCAGCCTCGATAAATTCTATTTGCATACTTTCAGGAATAATCGCGGCTGCGTCTGATCCTATGTTAGCAACTGCCCGCATGAGTACACGGCGATCCTCTTCAGAAGATCCTGTCCCATATTTTCCAACCCTGATAGGCTGGCCATAGGTTTCTGCAAAGATCACCCAATCTTTTATAGAAAAGTTTTTAAACAGCCACATCCACAAAACTGGGCGAATAACACCGCCTCGTATTGGCAATCCTGACTTAGCTTTATGAATGTGGGTAATATATTTGTAAGGTGTTAATGGCTTTGATCCTTCTGCAGTTTTTAGAAAAACCTGCTCTCCTGTAGCTTGATCAAAATGGAAAAAGCGTGGATCACGCCATTTAAGCATATGCGGTGTCCATTGCTTCTCGGATGTATCCCAAATAATCTCAGTACAAGAGAAGCCTTTTCCAATGGCGTCTAGAATGTCTATAAGCTCATTTTCGAGCGCGTCTCTATCTAGCCAGTCTTCAACGAACTTGGCATGACGCATAGATTCTTTATCATCGGATGCTGGCTCAACAGTAATATCCAGCTGCGCAACCTGTCTTTTTCGAGTGCCTAAAACAGAATGGTAGTGACTTTCTTTTTCCTCAACTTGCTCGGCCAGTGTTAAATACGCTTCGCTGTTTCCAGAGTCTGCACTCCTTATCAGATTAGCAAGAAAATCTGGTGTAACACCGAGCGCCACATCTTCACTAAATATGGAACGCACGCCGCTCATTTCTGGCGATGCCTCTTCTTTGGTTAAAAGTGATTTTTTGAGTGGGTTTCCATTGAGGTCCAATATCTGCGTCATTAGAATGCGCCTCCATTATTTCCAAAGTTTCTTGAGAGTTTGATGCCGTAATCATCCTCAGTATCCGAGGCCATACTGAGTTTATCGGCGTTTATGTGAGGGGACTTTAGTGATAATGAATCATAGGCATATTCAGTGATCTCTTGCTGAGTAGCCCAATAAGCACCAGCAAATGCAATAAGCGAATCGCCGTGGCGTTGTTTTCCATCTGAGCCTTTTGAGCGTGGAATTTGTGGTATTCCGGCAATGACCTGCGCGGTGCGATGGTCTTGTAAAACATCAGCATCTTTAGGAATTGCGATGTTTTGATCTTGAAACGCCGCTTTATATGTCGGTAGGGCTTCTTCATACCAAGATGCATTGATTTTTACAGCGTGAATTCGGTGTTCGCCATATCGCTCTTGCATTGCTTCGGCCACCTGAGCGCCATTACCAGTGGCATCCATCATGCCAGACGAGAAACGCGGGAGGCGATCAGTAATGTAAAAGTATATTTGCTCTTGCTGTTTGAATGGAATATTTCGCAGCTCAACAGAGAATAGAATCTTCCGGCGTGTGTTTTGCTCAATACAAATAGGAGCAAAGATTGTGAGGTCTCCGTTACGGGCAAAGTCCTGACCAAAGCCGTGTACTAATTTAGGATTGAGATTATCGAGGTAGGGCTTTAAATTCTCCTCGCACCAATCTTGGATTAATCGCTCTTTTTCATGAGCTGGTTTTTTAAAGAAATCATCTTTAAGCTCATATCTAATAACTGGAACATCCACCATGCAGGGTTCTATCAATGCAGAAGGAAGATAAACACCTCCTGACTTTCTAGGGATTACGTCCAGTTCTTCATCCGCTCCCTCGCCGTAGAATTCATAGATGTCATTAATAAAAGTTTGCTTACCTTCTTCAGTCGGTTCTTCACCTTTAACAAGGCAAATTCTTTCATACAAACCATCATTAATTGCGTCCTGAAATGTTATGGTCACAAGCTTGTGTTTTTTAAAGCCTTTCCGCTTTTCTTTTATGGCTTGAATTTGTTGGTTGAAAACATTATCCACCCCATCGTGAGTACTCACGACCAAAACTTTACCGCCCCACATCAGGAGGGCGTATGCTGCTTTTAGAACCTCTTCGAGATTATCATGAAAAGCCGCTTCATCAATGATCACGTAACCTTGCATACCTCTTAGAGAGCGTGGGCTAGATGGTAGGGCGATGATTTCAAAACCCGATGCAAATCGTATTCTAAAGGCTTTGATTTCCTTGGTGTCACCGTGTTCATCCGTATCTTCAAACACCATATCTTCGACCTCTTCACATGCTTGGTCAAAGATCTTAGCCCAATCCGCACATATATTGATGAACTCGCGAGCCATTTCGAGATTATAGCCCATGTAAAATACGGACATTCCATTGGCATTTCTAGCGGCGGCGGCGGTTATCACGGCATCTGCGCCTACACCCCAAGTGATACCAATTCGCCGGGACTTCTCGACAAATATAACCAAGTTAACGGCAGTCGTGGCCATTAAGTCTGCCTGATATTTTATAAATATATCTGGTAAGGCACTCTTAACTTGCTCAGGCAGATTAGCCGGGCGATCTTTAGTGGCTATATCAGTCATCTAATTTGACTCCTAGGAATTTCTCCTTGAGTTCTTTAACCATGTCAGCTGACAAGCCTTTTTCTTTGACCGTTGTTTCCACTATTTCAGTTGCTTCTTTTAAAGCTTCTTTGCGGACTTCTTCACGGATCTTAAGTTCGCGGTCAGCGTCTAGTTTTTGGGCTTTGGATAGTTTTTCTAATGAGGACGCTAATTGCATCGCTTCCTTTGCATCAAGAGTAACTTCGTTTTCACCATCTCCCATCATGATTTTAAATAATGAGCCTTGGAGGAGCTGAGCATTCATGCGAGCAATTTCACCGCTTGACTGATCTTCTAAGCGCGATCCCATAGCCGCCGCGAACTGATGAATTTCTTTGTATCGACCAATGACTTCAGATAGTTTTTTAGTATAACGGCCTACGGATGATTTAGAGACATCGTAATCCAATTCTCTGAGTTTTTCCGTGATCGAATTAATGCTCTTCCCATTTCTCAAAAGCTCCTGAATAAGCTCTTTTATTTCATCTGGAAACGTACTAATTTTTGAACGAGGCGGCATTTTAAAACCCTTTTAATCCTATAGTGAAGGCAATTTGATGCCGTTGACTTTTTCTTTTCCTTCTGCGGCGTATTTGCCGCGCCGCGTAAGAGTTGCCACAATAGTTACATCCTGAAACCACTCAGTAGTTATGCACCCGGCATTAGATAAGAAATCGATATCCTCACGCACAACCTTGCGCGTAACGATATGCCCAATTGTAGTTAAGGCTGTTTCTAAGACTGATTCATTTGCTGAATGGGCAGGTGCTTCCGATAGAAAGCGAAGGATAACCAGTCTGCGGTCTTCAGCTAAAATTTTCTCGTAGCTCATTTGCTGCTCCGTATGTATTGATCAATAAGAGTGAGTTGCTTTTCTGCACGTTGCAGCAGACTTTCCAGTCCTTCGATAGTTTCATCAACCCGTTTTAATTCGCCGCCGAGGTTACACATATGAAGTTTCAGATCATGAAACTCCTTTACTGTCGGAAGATCCTTCAGTCCTTGCTCAACATTCAAGATCCGTTTATCAAATTCATGGAGCTGATTTTGTACGATATCTTTGTTTTGCTCGAAATTATCGATCAGTGTTTTAGGGGCAAATTTAGTTTGCAAGTAAAGGATACTAATGCCAATTACAACCGACCCTAAAAGATTAATCGCCATTCCGTGTTTGTTTAAAAACAGTAATAGATCTACCATAGTTATTCCTTACATTCAGGGTCTATAGGGTCTTCTGAACACAGGCAGTCATATCGTGCCATGCCTTCAAGTGTCAGGTCTTTAAAAGGATCTGTGACCAAGCAGTAATCATTTATCACCGTAGCGCTGGCGCAGCCGTTTAAGCTGATCAGGGTTGAGACGATTAAAACTGCCTTTGCTTTTCCTGATGTTTTTGAAAGTCTGTTCATGGCTTTTAATTTTCTCTTGATTTTGACCACTTTTAAAAGCTCGCCGCCTTATAAGGATTGATAAAATGAATCCTAGAGAGAGAGCGGCAAAGACGGCGAGCATCGTGTACATTAATACCCCATTAAGCCTTGTTTAAACGTGCTCTAATTAGGTTTTCTAATTTTGTTTCATCAAATTGGAAATGCTCGAGAGCATCCGGCACCGAGGCGTTTAGGTAGCCAATAGCACCTCTTACTATGTCATTTTCGATTTCAAGTTGAGAACGATCTTTTGTGGTTTGTTGTGCGAGAGTTTGGCCATAACCTATGGCGTTATCTAAAGCGCGATAGAAATATTCTCTTGTACTATCATCGATTTTGATGCTTAGAGTTGCTTCTACGTAACTTAAAACCCGCTCAGCTATGAAGCTGGCCACCACGCTAATAAAAATAAAAACAATACCTGTTACGAAATCTACGATGTTACCGATATCAGTCGGGATTAATTCCGTATCGTTCGCATATGCAGGAGCGCATGCCGATAACGATAAAATGAGTGTGGACGCGAAGAGGGTGAGTAGCATATTTTTCATGATGATCTCCTTTTAAAAATAAGCTCTATTAAGCCAGCCATTCAGATATTTTTTTGAACGGGGGCGAATGTTAACGAGAAGACGGAAAAAGCCAGCGGCCTCTGATCTGAGGGCGGCAATAAGTTCTGATTTTTCACATGACTGAACGGCTTTGAGAGTTTGAGACCCAATTATTCCGTCATCAGCAATTTGAGGATGGTTTGCACTACGGACTGCGCGTTGGAGCAGTTTGTGCGCTTGTCTAGCGCCCATGACAACCGCAAGGTCAAATGTTTTAATAGCTATAATCTCTGGAAGCTCTTCATAACCGTATAAATCCCAATAATGGATTTTGTAGAGCCTTTTAGCATCATCCATATCGAGAGCTTTAATATCTTCAATGTCGATATCACCGTCTCCGTCTATATCGAAATCAAGAATCCCATCAAGATCAAGATCGCCAGCATTTTGTGCTGCCCTCAAAGACCACCCATATTTTGTAGCGCCGCCGGGATCGTCTTTATCATTTGAATAATATCCTTCGTGCTTAAAAACTACATCTATAGCTTTTAAAAAGAGTGCAGAACCACGTTGGTAAGGCGTGGTTTCTGCGGTATGGTTTGAATTAAGGAATATATTATTCATGCTGATATTAAGCATGAATTCTTAAAACTCTATCAGCCTGTTTGCTGCTAGGGGGATTTAGAAAAGTGGGATTTGACGTTCGTCTACAAGCTCAGCTCGGACGCGGTGTACGTGGGATATGCTACAGCCTACTTCTCTAGCAATTTCAGAAGCGGATTTACCAATCTCATTCAATTGTTTTATCTTCTCGCGCTTGCCGATTTTTAGGGGGACAGTAAATTCCATCCCTCCATAAATCTGCGCTATTTTTTGAGCATTGTCTAGGCCAACGCTTATTGAGAGTGGTGATTGCTTGCCGGGGTTTTGTGGTATGTAAATCGGAACGCCACCGAAATCAACGCTTAGCTGTTTGGCGGAAGCCTCGCCAACTAGAAGAGCAATTGATTTGAGAGAAGGGTTCTCGCTTAGTCTATCGAGGATATTTTCATCATCTTTCATGATTTTAAATTCCTAATTTTTGATCCCAGCTTTTCTGATATTTGACGCAGATCTGTGATAGCCATATTTTGCATCAGGCTATCACCATAGAATCCGTTCTGATTCAGCCACGTGTAAATACAGTCAATATTTAAGATCCCGACCTGAGCATTGATGAGACTTATGGCCTCGGCGTGGCCTTGATTTCCAAAAAAAGCATAATCCTCAGCTTTAGGGTGGTAATAGCCGAGCCGCTTAAGCCAGCCTCGTAAGCCATTAATGACCTTATTAGACTCTTTAGGGGTAAGCCATTCGAGTCTTTCTACAGATGACATTCTCTTAGCATAGGCACAGAGCTTAGTTTCTGCAGGGTCGTCAATTGCGCCCAAGTGATACAAATTCAACCAGAGAGCGCGTATCTTTTTGGACTGCTCATCATCGGCCATTTTTTTAGTACCAGCACGCTTTGGTGTCGACTTTGCTTTAGGCTTAAATCCAGCTCTTTTCATCGCTTTCAAAGCTAAATCTAGCTCATCCAAAGTCATGTCTTTACAGCTATCCTTATCTGTCGCGCCATAGAGGATGGCGCGATAATTGTCATCACATAAACCAAGCTGTTTCTTTGCTATGTGGACTTTTGCGATAATCTGCTTCCTAGATTTTTGAGAAGATACTCCCATATTTTTACACCTTTGCTATATCTAGAGTTATGGCCTCGAACTTGTGATCCGGTGACTTTCTCTGATAAAAACGAATGTAAGACTTCGTTTTGGAAACCTTGATACTATTCGTTATCGCTTCCATAGCTCTCAACCATGCAGAATCTTGGATGTTTAAACGGCGAAGCCCAAGGATAGCTTGAGTATTAAGCTTATTGTTTTTATCCACCCGAAAAGCCTGATTAACCATAGCTTTTAAGTTTTCATTAGCTTCTGATGACCATTCATGTATACATTGATCAATGAGCTGTTTGGCTATTTGAAGTTCAGCTCCGAATTCAATGTAGTCTTGAACAGATATATTAATGCGCTTCAAACCATCGTATGATGTAAAGCTCATATTACCTCTTCGACCGCCCTTGGACACGCCATACTTTTCGCCAAGAATATCAACTAAAGAGTTAAGATTTTCGAACGCAGTCTCCTTAAACGTCTTTATTTCATTTTCTCTTTGAAGAGCATCTTCAATTATTTCAAGTACCAGATCATTCTCCAGTTTATGCTCAGGCTTTACTTTCGAAACTGGGACAAGGTGTCCCTCACCGTTAGTCATAAATTCATTCTTATTCATTGTGCATCTCCTTATTTGCGGTATTTTGTGTTGGGAAAAAGGCAATATTGGTAAGATCATCAATATGCATTGGTTCTGAAGGTACTGATTGTTTTTCAAGTTCCGTGACCTGCATTTCGAATGAATCTAGATGGTCTATTAAGTAGCCTGAACTTCTTTTATCCAGAAAAAGCTGTCCGCCGCGTTGATTAGCAATTTTAATCAATTGAAGCTTAAGGTTTTCAATGTCTTGAGAAATCATGATTGCTCCTTTCGTCTGGTGTTAAAGGGACATTTGCTACAGGCTTTAAAGAGCTTTACGCGAATTGAGCTAGCAGATGAAAACTCCCTAGAACTATGCTCTGAACATGAATTAGGAGTAATTTCACCTAGAACAGGGCAATTAATAACGTTGGTTGTGAGCTTACGTTTTACCGCTTGCTCAACTGCGGTAATATCCCCCGGATAGCGGCCATTTAGAACTTGGCTAATAACGGTGGTGCTATATCCTATTTTTGCTGAAACAGCCCTTTGAGATGATTTACTCACAGCTTCTTGAAGTACATCTATAAAGTTCATGACAAGTACCCTTCCTTTTCCCAGATCTTCTGATTGGTATTAGGGTCAAAAAGCGTTCTCGTGATTTTTATCGTAGGTGCTTTCGGACCAGTATTTTTACTAGAAAGAAAACGAAAGGCGTTTTTTTTCCTAGGGCAGTTCTTAATGTATCCAGCCATCTTTAAGGCCGTGATGTATCTTGCCGCTAAATTTATGCTTATCTTAACCTCATCCGTAGAGGCTAAAATCGCTAATTCTTTGGCTGTAAATGCTGACCCTTTGTTCATTTTGATTGTTCGCCACATATGATCAAAAGAAAGAGACTGGCGACATGTCTCGCCTGTACACTGAAGCTTAGGAGCTTCATCTTGTGTTTTAGTTAACACATAAAGTTTCTTGCGCTTAAAGGTCTCACCTGTTTGAGCGATAAAACCTGCTTTAAGCAATTTTTTGAAATATTCACGGATAACAATTCGGTCTTGCCTAGTATTGTCCTCAATGTCTTTCATTGAGAATGCCTTCTGAGTATTTTTTATAGCATTCCAAATTATGATCTCTGAGGAATATCCCTTTGGTTTTGTCTCAAGCTTACCCATTATGATGCCCTCCGCGCAGGTGCTTTACCTGTGAAGAATGTCAAATCTTTAACATCAGAAAGACTGATTTTATTAATGCCTAAGATGTTGGCGTGCTCAGAGATTTGCTCGAAGTTATTAACTATTCGGCTTGTACATCCTCTATTAATTTCCAACAGATGGGTTAATAAGTCTTCTGAAACTTCAAGCTTAGGATAGTATAGCCTCCGTAGATGATCGGTGTCTTGAAGATCAGCTGGTTGAGCTTGAACCCAACTAAATACACGATTATGAAATCGTTCGAAGGATTCCAGTTTGCTGGGCATCAGTTCCTCGCCGATAATAATGATCGGTGCATCCGATTTGTCGTGAATTTCACGTACTAAATCGACATAATTTTTCTTAATAATAAAATCAAATTCATCAATAATCAGTGGGCGTCCTGACACGGCTAAGTTTTCTACTATAGCAGCTGTTTTTTTAGCTATAGTTCCCATTACAGGTAATCCTAACTCCGTACATAGAGCGTCTAAAAACGCTCCTTGAGACCAGCTTAGACCCGCCTCAATGTAATGTGCTTGGATTTTATTTGCAGCGAAGATTGCCGCAGTTGTTTTACCGTACCCTGAAAACCCAGTGAATGCTGCCAAGGCTGACAGGTGGGATGGGCGGTTTATTACTCGGTCAGCGAGTTCGTTAAAGATCAGAACGTTCTTTAACGGTGCGGTGGTTTTATGGTTCATTTCTTTCTCCTTTTTCAAACCATGATGATCCAAAATCTTCCATCATCGATTTCTGTGCTCGATATTCTGGAAGCGTTTTGTAGCCCTCTAGCCACTGATGATCTTCGGAACTTATGCGGGTGTTATTTTTTACCCGTTCTTCTAAATTTAAAGCGCGTTTAAATCGGCCTTCCCTAGTGTCCAAAGCGTTAATTACAATCGGTTTAGGTTGTGACAATTCAGCCACAAGCTTTTGATGTTCGTTTTTTTGTCTGTCTGTCAGTCGTGTTTCTATTTTTGTCTCTGGCGTGCTGGTGGCTATACCTGCCTCTTCAAGAGCTTTTGACGTATGTTTCTCTTTTGGTTTTGGGAAATGGGCTACGTTATCGGATTCTTCGATATGATGACGTAAATAGTCATCAATCATGTTTTCTGGCTTTATGCTGCGAGCAAGGCGTTTAATCTCTTTTGTTTTTTCTTTGATATCAGCCTTTTTCTTTTCTTTAGCCATTGCTGACACTTGATTTCTATCAATACCTCGGCGCTCAGGGTCAAAAGCTTCACATATGAAATTTTCTTCTTGATCAAAAACATATATAAGCCCCATATCTGAAGGGTCGTGCCGCACAAAAACTTGCTTTCCTATATGTAAGGCTAGTTCTGGAGCAATGAACGAACCGCGTTCCACACGTATCCCTTTTTTGCTTACAGTTCTCCAACCTTCGCCACTTGCAATTGGCGCTAGTAATAAGTCCAGTGCGCGTTCATTGGATATAGATTTGATAGCCCCTTGCCATTGATTAGCCTTATCACATGGGCTTGTACCGAGGGCGCTGTGAGTTGTTCTCTCGTATTTATGGGACGCCCAATCATCAAGATGAGATTGAAGCTGCTCTGAAGACATCTGGATTGCGAAAGCATCTTTATCTTTTTCGCCAAGTCTAATGCTAAATGCTTTGCTAGCTTCTATTTTTTTACGGTCAGCTACGCTGTGTCCTACAAATCCTGGCAAAACAGGCATTACATCTCGTTGTAATGTTCCTATCACACGTTCTACAAATGGTTTTTGCTCTGGAGAAAATGGGCTACAAGTCTCTTGCTCTATACCCAATGCAATCAAAGCCGTTTGGAAACGTTTCGAAATAAAATCGGCACCATTGTCTGTCTTAATAACTTCTGGAACACCCCATTCCATAATGGCTTTCCTAATAATAAGAAGAGAAGCTTCGGTGCATGGCGTTTTGCTCACCATAAACATGCTTCGCCTAGAATAAACATCTACAATCGCATAAAGATTGTATCGTCCATCAGTACACAAAGCGTCTACAGGAGAGGCATCTATTTCCCATCGTTGGTTAAGCCTTGTAACTCCAGCGTCAGCTTTACCAAAACTAACCTGATGTTTGTTTTTAAAACCGTCTGGATTAGTTAATTTTAATAAAACATCTTCATTTTCGTTTTTCCATTTAGCTATATGCCGCTTAAATGTACTTATTTCGGGAAGTGGCTTAAGCTCGTTGGTACCAGTTTTAGAGTTGAAAACATTAAGCTCTTGACCAAAACGGCTACGAATAAAATCACGTACATGTCCTGACGTAAGGTGTGGCTTAGATGTTATTAAAGCCGCAATATATTCCGCAACTTCACCATTCTCTGCACGATCCAAAACCCCTGTGCCCTTTCGATTTCCATACTTGGAGGTCAGGTTTTTAAATGAAGCATCACTATTCCTCTTCTGCCGCCATAATCTTAGCGTTGGAATGCTGAACTCTGGGTATATTTCAGCTACCCAATTAGGAACAAAAGTAGAGTTTTTATCAGCTGCTTGTGCTTTATAGAATTTTAAGAACGGTTGTTCCGCAGCTAATATTTTCAAGCCCGAAGAGGCTCTAAATTTATCAAATAAACCGACAATAATAATTTTGGCATTACGCCTGTCATCATTAGTAAATTTTTGTTTTTCTTTTTGTGTCTCAATTGCAGTTGAAAACATAGAAAGTTTATTGATTGCTTCTGTTCCAATGAGTCTTTCAACAAGTGCTATTTGTGCTTCTTCTGGCAAACTGGATGAGTGATATTCTTTACCGCCGCCAGAGCCTTTTCTTATTCTGGTTGTCCAATTTTCTCTATCTGCCCTCAGTTGATATGCCCTCAATGTCTTTGGCATATTAGGTAGTGTGAACTCGGCTAATTCCCGCGCTGTGAACCATTCTTTTATCATGCGAATACCTCACTACCTGCTATCTCGTATGCATTTTTAAACTCGCAAAAAAGCCTTGTACGGATTTTCCATCGCTTATGAATTTGCTGTGCCTTACGGTACTGTCGCTTTTTCTGATTGAAAAAACGTATGGAAGTTTTTAATGCTGCGATTTTATGATCGGTGCTAAGGCAGAGGTCATCGAGACGATCTATTTCAGATTTAAGCTCTCTAATCCGTTCTAATTGGCTTAATAAATCACGGCGGCGTTCTTTAAGGTTAAGCGAAGCTAGTTCAAGATTTTTGCTTATCAGTTTTTCATTAAATATCACGTGATCCTCCAAGCATTCTAGCAATAAGTTTTTTTGTAATCCCAGATTCATCGATGTCACTCACGATGTCTTTAAGCTCCACCTCAATCTGGCGTTTAATAAACATTTTTGCACCGTACTCAGCGGCTTTGGCTTCATCTGGGCTGAGAGCTTTAAATCCGCATCCTTCAACAAAAGCGTGCATCGGGGCGAAGTCGCTAGTGACTTCGCATAGTGCTTTAAGTGCATCGGCATGAATACGGCGTTGGACTGTACTCATGGCGCTCCACTGATCAATGTTACTTTTTGTAATTTCTCGGCCTAACTTGCGCGACATCCGCGCCGCAACCTCAATTCTATCTAATGGGTCTTGCTTTCTTTTGGCGCATCGGTCGAGGGTTTCTTTAATCGACTTTCGGAGGTGGTACTCAAAATCACTTAGATTTTCTTGGTTGCCACCTTCCAAAGTCTTTACACATTCATCACCATTAAATGTCAGATGAAACTCAAATAAATTCATTTGATTTTTGTCTAGTTTTTTACTTCTTGGCATATTTATTCCTGAAGGGATTTAATGGGCAATTTAGGAAAATCGAAGGTGCAAATGACCTTAATTTCTGAAGGAGGAGGGGGGGATTGTTCAGCGAGTGCTTTATTGGGAATAAGTCCGTAATAGACACCTGATGAGTACCATCCAAGTATGAGACAGATTAATCCAAGTCGAATATTGTATCTGCCTCCCCTCTCTTTTTTAGAGAGGGGAAAAGATTGATTCAATTTCATGCTGCTTCTCCAATCGCCTCAATAGTTTTAAGCATCTGTGCACGAACTTGTTCATTTGGTAGCTTTTCCCAAGCCGTGACTACCCGACTTAGAACTTTGAGTTTTGGTAGTGGGATTTCTGAGCTATCAATTGCCTCTCCATAAAAATAATCAACAGGCTTATCTAGGACTTGTGATATTACTTTCAATGTCGAGGCTGAGACTCTGTTTATTCCTTTTTCGTACTTCTGCACCTGTTGAAATGTTAGGTCAATTTTCTTGGCAAAAGCCTCTTGGCTATAGCCCTTCTCAAGTCGAGCAAGCCTCAACATTGTTCCTATTTTTACATCCAGTGGCTTGGCACATCCTTTTGTTTTTTTAGTAGTTGAAATCATAATATTTTCCTTTTGTTAATTGATTAGTTTATTTTTTGCAGTGACGAACGGTTTTCGATTGTTTAGACTTCCGCCTATTAGTTTTTGGACGGATACGAATGTTTTCCTTGTCCCACCGATCAGGCCAAATTTCATGGAGAGTTTTTCCTATGAATTTAGCTATCAGTGGTTCAACGGATGGCATCGGTTTTATTAAAGCATTGCGTACAGTGGCTTCACTGTACCCAAGAGAAACTGAGAGTTCTGTTAATGTAACTCCTCTTTTTCTTATGGCTGCTTTAATATCTTCCGGGTGCATACCTTGGTGAGACATTTTAACGTCCTTTTGTTTTGTAAGTTGGTTACGTTTGTCGCTTGCAGTAGCTAACGTAATCATATTTGATCATATATGGTCATTAGTCAAGCAGATATGATTATTTCTATGCTAAAAATGATCATATCTGTGCATAAATGATTATTTTTGGTTGTATATCAATGGGTTAAAGTCAGGATGGAATCGGACACAGAGCATGGAAAAAATATGACTTTTTTGGAGAGATTTTCTTACATCATAAAAAAATTGGGTGGAAATGGTGTTGCCGCTGAGATTTGCGGGAGGTCTGCAACCAGTCTGGTACGTTATAAGCGCGGCCATGACATACCTTTTGAAGTAGCTTACAAGCTATCTGAAGCGGCAGGTGTAGGCATTGATTGGCTTGCTAATGGTGATGGTGAACCCGAACCAAAGGAATCTGAATACCGCATAACTGCTGAGATTGTCGAAGAGTGCGCCGAGGCATTTTTATTATATTTAAAAAAAGATGGCAGTTCACTCTCACCAAAGGATACAGCGCAAGTCATTGCCTTATTGTGTGAAGTATACGAGGAGCAAGGGCGAATAAACGTTTCGTTTATAGAGCGTTTAATGCGGCTAAGAGGTAAGATTAACTAATCACTCCGCTTCTAATAGCGATTGCTACGGCATGTGTCTTGTTCTTCGCAGACATTTTACCCCTGATGATGTTCCAGTGATACTTTATTGTGTTTATTGTTATTTGAAGGTCTTCGGCTATCTCTGTGTCTGAAACGCCTTCAGATGCAAGAAAGAGTATAGCGCATTGCCTTGGTGACAACGAAAATATGTTATCAAAAGAATTCTTATATAATACGCACACTATTTATATAATATTGTAGGATCAATAAAAATCAATATATACAAAGGCTTAGTTGACTTATGATTGTTGCGTTCTATTTTATGTATTGTAAAAAGTGAAAAAACTACCTTTTTGGGTAGTTAACATGGTTCTCTTGGTTGTGTAGGTTTTATTTAATCGTAACTCTGAGTAGATTTGTAAGCATGAACAATACAGTGCTCATTGCTTTTATAATGATTTGCTCCTTAGCGGGGGATCTTATGCAACAAAAATATGAATTAATATATAAAGTAGCAGCAAAGAAAAAAACAAATAGTCTTGAGTGGCAAATATACGCAATAGTTTTATTGATTTTTGTTAGCTTTATTATAAATCCAAATGCCCCACACTATTTCCTAAGTGCACTTTTAAACACTTTTTAAAAGGCGTTAAATTTTTAGGATTAAAATGATTTCAAGGCACGGTTACTGGGGGTTTTGTCCCACTTTATCCCGTATTATCCCGTATTATCCCGGTTATTTTTTATTATAATCCTAAGTGATCGTTCACATATTTTATTTCAGTGACTTTGGGATTTCGGTGTTGTCAATGAGGCGTGTTTTTCCAAGCCAAGCAGCACATAAAACACGATGACCTCGAACAGAAAAATAATCAATTTTATCAAAACCGGCTGCTAATAAATTCTGATTTGCTTCGCTCAAAGCTTCATTTTCGTCTCTTTTTTCAGAAATATCATACGCCGCTTTGTAAAGAACTTGATTGAGCATACGTGCAATTTCTAATTCATCTGAACTTAAATAGGCATTACGGGACGATAGTGCTAACCCAAATTCATCTCTAGCAATAGGCGCGCCGATAATTTGTATATCCAGCCCTTCATTTTGAACCATCTCACTGATGACTAAGAGCTGTTGATAGTCCTTTTCTCCAAAAATTGCTATTTGCGGCCTGACTTGATCAAAGAGTGTTTTAACAACCGTTGTCACACCATCAAAAAAATGCGGCCGAAAATCACTTTCCAGACCCTTTGCTTGCTTACCAGCTTTAACTGTCAGCGCCTTACCGTGAGGGTAGATATCATGCTCTTGCGGTAGATAAACAAGCGCTACTCCTGCTTTTTCAAGTTTCTTAAGGTCGCTTTCAATATCTCTGGGATAGCTATCAAAATCTTCATGGGGTGCAAATTGCGTTGGGTTGACGAATATACTTACGGCGACTTTAGCCGCTTTCGTTTTTGCAAGCTCAACTAAACTTATATGACCATCATGAAGCGCACCCATAGTCGGAACAAATGCAAGGCTTTGCTCTTGTTCATGCATATGCGAGCGAGCTCTTTGAAGGCTTTCATAGTCCTTACAAATAATCATGGTTTAAGCTTTCTTTTTATATAGGTGCTCTGTTTTAGGAAACTGACCATCACGGACATCAGCGGCAAAACGTGCTGTGGCTTTATCAATATGTTCGTTTACATGCCCGTAATTAGGTGCAAATTTAGGGCGGTGCCCATGGGTGATGCCCAGTAAATCCTCACTGACAAGAATTTGACCAGAGCATTTAGCAGAAGCTCCAATCCCGATTGTAGGTATGTTTAGTGCGGTATCGATGCGCGCTGCGGCTTCTTCGATTGTACCTTCGATCACGACGGCAAAAGAGCCAGCTTCTTCAATCGCTTTAGCATCTTCGATGAGGTTAAGGATCTGTTCCTCAGTTTTGCCTTTAATCTTATAGCCACCTTCATCGGGCGCTGATTGAGGCAATAGACCGATATGTGCGAAAACAGGTATACCAGCGTCCACTAAAGTAGAGATACGTTCACTGATTGCTCTACCGCCTTCTAGCTTAAGGCCATCCGCGCCAGTTTCTTGCATCAGCTGCTTTGCATTATTAAGGGCCTGCTCATTGCTCGCTTCATAACTACCATGTGGCATATCAATAATGACTGGTACATTTGCCTCTGCGCGAACGACAGCTGCGCCGTGCGCGCACATCATCTCAAGTGTAACATCCTGTGTACTGTCCATTCCGTAAATGACAGTGCCCATAGAATCCCCAACCAGCAATAAATCAACATATGGCGCGAGGCTCCGTGCCATTGGTGTCGTATAAGCGGTTAAGCAAACAAGCGGCGTCCCTGTTTGGGCTTTATCTATGAAGCGCTGAATTTTGTTCATTTTTTTTCCTCGACCTCTTGAGCTTTTTTATGCTCTACCCTAAATTTCATATTTATGATGATCAGAACTATTTGCACAGCTATATTATTATCTAGCGTATTTAGCCCAGTGAATGCAATCGCGCAAGAGCGCATCATTCCTTCTTCACAGCAGCAAATACAGCTCTCATTTGCGCCTGTTGTCAAGCAAACCTTACCCGCGATCGTAAATGTATACACCAAGCGCACAGTCTCGACTGGCTATCGGCACCCCTTTGCAGGTGACCCATTTTTTGCGCCATTTTTTAGGGGTGATTTTTTTGGGCAGCGCATGCGTAAAAAAGTGGATAGTGCACTGGGATCAGGCGTGATCGTCGAAGATAGTGGTTTAATCGTCACGAATGCACATGTGATTAGAGGGGCAGAAGAAATCACGATCATGCTCTCAGATGGGCGTGAGTTCGCTGCGGAGCTTGTCTTAAAAGATGAAGCCTCTGATCTTGCATTACTAAAGGCTCTAGAGGTCAAAGAGAAATTGCCCTTTTTAGAATTGAAACCAAGTGAAACGCTAGAGGTCGGTGATATCGTGCTGGCGATGGGGAATCCATTTGGTGTTGGGCAAACCGTTACAAGCGGCATTGTCTCCGCGCAAGGGCGTTCTTCTCTCAATGTAAATGACTTTAACTTTTTCATTCAAACGGACGCGGCGATCAATCCTGGAAATTCTGGCGGTGCGCTCGTGGCATTGGATGGCGGCGTGGTTGGAATTAATACAGCAATTTATTCGCGTGACGGTGGCTCACTCGGAATCGGTTTTGCAATCCCTTCCGAGATGGTAGCAAGTGTGCTGGCAGCGGCAAAATCAGGGCAGAGCGGTGAGGGCGGCATTGTTCGCCCATGGCTGGGTATCGGTGCTCAAGATATGAATACAGAAATCGCAGCATCTTTGGGTTTAAATGCGCCGCACGGTGCGCTGGTTAAGACGCTGCATAGCGCTAGCCCACTTGTAACAGCTGGTGTAAAGGTCGGTGATGTGATCTTAGAGGTTAATGACCGAAGAATTCGCGGCGCGGCTGAGATGAAATTTAGAATGGCAACGGTTCCAATCGGCGAAACAGCCCGTGTGAAACTCCACCGTCAAGGTGAAGAAATAACCGTAAATGTCAAAGCTGTGTCACCGCCAGATATCCCTAAACGCGATGAAACAACCCTTGAAGGGCGTCATGCCTTAAATGGCGCTGTGATTGCCAATATTAATCCGGCTGTCATTGTAGAGCTAGGTTTAGAAACGATGAATGAAGAAGAGGGCGTTGTCGTCCTTAAGGCGCCAAGAGGCACCTATGCAGGGCGTTTTCTCTCCAAAGGAGATATCCTTGTCGAAATCAATGATCGCGAGATCGAAGATGTTAAAGATGTAGAAAAGGCGCTTAAGAAGGCAAGCGGCGCTGGCCTATCTCTTATTGTAAATTCTGGCGGACGACTGCAAAGGATTGTCCTGCGCTAAAACCCCCTTGAAATCATGTGCGTTAAGGGGCATGGTAAGCCGCTATATTACAAAATCTTGTTAAGGATAAAAAGGCCGAATCACTATGACAAAAGACATGAAGGATATTGTTGCACTCTGTAAAAGAAGAGGATTTATTTTTGCTGCCTCTGATATTTACGGCGGTTTAAATGGCTTCTGGGATTATGGCCCGCTCGGCACTGAGCTAAAAAATAATCTACGTGATCGCTGGTGGAAGGATATGGTGCTATGTCCGCCAATTGGGCCTGATGGGGCGCCGATTGAAATTGTGGGTGTAGATGCGTCGATCATACAAAACCCAAAAAGCTGGGAAGCGTCTGGCCACGTTGGCGGTTTTAATGATCCGATGGTTGATTGTAAGGAAAGCAAGAAACGTTACCGCGCTGATCATGTACGCGTTTATTTGCCTAAAGACGGTGAAGGTCAAGCCGTTGCATTTGATAAAGATGCAGAAGAGGCAGAGATTGAAAAACGCCTTAAAAAGCTCACTAAAAAAGCGCCGGCTGATTTTGAAGTAGAAACGCTTGATAAAATCGACGTTGAGAAATTTACAAATATAATCGGTCCAGATGTTAAAACACCGGGCACGCTTACAGAGCCACGTCAATTTAACATGATGTTCCATACCTTTGTGGGTGCAAATGCAGGCGATGACAATAAGGCATATCTTCGCCCAGAAACATGCGGTCCTATCTTTCTCAACTTTAAAAACGTTGTTGATAGTTCACGCGTGAAAGTACCATTCGGAATTGCACAAATTGGTAAGGCCTTCCGTAATGAGGTCACACCGCGTAACTTCGTTTTCCGCTCACGTGAATTTGAGCAAATGGAACTTGAGTGGTTCTGTGAAGAGGAAGATGTGCCAAAATGGTTTGATTTCTGGGTAGAGCAGCGTACAAAATTCTGGGAAAGTGTCGGTATCACAAAAGACGCGCTGCATTTCTTGGATGTACCAAAAGAAGAACTCGCGCATTACTCATCACGTACAATTGACGTTGAGTATCAGTTCCCATTTGCCCAAAAAGGCGATGAACCTGGCTTTGATGAGCTAGAAGGTATTGCGCACCGCGGAAATTACGACCTGACGAAACACCAAGAATATTCCGGCCAAAAACTAGAATATTTTGATCAGGCTGAAAATAAGCGTTACTTACCGCATGTGATCGAGCCATCAACAGGTTTAACGCGCGGTGTACTTGCACTTATCTGTCAGGCTTATACAGTTGATGAAAACCGTCCATCAGGCGTATATCTTAACTTTACGCCAGAAATGGCGCCAAAGAAGGCGGCTATTTTGCCACTAACAGCTAAGGAAGATCATGTACCAACGGCGCAGAAGCTTTACTTAGAGCTGCGTGAAGAATTTACGGTTGATCTCGACATTAAGCAAAATATTGGTAAACGCTATGCTCGTCAGGACGAGATTGGTACGCCTTACTGCTTTACGATTGATAATGATACGCTTCAAGATCAGACAGTGACAGTACGTGAGCGTAACACAATGTCACAAGAACGTATCCATATGGATAAAGTTAAAGACTTCCTCCGCGAAAAAATCAGAGGCTAAAATATATCATCCCCGCTCAAAGGCGGGGATTTTTACATCAGGGAGTGTTATAGCCCAAAGCGTCCCCAAATTGCTTTCTCTTCTAGAATATCAGCCGTATCGCGCGCCATATTCATTTTTGCATCTGGATTGATAAGTGAGCTTATAAAGCCTTTCTCTGGGCCGAAATTAATGAATTTAACGTCATCGCCAAAACGCTCTTTGCACATTGGCTTATAGCTCTCAAGCCCGTCGATAAGGCCATATTCAAGCGCCTTTTCCGCTGTCCAAAACGCGCCTTCAAATAGCTCCTTATCAGTGCCATTGACCTTTTGACCGCGGCGTTCTTTTACCCAGCCAGTAAAAAGGGTATGCAGATCTTTTTGTAAGGATTTGAGGCGTTTTACATCCGCTGGCTTTTCCTCTGTAAAAGGATCGAGGAAGCTCTTATCTTTTCCCGCTGTATGAACGCGGCGTTCAATCCCATAGCGTTCAATCAGTTCTTTAAAACCGAAAGAGGCGCTAATCACACCAATAGAACCAATGATAGAGCTGGGCACGGCGTAAATTTCATCCGCTGCGCAGGCTAGCCAATATCCGCCGCTTGCCGCGACATCTTCTGTAAAGGCGTACACAGGCACTTCTTTTTCCTCAGCAAGCTGTCTAATTTTATCGCCAATCAGCTGACTTTGTGCGGGGCTACCGCCTGGCGAGTTAATTAAAAGCGCGACAGCTTTTAGGTTATGGAGATCAAACGCATTTTCTAATATAGATTCATACTTTTGAAAGCTGATACCGCCACGCTTTGTATTGCTATCGGCGATCACACCGCTCATACGTACAACTGCGATTTTAGGTTTAGGTTTCAATATTCCGCCAATGACAGGAACATCAGAGAGCGCTGAACACGTTTCAGCAATTTTTTTCTTAATAGCCATGAGGCGCATTATAATAAAGGCTGCATTTCCCGCAAGATCTTTTCGGCTGCGCTGGTATATGAGCCATCATCTTCATGCAGGATAAGCCCTGGATGAATACTCGCTGGCGCTTTAGAGTTACGCTTCGCACGAATAATAACGCGGTTTGCTGCTTTGCCAGCTTTGGGGTAAAGCGGAATAATCTCGACCGCGCCAAAGCGGTTTTTAAGGCCCTTAATAATTATATCCACTTTTGCGGTCTGATGGATCATATTTAAACTGCCGCCATGTTTTAAAAGCTTGCAGCCAGCATCAAGCCAATCTTGAAGGCTTGTCTCATCATGTCCCATGGCTGTCGCTTTGGCCGCTGATGGTGATCGAAGATGAGCACCGGCATCGTTATATGGCGGATTACAGATGATATGATCAAAGGGGGCCGCGTCATAGCTACGTACATCACCTGTAATGAATTCGGCTTCTAGATTGTTTTTGCGTGCATTGCACCGTGCCGTTTCGATTTGATCGCCTTGGATATCTAGGCCAGTGAGGTGAATACCTTCAATACGCTTTGCAAGGCATAAGCCGGCGCTGCCAATACCGCAGCCAAGATCTAAAACGTGCTGCCCCGTTTTTGCTCGGCATGACGATGCAAGAAATACAGCATCAATAGAGGTCTTAAAACCATCTTCATGCTGCAAGAGTTCTAAGCGGCGATCAAGGACGTGAATACTCTTCATAGATGCTTAAAAATCATGAAAGAGAGCAGCGCGCAAGATAAAAGATGAGCTAGAGCCCTTCAGCGAGTTTGTATCCCATTCTAAAACCGCCCCAATGCTTTCCTTGAACAAATACAGGGCATGAAGCATCTTTCATCATGATAAATTCACCGCCACCCATATCACGCCTATAAAGCTGTACAAGAATGCCTTTTGAATTTTTGCCGGCTCTTAAACCGACCCGGTCATCGAAAATACGTCTATTTCGACAGTTTGAAGCATTCCATTCGGGATCGTCGGGTCTTTGGGTTTGTGAAAATTTATTATTATGTGTGGGGAGATACCCATTTAAATCTACAGCAGCACAAAATACGATGCGCTCATTACTATCCAATATTGGTTCCTGAATAGCCGGCATGTATTTATCTGTAATTTTGGTGAAGGAGGTCATAACTTGTTCAGGGTTAGAGCCTGCAATCGGGGTATAGGTGAAATCAAAAAGCTGGTCCAACGTAATTTCATTATTATCTATGGCCATCTCAAAAGCTTCCGCAGTTTGCTGCGCGCCTAGTTTTACCTGATTAACAAAGAATGTATCATCAACCTCAATACCGCTATTAATAGCCATCAGGCCAATATCTTCATTTAGCTCAGTTAAATTGTGTAAGCGTCTCGTCACAGCGCCTAGGCGTTGATGCGAATCTTCTAAGCCATCATCTAATTTTTGTATTTGCTCTTCAAACTCTAAGCTGCGTCCTTGAACATTTTCACTAAACGCCAAGATATTCTGACTTTTAGAATTGATGGATTGAATGGATTCGGCTGTTTTGCTCATGGCTTCGCTAATATAAGCAGCATCGCTATGAGTCACTTCCGCAAGCTCGTTATTCTTTTCATTTACACCGACAATGGTCTCAATAGTACTCCCCAGGCGTTCAATAGATTCTGCGATCTCACCTGTTGTTTCGGCAATGCTGGCCGAGAGTGTCTTAACTTCATTAGCAACAACCTGAAAGCCTTTACCAGCTTCACCCGCGCGCGCTGCTTCAATCGTTGCATTTAAGGCAAGTATACGAACTTCCTTAGTGATATTCATAATATTATTAACGGCCGTTTTTACGTCTTCAATATTATCATTCAGGCCATTTACATGTTCGTGAATTTCTTTGGTGGAGTTAACAAAGATATCGATATTTTTCATCGACATATTTATTTTGTCATTAAAATCAATGATACTTTTTGTTGTCTCTTCGACAAAGCTGATCGTTTCATTAATTGTTTTTTGGGCTTCTTTGTTTTCAGTGATTTGGAGGGAATTCATTTCGCGTAGAGCAGATGAAAGCTCCACTTCATGTGCCATCGTTTCACTAATAGCATCAATATTTCCGGATGAATCAAGAACTTCAAGGCCAATTCGACCAACTGAATTACAGAGTTTTTTTATCGCCTCTAGGTTTATATCGACATTCATAGTGTCAATTTTATCACGCATTTATATAACTCCTTTATCATCAAACGGACCTCCTAAGAGGTCCGTTGTAAACTCAGAATTATTATTATACACGCCTTAGTGCAAGTTTGCAGCTGCACCAACACCTTTTGGTAGGCGTACGCTCTCTACAAGCTCTTGGATTTCCTCTGGAGGTTCATCTGTTATTGAGCTTACAACATAAGCAACAATAAAGTTAAGAAGCGCACCAACGGCACCAATTGAGAGCGGTGATATACCAAATACCCAATTCTCAGCAGTATCTTCTAAGAATGCAGTATCCGCGATAAATAGCCACCCTTTATAGGTGAAAATATACACGAGAGTAAAGATAAGGCCTGCAAGCATACCTGCGACTGCACCCTTATCATTAATACGCTTCGAGAAGATACCCATCATGAGGGCTGGGAACAAAGAAGCCGCTGCTAGACCAAAGGCTAGAGCAACAGTTTGCGCCGCAAAACCAGGAGGGTTTAGACCAAGATATGTCGCCACACAAATCGCGACACCCATTGAAATACGCGCCGCAAGCAGCTCGTCTTTTTCTGAGATGTCAGGTTTGTAACAACTCTTGATCAAGTCATGGCTTATCGCTGATGAAATAGCTAGCAAGAGACCGGCAGCCGTTGAAAGGGCCGCAGCCAGCGCACCAGCAGCAACAAGCGCAATCACCCAAGCCGGCAGCTTAGCAATCTCTGGATTAGCAAGAACAAGAATATCTCTATTCACTGTAAGCTCTGAACCATTCCAGCCACGTGCTTCAGCCGTTGGCTTATAGTCTTCTGACTTGTCGTTATAGATCTGGATAAGACCATCACCGTTCTTGTCTTCAAATTTAAGAAGACCAGTAATTTCCCAGTTCTTAACCCATTCTGGACGTTCATCATATGCAATCGACTCATTTTCAGGGCCTTGCGGGTAGATAGTGTCTAGAAGGTTTAGACGAGCCATCGCACCAACAGCAGGCGCTGAAAGGTAAAGTGCTGCGATAAAGACAAGTGCCCAACCCGCTGACCAACGCGCATCTGATACTTTAGGAACAGTAAAGAAGCGAATAATCACGTGCGGAAGGCCTGCTGTACCGATCATCAGTGATAACGTGAATAGGAACATATTCAGCGTATTCGTGTGATGGCCTGTATAGCTGTTAAAGCCGAGGTCCTGAACCACTTGATCAAGCTTAGTTAATAGCGGAAGGCCTGACTGCGTGTGGTCTGAGAACAAACCAAATGCAGGAATTGGGTTTCCTGTTAACTGAAGCGAAATAAAGATCGCTGGTACGGTATAAGCAAAGATAAGAACACAATATTGGGCAACCTGCGTGTAGGTAATGCCTTTCATACCGCCAAATACGGCATAGAAGAACACAACAGCAGCACCGATATAAAGGCCAACATCTTTATCAACTTCTAAGAACCTTGAGAATGCCACTCCAACACCTGTCATTTGACCGATAACATATGTTAAAGATGCGACAATCAAACAAAGCACGGCAACTAGACGCGCTGTTCGGCTGTAGAATCGATCACCGATAAAGTCTGGCACAGTGAACTTACCAAATTTTCGTAGATAAGGTGCAAGGAGCAAAGCCAAAAGCACATATCCACCAGTCCAACCCATAAGGAAGGATGAGTTATCATAACCAACAAAGGCGATTAGACCCGCCATGGAGATGAAGGATGCTGCAGACATCCAGTCAGCACCCGTTGCCATACCATTTAGAACCGGGTGTACGCCGCGGCCAGCAGTATAGAAGTCAGCAGTTGTACCTGCGCGTGCCCATATCGCAATACCGATATAAAGAGCGAAGGTTATGCCAACGATAATAATATTTAATGTATATTGATCCATCTTGAATTCCTCTCAATCTTCGATCTTAATCGTCGCTAACATCATACTCATGATCGATTTTATTCATCTTCCATGAGTAAAAGAATATAATGACAAGAAAACACAGGATCGACCCTTGTTGAGCAAACCAAAATCCGAGATCGGTTCCTCCAATTTCGATTCCTGAAAGCATTGGACGCAATAAGATTGCAAATCCGAAAGATACTAAAAACCATACAACCAAGCACAGTTTAATTAGTCTGATATTGGCGGACCAATATTCAGAGTTTTTTCCAGCTGATTCAGCGGGTTTTTCTTCTGATGACATAGTTAAATCCTTTAAAGTTAGAAAACACCTATCCTTAAATGATATCACGAAATAATGGTGTATTATCAAAATCTTATGCTGCATAGCAACGTAAGGGCTTGCTATATTACGATTGTAACGATATTGCTGAGACGCTCTTTACAGAGTTATAAAAAAAGATCTTTGACTGGAACGTCAAGCTGAGTAAGCAACATCAGTTCAAGTGGGTTTGATAAAAGATCGGCATATGATGTCTGGATTGGAAGACGGTTGTATGTTTTAGGGCTTTGGCTTTGGTCAAAGTTATCCAATGCATAATTATGTATTTTTGAATAATTGTCCTTTAAAATTGCCATATGTTCAAAATCTATCGGGGTAGGATAGTATTCGTACTCTTTATCCTGATTGGTCGCGATAACAGAATCTATTGTTGACCCGTTTGTATATCCTTCATTTTTAATCGAAAACTTCTTATCAAAGAACTGGTATACTTCCTCTAAACTTTTTGCTTGTCCGGTTTCACGATCATAAAAAACATTATAATTGGCTTTAGCTGCGCTAGGAAAAAGGTGTGCAGCCACCTGTGCGGGGTTTTCATCACGTGCCTTCATAAAAGACGCTGCGCCGCCAGCCCCCATGAAATGGGCAAAATATAGCTCTGTTGAACCAACATCACCGCCCCAGTTTTTTTCAAGTGATTGTTTATTCTCTGCTGCTAGTTCAGCTGCCATTTTAGAGGCAATTTGGGGGTCATTACGAAGGCGCAAGAGTTCTTCTCGCGTATGCCCTTCTGTAACAATACCGTGTTTCTCACCGTATTTCTCTATCATGTTCATCCAGGTGCCCTCGATAAATTGATAGAGCCCACTTGCGCTACTGGTTCTAGCTTTCGCGGCGGGGTTGAAACTGCTTTCTGCAGCTGCTTGTTGAACCATGTAGGCAAAATCCACTCCCGTTTTAGTAGACGCATCTTTAATAGCAGACACGACATTAACTGACGCCTTGGAGGTGAGCGCCGCTAATGCGTTATTTGCTAATGTTTTTCCTAAATTATTCATCGACTAATGATTTCGTTACTAAAACACACTATAATTAAATCTACGCTGGGTCGATTTGACCCACAAAAAACAGTTTGCAAAAGCTGTGCCAATTTAAAATAGGAGAGACTATGAGCGATTACCGTCCCCCAGTTGATGAGATGCAAGCCCTTTTATTTGATGTCCTCGGATTTGAAGATGAAGAGATAGATCAAGAGACCTGCGCAGCTATATTGGATGAGGCGAGTAAATTGGCTTCGGAAGTATTAGCACCTTTAAATTGGGACGGAGATCAGTTCGGCGCAAAGCTGGATGATGGTGTTGTAACCACTGCGCCAGGCTTTAAAGAGGCTTATAGTCAATATTGTGAAAGCGGATGGAATGCTGTGCCTTTTGATCCTGAATATGGCGGGCAAGGTTTGCCCTACGGCATGGCTTTCCCTGTTCAAGAAATGTGGCAGGGGGCAAATATGAGCTTTGGTCTGTGCCCACTTTTAACGCAAGGAGCGGTTGAGGCAATCTCTCACCATGGTTCTGACGAGCAAAAGGCGAAATATTTGCCCAAGCTTATTAGCGGTGAGTGGACGGGCACTATGAATCTTACTGAACCAGGGGCTGGATCTGACCTCGGGCTGATACGTACAAAGGCTGTTAAAGACGGTGATAAATATAAAATCCATGGTCAAAAAATATTCATCACACATGGTGAACACGATATGACTGAAAATATTATTCACCTTGTGCTTGCCCGTATCGAAGGTGCACCAGAAGATGTAAAAGGTATCTCTTTATTTATCGTTCCTAAAATCCTAGATGAAAATAGACGAAACGGTGTGAAGTGTATTGGGCTAGAGCACAAGCTTGGCATACATGCGTCACCAACATGTACGATGGAATTTGATGGCGCAGAAGCTTACCTCGTAGGCCGCGCAAATGCGGGGCTGAAATATATGTTCACTATGATGAATAATGCTCGTCTTTCTGTTGCGCTTCAAGGCGTAGCGATAGCTGAACGCGCATATCAGCACGCCTTAAATTACGCTAATGAACGCATACAGGGTAAAGATTTCGCAAGTGGTGAGCGTACAGTCATTGCGAACCACGCCGATGTGAAACGGATGCTAACATCTATGAAGTCCCAAGTTCTAGCGGGCCGCGCTATTGTTTACAGAGCGGCGCTAGCGCTTGATCAAAATCAGCAAGATTTTGTTGATGTCTTGACGCCATTGGCAAAGGCATGGTGTACAGATATGTCTGTTGATGTTGCTTCGCTCGGTGTGCAGGTGCATGGAGGTATGGGATTTGTCGAAGAGACTGGGGCTGCTCAATATTACCGCGATGCGCGTATTTTACCTATATATGAGGGCACAAATGGCATTCAAGCCATGGATTTGGTCTTCCGGAAAACGCTTCGTGATAACGGTGCGGCGGTAAGAGCGTTTATTGCAGAGTTAAAAGAAATGATAAGCTCTGAGCATCAAGCTGTTTTTGCAAAGCAATTTGAGGCACTTGAAGAGGCGACGCAGCTCATATTAGAAAAAGGAGCAGCAGGGCATCTTGATTTTGTGGAAGCAATGGCAACACCGTATTTAAAGGGCTTTGCTATTATAGCAGGGGCTGCTTTTTTATCTAAGGCAACTGAAAATGACGTCTTGAAAGATAATGCAGCTATTTTTATCAGCAATCACTTACCTTATGCGAATGCTCACTTCGAAGTAGCTATGAAGGGCTCGGCTGATTTGATCTGATATAATAGGGTTATTGCGCTTTTTTAAGAAGCTCTTTTCTGCACTTTGTGCGCGCACCTGTTTTTAAGGGCATAAGTGTTCGTGTTTGAATAACTAAATTCGGGCGATCTGCTAATGATTGAGCGTAGGTGTTTGCAACACATTCACAATATTCACCCGGATCGAGATCATTAGTCATTGAATCGACACCAGAAATACAGACATCATACTCAATTCCAGCTGCTTCCGTCGCATCGCGGCATTCTTTTCGAATTTTATAACGAATTTCGGATTCAGTCGCCGCTTCCCCAAGTAAAACACGGGTTTCAAGGTATTTTAAGCCATAACAATCGCAGTCATAATAAGCTCTTAGGTTCACGCTTCCATTACATGCGCTTAAGACTTGTTTTGCTTCAAAAATAAATTTATCTGGAATTTCGTTATAATTAAGTGAGCTTGAATCCTGCTCTTCTTCATCTTCATATTGTTGCGCTAAGGCTTGTGAGTTTATGGTATAGCTGAAACCAACTATTAAAAAACAGAGAACGGAAGCGCGAAGGAAGTTTGAAAAATATATCATAACTCTAAGCCTACCATTTATAAGAATGAAAATCTATTACGCTGAAATCATACGACGCAAAAAATAAGCCCCACATTCATCTTGGAATTGCAGGGCTTGTAAAACTCTTATATGCTGGTGATTTAAGCTTTCGCGCGTTTAAAAAAGCTACCGAAAACACTGTCGCCATCTTCACCTTCAGCGCCTTCACTCGGCATAATACCTTGGTCGGTCGCATTTTGGTTATGTGGTTCAAGTTTTTTCATTTTTTTTTCTAGCTTCTGTGCTTCTAATTTCTGACGACGCGCTTTTGCACGGGCTTCACGCTGCTTAAGCTCAGCCGATAGCTCTTCTGCCTGCTTTTGAGTATATTGGCTTGTTAGAAGAACTTGTGAAGCTTGTTTTTGCCACTGATCACGCTGTGATTTAAGGTCGTCTATTTGCTCTTCAGCTGTTTCAAGTTGCTTTTCAAGCATTTGAATACGCATCTTCATGCGTTCCATTTCAAGAAGTGAAGCTGCTTTTTCAAGCTCGTGCTCAACATTGTTATTTGTAGATTTAGCGGCGTCACCTTTAAGGCCAAAAACGCGCTCAAGCTCAGAAACATCAATCACACGGCGACCATTTGCATCAAGTTCAAATGATAACTTCCCGCTATTCATTGCACGCTGAACAGTTGACTTAGATTTACCTGTGAGCTCAGCAGCTCTTTGTGCGCCTACTTTTGCCATTATACTTGACCTCTCTTAACTTGGAATATGCGAAAACTTCTATCATGGCTTTTTAGTATATTCAAGAATCTATTACATAAAAATATGTAAGGGCAATAAAAACAGCCGCTTAGACTGTGAGTAAGCGGCTGTCTAATTCAAATGTAAAGGCGTTTTGTCTAAGCAGCTTCGGCTTCAATGCGCTGATTAAGCATATGCGTAAGGCGTTGCCACTGTGCACCAGAAAAGAGGTGAGCATAAATATAAGGCAAGTAACCTTTTGCACGCCATTCAAGGAATGTTTTTTCATCAAGTTTAGAGAATTTCTCTTCATCAATAATTTGAAAACCAGAGAAATTAATGCGGCGATTACCAGCAACGTTCAGCTGCGCTTCACGCTCAGTCAGGATGTCCGCTTTAGCAATCGCTGCGCTAAATTCTAATGTTTGTTGCGCAGCTGCGTGATAGGACTTGCAAAATTCAAGTGCATTTTGCGCTAGTTCAGTAGGCTGACCCTCTTCATTAAAGAAACGCTGCTTTGCGCCTTCCGTGACGACATTCTCGTTCATATCTACGCAAAGGGTAAGCTGGTCACTTTCTGGCAATTCAGAGAAAATGAACGGATAACGGCGGATATAGGCCGGAATATACGTATTGCCTTCCCATACACCATCATCGTTTAAAAAAAGGTTCTCATTGTCGCGCAGCCCCAAAATAGCAACAGGCGTAGCCTGACCATCAGGAGAAAAGGCGATTGGATAGAAGTGACAAATTTGCGGCATTTCGATCAAATTAACAGGAACCGCATTGACGCCGCGTGTGAAATCAAAACCGAATTGATCAACGAGCGAGAGGTTAGCGTGCGCCTTGGCATCTAGTGGCGCAGGATTAGTATAGAAAAGCGGCATATTGCCAGTCGCTTTTTTTGCATCAGATTTTGTACTATCCATTTGGGATCCTTATGGTGTTTAATCGTGTCTTTAAAATTACGTGTTGGAAGTCTATACAAACTTGCACAGGATATGCAATGCCTATAGATGACCTTTTTAATGGCTTTTATAATTTTATCATAACGCGGCTTCCTTAAATTTTTGTTTACAAACGATTTAACCCTGAAAATTACGAATCCAATATGCTTTAACTCTTGTAAATCCTTTTAAGGGGTGTAAGAAATGTTTCTATATGAGTGACGATTGCATAAAAGGAGATAGCAATGCAGATCGGAATGGTTGGCACAGGATATGTAGGGCTAGTATCGGGGACGTGCTTCGCTGAATTTGGAATCGAGGTTGTGTGCCTTGATAAAGATGAAAGCAAGATCGCGCGCCTTGAAAAAGGAGAAATTCCTATATACGAGCCTGGTTTAGAAGATCTTGTCGCTAAACAAGTCAAAGCGGAGCGTCTTTCTTTTAC
>CENJ01041700.1_pt1 | contig 54985 bp, 50 predicted proteins | sample 356161 | NCBI WGS metagenome assembly CENJ01 (sample SAMEA2619531, study PRJEB7988) | marine metagenome | biome: marine biome (ENVO:00000447); feature: surface water layer (ENVO:00002042); material: "saline water (ENVO:00002010), including plankton (ENVO:xxxxxxxx)" | depth 5 m
GGAGCTAAAAAAAATAAATTAGACCCTAGATGGAATAAATTAAAAGATTACCTTTAACAAAAACCTACAAAAATGGCACATCCTAAAAGGAAAATTTCAAAAACGCGAAGAGATAAAAGGAGAACACATATAAAAGCCTCAGCTCCACAAGTCGCCACTGACAAAGTATCCGGAGAACCACATCTCTATCATCGTGCTCACTGGCACGAAGGAAAGCTGTACTATAAGGGAAAAGTTCTTATAGAGGAGACAGAGAATATTGAAGAGTAAATTTTATTAAACTCTCTATGTTATTAGATGGGATTTAAGAATAAATAATTTATCTTCACAATTAGATACTTTTTAGGTATGAATATCAAAGAAATTCAAAAGCTAATTAAGTTTGTATCTAAATCTAAAGCCAAGGAGGTTAGCCTTGAATTAAAAGATTTTAAGATTACGATAAAAACCGGAGATGATGGGAATAAAGATCAACAATCCCTTGTTATTCCAACTCAAAACCAACCGATTATCATAAACAAAGATGATCTTGAAACAGAGAGTAAATCAGATCCTTCCCATAAAAAGATAGCTCCCACCACAGAGAAGCGAAGTGAGGACGAAAATTTAATAACAGTAAAATCTCCTATTATTGGTACTTTCTACAGAAAACCGGCTCCGGATAAAGAATCTTTTGTCGAAGTAGGAGGATACATAAAAGAAGGGGACGTACTTTGTGTTATCGAAGCAATGAAATTATTTAATGAAATCGAATCAGAAGTGTCTGGGAAAATTGTAAAGGTTTTAGTTGAAGATTCATCCCCAGTAGAATTTGAACAACCATTATTTCTAATAGATCCTTCTTAAAAATAAAATTTATGTTCAAAAAGATTTTGATTGCAAATCGAGGAGAGATTGCTCTTAGAATAATTAGAACTTGTAAAGAGATGGGAATCAAATCTGTTGCTGTTTATTCTACAGCTGATGCAGAAAGTTTACATGTTAAGTTCGCTGACGAGGCTGTTTGTATAGGCCCCTCTCAAAGTATAGACTCTTACTTAAAACCATCTAATATTATAGCCGCTGCTGAAATCACTAATGCCGATGCAATCCATCCAGGATATGGCTTTTTGTCTGAAAATTCAAAATTTTCTAAAATGTGCTCGGAGCATGAAATAAAATTTATTGGAGCTTCAAGTGATATGATAAGTAAAATGGGAGATAAGTCGTCTGCAAAAGCAACTATGAAAAAAGCTGGAGTACCTACTATACCAGGATCAGATGGAATAATTCAAAATTTAAATTCTGCTAAAATAACTGCAAAAAAAATAGGCTATCCAATAATGTTAAAGGCATCCTCAGGTGGAGGTGGAAAAGGAATGAGAGCAGTTACTGGTGAGTTTGAACTAATAAAGGCTTGGGAAAGTGCTAAACAAGAATCAAAAGCAGCTTTTGGGGATGACAGTATGTATATGGAAAAATTTATTGAGGAACCTAGACATATAGAAATTCAAATTGTTGGTGATAGCTTTGGTAAAGCATGTCACTTATCCGAAAGGGACTGTTCAATCCAAAGAAGACATCAAAAACTCACAGAAGAAACACCTTCTCCTTATATGACAGAGAGTCTAAGAGAAAAGATGGGAAAGGCAGCAGTTAAAGCCGCTGAATTCATTAAATACGAAGGTGCTGGGACAATTGAATTTTTAGTTGATAAAAACAGAAAGTTTTATTTTATGGAAATGAATACAAGAATTCAAGTTGAACACCCTGTAACTGAACAAGTCATCGATTTTGATTTGATTAGAGAGCAAATATCAGTTGCTGCAGGAATACCTATAAGCGGTAAGAATTATTACCCAAAATTGCACTCAATTGAATGCAGAATTAATGCTGAAGATCCTTATTCTGATTTTAGACCTTCACCAGGCGAAATAACAAATCTCCATGTCCCTGGAGGGCACGGAGTTCGGTTAGACACACATGTTTATTCTGGATACATCATACCGCCTTTTTATGATTCAATGATAGCCAAGCTAATTACAACTGCTCAATCAAGGGAAGAGGCTATTAATAAAATGAAAAGAGCGCTTGATGAGTTTATTATTGAAGGTATAAAAACTACAATTCCGTTTCATAGAAAATTAATGGAAGACCCCAAATACATTAGTGGTGTGTATACTACTAAATTTATGGAATCCTTTAAAATGTAAAACTATTTACGTATTAAATTATTCTTAACAATATGCTCAGCAATTTGGATTGTATTCGTGGCTGCACCTTTCCTTAAATTATCTGAAACAATCCATAGATTAAAAGAATTTGCTTTTGAAAAGTCTTCTCTTATTCTTCCAACAAAAACCTGGTCCTTCCCTTCAGCATATATAGGCATTGGATATATGCTTTTATTTGGATTGTCTTGAACAGTCACACCACATGTTTTCGTCAAAAGTTTTTTTATTTCATTAGAGCTGGTTTTTTCTTTTAATTCAATATTTACAGATTCAGCGTGGCCTCCAAAGACAGGAATTCTAACAGCTGTTGCAGAAACTTTTATACTTTTATCTGACAAAATTTTATGAGTTTCATTCACTAGCTTCATTTCTTCTTTTGTATATCCGTTATTAAGAAATACATCGCATTGGGGGAGAGCATTTTGATGAATTGGATGAGGATAAGTCATTAAACCTTCAATATTATTTTTTTCATTATTAAGTTGATCAATTGCAGCTTTTCCCGTTCCAGTCACTGATTGATAGGTTGAGACTATTATTCTTTTTATTTGAAAGTGTTTATGTATAGGAGCTAAGACCATAAGCATCTGAATTGTAGAGCAATTTGGGTTAGCAATAATTCTATCTTTAGATTCAAGAAGGGACCCATTAATTTCTGGAATGATAAGTTTAACTCCGTCATCCATTCTCCATGCTGAAGAATTATCGATTACATATATTCCTTTATTACTAAATTTCGGAGCCCATTTAAGCGAAACTTCTGCACCAGCAGAAAATAAAGCAATATCAATTTTTTCATTTAAAGAATTTTCTATTGAAATTACTCGATACTGTCTACCATTAAATTCAATTGAACTACCTTCTGATTTTTTTGATGCTACAGGGATAATTTTTTCAATTGGAAATTTTCTTTCTTCTAAAATCTCTAACATTTTTTCCCCAACTAGCCCTGTGGAGCCTATTATCGCTATATTCATTTTTAGATGGAAGTTAATAAATTAAAGAGGTTAAAATTGAAAAGAAACAAATTCTAACCAAATAAAAAGATTTATGTTACAAATTAAACACTTTTTTTAGAAAATTAATAGCGATTTTTTTTGTTAAAAAAATAAATTCTACTAACTGCCTCATATTCATTATCATCTCCAATTTTTATGAGTTTTTTGTCTTTTGATTTTCTAAGTGTATAATTTGCCATTTTTCCAGTTCTAGCACATATTGCGTGAAGTTTACTAACAAATTCAGCTGTAGCCATTAAATTAGGCATAGGACCAAAAGGTTTCCCCTTAAAATCCATATCCAACCCTGCAACAATAATTCTTTTACCACTATTAGCAAGGTTATTACATACATCCACCAAAGAATTGCTAAAAAATTGAGCTTCGTCTATTCCTACCACGTGATGTTTTTTCGCCTTATTTAAAATTTCATTTTCATCAACAACAACAGTAGCTGTAAATTTATTATTGTCGTGAGACTTAATAAAATCACCTTCATTTCTAGAGTCAATTCTAGGTCTGAAAACTATAGTTTTGAGTTTTGCTAGTTTAGCGCTACTTATTCTTCTAATCAGCTCTTCTGTCTTACCAGAAAACATTGATCCGCAGATTACTTCAATTAAGCCAAAATTAGATTTTTCATTTAAAGTATATTTTGAAAACATTTTTGTATTTTAAATTAATTAAAAAAATAGATTTATATTATAAATGTAATTAATCAGCTAATCTTATTTTGCAATATGATTGATGAAATAAAAGATGAATTAAAAGTTATTTTAAAAGATTTAGAAACAGTCAATGAGACTTCTGACATAGATAAAATTATATCCAATTTTCAAGAGCTTTATAAAAAAATGATACTATTTCAATTTAATAAAGAAAGTGAAAATATAATTGGTAAAGCAGAACAAAAAGAAGTTAATAAAACAGAGGAGAAAATCGATGAATTGGTAATAGAAACTTCGCACCAAGAAAATACAGATAATTTTGAGGATTTGTTTTCTTCAGTAGCAAATCCTGAATTCATTACAAAAGAGGAAAATAAAAACCAGATTTCATACGAATCAAAAAAGCTAAATGAATCTTTGATAAAAGGAATTAATATTGGTCTAAACGATAAAATTGCATTTACAAAAAGTTTATTTGATGGGAATGAAGAAGACTATTCTCGTGTAGTCTCCCAAATTCTAACTTACACTTCATGGGATGAAGCTTCCAATTTTTTAAACAACATTGTGAAACCAGATTATAATAATTGGGAGGGTAAAGAAGAAATTGAAAAAAGGTTTTTAAAGTGTATTGAAAGTAACTTTTAGCAGATGGGTAAGCTTTACTTGGTTCCAACTCCAATTGGAAATTTAAAGGATATTACATTAAGGGCGATTGATGTTTTAGCACAAGTTGATTTGATTTTGGCTGAGGATACGAGAATCACAAAAAAATTATTGAAACAGTATAAGATTAATACAAAAACTAAAAGTTATCATATTTACAACGAGCATAAACTACTAAATGGAATTGTTGATTTGTTGATATCTGATAAAAATATTGCCTTAGTCTCTGATTCTGGGTCCCCTTGTATATCAGATCCAGGTTTTTTATTGGTTAGAGAGGTAATTCGTAAAGGTATTGATTTTGAATCATTACCAGGAGCTTCATCAATTATTCCTGCCCTTACTCAAAGTGGATTTCCAACCACAAATTTTATTTTTGAAGGTTTTTTACCTAAAAAAAAAGGTAGAAATAAAAAAATAATAGAACTTTCTAAAGAATCAAGGACAGCAATACTGTTTGAGTCCCCGCACAGGCTAATTAAATTATTAAACGAAATCAAAGATATTTGTGGTACAGAAAAAAATATCTCTATATCACGAGAAATTTCAAAAATTTTTGAAGAGACAATTAGAGGAACTGTCAACGAATGTTTATTACATTTTGAACAAAAGGAACCAAAAGGAGAGTTTGTGGTTTGCATACAAGGATTAAAAAGTTAATTATGCGATGGGAGGCCAAACCAATTCCAAAAGATGAAGTAATAAAACTCCTTCAAAATCAGATTGGTGTTTCAAGGAATATTTCAATCATTTTAGTTCAAAGAGGGATAATAAATTTTGATATGGCAAAATCTTTTTTCCGACCAGAGTTTAATCATCTTCATGATCCATTTTTAATGAAGGATATGAAATTTGCAACAGGTAGAATTGATAAAGCCATAAAGAATCATGAAAAAATTTTAGTATATGGAGACTACGATGTAGATGGAGTTACCTCAACGGCATTATTAACAACCTTTCTAAGACAAAAAACAAGTAATATTTTTCCATATATTCCAGACAGAGAGACAGAAGGATATGGAATTTCAATCAATGGAATTAACGAAGCTGTTAAAAAAGGAGTTTCTTTAATCATTTCAATAGATTGTGGAATAAAAGCATTAGAGCAGGTAGAATATGCAAAAGCTAACAATATCGATTTTATAATTTGTGATCATCATTTGCCAGAAAGCGAAATACCAAATGCGATAGCCGTGTTAGACCCTAAAAGAGACGATTGTGAATACCCATTTAAAGAGCTATGTGGTTGTGGAATAGGATTTAAGTTAATTCAAGCTCTATGTCTAGAGTGGGGGATTGACCCTAAAAACTTAATTAATTATTTGGATTTAGTATCTCTTGCAACGGTGGGTGATCAAATGCCTTTAAATAATGAAAACAGAGTAATGACTTATTTAGGACTTAGGCAAATTAATGAAAACCCTCGACCTGGAATAAAAGCACTTTTGTCTGATCTGAAAGATCAAGAGGTTTTTACTTCAACATTAGTTTTCAAATTATCTCCTAAAGTTAACGCAGCTGGCAGAATGAAACACGCAAGCTTAGCCCTCGAATTATTAATGTGTGAAAAACTTGAAGACACAATCAATTTATCAGAACAGATTCGATCGATCAATGTCGAGAGACGGGAAGAGGACAAAAAAACTACGGAGGAGGCACTTATTCAGATAAAAGATAGAGAAGAAGAATTATTTTCTTCCACTTTAGTCCATGATGACAACTGGCACCCAGGAATAATAGGAATTGTTGCGTCGAGATTAATAGAGAAATATTACAGACCAACAATTGTTTTAACAAAAAGGAATGAATATTATATTGGTTCTGCTAGATCAATAAAAGGCTTTGATATTTACAAAGCTTTAAAAAAATGTAGTGATCTTTTGGAACAGTTTGGAGGCCATAAATATGCCGCAGGATTAAAATTGCATGAATCAAATCTCAAATTATTTAAAAATGAATTTGAAAAACTCACAAATAAAAACATATCTGATGAACAAAAAATAAACACCTTCATCTATGATTTAGAAATATCATTAAGTGATTTAAATATTAAATTTTTTCAAATTATAAACCAAATGGAGCCATTTGGACCAAATAATTTAAAGCCTATTTTTTTTACAAGAGATTGTATAAGTACATCTCAGACTAGGTGTGTAGGTAATGAAAATGTGCACTTGCAACTGTACATAAGATCAAAAAATAAAACTTATAAAGGAATTGCTTTTGGCAGGGGTGATATAGTAAACAAAATAAAAGAAAGTAAAGGTTTTGATATCTTATACTCATTAGAAAAAAACAGTTGGAACGGTAATACTGAGTTGCAATTAGTTATAGTGGATATAAAAATTAAATAATTGAAAAATCCTTTTTAGTCAAACAGATAATTTTCTAAAGAAGAAACGTTTTTATTATCCTTTTTAAGAATTTCATCAGCTAATTCCTTACCTAATTCGACTCCCCATTGGTCATAGCTAAAAATATTCCAAATTATTCCTTGAACAAAAATTTTGTGTTCATAAATAGCGATTAATCTACCTATATTTCTAGGGGTAACTTTATCAAAAATTATAGTATTTGAAGGCTTATTACCATCAAAAACTTTATATGGGGTTAAAAAATTAATTTCATCTTCATGCATTTTTTTTGATGCCAATTCTTTTCCAACTTCATCTTTGCTCTTTCCTTTCATTAAAGCATTCACTTGACCAATTAAATTTGCAAGTAGCTTTTTTTGGTGCTCTGAATTTTTAAACAAAGAATTTTTAAACCCAATAAAATCCACAGGGATTAACTTTGTTCCTTGGTGGATGTGTTGAAAAAAAGCATGTTGAGAATTAGTGCCACTTGCACCCCAAATTATTGGACTAGTTTGATAATTTATTTTTTCACCCTTTCTATTTACACTCTTTCCATTACTTTCCATTACACTCTGTTGTAAATATGCTGGAAGACTTCTTAAATATTCGGAGTAGGGGACAATAGCCTCTGTATCAGCTTTCCAAAAATTAGTATACCAAACGCCGATCATGGCTAAAATTTTTGGAATATTATTTTTAAACTCTGCTGTTTTAAAATGATTATCAATTTCCTCGGCACCATTTAGAAGTTCTTGAAAGTTATCCGGACCAATTGCAAGATTAATTGTAATCCCCGCTGAACTCCACAAAGAAAATCTTCCACCTACCCAATCATTCATGGGAAAGATTTTATCACTAGAAATACCAAAGCTTTTAGTTTTCTTTAAATTATTTGAAACCGCCACAAAATGTTTTGAAACCGCTTCTTTATTTGTTTTTTCAATAAACCACTTTTTAATTGTTTCACCATTTGTTAATGTTTCTTGTGTTGTAAAACTTTTTGATACTAAAATAAAAATTGTTGTTTCAGGATCTAAAATCTCTAACAAACTATGAATATGATCACCATCTATATTTGATATGAATTTTATATGAAGGTGATTTCTGTAAAACTCCAGGGCTTCTGTAACCATTTTTGGTCCAAGATCAGAACCTCCAATTCCAACATTCACTACTGTTGATATTTTTTTTCCAGAAAAACCCATATAATCACCAGCTATAATTTCTTTTGAAAACTTAAAAATTCTTTCTCTTTCGATTTTTATTTTTTCTTTGATATCGACCCCATCATGGATTAATTCATCATCACTTTGATTTCTTATTGCAGTATGTAAAACGGCTCTTCTTTCAGTTTCATTAATTTTTTCTCCATTAAAATATGAGTTAATCGCGTCATCAAGTTTAATTTCTTTTGCAAGTTTCTCAAAAATTTCTAGTGTTTTATCATTTATTCTATTTTTTGAGTAATCCAAAAGTAATCCATTAGCTTTAATTGAAAATTTTTTAAACCTCTTCGAATTATTGGAAAAAAAGTGTGATATAGTTTGACTTTTAATTTCTTCAAAGTGATTTTTTAAATCTTGCCAACTATTTGTTTTTAAGGGATTAATTTTAGGTAAGGTCATTTTAATTCATTGCTAATTTTATCTTATTTACTTCATCTTCAAAATAAATGCACCTTAATTTTGTTTTTAAAGGTTTAATTTTTTCAAAAAATTCAGCTTTTAGAGATTTCGAAATTGGTTTTGCCTCTGGTAATTTTTGTTTGTAAGGGTCTACTTGTCTGCCATTTTTCCAAAATCTATAGCATACATGAGGACCAGAGGTATAACCTGTCATACCAACCCAACCAATTACATCGCCTTGGTTAACATATTGTCCTACTCTTACTTTCCTTCTTTTCATGTGCAGGTATTGGGTAGAATATTTATTATTATGTCTTATTTTTACATAATTTCCGTTACCACCTGCATATTTAGACTCGGTTACTCTTCCGTTTGCGGTTGCCATTATTGGAGTTCCAACTGGAGCTGCGTAATCTGTTCCTTTATGAGGTTTAACACGTCCGTAATATGCAATTTTCCTTTTTAAATTGTATCTCGACGATATTCGACTAAATTTAACAGGTGATTTTAAAAAAGCCCTTCTTAGATTTTTAGCTTTGTCATCAAAATAATCTATAATTCCTTTATTTTGGTCAGAAATAAATTCAAAAGCATAAAGACCCTTCCCTCTATGCTCAAAGTAGGCAGCTTTAATCTTTTCAATTCCAATCGATACACTATCGTCGACAAACTTCTCGGTATATATAACTTTAAATCGGTCACCTTTATCAAGTCTTGTAAAATCAATTGTCCAAGCATAGACGTCTGCCAAAAAATACGTTAGCATACTATTATAACCACTATTGATCATTGTTTCATACAACGAACTTTTTATAGTACCAGTTGCCTGCAACTCAACGATTCTTATAGGTTTCTCTACTTTTTCACCATAAATACTGTCCCTTAAATGCACAACTGTGTAGCTCAGGGGTCCAGGGTGATAAATAAAATACTTTGGAGCCCTAATACTATCTTTAGTAAAAAGTAGAGTGTAAGGTTTTCCAATTTGTAATTTTCTAATATTTATTGAACTCTTTATTTTCTGGAGTATCTGGTAGACCTCTGGATAATCGATTCCGTTGTTTTCTAGTATGTCTCCAAATGTATCACCTCTTTTGATTTTATGTTCTTCTGTGGAAAACTTATTAAAATCAAACCCATAGTTAATATCTGGCTTTTCAATTATTTCATTACTTATTTCAATTGGCTTTGGTATTTTTTTTTCATTTTTACAACTTAGTACTGTTAAAATAAAAAAAAGAGATATTATATTGAAAAGATAATTTTTCATTACCATACAAATTTCGGGAAGTTTTCGACCTCTTTTTAAATATCAATAATGACTTATCAAAAAAGTTAACAACAATTAATTGGTAATAATATTAAATGGATGATTTAAATTTTTAAAGTTTTCAAGATCACATTCTATGGATCCAATTTTTAAATCTGCTTTCATTTTTATCGGAATTTTATTTTTGTCATTGCTTATCCATAGAGTCACACTTTCTTGTTCCTTAAATACCCTGCCGCTTTGAACATAAGGTCGGAACTTCATACACTCAACCTTACCAAATTTAGTATTGAGAGCATCGTACCCTAAGAATCTAAGTTTAAACAAATAGTTTTCTTCATCGAAAAACATGTTTAAACTTATTTCCTCTTTAATTTCAAAGTTGTCAGTATTATAAAAATTTCTTAGGTAGTAAAATGCCGAGATTAAGTCTTGGGCATTTGAGTTAATATCAAAATTTAAAACTCTTTTGTTTTTCTTATCATTCAATTTTACAGTCTTTAAGTCATGATTGAAAAACATCTCGAGGTTTTTGGTATATCCACCTTCATATATGTCTCTAATAAACCATACAGGTAAACCATTAGATTCATTAAAATATGATTCGTAATAGTCTTCAACTTTGAAAAAAAATCTCAACAGGCCAGTAGATCTTCCATATCCCTTTGCGTGGAATACGGGTATGTTGTCTATTTTTTTTTTCTCAAGTTTAATTTCAATTTCACTTGCGTTGAAAAATCCATAATGAACTCTAAATTGAAGCCATTCACCTTCCTTAAAAGAATTGAATGAATTTGAAACAAATCTTTCTTTAGATATTTGTGAGTATGAAAATGAAAAAGCAAAAATGATAACGGCTAAAATTATTTTTTTCATTTAGTTATCTATTAAATTATAAATTTTCTCACCCCTTTTTTCTCCTAATAGTCCTATGAATTCTTCGAGACTAGACTCTTTAATTCTCTTTACACTTTTAAATTCTTTTAAAAGCAATTCTTTAGTTTTTGGGCCGATCCCTTTTAAATCGTCTAAATAAGAATCAAAGCTGCTTTTCAATCTTTTTTTTCTATGAAAATTAACACCAAAGCGATGAGCTTCATTTCTCAATTGCTGAATTATTTTTAACGTCTCAGACCTTTTATCAAGATAAATTGGAATAGGATCTGCAGGAAAAAAAATTTCTTCAAGTCTTTTCGCGATTCCAATCAATGATATTTCCCTTTCAATTCCCAATGATTCAATGGCTTTTAATGCCGAAGAGAGCTGACCTTTGCCTCCATCGATAACAACTAGTTGAGGTAAGCTTTCACCACGATCAACTAGTCTTTTGTATCTTCTAAAGACAACTTCTTTCATTGAGGCAAAGTCATCAATTCCAACAACATCTTTTATGTTATAAAGTCTATATTCGTTTTTAGACGGTCTTCCGTTTTTAAAAACAACACATGCCGCAACAGGGTTTGTGCCGTGTAAATTTGAATTATCAAAGCATTCAATGTGTTTAGGTTTATTTTTAAGTCGAAGATCTAATTTCATTTGCTCCAATATTCTATTTTTATGTTTTTCGGGGTCTGTAATTTTCATTTGATTGATTTTTTCAATCCTATAAAATTTTGCATTTCTTTGAGATAGTTCAATTAGTTTTTTCTTTTCTCCTAATTTTGGAACACGAACCCTTATTTTTTCGCCTAGGTTAAGTTTAAAAGGTACATAGACTTCATTTGTCTTCAAACCAAAAAGATTTCTTATTTCGATTATAGCTAGAGTTAAAAGATCTTTTTTATTTTCATTTAACTTTTTTTTAATTTCAACAGAATGAGATCTAATAATTGAACCAAAAGCAATTTGAAGAAAATTAACATAGGCATGAGTATCATCATTTACTATTGAGAATACATCAACATTATTAATTTTAGGATTTACAATTGTTGACTTTGATTGATATTTTTCTAAAGAAATAATTTTATCTTTTAGAAATTGAGCTTCTTCATATTTCTCTTTACTTGATAAATTAACCATTTCTTTTTTTAAATGATTTAAACAAAATTTAAGGTTCCCTTTGATAAGCTCTTTGATAGAGTCTTTGCTTTTGTCAAACAGTTTAATTGATTGTGCTTCACTGTTAGTCTTGAGAAGGTGGTTCAATTCATGATTTAGGAAAGGATAAATTTCTTTTATTAAGGCTAAAAGTATTTTTAAATTTTTTACACTTGTGTATGGACCAAAATATTCTACATTTTTAATATTATTATTTCTGGTATAAAATATTTTAGGTGGAGATTTTTGAATACATATCCAAGGATATGTTTTATCATCCTTTAATAATACATTATATCTTGGTTTATATTCTTTAATTAAAATATTTTCCAATAAAAGTGCATCTGTCTCAGTATTTACAATGATATGTTTTACTGAGAAAATATTTTTTACTAATAATCTAGTTCTATTGTTATCATGATTTTTAGTGAAATAGGATTTAACTCTTTTTTTTATATTTTTAGCTTTACCTATATATAAAATTTCGTTTTTTTCATTGAAAAATTGGTAAACCCCTGGAGTTTTTGGTAGGGTTTCAAGCTGAATGGATATAGTTTTATCTTTAAACATAAACTTTTAAATAAACAAAATTAATTCTTTTATTTGTTGAGATATATTAAACAGTGGATAAAAAAACTATAAGATTCTTATATAAGAAAAAAAGAGCCGAATTAGCTCCTTTAAAAATAGAGGATTTAAGTATTGAAATAGCGAATCAAATTCTGAGTTTACCCATATGGGATTCCGAAAACTTTCATGTATTCATGGGAGTTGAAAAATTGAAAGAAATTAATACAAATCATATTATTTCTATTCTCCAAGGAAGAGACAAAAATATCATTATTCCTAAAGTTATATCGAACACCCGTCTTGCTCATTATTTATTAACTGACGCGACTAAACTTAAAATAAATCATTGGAATGTGTTAGAGCCAATAAATGGAATTGAAGTAGAAGAAAAAAAAATTCAGGTAGTTTTTATCCCCTTATTTGCCTATGATTTTTTTGGGAACAGACTTGGTTATGGCAAAGGTTATTATGACCGGTTTCTTGCTAAATGCGATGACAAATGCTTAAAAATAGGGTTATCATTTTTCACGCCAGAAAAAAAAATTCCCACCTCACCTCTAGATATAAAACTTGATTATTGCGTGACTCCAAAAAAAAATTACAAGTTTAATTAGTTAAAAATTTTCTATTAAAAAAAATGATAACTGCTATACCTAAACTAATGGAGGAGTCAGCAACATTAAATACGTATTCAAAAAATGTATATGTCTTTCCTCCTACAAAAGGAATCCATTTTGGCCATATCCATGAAGCAATTGGAAATTGAAGCATGTCAACAACATGACCAAAAAAAAATGGAGCATAGCCTTCATCAGGCAGAAATGTTGATACCTGTCCATAGCTGTGTGAAAAAATGACCCCATAAAAAATGGAATCCAACAGGTTTCCAATAGCTCCAGCAAATATAAGACACAATGATAACAGTAAAGAATTTGAAGATTTGTTCTCTAGAGATTTTTTTATCCAGTAACCGAGAAAAACAATTGCAACTATCCTTATTATTGTTAATAATAATTTTGATATTTCGTCATCAAGAAAAGGTATAAAATCACTTAGTTTCGTTCCCCATGCCATTCCTTTATTTTCAATAAAGAGCAGTTTAAAAAAACCATAATCAAGGATGGCATCGTCACCGTAAAGGGTTAAAGGGAAATTTAGTTTGATGTAAAATTTAGAAATTTGATCTAATAAGATTACAGTAAATATTATATATAGTGCCCTTTTGAGATTAATTGATGGGAAGGATAAGTTTAAACGCATATTTAAAAATAATTAATTTATAAAACATTCATTGCTAATATTTCCTCTTACAGACTCAAGTATTAGATTGGGCTTCATGCTGTGGTTATGTAAACCAGAAACAATCCCATCTTTTGAACGAACTAATAATTTATCATCTGGGTTGACACAAAAAATATTAGCTGAAATAGATTTAATTCGACCTTTAATTTTTTTTTGATTTAAATCCACTTTACCCTCCTCTATTTCTATATTTATGTCTGAAAAGGAAGACATTATTTTGATACTGGAAGATTGTGCCTTTATAATGGTTTTAAAATTAACTGGAACTGAAACTTCAATTGTATTAGCAACTGTTTTATGGACACTTAGTTTATCATTATACCCTTTTGATATTGGGGAGGCTATTTCTTGAATATACAATTTTCTATCGTTTCCGTTTGTTCTTAGTAAAACCTTTTCTTTGAATTCTCCTTCTTGCTTATATTTAATATAAATTTCCCGTGAAGTTGACTCATTAATAGTTATTTGACTAATGAAATCGAGTTTTAAAAAAACAAAATCAAAATTTTCTGAGTTCCATTTTTTTTCATTTATGTTTTGAGAGTATGAATTAATTTTCGTCAAAATGACAAAAGCAAAACAAATTATTTTTGCATATTCTTTGCCTCTATACTTAAAGTGGCATGTGGTACTAGGGTTAATCTCTCTTTTTTTATAAGTTTTCCAGTAACCCTGCATATGCCGTAAGTTTTATTTTCAATTCTAATTAATGCACTCTTTAGGTCACGAATAAATTTCTCTTGCCTTAAAGCCAATTGAGTATTTGCCTCTTTAGACATAGTTTCAGAACCTTCCTCAAAAGCCTTGAAAGTTGGTGAAGTGTCATCAGTCCCATTATTACCATCGTTCATGTAAGTACTTTTTAACAATTCAAGGTCTTTTTTCGCTTTCTGAATTTTTTCTTCAATTAAAACCTTAAATTCATCTAGCTCTTTGTCAGTATATTTATTTTTGATTATTTCACTCATTATGGATTAATTTTACAAAGTTCAACAAATGTTTTAATTTGATCAAATTCAATAATTTCTCCTTTTTTCAATTCCTTTTTGATAATTATTTCCTTAGCCAAAAGTTCATTTTTAATGTAATCTAAATGATCTATAAATACTTTTTCTAAAGTTTTATCAGGGGTCAAATATAAAATAATTTTATCAGTCACTTCAAAACCGGACTGTTTTCTTAAATTTTGAAGTCTGTTTATAAATTCTCTAGACAATCCCTCATTGAAGAGAATTTCATTAATTCTTGTGTCAAGAGAGATAGTAATTTTAGAATTGCTTGCAACAATACAACCCTCAATATCTTTATAATCAATTATCACTTCAGATGTTGAAATATTGAATTTCTTACCGGATATGTTTATAGAAATGTCTTCCCCACTTTCTAATTCATCAATCTGATTTCTAGTTAATGTTTTAAATTCATTCTTTAAGGCGTTTATATCTTTACCATATTTAGGTCCTAAAATTTTTAAATTGGGTTTAACAAATTTTACAATAATTCCTGATGAATCGTCAATAAATTCAATTTTCTTCACATTTATCTCTGCACAAATTAGTTTTGAAACACTCTCAATAGATTTTTTTTCTAAGATGCTTTTTACAGGAACAATTATTTTACTTAAAGGCTGCCTTACTTTGATTTGATTTCTTTTTCTTATGGACAAAGCCAAAGAAGAGATATCTCTAGCATAACTCATTTTATTTTCGAGTTCAATATCTCTATGCTCAGGATTACTTGTTGGGAATATTGTTAAATGCACAGAATCTTTTAATTCCAATTTATTTTCTTTGTTGAGATCTAAAAAAAGTCTTTCAGCAAAAAAAGGAGCCAAAGGAGCCATTAATCTACAAACTTTATCGAGACATTCGAAAAGTGTATGGTATGCAGATAGTTTGTCGTCACTTAATGCTCCCTTCCAAAATCTTCTTCTCGATAATCTCACATACCAATTGCTCAGTAAATCATTTACAAAAGTTGATATATTCCTAGCAGCTTTTGTAGCATCATATTTGTCAAATGCTTTTTCTACTTCCTTAATAAGATGATTAAGTTCCGAAATTATCCATCTGTCTATTTCTGGTCTTTTTGCGATAGGAATATTCTTTCTGTTGATATCAAAATCATCAATGTTTGCGTAAATAGCAAAGAAAGAATAAGTATTAAACAATGTTCCAAAAAATTTTCTTGACACTTCATTAACTCCGTCTACATCAAATTTTAAATTGTCCCATGGATTGGAATTTGAAATCATATACCATCTAGTGGCGTCTGGACCGTATTTTGAAATTGTTTCAAAAGGATCAATACTATTTCCTAGTCGTTTGGACATCTTTTGACCATTTTTATCTAAAACCAATCCGTTTGACACTACATTTTTGTATGAAATAGAATCGAAAACAATTGTAGAAATAACATGCAACGTATAAAACCATCCTCTAGTTTGATCAACACCCTCTGCGATATAATCGGCAGGAAAAAACTTTTTCTTATCTATAAAATCTTTATTCTCAAAAGGATAGTGAACTTGAGCGTAGGGCATAGCGCCAGAGTCAAACCAGACGTCAATTAAATCCTTTTCCCTATACATTGGCTTACCTTTATCACTTGATAGAATTATCTTATCTACGGTATCCTTGTGTAAATCAATCTTATCATAATTTGCGTTGTTCATATTATCTACTTCGAAACCTTTCAATGGGTCAAAGTCTAAATGTTTATTCTTAAGAGATATAATAATTTCATTTTTCAATTCTTTGAGTGACCCAATTACTTTTGTTTCACTTTTGTCAATAGTTCTCCATATAGGTAGTGGAATTCCCCAATATCTACTTCTAGACAGATTCCAGTCATTTGCACTTGACAACCAATTGCTAAATCTTTTGTCTCCTGTTGATTTGGGAATCCAATTTATCTCACTATTTAAAGAAACCAATTTTTCTCTTATTTTAGACACACCTATAAACCAAGAATCAAGAGGATAATAAAGAATAGGTTTATCTGTTCTCCAACAATTTGGGTAAGAGTGAATGTACTTTTCTACTTTAAATGCCCTATTTTTTTCTTTAAGATGTATACATATTTCAACATCTACAGATTTTTCGGGCTTTTGATCATCATCATAATATTCATTTTTAACGTACTTACCACCAATTATTTTTAGACTGTCAATGAATTTTCCTTGTAAATTTACAAGTGGAACAAGTTCTCCACTTTTATCTTTTGTGAGCAATGGAGGAACAGGAGGATTGGCCTGACTTGCAGCTAACGCATCATCCGCCCCAAAAGTTGGTGCCGTATGGACTATACCTGTTCCTTCATCTGTGGTTACAAAATCTCCAGAAATTAGTCGGTATGCATTCTCACGATTATTATGAGGGGGAGGAGCGTCTTCCCAGATTTTTTCATACCTAATACCAATAAGTTTATTTCCCTCTATTTCATTAACAATTAAAAAAGGAAACTTTTTTTCTGTGGATTTCAATGAAAGTCTTTCGGGAGAATCTATTTGAATAAACTTATTATCAAAAACCTTACTCATTAGTTCCTTTGCGAGTAAAACTCTTATGGGTTTTTTGGTATATAAATTAAAAGTGTCAACAACAAAATATTTAATTTTTTTACCAATTGTCAATGCAGTATTAGAAGGTAGGGTCCAAGGGGTAGTAGTCCACGCGAGAAAAAATAGATCTAAATCTGTTTTTAGTTCCTTAGGTAGACTGCTATTTAAAACTTTGAACATTGCAGTTATTGATACATCACTTACATCTTTGTAAGTTCCAGGTTGATTTAATTCATGTGAACTCAGACCTGTTCCAGCTTTTGGAGAATAAGGTTGGACCGAATAGCCTTTGTAAATTAGCCCCTTATCATAAATTTCCTTTAGCAACCACCAAACAGTTTCAATATATTTAGTTTTATAAGTCACGTAGGGATTATCCATATCAACCCAAAAGCCAATTTTTTTTGTCAAATCGTTCCAAACGTCTGTATAGCGCATAACTGCATCTTTGCAAGCATTGTTATATTTTTGAATACTGATTTTATCTCCGATATCTTCTTTTGTGATATTTAATTCTTTTTCAACTCCCAACTCCACAGGTAGACCGTGAGTATCCCATCCAGCTTTTCTTTCGACTTTGAAACCTTTTTGCGTCTTAAACCTGCAAAATATATCTTTTATGGTTCTCGCCATAACATGGTGTATTCCTGGAAGACCATTTGCAGATGGAGGCCCTTCATAAAATATATATGGAGTTGAACTACTGTTTAGACTTATACTTTTGTCAAATATTTTTTCTTTCTCCCAAAAAGTTAGAATTTCGGAAGCTATTGTATTTAACTCAAGTTGTTTATAACTATTGAAAGCCATTTGGCGAACATTAAATGACCGAAAATAAGCATTTTTTATACATTTTAACCATAAATTATTTTGACTAATTAAAACTTTACGTTAAGGTTAAAAATAATTGACCTCCCAGGTGCAGAGATGCCAGAAGCAAATTCTTTGTAATGTAAATCAAATATATTCTCTATAGAAAGAGAAGTTCTTACCTTTTCATTATGGTCAAATGCCCCTGTAATAGAGTAAATTGACCATTTGGGCGAACCATAATACATTATATTTCCCTTTTTAATATTTATTATTGGCGTTTCTTCAATTTTGTCTTCACCACCTCTGCTATAATCTTGTGATAATTTTCTTCCGCTAAAATTGTTACTTAACGACAAATTAAATTTTTCCTTTTTGTAGTTAATTCTAACATTTCCGAACAAAGGCAGTATTGAAGGTAGCGGACCTATCTTTTTGTTTATTGCACTATCTGTCAAATTAATGTTTCCCATGATAGTGAAACCATTTAAAAAATTTACCATTCCATCAATGGAAACACCATAAATTCTTGCATTTCCAATATTTTGATTAATTTGTGTAGAAATCTTTTCTTTCTCTATAATTAAAGACCATATATTACTATTAGACAAATCATCTGAAAAGGGAGAGATAAATCTCCCTATATAATTTTTAATATTGGAGTTAAAAAAACGTCCTTCAATTGAAAAAAAATCATCATTATAAAATGTTAAACCACTCTCAAAATTGTATACATACTCGGGTTTTAATTCTGGGTTTGGAATAATAAGTATCCCCCTATTTTCTCTAATTTTCCCAATGTCATCTATGTTTGGGGATCTAAACCCAGTAGAAAAAAGAATATTTATTTTTATATTTTTATTTGGACGGTATGAAGAAGAAATACTGCCAGTGAGTGCATTATTTTTTGTTTTTAAATCTAGATTTCTAGATTTTAAAAATTGTTCATTAATCCAACTTGCTTTTATTTTAGTAGAGGTATAACGTGCACCTAGAGAAATTGACGATTTTGTATTAAAATCTACTCTCAAGTTTGAATAAGCAGCAGAAACGAAATAGGAGCTTCCATTGTTTGGGTATCTGGAAGGAAATCTTCCTACAAACTGAGTTTGGGTTATTGTATTTCCAATTACCGACAATCTTTCTCTAAAGGCATTAGATTTGATTTTATTACCAACTATTTCGAAACCATAAACAATGCTAATTTTCCTGGTTTTTGGCATTTCGAAGTCGGCATTTAAACTAAAAATATTCACATTTTCATTTTGGTTGATTCTGTCTAAGGATTCAAACCTTCTCTGAATTCTAGATTCTTTAACCCACTGGTAAGCACCTACAATAGTACCTTTATAAAGGTATTTTTTCTTAGGAAATATTTTTAGTTGAGGTGAAATTAATAATCTTTTTTGTGGGCCATAGTTCCATTCAGCGAATCTCAACTTATTTTTCATTATTTCATTTAATTTATCAAATCTTGGAATATTTGAAGAGTTTGAGAATTGAAGATTAATTAATAGTTGTTTTTCTTTGGGTAAGGTAAATACAATTTTTTGCATAAAATCGACTTGACTATAACCGGAATTTTTTTGAATATTAGGATTATCGTTTTTTGAGGGAGTTTCGAAATATATTGAACTGGAATTAGAGGAATATTCATTCACTAATCCCCAATTTTGAAAACCATGTCGTCTATTTTTCCCCATTACAATGTCACCAAATTTTGAAAATGTAAAACTTGTTATAATAGCAGATTTGTTAAAGCTCGCTTCACTATTTAAATGATAAACAAAACTTTGCCTTGCACTATTAAAGGTTGATGAAAAGGAATTCGTTAATTTTTGAGCATTATTGATTTTTGGAGTTTTAGTATAGTAATGAACTACTCCCCCTAGAGCATCGGAGCCGTAGCCAACAGATGATGAACCGTAAATGATCTCTACTCGCTCAAGACTGTTTGGGTCCACCGTTATGGCATTTTGTAAATGTCCAGACCTAAAAATTCCATTATTCATTCTTACTCCATCGACAACTAAAAGAACTCGATTTGATTCAAACCCCCTAATAACTGGGCTTCCTCCACCACCTTGAGATTTTTGAACTCTTACCGAAGGAGCTAATAATAAAACTTCAGCTCCAGTTGCTGGGAAATTTTTAATTATCGAATTTTTATTAATAATTTCTACCTTTTGACTAATTTTTTCTGATTGTAAAGCCGTTCTAGCGACCGAAAGAACAATTTCTGATAATTTTTTTTCATCGAGACTCATTTCTATTAAGTTAGAATTAGAAATAATATCCTTTACTGTAATTTTTTTGTCATCGTATCCAATAAGACCTAGAGTTAAGGTGTCTTTTAGGGAGAAAATATTCAAATTAAAAATTCCGTTGTTGTTAGTTGAAGTGTATTTTTTTTTGTTTTCATTAAAGATATATACATCAGATAAGGGCTCTTGAGTCAGCATATCGTTTACCTTTACAACTTGTGAAAAGCCGTAAAAACCTCCAGCTAAAAGGGGAATAATCAAGAATAGTTTTTGTCTATTCAAAAACTTGATGTAGTACATGAAGCGATTGGGGCTTCTTAAAACCCTGTACATGATATTCGATGTACTCCATAAGTATTTTAAGGATTTCATGTTTCTGTATTTGACTAATTTTTAGCAAGAAACAATTATCAAATTTCATGCCTAATAAACTTATTATACTTTTTACAGATTCACCTTCTACATATAAACCTTTTGGTTTTTCGTCTTCAAATGAACCATTTTCAAACGAGAGAAACCTTGAAGTGGGGGATTTTAATTGAGGAGTAACACCCAAGTATTTTAATAGATTTAAAATAAACACTATATGAAAATTGGATATTTTATGATTATTATCTAACCACTTGAGTGAATTTTCGAGGTAATGGTATAAGTTTTTATTACAAGCCTCTTCAATTATGCACATGTTCAAAATTTCATTTAAAAAAAGGATAATTGAACTTTTTTGGTAATCTAAGTATAAGTTTTGGCAATGAAAATTAATCTTACAATCCACTAAAAAATTTATCTTTTTGTTTTGCTTTTTATTGTATTTAATTAAAATTTGTGATAAGGGCTGAAAGTATGAATTTTTAATCTTTGATTTCGTTTTTCCTAATATACCTTTCAGGAAAAAAGATTTTCTGCCCTCCAACTCAGTGAAGACATCGACAATGAGGCTAGAGTCACTATACTTTATTTTACGAAGGACAATTGCTTTAGTTGAAATTATCATTTTCTAAACAACACCCTGAGCGATCATAGCGTCTGCAACTTTTACAAAGCCTGCAATGTTTGCGCCTTTAACATAATTTATATAATTTTTATCAGAACCATACTTTAAGCAGGATTTATGGATTTCATTCATTATTTCTTTTAATTTTGAATCTACCTCTTCTCTACTCCAGTTATACCGTAGCGAATTTTGAGCCATTTCTAAACCGGAAACAGCTACACCTCCTGCATTTGAAGCCTTTCCTGGAGCAAATAATATTTTTTTATTAATTAATAGATTAATTGCATCTGGGGTTGTAGGCATATTTGCACCTTCACCAACGCAAATGCAACCATTTTTAATTAAATTTTTTGCATCCCTAAGCTGCAATTCATTTTGGGTAGCACAAGGGAGGGCAATATTGCATTCAACTCCCCAAGGAGTTTTATTTTTAAAGTAACTAGCAGAGGGAAACCTCTCAACATATTTATTAATTCTTTCTCTGTCAACATTTTTAATTTTCATTAAATATTTTAGTTTTTCAATATCAATTCCGATTTTATCAAGGATAAAACCAGAAGAATCCGACATCGTAATTACTTTACCTCCAAGAGATATAACTTTTTCTGCGGCGTATTGAGCAACGTTCCCAGAACCTGAAATGGAAACCGTCTTATCTTTAAAATCTAAACCTTTTTGTTCTAACATTTTTTCTACAAAATATACTACGCCGTAACCTGTTGCTTCAGGCCTTATAAGTGAACCGCCCCAACTAACTCCTTTACCAGTTAAAACACCTGTAAATTCATTTTTAAGTCTTTTGTATTGCCCAAAAAGATATCCTATTTCCCTACTTCCAACTCCAATATCTCCGGCAGGTATATCACGATTGGGGCCAATGTGACGAAATAATTCAGTCATAAAACTTTGGCAGAATCTCATCACTTCAGTATCTGTTTTTCCCTTTGGATTAAAATCAGATCCACCTTTGCCTCCTCCCATAGGCAAGGTTGTTAAACTATTTTTGAAGATTTGTTCAAATGCTAAAAACTTAAGGACACTTAAATTTACATTTGGATGAAACCTCAATCCACCCTTATAAGGTCCTATGGCAGAATTCATTTCAATCCTGTATCCCCTGTTAACTCTAACTTCTTCTTGATCATCAATCCATGCGACTCTAAACGAAACAACTCTTTCTGGTTCTACCATTCTAAGGAGTATATTTTGCCCGTAGTAAATTTCATTTTGATATATGTATGGGATTACAGTCTCAGCGACTTCAGTAACAGCCTGCATGAATTCTGGTTCATTTTGGTTCCTTTTGCCTACTTCATCCAAAAAAGATTTTACAATTTTCTGCATCTAAAATTTTACTTTAATTTAAATCAATTTATTTAAATAAGTTAGCTATAAGACTTCCAATTTTTTCTAATTCCAAAATTTTTATACATTTTATTTTAACATTTTCTTTTCTAAAATTCGAAGTCACAAAAACTTCATAACCAAGTTTTTCTGCTTCACTAATTCTTTGATCTAATTTAATTACAGGTCTAAGCTCGCCAGATAAACCAATTTCAGAAGCAAAACAAACTTTTTCGTTTAGGGGAGTATCATGATAACTCGATAAAATTGCTGAAACTATTGCAAGATCTAAAGATGGGTCTTCGCTCTTGATTCCCCCCGTTATATTTAAAAAAACATCTTTATTAGATAATTGAATCGCAGCTCTTTTTTCTAATACTGCAAGAAGCATATTTAATCTTTTAGAATTATATCCGGTAGTACTTCTTTGGGGCGTCCCATAAACAGCTGAACTAACCAATGCTTGCACCTCTAGTGTTAAGGGTCTCATACCTTCCATTGAAACTCCAATTGCATGCCCGCTCATTTTACTTTTATTAACGGTCAAGAAAATTTCATTGGGGTTTTTGACTTCCCTTAGCCCTGTTGACAGCATTTCGTATATACCTATCTCACTTGTTGACCCAAATCGATTTTTCTTAGCTCTTAATATTCTATAAGCGTGATTGTTGTCTCCCTCAAAACTTAAAACCACATCTACCATATGTTCCAAAACCTTTGGTCCGGCAATGTTACCGTCTTTAGTCAGATGTCCTATAAGAATTACAGAAGAACCTGTACTTTTTGCGTATTTAATTAGCTCACCCGAACATTCTCGTATTTGAATAACACTTCCAGGAGAGCCATCTACCATTTTTGAGTGTAAGGTCTGAATTGAGTCTATTATCACTATTTCAGGTTTAATTTTCCTAATCTGTTCATAAACACTCTCTGTTTCTGTCTCACTCAAAATAAAAACTTCACCAGCTCCCTTACCAATTCTATTTGAACGAACCTTTATCTGTTTTTGACTTTCTTCTCCAGATACGTATAAGACTTTTTTATCAAACTTCATGGAAATTTGAAGCAGCAAAGTAGACTTTCCAATTCCCGGTTCGCCACTTATTAAACAAACCGAGCCAGGGACAAGACCTCCTCCAAGAACTCTGTTCCATTCCTCATCTTTAACTATTAGTCTTATTTCATTATCAGTAATTATTTCATTCATTTTAAGTGGAATATTTTCTTGTTGAAAATATTTTCCAATTTCAGTTTGAGATTTGGTTTTTAAGGGACTTACCTTAATCTCTTTAAGGGAGTTCCATTCTTTACAATACTTACACTGGCCATGCCATTTTGAATGCTCGTTACCACAATTTTTACAAAAAAATAAGACCTTTTCTTTATTCATCTTCAAGTAAAATTAATCAAGCTCACTTTTAAGATAAAGATTTCTAAACTTTATTATTAACAATCGGAAGAAGGAAAAAGGACAAAACACCAAAAAATATAACTACAAGGGTTTGGACAGTCCATGTTATCCAGCCAAACGCCAAACCTATTTCAAATGGAATACCATAAAAGCTTAAAGCTACTGAGACTGAAAGAGGATACACACCAACGCCACCATTCGTGGTTGTTATTGAAATGGCTCCAAATATAAATGAAACCAAAAGTGTTTTAAAGTCTAATAATTCAGTTCCGTTTAAACTAAATTTCATTATATAAAATACTAAAATGTATATGAACCAAATAAGTATCGTGTGTGCCGCATAAGAAAATTTATTTTTCATTTTCAAAATAGAAGAAAAACCAACACTGATCCCTTCAAATAAATTAGAAATTTTTTTAAGTATTCCTTTTTTGAAAATTTTAATCAAAATAAAAATTAATATTAAAAAAAATAAACCTATTAAGAATAGATAATATACATTTAAATACAAACCCACTTTCTCTTCTAAAAGCTGAAGTAGAATATCTGTTTCTAAAAATAAACTCAAAATAATTATAGAAAACAGTATAATTAAATCAACTAATCTTTCGGCTAATATTGTTCCTAATGCCCTGTTAAAAGGTATGGATTCATATGTTTGCATAATCGAAGCTCTTAAAATTTCACCCGAACGTGGTACCCCTAAATTTGCTAAATAAGTTATAAAAATTGATAAAACATTATTGATAAATTTAGGGTAATAGCCCAACGAATTAAGCATATAATTCCATCTATATGCTCGAGAAAGGAAGCTGGTAATTCCAAGCAGAATAGATAAAAATATATATTCAATTTTTGCTTCTTTTAGTGATCTGTATACTTCACTTCTCTCTTCTTGGTTAGTATAGTAGTACGATAGATAAATAAAAAAAAGGCCTGTCAAAGGAGGCGCTATTTTTCGTAATATATTTTTAAACAACCTCAATGTTAAAATAATGCAATATTATCAATAAGCCTAACTCCTTTTGCTTTTACAGAAATAAATGCTCTAAGTTTTAATTTAGAGTTGAATGATTTCACCTCTTTTAAAGAACGGTTTTCTACAATACAAAAATACTCAAGATCGAATTTTTTAGTCATTAAAAATAGTTCACCAATAAAAAATTTTATTTGACTTATATCGTTCGTTTTAATCATTTTCTTGGCTATGCATAGAGATTCATAAATGATTTTTGCATCATATCTAGTTTCCTTGTCTAATAAAAAATTTCTAGAACTCATCGCTAAGCCATTTTCTTCCCTTACGGTTAAAACACTTTTGATTTTAACTTTCAAATCATATTTTTTAATTAATTTTTCAATTACTAAAATTTGTTGATAATCTTTTTCACCAAAAAATGCAAAATCAGGCGAAAACTTTTTAAATAGTCTTTTAACTACAGTTGCAACTCCCTGAAAATGTCCTTTTCTAAATTTCCCCTCGATAATTTTATCAATTCCATCTAAATCGAAAACTTCTGCTTTAACGGGAGATGAGTATAAATCTGACACCACTGGAGTGTAAATTATAGCATTTTTATTAACTTTTTTTATGATTTGTATATCCTTTTTGATGGATTGTGGATAGTTGACCAAATCTATTTTGTTGGTAAATTGAGTAGGATTTAAAAAAATTGAAACAATAGTTTCATCACATTCCATCGAACATTTTTCAATAAGTTTAGTATGTCCCTCATGTAATGAACCCATAGTGGGGACTAATCCAAGACTTCTATACTCCTTTTTTTTTAAAAGCCTAAGAATTTCTGAGGAATGATTAAAACTTCTCAATATTAGCAATTTATAATTCTAAATTTAGTCTTTTTTGAGTTCAAGAAAAGATTTTTTGTAATTTTGCTAAACTTTTTTTAACTGCTAAACTTTATGCGCAACAAGAATACACTTGTAATTTCCTCAGAGGTAGTTCCCTATCTTCCTGAAACTATACTTTCTAAAAGTTCCTTTAATATTCCCAAGGAAATAAATGATATGGGTGGACAAACTAGAATTTTTATGCCCAAATATGGCATTATCAATGAGCGTCGTCATCAACTTCACGAAGTTATTAGACTTTCAGGAATGAATTTGGTAATAAATGACATTGATATGCCGCTTATAATAAAAGTCGCCTCTATACCTAAAGAAAGAATGCAAGTTTATTTCATAGATAATGAAGATTATTTTAAACGAAAGCAAATGTTACTTGATACTAAAGGGAAGGGTTTTAAAGATAACGATGAGAGAATGATTTTTTTTACAAAAGGTGTCTTAGAGACTGTTAAAAAACTGAATTGGTCTCCAGATGTAATTAATTGCCATGGATGGTTTACATCTCTATTCCCTTTATATATGAAAACTTATTTTAACAACGAGCCAATTTTCAAAAAAAGTAAAATTGTAACCTCAATATATGAGAATAACATGGAAGGGATTTTAGATAAAAAACTTAAAGATAAAATTAAGTTTGATGATATTAATGTAGATTTGGATTCGATTGATAAACCTGACTATAACTCTTTAATTTCACTAGCAATAGATTATTCGGATGGAATAATAAGTTATACAGATAACTTGAGTTTAGAATTAAAAGATAAACTTAAACACTTTAATAAACCAGTTCTGGATTTTGACAATGCAAAAAAAGAAAATGGGTATACGACCTTTTTTAAAAAACACTTTTTGTAATTAATGAAACCTTTCAATGCTCTTTTTTTAACTCTTCTTATTATAGTTTTTATTTTTTCATGCAACGAAGACTACAATACTATTGGAATAGATCTTGTTTCTACATCTAATTTTGAAACTAAAACTGAATATTATCCAGTTTACTCCAAAACTGATTCAATTGCAGATATTCAGTCCGATAGGCAGGTTTATATGCATATTGGCCAATTCACTCTTCCCTTTTTTGGAAGGAGTTCAGCTAATTTTACAACACAGATTAATATTGCGCCAAATAGTATTTTTGGAAATTTTTCTCAAAATCGCGAATTAGAAGGTGATCCTAGCAATACAAAGGTTATTGAAGAAAACGAGACAGTCAAAGATGTTTACCTTGAAATACCGTTTATAATCGATCAAAGAGATTCAGATAATGATGGAGTAATAGACGCCTTCGATACCGACCCAAATAATCCAAATAGTGATTCAGATGGTGATGGTGTTACTGACATAGAGGAACAAAGAAATGGTACAAATCCTCTTGATTCTGATTCAGATGGTGATGGAATTTCTGATTTAACGGATACAGACAATAGTTCATACGATAGTGAAAATAAAACATATAGTGTAGATTCGATATATGGAAATAAAAATACCCTATTTAACTTCAAAGTTACAGAGTTAAATTATTTTTTTAGCGATTTAGATCCAGATGATAATTTTGAAAGTATTAAGCCATATTATTCTCAAAGAGATTACTATGAAGAGGGTTTTATTGGAAAAGTTCTAGCAGATTATCCTTACCAACTTGACTTTAATGAAATAAGATATAACTACAAAGAAGATGATCCCGAGACTGAGAGCGTTGATGAAACAAAACTTGTAGAAACAAGGCTAACACCAAGGATAAGGATACCACTGGATAACTCTTTTTTTCAAGAGAAAGTTCTTGATATGGAAAGTTCAGAGGCTTTGGAGAACGCTAATAATTTTCATAATCACATAAAGTCTATAAATTTTAGGATTTCCAATTCGAATGAAGATATATATATGCTGCTAAATATGACTGGAGCGTCAATTAAGATTAAATATAATTTTGATCTAGTTAATGATAATGGAACTCAAAATATTTTGACTGACGACACTATTGAAATAGGAGAAAGGATTTTGGAATTGCCAATTGGAGGTGTAAAAATCAATCATTTTAAAAATTATAACACTTCAGAAAACACACTTTCGTCTGGGAAAATTTATCTTAAGGGAGGTTTAGGAACCAGATCAATTATAAATTTATTTGACAAAGAAGGAGATTTTCAAGTTATTGAAAATTTAAGACTAAAAGATAATATTTTGATCAATCAAGCCAATTTGATTCTTTACGTTGACCCTTTATTTGTTCAAAACTGGAATAGAGAAGGCTTAATTGCAGAAAGATTGTATGTATATAAAACTACGGATGATCTTCCTCTTCTTGACTACTTTTCAGATCCAACTAGTAGTGAAACAGACCCAACCTTAAATAAAATTCTTCATGGAGGGAAATTAGAATACAAGGATAATAAGCCTTTTAGATATAAAATAAATATCACAGAACATATTTCTGACTTAATTAACTCAAACGAAGGGGTTTATTCTGAAAACGTTCCACTTTCCTTGGTAGTTACCTCAGATGTTGCGTTCATAAGATCTAGAAAAGCAATCCTTAAAAATGGAAGTGAAAAAATTTCAATTCCCGAAGGAGCAATATATAATCCATTAGGCACCGTAATTTTAAATGAAAATCCTCCAGAGGGATTAACCGAAAAAAAATTAATTTTAGAGATAATATATACTGAATTTTAAACTTAAACCAAAAAATTAAGTAATCCTCTTTTTTAGTCTAAAAATCATATACATAAAGAATTTTTTTATTGGTCTCTTTTATTTTTTTTAATTTTTTAATTGTAAATAAATCTATTTTCTTTATTTCAAACTTTTCTATAATTACCGCAAATTTTTCTTTATTATCTATTTTTTGCTTTAACTGGTCAAAATCAATCTTTTCTATCGAGCCTAAACTGTAGAATTGGCTAGAAAAAGATTTATGATTTAAATAAAATAGTGAGTAATCACTTACTATTTTATTTTTTATCATCTCTTTGTCAGAATTACTTGTGATAGTCTCGTTTACAAGACCTGAGTAAAAAATAGGTAAAATCATCACATATAATAAAATAGATATTGAAAAGTAATATTTTTTGAACTTAATTTCAGACCAATAATGTGAAATTAAAAGTGCAGCCGGAGCCGTCATAGGTAAAGTATATGGATGTATTAAACTTTTTGAAAATGTAAAAAAAATTGGAGTAAACAGCATCCAACAAAGAAGAAAGCCAATCCATTTATTAGTTAAAGCTTCTTTGAGTATTCTTTTTAATTTTACAATGATTAAAATTGACCAAGGAAAAATACCTAATATTGAAAACAACCATATAATACCAAAAGGCTGTTGTTTAGGAAATCCATATAAATCCCCTTTCCAACCTGAATCAAAAAATCTTCTAAAATGTTCTCCAAAAATGAAATAATCAATAAACCCAGGTGACTTTAACTCTGAAAAATAGTACCAAGGGAACGATATGAGGATAGTAAGAAATAATCCGCTAATAATTGGAATATTTTTAAGTTTTTCCTTGTAAACGAAAAGCCAGATAAAAATCGGAGGTAATGTCAATATTAAAATTATGGGTCCTTTAGATAAAAGTCCAAGTCCAATTCCTATAAAAAAAGCATACCACCATTTGTATCCCGATTCTTTGCTTATTGCTTCCCAAAATGATAGCATAACCATTATTATTGAAAAATTTAGCATCGTATCGGTTGAAACCACACCTGCATGCAAGTAAAATTCAGGCATCAATAGAAGTATTAAAGGCGTTAGAAAAAAGATTTTATTTTCAATTTTGTCATATCTGGACATAAGTATAATAGTTATTATACTTATAATTAAAAAAGGAAGTCTTATGTAAAATTCGTGTGATCCAAAAGATTTGATTGAAATTGCTGTCAGCCACGTAGATAGTGGAGGTTTAGCCCAAAATGGAACATTATAGTCAATTTGTAGCAGAATCCAATTGTTAGTTTCGACCATTATTCTGGCTATTTCGGCGTATCTAGCTTCAGTTTTATCCATTAACGGTAGCAAATAATTTATCAGCCCTCTATTTGCAACTAATGCGAATAATAAAAAACCAACGAAAAGCTTATTTGCATAATTAAAACAACGAAATTCCATTATTTGTAACTTTTTTTTATTATCAAAAGGTCAAAAATAATCCTCGGGGCATGTGTAAATCTTACTTTTGAATCCTCGGTGTCAATCCAACTTTTTAAAGGCATTTCTCTTGAAATTTTTAAAAACCTGTCCTTACCATAAAACTTTATGAGCCTTAAAAAAATCTCCACGTCAAACAACCATCTAGATAAAAAAGCTTTTTCAAATGATGGTTTTACCAATTTTTGATGTATTATTTTACATCCACATTGTGTATCATATACATAAATTCCTATAATTGAAGATATAATATATGAAATGCTTCTTCCTATTATAAAACGATGAAATTTTCTTTTAATGACATTATCTGATTTCGATATTCTAGAACCAAACACAAACTGGATTTTATCATTTATTTTTTTGGACAATAATTTGCATTCTTCAAGTGAGGTTGATAAGTCAGCATCTAGGTAAGCCAAATTTCCACTCATATTTTGACTAGCCGCATATAAAAAGCCGTCACGTACAGCATTCCCCTTTCCTTTATTTTTTTCATATGACAAAATTTCAATTTGTTTAGGGAACTTCTTAGATAATTCATTTATCAAATTTTTTGTATTGTCAGTTGAACCATCATTTACAAAAATTATTCTAACTTTTTTATTTAGTTTCAAAAAATCTAAATATTTATTAACGGGAAGCCTTATAGATTCATTGTAGCATGGGATAATAATATTCAAAGACATCTTACTTCACTATTATAGATAAATTTAACTAAACAAAAAATGTACAATTATTAAACTACTCAAAAGCAAATAACCTAAATTTCTATTTAATATAGAACTAGGATAAAACAAACTTCTAATATTCTTTATCTTTCTTTCACTATATATGATTGACAAAATCAATGAAGATATAATAACTGTAAAAGCTCGCAAGAAATAATTCAATTCAGGAATAAGTTTTTCAATAGTCAAGTTAAATGGAACACTTAAAAGCAACAGGCAAAAGATTATTTTTTTATTAGGTTTAATAAGTAGTACTGATGAGCAAATCAATATAACTATGCCACAATTTATGTAGTATCTTAAGTTGTTTAAAACGTGGGTAAACGCTACTTGAGGTTTGTCAAGTTTTAAATAAAGTAAATATATTCCGACCGCTAGCCCAGTGCAAAGGGCGATTATTATTGACTTTCTTCCAGCAATTATTTTTTCTTTGTCAGAGGCAGTTTTATTTATATATTTTGAATATATATCAGTTGACCACATTGTAGCTATGGAATTTAATGTGGAATCCAAGGTGCTCATTAAAGAAGCAAACAAGCTGCAAAGGATAATACCTTTAAATCCACTTGGCAATAGGTTTTTCACTATGTAGGGGAAAGCTAAATCAGGGTCTTCTAGATTTTCACCTAAGATTCCGTACAGTGCAATTCCTGGCAAAACTATAATGGCAGCCATAAAATACTTTATTAATCCACCAGCCAATAACCCCACTTGAGCGTGATTTAAACTTTTCGCAGCTATAGCACGCTGCATTATTGTTTGGTTTGCACACCAGTAATTTATATTAAGAAAAAAAAGCCCTAAAACGTGTGTCCATGGTAAAGTTGGATGGTTATAACTAAGATGAAGATGCATTTTATCTCCAGTTTTTTCGTATAACTGTTCTATCCCCCCCAAATTTGAAATCGATGTATAAAAAACTAATATCCCTCCAACTATTATAATTACAAACTGAATTATATCTGTTTTTACTACAGCATTTAATCCTCCTAAGTACGTATAATACCCGGAGAGTAAGCCTAAAGCTATTATTAAATAGACAATTCTTTCAAACTTATTTGGGACAAAAGACTCCAAAAAATCGTCAAAAACAACCTCTGTCGCATATGCTCCCCAAAATAGAGCTGCACCAAGTGTGATAGTTGAAAAAAGAGATATGTTTGCTATAGAGTAAAATAATGCAATATTCTTTCCAAGTCTCTTCTCAATAAACTCGGTTATGGTGTAAACCTTTTCTTTTAAATAAAGAGGAACAAAAATAAATGCACCTATAAGTATCCCTTGAACAGCGTTAATTTCCAAATTTGCTTGTGCAAGACCAAATATATAAGCGGATCCCATCATCCCTAATAACTGATAACCCTGGATATTTGTCGCAATAGTCGATATTGCTACTGAATACCACGGAAGATTTCTTGAGCTTAGAAAATATTGGCTAGCACTTACGTTGTTGCTTAACCTTCCCTTTAATGCGAATGAGATTAGAATGAAAAAATAAAAGGTTACTATAAATAAATCAAACATATTTTATTTCCTTGGCCCTTGGCTGAGAGGCGAATTAGATTTCCTTTTAGGAACTCTTCCTAATTGTTTTGATAAGGAAATATTGTTAAAGTGAGGCAAAACATAATTTCCAAATATTTCGCACTCTTTGTTGTGGGGATAGCCAGATAAAATAAAGGAGTCTATACCCATACGGATATACCTTTTTAGTTTTGAGATAATTTGATTAGGATTCCCAACCAAAGCTGCTCCACAGCCAGATCTGCCCATACCAATACCTGTCCACAAATTTGATTCAGCAAAAAAGTCTTGATTCGATTGTAATCTCAAATTATTTTGAATTGAAACACCCAATGATTTTGAATCTAAGGCTCGGTTTTTTATTTCTTCTCCTTTCTTCAAACTCAGCATAGAAATTAACCCTCTAGCATAGTCCACTGCTTCATCTTCAGTCTCTCTTACAATTACATGAATCCTAAGACCGAATTTTATCGTTCTTCCATACTCCTTAGCTTTATTTTTGACTTTTATTATTAATTCATTTAAATTATCTTCTTTATCTGGCCACATTAAATAAACATCACAAAATTCAGCACATAGGTCAATCCCATCATCTGAATATCCTCCAAAATAAAGAAGTGGACCACCATTTATTTGGTAAGGTTTGGCTGGATCTGAAGGCAATTTAAAAGAATAATACTTACCATTATATTCCACAAAATCTTTTGACCAGAATAACTTTAAAATTTGAATCACTTCTCTAGATCTTTCATACCGCTTTTTGGACTCTAAATTTTCTCCAGGAAGATTTGATGAAATTATATTTAGAGTCAATCTTCCTTTAACCATATGATCAATTGTCGCGATTGCTCTAGCAAGCATTGGAGGATGAATTTCTCCACATCTAACAGCAGGTAGAAAATTTATATCTTTTGTTAGACTTGACATTGCAGCCACAAATGAAAGTGAGTCTTGACCAACTTGGAAAGAAGATGGACATAAGATATTTTTATATCCTTTTTTATCTGCAGTTTGAGCTATTTTACAACAGTTGTCCCAAGAACTTTTATATAAGGGATTTCTATTACCAAGGAAATCATCATCTCCGTCACAAATCGGAGCAAACCAAGAAATTTCAACAGATTTTTTTAAAGACATTAAATTATTTTTCAATTTAAATAAAATTAATTAGGGAAGTTAATTTGTACCCAATTAAAATAAAAACAATCCCAGATATACCTTGTATTAATGTCCCTGTTGTATGATATTTTAGGGCCTTTTCAACTGAAATCCCGATCATTTCAGAGACTATCCAAAAATAGGAGTCGTTTGTATGTGATACCGTCATGGACCCTACACCGATAGACAATATGGTCCAGATTTTATCTATCTCATTATTAAGACCCAATGAACTCAACAAAGGATACAAAATTGTAGAAGTAGTAATTATAGCTACAGTAGAAGAACCTTGAACCGTTTTAAACATTGAAGACATAAAGAATGGAATCAAAAGAACTACACCAAAATCAAAAGAATAATTATTAATAACTTCATCTAGAGGGATTTTTTGCATAATAAGGCCTAGTGTGCCCCCCATTCCTGTTATCAAGATTATTGGGAATGCACTAAAGGCTCCTTTTTTAATACAATTTTTTATTTTAACCTTAGGACTAAATCTAATTAATCTAAATGAAAGAAGAACTCCAACAAATAAAGCAAAAGAAGGATTACCTAAAAAACTAAATATAAAATCTAAATTTTTCAAAGCACTTATATTTCCGAGTAGGGTGCCCATTGCCATTAGAATAACTGGAATAAAAATCGGCATAATAGAATCATATAGATTTGGATTTTTATTAGCGAATTCTTTAATTATGAGCGTATTATAATCAAACTTTGATTTTCTGAAGATTAAAAAAGAATAAGATGAGCCCACAATCACCAGAATAAAAGCAAGAATACCCCCGATAATTATTAAAAGAGGGAAGTTTTCTAATCTAAGATTAGAAGCTGCAGCAAGTGGGCCAGGTGTTGGTGGGACTAAGACATGTGGTGCAAACAGGCCGGTTGAAAGTGCAACTCCAAGAGATTTTAATGGGATATTAGATTTTTTTGAAATAGATTTTACGGTTTTTGAAAGTATTATGAAAGCGGCATCGCAAAAAACGGGTATTGAAATTATATAACCTATAAAGCCAATTTTGAACTGAAGTGGTATGTTTTTAAATCTATTAATTATATAATTAGCAATCGAAGAAGTTGCATTTGTTAATTCCAAAGTTGCCCCAATAATGGTTCCAAATATTATTAATAATCCTATTTTCTCGATAGTTTCAGTAAACCCAGTAAATAAAAACTTAGGAATATCATACAAAGGAATCCCTAAAAAAAAACAAAGGAATATAGATCCCAAAAAAAGAACTAAAAATGGATTTAATTTTAAATAAGTAGTGCCTATTATAATCCACAGAATTAATATGAATATTGAAATTAAAAGGAAAAACATTATTGAATTTTTTCAAAAAATGAAAATACTCTACTGGATATATCTGAAATTTGACTTTCAGCCGCTTTCATAGATTTACCTAATGACATCGGTTTATTTTGAATGTTAAATATTGCAGTAACTCCATTTCTATAAAAATTTTCGTAAGGAGGCTCAATACTTCCAGCCAAGCAAATGAGAATTTTCTTGTGTTTTTTTGCTAATTTTCCTAACTCAATGGGAACTTTTCCATTTAATGATTGGTAATCTAGTTTCCCTTCTGCGGTAAAAATAATATCTGATAATTTTACCTTTTTTTCAAGATTTACAAATTCCGCTATCAATTTGAACCCATTTGTAAGTCTAGCTCCTAAAAGGCCATACAAACCAGCAGCTGTTCCTCCAGCTGAACCACCTCCTTTGACCTTAGTTATATCAATTTTTAAATCTTTTTTTACTATTTGAGAGAAATGAAAAATATTCTTTTCTAGCTTTTCTATTTGATCTAAGGTTGCCCCCTTTTGCCTTGAATAAGTTTTTGTGGCACCATTAATTCCCAATAGTGGATTTGTAACATCATATGCTATTTTAAATTTTATAGTATTTAAATATTTAGGAGTTTTTATTTGTTTTATTTTGAATAGAGACTCACATCCTCTTTCTATCTGATTGTTGTTCTCATCTAAAAGCTTACCGCCTAGCGCATGAAAAATTCCTGTACCTGCGTCATTGGTTGCACTTCCACCAAGACTTAAAATTATATCTGAACATCCACTTTTTTTTATGGCATGATTTATGGATAATCCAGTTCCATATGTAGATGTAAGTCCAGGATTCCTGTTTTTATTCTCTATTAATGATAATCCCGATGCTTGAGATAGTTCAATCCAAGCTGTCTTTGAATTCCTAAACTTAAAATATTCACTTAAAATTTTATTTCCAATGGCGTTTTCAGTTTCATGTTCGACAGCCTTACCATCACAGTTTTTTTTTAAAAACTCAATGGCACCCTCCCCGCCGTCAGAAATTGGAACTTCCTCAATACTATGATTAGGGTTTATTTTTTTTATGCCTATAGCTATTGATCTAGCTACTTTGTTTGCGGACAAGCATTCTTTAAATGAATCTGGAGCTATTAAAATTTTCATACGTTGTCCTTTATATGACTAATTATGTGAGAGGCATGAATCCTAGAGTTTTCTATAAACCATTTATTAGTTTGATACCCTCCGCAAATTACTCCAGCAAGGTAAACGCCTTTAACATTAGACTCCATTGTACTTACATTGTAGTAAGGGCTAGAGTATCTATCCGTATTAAACTTTATTCCAACCGACTTTAAAAGCTCGAAATTTGGCTGATAGCCAGTCATAGCTAAAACAAAGTCATTTTTTATTCTAATTTTATCTTTACCATTTTTTACAATCACAAATTCTTTTTGAATTTCTACAATTTCAGAATTAAATAATGCTTTAATTGAACCTTCTTTTATTCGATTTTCAATATCTGGTTTAGACCAGTATTTAACATTTTCTCTGATCTTCTTTTCTCTAATTATCATCGTAACGCTTTTTGCTCCCTTTCTAAATGTCTCCAATGCTGCGTCTACTGCAGAATTGGCCGCTCCCACAATTACTATATCCATACCAAAATAGGGATGTGGCTCTGAGTAGTAGTGGGAAACCTTTGCTAGGGTTTCACCTTTAACGTTTAAAGGGAAAGGGATGTCATAAAATCCTGTTGCAATTATAATTTTTTTTGATTTATAATTTGACTTATCTGTCTTAATATTGAAAATTTCAGAATCAAAATTTATTTTCTCTACGGTTTCGTATAAATTAATGTCTAAATCCCATGATGTACAAACTCTTCTGTAATATTCCAATGCTTCAGGACGTGTTGGTTTTGGATTTTGTGAAATAAATGGGATTTCTCCAATTTCAAGTTTATCTGATGTAGAAAAAAAAGTCATGTTTTGAGGATAATTATAGATAGAATTTACTAAAACTCCCTTTTCTAAAATCAAGCCTTTCAATTTCTTCTTTTTAGCCTCAATACTACATGCTAAACCAATAGGACCAGCTCCAATAATTATAACATCAAACATTTTATAAATATATGTATTTATAAAATGGATGTTTCAAATACAGCAAATAATAAGATATAACTATTGATAGAATATTATTAATAACATTTAACTATTTTAAATTAAATATAAAAATAAAAAAAAATAAATTTTGTGTCGATAATAGCTAAATGATTGTAAAAAACTATTATTATTTATATTTAATAATTAAAAACTGTCTTAAAAATAAAAACAAGATTAAAAAGACAATAATTACAATGCCTAAAGCGAGATTTAAAACATATATTGAAATAAAAAATACAGTTGTCCACCATAAAGGAAAAATAATAATACCTAATAAATATTTAGTAGAAAGGTGAAAAACCCTGTCCTCAACTTTTTTCAAGACTGAATTAGTTATCATGAGGGGGATTAAATTAAAGATTGAAAAAAAAATAATTGCTATTTTTTCAATCACTGTTTTAGAGTCATTATTTTTAAGATTAGTATCCTTTTTGGAAATTTTCATTTTCAGTAATTTAAATTCTTGTTTGGTACTTTTGTAATTGATTAAACTCCTTTTAACACTGTATTCTTTTGAATAATTTGGTAGCCAAAGACATTTTTTCATTTCATTCTCTAATTCTAATCTAACCGTATTTAATGTTTCAACAGGTTTTGTTTTATAAAGATTAATAAATTTATTGAGTTTTATTGGGTTGCCATATACAATTGTACAATTATGATATGGGTGAATATGACTTCCATAATTTATTCCAACCGCTTGCAGATAAATTTTTGATTTTGGAAATTTTTTTAAACTTTCCAAACCAATTCTTGAACTTCCCTTAGAAATTGGTAATAAGAAATACTTATCGTGATGTTTTCCTTCTGAAAATATCATTAAGTTATTTTTATTTTTTAATAATTCATAACAAATTCCAAAAGTCTCCTTGTTTCGAAGTAACTTTTCATATCCATCCCTAATTCTGTAAACAGGTATTGTCTGCATTGCATCTAAAATCCAAATAAAAGGTTTTTTAAATACATCACTTCTTGTAAGCGAATATACTCTTTTGCCGTTGGTTACACCAATTAGCAAAGGGTCTAAGAGAGCTGATTGGTGGTTAGGAGAAAAAATTATTGCCCCATCTTTCGGTATTTTTTCCTTTCCGATGATGGTAAGTTTTTTAAAAAAAAAGTTGTTGTAAATTGAAAGTGTAAATGCTACAAATTCGTAAAATATTTTTTTCACTTTTTTACCTCCAGATAAATTTTTTATTGATTGATAATTAATTCATGTAAAAGATTAAAAATTTTAAACATTATATTTATTTTAAATCCTTAAAAGTTATATTTGCTCAAAAGTTAATTAAAAAAGTAACAATGACTAAAATTAAGGGGGAAATATCTCAGATTCTTGGGCCAGTAGTAGATGTAATCTTTGAAAACGAAGAAAATTATTTACCAGGCATACATGAAAGTTTAGAAGTAAATACTTCATCCGGGAAATTAATATTAGAGGTACAGTCTCATATTGGCGAAAATACTGTTAGAGCAATTTCTATGGATTCAACAGATGGTTTAAGTAGAGGAGAAGAAGTACAAACTACAGGAAGTCCAATTCAAATGCCAATTGGTGAAGATGTTTATGGGAGATTATTTAATGTTATTGGTGATCCAATTGATGGTCTAGGGAGTCTACCTAAGTCTGGTAAGAATGGATTACCTATTCATAGAAAGGCGCCAAGTTTCGATCAGCTTTCCACATCAACTGAAGTTCTTTTCACAGGTATTAAAGTCATTGATTTAATTGAACCTTACGCAAAAGGAGGTAAAATTGGTTTATTTGGTGGAGCTGGGGTTGGAAAAACTGTTTTGATTCAGGAACTAATAAATAACATAGCTAAAGGTCATGGAGGTCTATCTGTATTCGCCGGTGTCGGTGAAAGAACAAGAGAGGGTAATGACCTCTTGAGAGAAATGTTAGAATCTGGAATAATTGACTACGGAAAAGAGTTTATGAAGTCTATGGAAAGTGGAGGATGGGATTTGTCTAAAGTAGACAAAAAAGCTATGAAAAAATCAAAAGCCAGCTTCGTTTTTGGGCAAATGAATGAGCCTCCCGGAGCTAGGGCAAGAGTAGCTCTTTCAGGTTTGACTATGGCAGAATATTTTCGTGACGGAGCTGGAGATGGAAAAGGAAAGGATGTTCTATTTTTTGTTGATAATATTTTCAGATTTACTCAAGCAGGTTCTGAGGTTTCTGCCCTACTTGGTAGAATGCCCTCAGCAGTTGGTTATCAACCAACTTTAGCAACTGAAATGGGTGCTATGCAGGAAAGAATCACCTCAACTAAAACTGGTTCGATAACTTCAGTTCAGGCTGTTTATGTTCCAGCTGATGACCTAACAGATCCAGCTCCTGCGACAACTTTTGCACATTTAGATGCTACAACAGTTCTTTCAAGGAAAATTGCTGAATTGGGAATATACCCTGCAGTTGATCCATTAGATTCGACCTCTAGAATTTTGACACCTGAAATTCTTGGAGATGATCATTACAATTGTGCGCAAAGGGTAAAGGAATTATTACAAAGATATAAAGAGCTTCAAGATATAATAGCAATTTTGGGGATGGAAGAATTATCTGAGGAGGACAAATTAGCAGTTTCAAGGGCTAGAAGGGTTCAAAGATTTTTGTCTCAACCTTTTCATGTAGCCGAACAATTTACTGGAATTCCTGGAGTTTTGGTTGACATTAAAGAAACGATTAAAGGTTTCAACATGATTATGGATGGTGAACTAGATCATATACCAGAAGCGGCCTTTAATTTAAAGGGATCTATCGAAGAAGCTATCGAAGCTGGAGAAAAAATGTTAGCAAAAGAATAATATGCTAATAGAGATTTTTTCAATTGATTGTAAATTATTGTCAGGAGAAATTATTTCGGTTATTTTTCCTGGTTCTGATGGTTCTTTTCAGGTATTTAAAGATCATGCCCCTATTGTTTCAACACTAAAAAAAGGTCAGATTATAATTGAAGGGGAAGTTTCTCTTGACGGAAGTCCTATGGAAGGTCTTTACGAAATCAAAAAAGATGAGAATAAAACTTCACTACAAATTAAATCTGGATTAATCGAGATGAAAAAAAACTCGATAAAAGTTCTAATAAATTAAAATTTATTTTTAATAATTTCTGACAGAAATTTGTTAATCAAGTCAAATTCCCAACCTTTACTTTGAAGTGTTCTAAAAAACCTTTTTTTTCTTGGAATTAAGTCCAGTTGAGATCCATTTATCCAATGCTTATTTGCTATTTTATTAAAAGCTGATAAATATTCATCTTCTGGTATTTTTTTTAAGGCATCTTCAATTATATTTTTTTCTATAGACTTAAACCTAAGGTTATATCTGATTTTAATCTTTCCCCAATTATTATTTTTAAACTTACCAACTGCGTACTCATTGGAAAATCGTTTATTGTTAAAAAACTCTTTTTCAGAAAGTTCATGAATTATTAATTCTTTCATTTTATCCGGGACTTCTAATCTATTTAATTTATTTTCTAAGTCAGACTTGCATCTTTCCTGATATTTACAATATCTTTTAAATCTATTTAAAATCTCATTATATTTTTCTTTCATTTTACAAATAAAAAAATGCGATGCCAGTCATGGCATCGCATTTATTTCAAATTCTTAAAGATCTGTTTTTTTCATCTCTAAATTTATATTGCAAGTAACGATAGGCATCTCTAGGGATTATGTTAATTCTTCTTTTAAATTTAATCCACCATTTGAATTTTATTGATGCAATGCCCTGAGTTAAATATGCCGCAACAAAAGGATGAACATGTAAGTAAATACTTTTCTTTTTATGTTTCGGATGATTTAATATAATATTCAAGTCAGATTTTATTTTATCTATCACAACTATTGGAGCTTCTACTTCATTACTTTGATTTGGATTAGGTTCTAAAGTTTTGATTTTTAGTTCAGGTCTAACCCTCTGCCTAGTTATTTGAATAAGTCCAAACTTAGATGGAGGAAGAATCTTATGTTTAGTTCTGTCCTTACTCATCTCATCTTTCAAGTGGTTAAAAAGTTTTTTTCTATTTTCACTTGATGACAAATCAATAAAATCAATGACAATTATTCCGCCCATATCTCTTAACTTGAGTTGCCTTGCAATTTCAGTAGCAGATATCATATTAACTTCAAAAGCAGTATCCTCTTGACTTTTTTCTTTATTAGATCTATTGCCACTATTTACATCAATAACATGTAATGCTTCAGTATGTTCTATTACAAGATAAGCTCCTTTTTTCATAGAAACAGTTTTTCCAAAAGAAGTCTTAATCTGCCTTTCAATTCCAAACTTTTCAAAAATAGGCATTGAATCTTTATAAAGATTCACTATTTCCTTCTTTTTTGGAGCAATAGAGTCTAAATATTCATTTACTTCTTGCAAAAGAAATTTATCATCTACGTAAATTCCTTTAAAAGAATCATCAAAAATATCTCGCAATATTGAGGAAGTTCTATTAATTTCCCCTAAAACTTTGGATGGACACTTATTAATATTCCTAATGTTCTTACAAAGTTTTTCCCATCTATTGACGAGGTTCTGCAAGTCAGAATCTAATTCAGCAACTTTTTTCTGTTTAGCAACTGTTCTAACTATAACACCAAAGTTTTTTGGTTTAATGCTATTTACCAGTCTTTTAAGACGAGTTCTTTCCTCATTAGTTTCAATTTTTTGAGATATAGAAACCCTATCTGAGAATGGAATTAAAACCATATATCTCCCAGCTAGAGAAATTTCGCACGATACTCTAGGCCCCTTAGTTGAAATGGGTTCTTTAATTATTTGGACCAAAATAAATTGATTAGGTTTAAGTAAATCTACAACCTTACCATTTTTTTCTATGTCTTTTTCTTTCTCAAAATTGTTAAGCATATAATTCTTTATTTTGCCAGAATTAATAACCTTAAGATATTTTAAAAGAGATAGGAGTTGAGGTCCCAAGTCGTGATAATGAAGAAATCCATTTTTTTCGTGACCAATATTTACAAAAGCCGCATTTAATCCTGAGATAGGTTTTTTTACTCTAGCAAAGAATATGTCGCCCACAGAAAATTTATTATCATCAGTTTCTTTATTAAGCTCAATTAGCTTGCCTTCATTTAATAAGGCAAAATCAACAGCCGAAGAATTTGATCGTATTATCAATTCTTTATTCACATCGATTATTTTTTATGACGTATGTACGTCGATTAAACAAATTTTTATTATACGGATTTGGCTAATTTTGCCAAACTTTCAAAGATCAGTCAAGTTTAGAGTGTTTCAAGCACTATTTCTTTTTATGTCGATTAGCTCTTCTTCTTTTTTTTCTTTTGTGAGTTGCTACCTTGTGTCTCTTTCTTTTTTTACCACTTGGCATATTAAAATTTCTATAAAGTTACTTTAGATTTTACAGCGTTTACAAACGTCTTTGAAGGTTTAAATGCAGGAATATTGTGCTCTGGAATAATTACAGCAGTATTTTTAGAAATGTTTCTGCCAGTTTTCTTTGCACGTTTTTTAATAATGAAACTACCAAAACCTCTTAGATAGACGTTCTTACCACTTTCGAGCGAACCTTTTATTTCATCCATAAATTTTTCAATTGTAATTTGAACGTCGCTTTTATCAATTCCTAACTGGTTCGAAATATTATTAACAATTTCTGCCTTAGTCATATAATTAGAATTTATGGTTTAATTAATTTCTGTTGGCAAATATAAAAATAATAATCACAATCAGTGATTTTGTATAAACATAATTATTTGTTATAATAGTGTATAGTTTTAAAATGAAATTTTCTTCAAAATTAGTCCACTGGTATAAAAAAAACAAAAGGGACTTACCGTGGAGAAAAACAAAAGATCCATACAAGATTTGGATATCAGAAGTGATTCTTCAACAAACAAGAGTAAATCAAGGGTTACCCTACTATACAAAATTCATCAAAAAGTTTTCTTCCTTGAATGAATTATCACAAGCAAGTGAGGAAGAAGTTTTGTTGTTATGGCAGGGGTTAGGTTATTATAAAAGGGCAATTAATCTCTTAGAATCAGCTAAAATAATTGTAAAAAATAATAAAGGTATTTTCCCTAATACTTTTGATGACATATTAAAGATAAAAGGAGTTGGAGATTATACTGCTAGCGCGATTTCATCTATATGTTATAGTAAGAAAGAAGCTGTTGTTGATGGAAATGTTTTTAGGTTTATATCTAGATTATTTGGAATAAAGAAAGATACAAAGTTAAAGTCAACATTCTTTTTTTTTAAGAAAAAATTAAAATCTTTGATTGAAAATGTAAATCCAGGTGATTTTAATCAGGCTTTAATGGAATTCGGAGCTCTACAATGTTTGCCAATTAACCCACTCTGTGATTCATGCATATTTAAATTAAAGTGCAAGGCATATACAACGAGAGATATTAAATCATATCCTTTAAAAAAAAATAAAATCAATAAAAAAAAAAGGTATTTGAATTACATCGTTATTTCAACAAATAAAAAAATAATTTTTAAAAAAAGGACAGGGAACGATATCTGGAAAAATCTTTATGACTTCCCCCTAATTGAAGGTAATCACTCAAAGTTGGAACAAATAACTAATAAAAAGAAATTCATTATTTTGACAAAGAAATTAAAAACCCCCTTAAAATTTATAAAATTAGTAACCGCAAAACATCTTCTAAGTCACCAAATATTAAATATCAAATTTTGGCTTTTTTTTTCGGAGGAATCTTTCAAAAACTCGGTTTCTATAGAGGAAATAACAAATTTTCCTAAACCGGTAGTGATTTCAGACTTTATAAATAAACATTTAAAGTCATAACAGTATTTTCTTATATTTGATTTAAATTTTATGTATGAGCGGTTCCTTAAATAAAGTCATGTTAATTGGAAATCTTGGAGATGACGTGAAAATTCATCATTTTGAAGGAGGAGGTTCCATTGGTCGATTTCCTTTGGCAACAAATGAATCTTATACAAAAAAGGATACAGGGGAAAAAGTTACAGAAACCGAATGGCATAATGTAGTTGTAAGAAATAAAGTTGCTGAAATTTGTTTAAAGTACCTTAGTAAGGGAGATAGAATTTATATAGAGGGGAAAATTAAAACCAGAAAATGGAAAGCTGAGGATGGGAACGACAGATATACTACTGAGATTAATGTTGATCAGTTCACATTTTTGACAACCAAAAAGATTTCAGAATCTCAAAACACTTTAAATGATGGCCCTAATCCAGAAAATCAAGATTTGCCTTTCTAATTCAATTAATAACATATAGTACAAGTTTGCTAACCCCAATTATATTAATTCAGTCGGTAACATTATTTTTTTTATTGTTTAGTTCTGCCATTATTTCAGGGGCTGAAGTAGCCTTTTTCTCAATCTCTGCAACTCAATTAGATTCAATTCAAGATAATTATCCCAAAGAAAAAGGGTTGATTGAAAAATTACTTAAAAGACCTAAAAGGTTATTAGCAACAATCCTTGTTGCAAACAACTTCATAAATATTGCTTTGGTGCTTTTGTTTTCAAATATTAACCAATTCTATTTAGCAAGAATCGAAAATCAATTTTTAAGTTTATTTATAGAGGTAGTAATAATTTCTTTTATTATTTTAATTTTTGGAGAAATTTTACCTAAAATATTTGCTAACAGGAATAATCTAGTGTTCGCTAGATTCACAGCACCTTTAATTTATAAATTAGACAAATTTTTGTTATTTATTTTAACTATACCTATGAGCAACACAACAAACTTCATAGAAAAACGATTTGGACAAAAAGGAGGAAATTTTTCAGTTGATGAATTATCAAAAGCTTTAGAGTTAACAAAACAAAATGATACAACCGAAGAAGAAGAAAAAATTTTAAGAGGTATAGTAAACTTTGGAAATATTGAAATTAGTCAAGTAATGTGTCCAAGAGTCGATATTTTTGCGTTATCATCAAATTTATCCCTAGAAAAAGTCTTACCAAAATTAATTGAAAATGGATTTTCTCGAATACCTGTATTTGAAAATCAACTTGATAATATAATTGGAATTTTGTACGTCAAAGATCTTCTACCAAACATAAAAAATAAAAATTTTAATTGGGTTTCAATTTTAAGACCTACATACTTTGTCCCTGAAAACAAAAAATTAGATGATCTACTGAAGGAATTTAAGTCAAAAAAAATGCATATTGCTATGGTTGTTGATGAGTATGGAGGCACTTCTGGTTTAGTAACATTAGAGGATTTAATTGAGGAAATTGTTGGTGATATATCTGATGAATTTGACTATGAAAATGTAGAGTATTCCAAAATTGATAATAACATATATTTGTTCGATGCAAAAATAAGTCTAAATGATTTCTATAGAATAACTAAAATTGCATCAATTGACGATTTTGAAAAAAGAAGAGGAGAAGCAGAAACCTTAGGAGGCTTTTTAACTGAAATTTCCCAAAGATTGCCCAGAATAAGAGAAAAAATATCATTTGAAAAAATACAATTTACAATCGAATCAGTTGATAAAAAAAGAATTAAAAGGGTCAAGGTAAAAATTTCATGAAAAAGTTTTCAACTCAAATTATTTTAATTGCTTTGATTTTTTCTTGTGTGGAAAAGCCAATTAAGCCTAAACCAAAATCAATGTTAAATTTAAAATATCCTCTTCCAACTTACATTGAAAGAAAATCAAAGTGCCAATATTCTATAAAGATTAATAGATCTAGCAATTTTATTTCATCTGGTAAATGTGGTGACAGAATTATATATCCAGACTTAAAAGGTACAATATACCTAACCTACAGAAGGATTAATAATAATTTTGATTCACTATTGTCAGATGCATATAGCATGCCATTAAAGCATGTGAGGAAAGCAGTTGGGATACCAGAAAAAGTTTTTATCAACAGAAGAAATAAAACTTATGGTTCTTTATTTAAGATAGTTGGTGATGCCGCTTCTCAAGTACAATTTTTTTTAACAGATAGTTTGAATCATTTTATATTTGGGGCTTTATATTTTTACAAAAGACCCAATTATGATTCGATAATGCCGGCTGTAAATTATATAGGGAATGACATATCAAAACTAATGGAGTCTCTAAAGTGGACTAATTAAATTTTAATCATAATATTAAAACTATTTGCTTGAGAGTTTTTGTTAATCTTTTTCCTTTGTGGGTAATTCTTTTTTCTTTTTCAGCTATGTTAAGGCCAGAATTTTTTACCTGGTTCAGTGGTGATTTAATTACACTTGGGTTGGGAATCATTATGCTTGGAATGGGTTTAACTCTAAAAATTAGCGATTTTAAAACTTTGTTTAAAAATCCACGATGGACAATTGTTGGAGTATTAATTCAATTTTCAGTTATGCCTTTTTTGGGGTGGGCAATATCCAAAATTTTTCAGTTACCCGATTTTTTTGCCGTTGGATTAATTTTAGTTTCGTGTTGTCCAGGAGGTACTGCATCGAATGTAATTGCATACCTATCTAATTTGAATGTAGCCTTTTCAGTTTCTATGACTTTCATTTCAACTGTTATAGGTGTTGTTTTAACTCCCATTTTGATTACCAACATATCTGGAGAACTAATAAATGTTGATTTAAATGGTCTATTGCTAAGTGCCACAAAAGTTGTTTTGTTACCTGTTTTTATTGGATTGATTGTGAGTAAATATTTCCGAACATTTACAGAAAAAATAATAGGTTATTCTCCATCAGTTGCAGTTGTATTTATAGTATTTATTGTTGCAAGCATTATTGGCGAGGGGAAAGAAATAATTTTGCAATCAGGAATAAATCTTTTAATTTCAATTATGTTTTTGCATCTCCTGGGTTTTATAATTGGTTACATTATAAGTTTTATTTTTTTAAGAGATAAAAAACTATCGAAAACAATCTGTATTGAAATTGGCATGCAAAATTCAGGATTAGGTGTTGTTTTAGCAAAAGATAATTATGTTAACCCCTCAACAGCTATACCTTCGGCCATTTCAAGTTTGGTCCATTCTATATACGGAAGTATATTTGTTGCAATTTTTAAGGAGGATAAAAAATAGGATTAATGTCATTTAATAAGGTTGTAGTTGTCGGAGCAAAAAGAACACCAATAGGCTCCTTTATGGGGTCTTTATCTGGAACACCTGCAACTTTAATTGGGGCTAAATCAATTGAGTCTGCAATAAAATCTATTTCTTTAAAAACTAACTTAATTGACGAGGTTTATTTTGGTAATGTGCTTCAAGCAGGAGTTGGACAAGCTCCAGCAAGACAATCAGCAATTTTTGCTGGGATTTCAAAAGAAGTACCATGTACTACTATAAACAAAGTATGTTCTTCTGGATTGAAAAGTATTTCAATAGCTGCTCAATCTATAGCGCTTGGAGACAATAATATTGTTGTTGCAGGAGGGATGGAAAATATGAGTATGTCCCCTCATTATTTAAATTTAAGAAGAGGAGTAAAATTTGGAGGGACAAGACTAAACGACGTTATGGAAACAGATGGATTAATGGATCCATTTCACAATAAATTAATGGGTGTATATGCTGAGGCGACTGCAAATAAATATAAAATCTCAAGAGAGGAGCAAGATAAGTACTGTAAAGAGTCTTATTTGAAAAGTCAAAATGCTTGGGAGAAAGGATTTTTTAATAATGAAATTTGTGAAATAAAAATTAAGGATTCAAAAGGAAAAGAAATTAATTTTAAAAGAGATGAGGAATGCTTTAATGTAAATTTTGATAAAATAAAAAATTTGAAATCTCCTTTTTTAAAAAGTGGGACTGTTACAGCAGCTAACGCTTCAACTATAAGTGACGGTTCGGCAGCATTAATTTTAATGTCAGAAAAAAAAGCAAAAGAGCTTAATTTAAATCCCTTAGCTGAAATTACTTCTTATGCAGATGCTGCAAATGATCCTAAGTGGTTCACTACAGCTCCATCTAAAGTTTTGCCAATTGCGTTGAAAAGAGCAAATTTAAATCTATCACAAATAGATCTTCTGGAAATTAATGAAGCTTTTTCTGTTGTTGCTTTGGCAAATTTGAAAATCTTGGGAATAAATCCCGATATTGTAAATGTCAACGGCGGAGCTGTATCACTAGGTCATCCTTTAGGGTGTTCAGGGGCAAGAATTGTTGTCACCCTTATCCATGCATTAAATCAAAGAAATTTGAAGAGAGGTGCAGCAATAATTTGTAATGGAGGAGGAGGAGCTTCTGCAATTGTAATTGAAAGTATAAAAGAATGAAGATTAGATATTTATTTGCTTTAATAATGATGGCTCAATTTTCCCATACCCAAGAGGTTGACTTTGATAATTTTATAAAAAAACATGAATTAAAAGTAAAATCTGATATTGCATTTAAATCGTTAAAAAATCAATCAGACGAACTTGACTTAAGTTTTGATTCGCAGAAATGGCCTGTTGAAATATTAAAATACGTAATCAAAGAACTAAGAGAAAACCCCATTATATCTTCTAAATTAAAGGTTCAATTGATAATTGAACATTCCAACAAATCAAAAGTCATAAAAATTATGGTTCCTATAAAAGAAAAATATATTTACGCATTCAAATCTGAAGTTGGATTCAGGGATAACTATGTAGAATTTTTGTCCGACACATATGAATTTATAATGGAAAGGTTATGATTGTTGACAGTATTCTTCTCCAATTCTAAATTTAGTGTAAACATCCTCGGTGACCTCACCACTGCTTCTATTATCTGGCACATAATATATTGTTTGATTTATCCCTGTGCCACCAAATTGATTGAACTCATCAGAATCAAATATAAAATAGTAACGATTTTCAATAATAACTTTGTCAATTATTGTACCGCATTTTTCTTCTTTTTTACATGATATCAATGTTAAGGCTAATATTGAAAAGAAAATTTTATAGTCCCTAAGATTAATCATGTTATGCATTTAATTTATAGAACAAATAATTCATTTCAGAGGCAATTTTTTCAGAAGTTTTTTTGTAATCATTTTTTTCACTTTTTGATTTATCGTATTTTTTTGGGTCTTCATATGGAAGATAAAATTTAATTTCAGATCCCTCGACAAAAGGACAGGTCTTTTCTGCGTCAGAGCAAGTCATAATTGCGGCGAATTCATTTTTTGGATTTTTAAAATCATAATAAAATTTTGAGAAATAATTACCAAGATTTACATTTTTAAACTTTATAGAATAAATGGGGTTATTACACTCTTTAAAACTAATATTGAAACCATAATCTCTTATATTATTCACCACACTTTTGTATACTTCTGTTTCAACAGTACCTCCGGAATAAGCCTCACACCTTATATTGTAATAATTAGAAAAAAAAGTTGCCCAAAACTGGCAAAATTGACTTCTTCTTGAATTGTGAGTGCATATAAAATTTAGCTTAGAAATTTTATTTTCAGATCTTTTTTTATTTATGTAATTGACGATTTCGTTTAAGACAATAGCCCTTTTATTTGAAACTTTCATTTCAAAAATCATGTCAACTATTTTTATATCTGTTAGCATTTTGGAATACTAGTTCAAATTAAATATAATTATACTCCTAATTTAGATTAATTAAAAATATTGTAGATTATAGGAACTTTAATTTTCCGTAAATTATTTTAAAAAATGAAACAAATAGCTGTTATAGGTTCAGGAACAATGGGTATAGGAATTGCTCATGTTATGGCTCAGTTTGGGTTAAAGGTAAGTTTGATTGATTTGAATGAAAAAATATTAACTGAATCAAAAAAAATAATTTCCATTAATATTGATAGGCAGATTAGAAAAGGAGTCATCAATGTGAAACAAAAAAAAAATATATTATCAAACATAACATTTACTAAAGAATTTAATGAATCTGTTAAAAACGTAGAACTAGTTGTTGAAGCCGTTCCTGAAAATTTTAAACTGAAAAAGAAGTTAATTAAAGATTTAGATTCAATATGTAAAAGTGACGTTATAATCTCATCCAATACGTCTTCATTGTCTATATCAAGACTAGCAGACAAAGCTCGTTACTCAGAAAGGATAATAGGTATGCATTTTATGAATCCGGTTCCAGTAATGCCATTAGTTGAAATAGTTGTTGGTACTAATACAAGCAAAAAAACCACCGATTCAATTAAAGCTCTAACTAAAAAAATTAATAAATCTCCTTTACTCGTTATGGATTCTCCTGGTTTCGTTTCAAATAGAATTTTACTTCCAATGATAAACGAAGCAATTGAAACCTTATCGCAGGGTGTTGCAGATGTCTATAGTATTGATCAAATAATGAAACTAGGGATGGGACACCCTATGGGCCCTCTAAGGTTAGCAGATTTAATAGGTTTGGATGTATGTTTATCGGTTTTGAAAGTCTTAGAAAATGGTTTTGGTGAGAAAAAATATTCACCAAATCAATTACTTATCAAAATGGTTAAAGAAGGTAATTTGGGATACAAGACTAAAAGGGGTTTTTATGGATACGATAAAGATTTAAAAAATCCATATCCAATCAAATTTACCACATAATTGATTAAAAAATTTTATTATGCAAGAATAATACTTAAATTTAAATAAAATAAAATATTATAAAAAAGTATGAAGGTTCTGGTATGTATTAGTTGTGTTCCCGATACAACATCAAAAATTAGTTTTATTGAAAATGAAACTGAGTTTGATAACTCGGGTGTGCAGTACATCATAAATCCTAATGACGAATTTGGTTTAACTCGAGCTATCTGGATGAAGCAGAAGCAAAGCTGTGAAGTACATGCTATTTGTGTTGGTGGGATTAATACAGATCCTATTCTTAGAAAAGTTCTTGCTATTGGTGCAGACCAAGCTTTTAGAGTTGATTCAAATCCAATGGATGCCAATCAAGTTGCAAGAGAAATTTCTGGTTTTGTAAATGGCAAAGAATATAATCTAATAATTGCTGGAAGAGAATCTATCGATTATAACGGAGGAATGGTACCTGGTATGATCGCTACTTTAATAAATGCAAATTATGTCAGCAATTGTGTAAGTTTGGAAGTAAGTCAATTAAATTTCAAAGCAACTAGAGAAACTGATGGAGGCAAAGAAGAAATATCTGGAACCCTACCGTTAGTAATTGGTGGCCAAAAAGGACTTGTTGAAGAAAGTGATTTGATAATTCCAAATATGAGAGGTATTATGATGTCCAGAAAAAAACCCTTGACGGTTATTGAACCTAAATTTCAAAAATCCCAAACAAAAACAGTGAAATATGAAAAGCTTCCACCAAAAGGTGAAGTAAAACTTATAAATCCAGAAAATATAAATGATCTGATAGATTTATTACATAATGAAGCAAAAGTAATTTAGTATGGCGATTGTAGTTTATTTAGAAACTGAAAATGGGAATTTCAAAAAAAGTGCTCTGGAGGTATCTTCATATGGAAGGAAATTAGCCGATCAAACAAAAACTAACTTACATGGTATAGCGTTTAATTCGTCAGATCCTCATAAAATTCAAAAATATGGAGTTGAAAAACTAATCAACATAAAAACTGACCACGTGTTTGATGCAAGAATCTATTCTGATTTATTGTGTAAAAATTTTAAAGAACTTGAAGGAACAATTTTTATAACTGGGTCTAGTGCGGACTCACGTTATATTTTTCCTATTGTATCAATTTATTTGGATGCAGGTTATGCTACCAATGTTATTGAATTTCCTACCACTATTTCCCCATTAGTTTTAAAAAGAAGCGCATTTACAAACAAGGGATTCGTATTTACAGAACTTACTACAAATAATAAAATTATAGGGATTTTAAATAATTCATTCGGAATATTCGAAAGTGAAAGAAAACTCGAAGTAAAGGACTATATTCCTCAAAGTCTAGAGTCAAATGTTCGAGTAGAATCTATCACAGAAGATGAAGAAAAAATTTCTATAGCTGACGCTGAAATTGTGGTTTCAGGTGGCAGGGGTTTAAAAGGTCCAGAAAACTGGAGTTTACTTGAAGATTTAGCAAAAACACTTGGTGCTGCTACGGCTTGTTCAAAACCAGTCTCTGACATGGGCTGGAGACCACACAGCGAGCACGTAGGTCAAACAGGTAAACCGGTAGCATCTAATTTATATATTGCGATTGGGGTATCTGGTGCAATTCAACATCTTGCTGGAATAAATGCCTCAAAATGCAAGGTTGTTATTAATAATGATCCTGAAGCACCTTTCTTTAAAGCAGCAGATTATGGAGTTGTTGGTGACGCTTTTGAGGTAGTCCCAAAATTAATTGATGGTTTAAAAAAATTTAAATCAAGATAAAAATTAATTAGAATTCTCCATTCTAAAAACCATAAACTATTTATTAAAAATTTAAATATTATATATTTGCAGTTAACCAATTGCAATCAATGAAAAAAATACTTTTATCATTTTCATTTAGCATGCTTTTTTTAGCGACTCTTGCGGGTCAAAAAACTGTCACTGGTGTTGTTGTTGATGAAATTGGTGTTCCTTTACCAGGGGCTTCAGTAGTTGAAGTTGGGACTACCAACGGTGTAAGTACAGATTTTGATGGAAACTATACGATTGATATAAGTGAAAATTCTAGCTTAGAATTTAGTTTTGTTGGATACGGATCCATTGTAATTCAAGTAGGAGAAGAAGATAAGATAGATGTGACACTTAATCCTTCCAATGAGTTAGCTGAAGTAGTAGTCGTTGGGTATGGATCTCAAAAAAAGGTGACTTTAACCGACAACGTTGCAAGAGTAACGTCAGAGGATTTAAGCGATGTTCCGACTCCAAACTTGTTTAATGCAATCACAGGAAGAGTAGCGGGTGTACAAATTAATCAGACTAACGGTAAAGTTGAGGCTGGATTAAATTTTCGAATTAGAGGACAATCCAGTATAAGCGCTGGCTCAGACCCCCTATACGTTCTGGACGGGGTACCATTAATTAATGATAATGAGTCAAGCAACGGGGCTCCATCTAACCCGTTAATTACTTTAAATCCGTCTGAAATCGAATCTATTGACATTCTTAAAGACGCATCAGCGGCTTCAATTTATGGGTCAAGAGGAGCAAATGGTGTAGTAATTATAACAACAAAAAAAGGAAGATCTGGAGAAGCAAGCTTTAATGTTAACTTCTCAAACGGATTTAGCTCTCCAGCAAAAACAAGAGATTGGATGAATGCGGATGAATATATAGAAATTTTTACGGAGGCCGCCGAAAACGGTCTTGCATATGGCGGTTGGCCAGGTAATGGAGCTGCCTATGCAGAAGCAAGATTTGATAGATATTCTGATTACACATGGCAAGAAGGAGCTTATGATACAGATTGGGAAAAAATTGCTTTAGTAGATGGGTATACTAGAGACGCAGATATTTCAATGTCTGGAGGAAGTGAAAAAACAAATTATTATTTCTCTGTATCCTACAATGATACAAAGGGAATTGTTAGAGGTAACGAATTATCAAAAATTAATGCCAGAACTAATGTTAGTCATAATTTTTCTGACAAATTTTCGCTATCTATGAATTTGGGTTTTAATAGGTCAAAAATAGATAGAATAGCGAATGATAATGCTTTTGTAACCCCACTTCAAGCTATTGCTCAGGCTCCAATTTCTCCAGCTTTTCTCGATGGGGAACCTTTTTCAAATACCGTTTATGCAAATTTTTTACTCGAAGATAAATATGGTTTTTTCACAACTATTATTAGAAGAGCTACAGGAAAAATTTCAGGAGATTATAAAATTATTCCTAATTTAAAATTTACCTCAAGTTTTGCATTCGACTCCTTTGCTCAAACTGAAGACCAATTTAGAGGTAGCAAAACACCTTTTCAGTCTACCAACGGAGAAGGTACAGCCACTAATGTTCAAACAGAAAATTATATTTTTTCAAATTATCTAACCTATGATAAAAATTTTAGTGAAGACCATATTTTAAACGCTGTTTTAGGGACTGAATACAACGAGAGTAATAGACGCTTTACTAGTGTTCAAGGCGAACAATTTCCAACTGATGATTTTCAAACTTTGTCTAGTGCCGCAGAAATAACCTCAGGAAGCGGAAACACAACCGCCTATAGCTTTGTTTCATACTTTTCAAGATTGACTTACTCTTTTAAAAATAAATATCTGCTAAAGTTAGGACTTCGTTATGATGGATCATCTCGATTTGGAAAAAATGCTCAGTATGGTACATTCCCGTCATTCTCTGCTGGATGGATTCTTTCGGAAGAAGATTTTCTTATAGATAATGGATTAATAAATTTTTTAAAGTTTAGAGCTAGCTGGGGGCAAGTTGGGAATGCTGAAATTGGAAATTTTGCATCCCGAGGTCTATTTGGTGGGGTTTCATATAATCAACGACCAGGGATTGCTCCAATTCAGGCCGAAAATGCCCAGCTTTCATGGGAAAGTTCAGCTCAAACAGATATTTCTTTACAATTTGGATTTCTGGAAAATAAAATTTCTGGAGAAATAACGTATTATAATAAAGATACCGATAACCTGCTTTTTGACCAGCCTCTTCCACTTTCTTCTGGCGCGTCAAGTATAACAAAAAACATAGGTAGACTTAAGAACTCAGGTTTTGAATTCCTATTCGATACTAAAAATATTGTGAAGGAAGACTTTAATTGGAAAACAAGTTTTAATATTGGAATTAATACTAGTGAGGTAGTTGCCTTACCAGAAGGTAATGATGTTATAAATTCTAGAAATATTCTTAGAGAAGGCGAACCGCTTTATTCTTTTTACTTGCCTGAGTACGCTGGTGTTGATTCTCAAAATGGAGATGCTCTGTATTACTTAAATATAGAGGAAAACGGAGCATTAAATAGATCTACTACTAACGAATATACCGATGCCAAAAGGATTGTAGCTGGAAACCCACTGCCTGAACTTATTTTCGGTTTCACAAACACTTTAAACTATAAAAATTTTGATTTTACTTTAATTTTCCAAGGAGAGTTTGGAACCAGCATATACAATTCTGCTGGCAGATTTCAGTCAGCAAATGGCGATTGGTTTGATAATCAAACAAAAGA
>CENJ01173988.1_pt1 | contig 54968 bp, 54 predicted proteins | sample 356161 | NCBI WGS metagenome assembly CENJ01 (sample SAMEA2619531, study PRJEB7988) | marine metagenome | biome: marine biome (ENVO:00000447); feature: surface water layer (ENVO:00002042); material: "saline water (ENVO:00002010), including plankton (ENVO:xxxxxxxx)" | depth 5 m
ACACATACTGATGAAAACAAAACATTAGTCAATTTAATATACAAACGTTTAGTCGACCGAGGTTACATCACTCAAAGAGCCGTTGTGCAGTCTTACGATTCGAAGAAAAAAATCTTTTTAGCAGACCGTTATATAAAAGGACAGTGTCCCAGGTGTAAGGCGCTTGATCAGTATGGTGATAATTGTGAATCCTGCGGTGCTACATATCAAGCCACAGAATTAATTAACCCTATATCAGTCCTCTCTGGCACTACTCCTATTAATAAAGAATCGCTACACTATTTTTTTAAGCTATCAGAATTTACTGATTACTTGAAATCTTGGACCTCGGACAGACATTTACAAACAGAGGTGTCTAATAAGTTGCGTGAGTGGCTAAACGATGGCCTGAAAGATTGGGATATAAGTCGAGATGCTCCTTATTTTGGCTTTAAAATTCCAGACACATTAGATAAATATTTTTACGTTTGGCTTGATGCACCAATTGGTTATATGGCCAGTTTTAAAGCTTTATGCAAAAAACACGATATCAATTTCGATGCTTTCTGGAGCCCCGAAAGCACTGCAGAGCTCTATCATTTTATCGGCAAAGATATAGTCAATTTCCACGCTTTATTTTGGCCCGCCATTCTCAAAAGCACTGGTTTCCGCACACCCACCGAAATTGCGGTGCATGGCTTTGTAACAATAAATGGTTTCAAAATGTCCAAATCTAGAGGAACCTTTATAAATGCAAGAAGCTATTTAGAACATTTAAATCCCGAATATCTCCGATACTACTACGCGAGTAAGCTATCTCGCTCAATCGATGATGTGGATTTAAATCTCGATGATTTTGTTCAAAAAGTCAACAGTGACCTCGTTGGGAAAGTGGTGAACATTGCCAGTAGATGCGCAAAATTTATAACCCATGGTAATGCTGGCGTTTTGTCTGCAAAGATCCATAATGCTAAACTTTTGGAAAAGGTATCGGGTGTTTCCGATAAGATTGCCAGTCTTTACGAAAATCGAGATTTTAGTGGAGCAGTTCGATTGATCATGGCTCAGGCAGATTCAATAAATGAATACATCGCGGAGTCTGAGCCTTGGAAATTAAATAAAGATCCGAGAAAAAAGCAAGAAGTGCAAGAAATCTGTTCATTGGGAATCAATTTGTTCCGCATACTCATGATCTACCTAAAGCCGATCCTTCCCAAGACAGCTAAAGCCAGTGAGATATTTTTGAATGATGAATTAAATTGGAGTGGTATAACTGAGCCACTGAAAAATCACCATATTGAAACTTTCTCACCTATGCTCAAAAGAATCGACAAAAAATCAATCAATTCAATGCTAGCATCAAATAGTGTCGATTCAAACGAAACATCAACAACTGAAATCAAGGCCGTAGTCAACCTAAAAGCAGTTGAAGAGGTCAACATTGAAGAATTTCAAAAAATGGATCTCCGGATCGCAAAAATCATTAAAGCTGAGACAGTTCAAGGATCAGATAAGTTACTTAAACTTACATTGAATATCGGCACGGAAAAAAGACAAGTCTTTTCAGGTATAAAATCTGCTTATCGCCCTGAGCAACTGGAAGGTAGGCTTACATTGATGATAGCGAATATAGCTCCTCGCAAAATGCGATTTGGTACTTCTCATGGAATGGTGCTTGCCGCAAGCTCAGAAACCGGTATCTATTTACTTGAACCTGACATTGGAGCCTCTCCGGGACAGCGAGTAACCTAAAATCATTGAAGAGTCAAACCTTGGCAAAATTGGGTGCTGACATTTCTGGTTTATTGGAGATAAAGGATGCTCACAATAGAAGAATTCACTTACTTAATTATTGTGGCTAGCCTTAGCAATAACTATGTATTAGTTCAAACCCTAGGCGTGTCTGATTCTATGCGTCTTTCTGAAGATAGGAAAGCCGTTCCCATTATATCCCTGATAACAACTTCAGTGATGACGATTAGCGCGGGCGTTAATTATTGTTTTGAAAAAATAATTCTTGAGTCGCTACACCTTGTTTATTTACGCACCCTTTCCTTCATGCTATTAATTACTGCAGTCGTATGGCTTCACAAATTTTTTATCAAGAAATATAACGTGTGCTCCGATAAAATTTTTAATATTTTCTTTCCACTTTTATTTATTAATTCAGCAGTTTTAGGAATCGCCTTGCAGAATTCTGAGAACGTTACGTCAGTTTTTCAAGCAACGTCTCATGGCCTTGGCGCGGGAATCGGTTTTTCCATCGTATTAATTTCATTTGCAAACCTACAGCAAAAAACAACTGGCCCACACATCCCCATTCACCTCCAAGGAGGTCCCATTGCCTTGATTACAATGGGACTAATGTCTATGGCTTTTTCTGGATTCCGTGGGATAATGTGAATGTCTAGTTTTATGCTCAATGCCACCGATCGAACCGGTGACCAAATAGCCCTGCTAGTCATTTTAGCTTGTTCCCCTGGTTTCTTAGCACTCTCTTGGCACTTCGGTTGGGGTGTTTCTTTAAACGTTTTTATCTGCATTTTCAGTTCAGTAATCTTTGAGGCTGTTGCACTCAGCCTTAGAGAAAAATCGCTTAATTATTGCCTGCAAGACTTTAGCACCGTTTTAACTGCCGTCTTAATTGGCTTATCACTACCTCCTCTTTGCCCCTGGTGGTTACCCATCATAGGGTGCTTTGTAGCAATTCTGATAGGAAAACATGCCTATGGCGGCCTCGGAGCCAACCCTTTCAACCCTGCAATGGTGGGCTACGCAACGTTATTATTATGTTTTCCTTTTTCAATGAGTCAATGGGTTGCTGCGGACCCATCTTACTCTAGCGAGGCCCAGAACCTGACGCTGATTGATTCGATCATGATTATAATTGGTAACATACAGCAATTCGATGGTATTACTGGCGCAACCCCGCTTGAGGTTTTTAAGCAAAATAATGGTCTTCTTGTAACCCAACTTTACTCCGAAAAAGAAATCTTTTCGGAGAGTGGGTGGGCCGGAGTTGGTTGGGAATGGGTTAACCTAGGTTTTCTTTTGGGTGGTTTGTTCTTAATCATCTCCAAAATAATTACCTGGCATGCACCCGCTGGAATGTTAGGAAGCATCGCAATTTTATCACTTGTTTTTTGGGATTCTGGGAGCTCTGCGAGTTTAGGGTCCCCAATCTTCCACCTTTTCAGCGGGGCGACAATGATCGGCGCTTTTTTTATAATTACTGATCCTGTATCCTCTGCAACGAGCGCAGCTGGTCGTCTTACCTTTGGAATTCTCGTTGGAATTTTAGTTTTCTTCTTGCGAGGCTGGAGTGATTATCCGGACGGCTTAGCCTTTGCAGTCCTCACAGCCAACTTCATAGCCCCAACGATTGATAAATATACCGTTATAATTGCTGATAGCGAAAAGAATAGATGACAAGTAAGGCAAACCTGCGAAGAATCGTGCTCGTTAGTGTGTCTGCTATTCTATTTATGCTGGTATTGGGTTTTGTGCACTCCCTCACGAAAGAAATTATTTCTTCAAATATTGTCTCGTCCAAAAAGGAAAAGTTACTGAAACTCATACCCAAAAGTTACTATAATGGGGACGTCTTTATTAAGTCACTATCGGTGCCTGAAACGCACTTGAGGTCACTCGGGCTTGATAATGGCAGCGATTATCATGTTGTTAAGAATAACGGCATCCCGGTAGCGTTGATAATTCCAGCCGTTGGAGAAGGATACAGTGGCGACATCAAAATACTTGTTAGTATTGATATGGCGGGAAATATTATTGAAGTCCGCGTAACTTCCCATAAAGAAACACCAGGACTAGGAGACAAGATAGAAATCACTAAGAGCCCTTGGATCAGTCAATTTTCCGGACGATCTCTCTCAAACACAACTGACGTCGAGTGGGGTTTAATACCCGATGGCGGAACTTTTGACTCATTTACAGGAGCAACCATAACGCCGAGAGCAGTTGTACGACAGGTATTCGCGACACTAAACTTTAGTAAGACTATCCTTGATAGGGGCTACGATTCACTCAAAAAAATGGAAGGAATAAATTAATGAACGATACCTCCTTCTTTAAAAAAAACAATAAACAACTTTGGTCTAATAACTTAACGCTGGTAAAGCTCATAGGTATGACTCCAGTGCTGGCAATTGCTACCACTTTGTCTAATGCGCTTGCTTTGGGACTTACAACCCTTCTCATTCTAATAGGTTCAAATGTTCTAATTTCATTACATCGTAAAAAACTAACTGAACAAACGAAGATTCCATTTGCCATTTTAGTGGTCGCTACTCTGGTGACAATTACCGATTTAGTGATGCAAGCTTTTGCCTACGCGCTATCCACTTCGATAGGAATCTTCGTCCCTCTCATTGCCACTAATGGAGTCATATGGGACCGACTAAGGGTAATTGCATACAACAAGACTGTCGTGCAAGCGGCATATGACGGATTAGTTTGCGGCACCGCTTTTTTAGTCGTTATATCAGTTGTGGGAATATTACGTGAACTTTTAGGTGCAGGTACGATTTTTAAAAATATGCATCTAATATTCGGATCAGTAGCGAAAAACTGGGTAATACAGCCTTTCGGCGAGAACTTTGAAGTATTGATTTTCAATTTTCCCTGTGGCGCATTCTTTATCTTAGCTAGTCTTTTAGCTTTAAAAAATATTATCGACTCATATTTGAACAAATACGCCAAATAACTTAGTTTACACAGCGCTCATTCAGGATAAAGATTCGTAAAATTTTGTTAGCCTTCAGTCGCGACTGAGTGTAATTTTTATTCGACTATTTACAAAAAGAGAATGCACCATTGTGATTACGAGGCTATCATTAAGACAAAACTAATCTTTTCAATTTTAGTTCGATGATCTAGCCAATGGACAGAATTTCAATAATAAAGCCCGATGATTGGCACTCACATCTTCGCGACAAGGACGCGTTAGAAACAACAGTTCCTGCAGCGATGCGTTGTTTTAAACGCTGCATCATAATGCCAAATCTATCGCCTCCCGTCACGTCGGCGGAGTCAATTAAAAAGTATCGTGACTCAATACTTAAACATAGACCGTCTGATAGCGACTGGACTCCCCTAATGGTTATGTATCTGACCGATAACACATCAATAGAATGTATAAGAACCGCACATAATCAAGGTCTGATCTTTGGTTGCAAATATTACCCAGCTGGCGCAACAACTAATTCTGCATCTGGCGTCACAGATCTTAATGGTTTAGATGCGGTCTTTGAAATTATGCAAGAACTGGGAATACCACTTCAAATCCATGGAGAAGTGACAGACAGTTCGGTAGATATTTTCGACCGCGAAAAAATATTTATTGATCGTCACCTAACACGAATAAAACATAGGTTTCCCGAGTTGAGGATTATATTGGAGCATATCACAACCGAACACAGTGTTGAGTTTGTGAGAGACAACGATAAATATATCGCCGCCACCATCACGCCGCAACACTTGCTTTTTAATAGAAATGATATGCTGGCTGGTGGTATCAGACCACATCTCTTTTGTTTACCAATTCTTAAGCGAGACCTGCATCAAAATGCTCTTATTAAAGCCGCAACCAGCGGGGAAAAAAAATTTTTTTTAGGGACAGACTCGGCGCCACACCCTCGCGCAAATAAAGAGAGTGCCTGCGGTTGTGCTGGTTGTTTTAGCCATCATGCAGCCATCGAATTGTATGCGGAAGCTTTTGAGCGAGCAGGCGCGTTAGATCAGTTAGAAAAATTTGCAAGTATAAATGGCGCCGAATTTTATGGCTTAGAAAAAAATTCTGAACTTATCTCATTAGTTCGTGATCCATGGCAAGTGCCGAAGCAGATGGATTACGGAGATTCCTATTTAGTGCCGTTAGCGGCAGGACATACTTTAAATTGGCGGCTTGAAACCTAAATACACATGACACACCAAGAAAATTTATATCCTATATCACAGCGATTCAGAGGTTTTTTACCAGTAGTGGTGGATATCGAAAGTGGCGGCTTCAATGCCCAGACTGATGCTCTTCTCGAAATAGCAATTGTAATCTTAGAGATGGATGATAAATTCAAGCTATCAATCAAAAGTAGCATTAATAAGAATATCACTCCATTCGTCGGCTCGGTGATTGAGCCCTCCTCTTTAGAATTTACCGGGATTAATCCGCATGACTCTCGTCGGATAGCAGTTGATGAAGTTGATGCTCTTAGAAATATATTTTTGTCAATCCGTCGTGAAATTAGCAGAACCAAATGTAGTCGGGCCATATTAGTTGGTCACAATGCTCACTTTGACTTGGCTTTTATGAACGCAGCAATCAAGCGCACTAAAATCAAAGGTAATCCTTTTCATCCTTTTTCATGTTTCGATACTTCATCGTTGGCAGGCCTAGCCTATGGTCAAACCGTTCTGGCAAAAGCTTGTCGAGTGGCGGGTATGAGCTTTAATGATAAAGAAGCGCACAATGCTTTATATGATGCAATAAAAACTGCTGAATTATTTTGCGAGATTGTTAATTTGTGGCAAGACGTCGTAGGATGGGACGAACAAAATCTGACAAAATAAAAATAATTCCACCGTAAATTACGGAGCAAATTTTTGGGTAAGCGATTTTAATCAATGTGATAAATGGGATTTTTGTTTTATGTGGACAGTTATTTTAGTTGTTCCTTTTCTTAGTTTGAGATTCCAACGCTCTGTTATATAACAGTTTTTTTTGAAGCCCTGTTATCTTTGAAGTTAGAGCTGCCGCTTTACTTGGGGACAATTCTTCCATCAAAAGCTTCAAGATTCTCTCGGACTCAATTTCAGGAACCTCTAGTTTTTCTTGTGTACCTGCAACAATTAACACAATTTCGCCGCGTTGTTGGTTTAGATCGGACTTAACAAGTGCGAAAAGATCTCCAAGTAAAGCACGATGATATGTTTCAAACTTTTTACTAATTTCACGGGCTATGAAAGCATTTCGATCCGCACCAAAGATCTGGGAAGCATCCTGCAAAGTAGCAAGTATTCGATGCGGCGCCTCATAAAATATTAAAGTTTCGCTGCATTTGCATAAGGATTTCATAGAGGATCTGCGCTGAGAAGCCTTAGCTGATAGAAATCCTATAAATCTGAATTGGTTTGGCGGTAGCCCGGAAACACTTATTGCCGCAATTAAAGCAGAGCAGCCGGGTACTGGGATTACATTATGACCAGCATCACGCGCACTCGACACTAATCGATATCCTGGATCTGAAATGAGTGGAGTTCCGGCATCTGAAATAAATGCCACAGACTCTCCGCATGACAGATAGTACATAATTTTTTTCAAAACCTTTTGGTCGTTTTGCTCTCGATAGCTTATTGTTTGACAATGTATGCGATAATGCTCAAGGAGTAGTTTACTATGGCGAGAGTTCTCGCAGGCCACAATAGTAACATCTCTCAAAATTTGGATGCCACGAATGGTCATATCTCCTAAATTCCCAATAGGTGTTGCCACAATGTATAAAGTCCCAATTGATTCGATATTAATCATTAAATTTTGGATCCATCGCAGTTTTGTGTTTATGGGTATTTTAGCCTTTATGTGTTCATGCGCGCCATCTTCACCTCTAACGACTATCACAGATGATATATCAATGGACAGGAAATCCACACTTGGCGAGCATGAAAATCGTACCTCAGCGCTCGATCTACATGAGCTTGCCGAAGCAGCAGATGAAACCATTAAGAACAGACTTTTTCTCGAGAGCGCTTTGCTTTATAAAAATGAAGGCAATTATTTTCTATGTAGTGAGGTGTTAAAGAAGATTAATGGTGCACTGCTTTCAGATGCCAATTACCTAATATATGGCCTACTAAAAGCTGAGATATTGAATCATTATCATGATTATGAAGCTTTTAACTCTTGGATATCAGACGCGCGTCTAAAAGCACTTGTTCAAAACCAAACTCATGAACAAAGGGTGACTTGGATAAGTCTCCTAATTGATTTAAATATATCAATTGGCAATAACGAGGCCGGAGTTCACCAAGCCTATGAGCTATCGAAACCACTCCCCGAGGATAAGCTCCAAAGGATACATAATAAAATTTGGGATATGCTTAACCGAATTCCTTTGAATAGGCTGATCAAACTTGACGAAAATACAAACGAAAAAAACCTATCTGGCTGGCTGCAATTGGCAATAAAACATAGGTTTATGCCAAATAATCAAATTAGTAGCGCAGAGAAAACGACTATTTGGCGAACCAAGTGGCCTCAACACCCGGCAGCTATAGTACCTCCAGAGCAACTGACCAAGTTGTATGGTGAAGAGGCGAAAACTATTGCATTATTATTGCCAATGAGTGAATCGCATCTAACGGCAAGTAAAACTTTATTGGACGGTTTTTTAACTGCATATTATCGCGCATGGGGCTATGGTAATAGTGTGCCTTTGGTAAAAATATACGACACTACAAGAGCACCCATTAAAAAGCTTTATAGTGAGATAATAAGTGATGGAGCTGAAATGATTATCGGACCAGCACGAAGCGAGAATGTACAGAATTTATTAAAATTCTCGGATTTTCGTGTTCCCGTTGTTACTCTGAATCGAAGTGAAGTCAATATCGAAAAAAAACCAAAATATTTTTTTCAATTCGGTTTATCTCCTTTGGATGAAATGGATCAGATTGCTCAAAGAGCGTGGCTCTTAGGAAAAAGAAACGTATTAACGATAGCACCAGAAACTGGCTGGGGAGGACGGGCGATTGATCATTTTGAACAAAAATGGCTAGAAAGGGGAGGCATTATCACCAATTCGGTGCGATATCCCGCGCAAATAAAAGATTTTATAACCGTCCTAAAAAAGCCCCTAAATATAGATGCTAGTGAGGAGCGTGGACTAGAATTGCTTAAATACGTCAATAGCCGACTAAAATTAAATTCTCGTCGTCGTCAAGATATAGATCTTGTAGTTATCGTAAGCTTTCCATCAATGGGCAGACAAATAAAACCGTCGCTAGATTTTTTATATGCCAACGATCTCCCGATCTATGCTACCTCACATATTTACAACGGTACACAACAAATTTCTCTTGATAACGATCTATCAGGTATCGAATTCTGCGCAATGCCATGGACACTTACTAATCAATTACCCGATGAGGTCTCTCCCAACAAAGAGATGCACACAGCTTTAAAACACCTCTATGTCCTCGGATATGATGCTTTTATAGTCTCAAGAAAATTTCCTCAAATGCAACAAAAATATCCGCCCAATACCTTATTTTCGGCCACCGGAATTTTGAATCTGATCGATGGCAAGGTGAAACGAAAAACTGGATGGGCTAAGTTCAAGAATGGTAAGGTCATTCCCATTAACTCTCCTTACAGTCAGGAGGAAACTAGTTCAGTGCCTACTAAATAGGACGACTATCGAAGTAAACATTTTTCGACACAAAAACATTAGAGATCTTGATCTCATTAACCCGCTCAGCGACTAAAAAAGCATCCAAATTTCAAATAGCTATCGAAGGGAGCATAACTAGAAGATATAATTTTGGTTTAAATTCACCCTTAGATAAGGTTTTTAGAGTGAATCAAAGAATTTTTAATTTCCATCAGCGTCTTGTGGAAGCGACGATTTCAATGGGTGACCCATCAGCTTCTGAAATTTTAAATGCGGCACAAATGATCTCATCTTCCCTTTTGCATGGCCACACGATCTTTACCTGCGGTATCGATGGTCCTGCCAGCCTATTAGGACAGCTTTTCAGTTATAATCTAGCTGTAGGCACGCAAATTGAACGCCCAGGTTTCCCAGCTTTGAGTCTAAACCAATTGTGCCAAAATCGATTAGGCGAAAATCGCTTCGCTGATGCTCTGTTTACACATGGAAACCAATCAGATTTATTATTAATCATTAGTAGAGGCGGCAGTCACCCGGCGCTCTTAAAAACTGCAGATGCAGCTGTTGAAAGAGACATTAAGATCCTACTAATCAGCCATAAAGATGATACTATATTGGCAGAGAAATTAAGTTATAAAGATCTTCGCATAGACATGAGCGATTACGAAGATACTGTGATTAGTGTATTGCACCTTCAGATGCTGGAGTGTCTATCAGAGCTTATTGATTCGATAATATTAGGTGGCAAATAAGTGAAAAAACTAATTCCTATTTTTATTCTGAGCATATTTCTTTCCAGTTGCACATCTGTAATGCACAATCTCACGGAAGAACCAATCGGGGAAGATCTAACCGACACTGGGCCGGGATCTTATTTAAATGATGTACACATGGCCACTGGAATAGGCGTAAACATTAAGAAAGCTGAACCCGAGTTGGAGAAATCTCATATAAATGTCAATGTATATAATTCAATCGTCCTTCTCACAGGCGAAGTACCCAATACCAAATTAAAAAAATTAGCTGGCGAAACAGCAAGAAAATTCAATCGAGTTAGGATTGTTCATAATGAACTCCAAGTGCGCAATAATACATCACTAATTTCTAGAACCAACGATAGCCTGATCACTAAAAAAATTCAGCTAAAGTTAAGGTTAAATGAGGAAGTGAAGGGTAGCGATATTAAGATAATAACTGAGGACAGCATAGTATACATGATGGCAATTATTTCAAAGTCAGAAAGCGATAAGGCAGTGAATTTAGCTCGAGAAACTAGCGGCGTTAGAAGAGTAGTTAAGGTATTTGAATACATAGATTGAACATCAGTAATGATGCTCCGTACCTAAACTGAATATCGGACTACAACATTTTTTACTTAATAACACGTAAAGATGGTTTCCCCTTCACAGTGTCCCGAGGCTTAGTTTTTGACAACGATGACAAAATCTTTGGAGTTTGCCCTTGGGGAGGCGGCTCATCATCAGGGTCTGGCTCAAACATCATTCCCTGACCATTTTCTTGGGCGTATATACCAAGTATTGAACCCATCGGACAAAAAATATCTATGGGGATCCCCCCAAATCTGGTTGAAAGTTTGATGCACTCGTTATTCATTTTAAAATTCGTCACTGCTCTTGGCGCTATATTTAAAATTATTTGCCCATTAGTCACGAAGTTCTGAGGCACTTCAACGTTTTCATGATGGGCGTCTATAACCACATATGGCGTGCACTCATTATCCACGATCCATTCATAAAAAGCACGGATTAGATATGGACGGTTGGATTTCATGCTTGTGTCCTTTTTACATTTTTAACTCGCGTTCCAAGTCGGTTAGACTCTCATCAAACGCACTTCTCTCGAACACTCGTTTCATGTAATCTCGCAATGGCTGAGTTTGAGACGTTTCGGGAATTTCAATTCCCAGTTGCGACAACCTCCACAATAAAGGAGCCAAGCAACAATCTACAAGAGTGTAATCCTCACTCATAAAAAATGGAAGGTCCGAGAAAATCGATGAAACGCCAATAAGAGATTCTTTGAGTTCTTTTCGAGCAGTCCATCCGGAATCACCATTCGGATCCGATAAAATGATGTCTGAAAGGCTACACCAGTCTTTCTCAATTCGGAAAATCCAAAGCCTGCTTTGGGCCCGTGCAACGGGGTACACCGGTAAGAGCGGCGGATGCGGAAAACGCTCATCTAAATACTCCATAACAACCTTGGATTCATAAAGTGCCAGATCTCTGTCTACCAACGTTGGAAGACTTCCGTAAGGATTGGCCTCGAAGATCTCCTCAGTTACATGGTTAGCACTCACATCCTCGATATCTACAGTCACTCCTTTTTCTGCCAATACTAAACGGACGCGATGGCTATATTGACAAACCGGATTAGAGAATAACGTCATTGACGAACGTCTCACATTAACCCCTTAAACAAAAAAAACATTAATATACTCAATTATGAGTTTCAAGCATAGCGACGTAGCATCGCTCTACCTATCTCTAATGGATGCCCTTCCAATATTCTCGGTTCAGAAGGTAGACGAATACAAGTAATAATGCCAAGAAAAAAAGCACCAACTTTCCAATGTGCTGGCGCTGCTGTGCCATCGGCTCTGCAATGTAGGTTAGAAAATTTACCAAGTTATAAACAGCATCATCAAACTCGGACGGGGAGAGACTTCCTTCGGAAATTTGTTCAAAACGCCCGCAAGCATCATCTAACAAATCCTCACCAGTGAGCAGGTCTCTTTTCACCCCTCCGTTGCTCGCCAGAACGGGGCCTGGAGCACATTTAGTTAGTCCTTGTAGGTCCAACAATGCATGAGGCATTCCTACATCTTTATACACTCTGTTGTTGACACCTAAAGGACGAGAGTCATCAGCATAGAAGTTTCTGAGGTAAGTGTATATCCATGCCGGCGATCTAGATCGCGCGACAAGGGTCAAATCGGGAGGTGCCGCGCCGAACCAAGATGCAGCTTTCTCCTCGCTCATACCGATATGCATCAAATCACCAATCTTCTGTTCCGTAAATACCAAATTTTTCATCATTAAGTCATGCGGTATCGTCAAATCATCTGCCACTCGCTCCCAACGCGAGTACTTGAAAGAATGACAGCCCATGCAATAATTAACAGCAAGCTTTGCCCCTTTTTGTAAAGACGCCTCATCACCCAAGCTGGACCGGAAGTTATCACAATTGATTGTGCCACAATCTTTGCCTTCTGCGCCGACAACGCGTAGTGGCACAAAAACTAAAAACGCTACTAAGCCGAAGCCGCATAACGTTTTAAATGTGCCAATTCCTCCATCCATCGTTATTCTGTCTGGTTCGATGCGAGTTTTCTCATAACGCGTCCAAAAATAAATGCCGATAAAGTATGAGAAATAAATAATAGTACATATTTGAGCTAATATTGTGCGAGCTGGAGTAGGGGCTTTTACGCCAAGAAAACCCAGGATGATAAAGCTAGTAACAAATAGAAGAATCATCACTCGACTCACATTCCCTTTATACCGCATTGATCTGACTGGGCTTCGATCAAGCCACGGTAAAACGAATAGTATGGCAATTGCTGCGGCCATTGTGACGAAACCTCCCAACTTATCGGGCACTGCCCTCAACATCGAGTAGTAGGGCGTAAAATACCAAACTGGGGCAATGTGCTCTGGGGTTTTCAGCGAATTTGCTATCTCAAAATTTGCGTGTTCTAGAAAGTATCCTCCCATTTCTGGCATAAAAAATAAGACTGAGCAAAACGCAAACAAAAAAACAGTTATTGGGACCAAGTCATGAATTACGAAATATGGGTAAAATGGAATTCCGTCAATAGGCTTGCCAGCAGCGTCAGTATACTTCTTAATCGAAACTCCATCTGGATTATTAGACCCTACATCATGCAACGCTATAATATGCATGGCAACAAGTGCTATTAAAATTATTGGCATGGCAACTACATGAAGTGACATAAAACGGTTAAGAGTGATACCTGAGATCAGATAATCACCGCGGATCCATTGCACTAGATCCTCTCCAACAATCGGAATCGCTCCAAATAACGAAATTATCACCTGAGCGCCCCAATAAGACATTTGACCCCAAGGGAGCACATAACCAAGGAACGCTTCTGCCATTAGCACAACATAGATAGACATGCCAAATACCCAAACTAATTCTCTTGGAGCTTTGTATGAACCGTAAACTAAACCACGGAACATATGCATGTACACCACAATAAAAAACGCCGATGCTCCAGTCGAATGTGCATATCGTATTATCCAGCCATACTCTACATCTCGCATTATGTACTCTACTGATGCAAATGCCTGTTCTGCAGAACCTTGATAGCTCATAAGTAACCAGACACCAGTAACCAATTGGATCAAAAGTACTACGATTGACAATACTCCAAAATAATACATCCAGTTAAAATTTTTTGGGGCATAATATTCGGCCATATGCCGATTCCACTCTCTTTTTAGAGTGGGTAGCCTAGCATCTAGCCAGCTCGCAAAATCTGGATGCTTATCCATCAGGCGGTCTCCGCGTCAATTCCAATTACAATAATTGAGTCTGTTTCATACGAGTGAGGCGGAATTTCTAGATTAGTGGGTGCAGGAACTCCCGCAAAAACTCGTCCAGATAAATCGAATTTAGATCCATGACAGGGACAAAAGAATCCCCCAAGCCAAGAATCACCACCAAGATCTTCAGCTCCAACTTCTGGGCGATAAATGGGTGCGCAACCGAGATGAGTGCACAACCCAATTAGCACCAGGTATTCTTCCTTGCCGGGTTGTGTTCGTGCAAAACCACTAACATAACTTGGCTGATTCGCAGCCACAGAGTCCGAGTCTTTGAGTGCTTGTTGAGGGAAATTAGCGACAGAATCCAGTGCCTCTTTGGTTCTTCGGATAACATAAACCGGTTTTCCGCGCCACTCCACTACAATTCTCCCGCCGGGCTCAAGCTTCTCTATGTCAATCCTAACGGGTGCTCCCGCCGCTTTTGCTTTAGCACTTGGTTTCCAGGATGCAACAAAAGGCACCGAAGCTCCTATTAAACCTATTCCGCCCAGGACAGACGTAGCACCCGCTAAAAATTTGCGCCGAGTTGAGTTAACAGGAATGGCAGAGTGATCAGAAACAATTCCTTGCTTAATATCCACTGGAGTAATACCTCCCAATCTAATGATAACGCGAATCGAGATATTCCGCGCTCCACATCGTTAATATGATAATTGAAGTACCCTTACAACGCAATACAGTATGGGAACATTAAACGCCGCAAATCTTTGAATTTAAAGAAAAATACCGTGATAATGAGGTTTAATAACCAAATAAATCAGCCTACCTTTTGGAAAATTGAGGTCGCTTACGGGCTTTATGAAGACCCACTTTTTTTCGCTCTACTTGCCTTGCATCCCTTGTAAGAAATCCTGCTCTCCGGAGAGGTGCGCGAAAACTTTCATCATATTTCACTAGTGCGCGCGCAATACCGTGTCTGATTGCGCCAGCTTGTCCAAAACTTCCACCACCATTTACGGTAATTTTGATATCAAAGGTTTGAGGCGCCTCAACGACGTCAAGCGGTTGTCTGACGATCATTCGTGCCACCTCTCTGCCAAAATAAGTTTCAAGTGATCTATCGTTTATTCTGATGTCACCAATGCCCAAAGTCATGAAGACTCTCGCGGAAGACGTTTTTCGTCTACCCGTCCCATAGTAATGATTAAACGACACTACTCATTCCTTTAAGATCCAGCCTCTGTGGCTGCTGCGCTCCATGGCGGTGGGCATCTCCAGCATAGACTCTCAACTTTTTAAGCATTTCCCTTCCCAACGGCCCACGAGGCATCATACCTTTCACAGCCAATCGAATAGCTTTTTGAGGCGACTTTTTATTGAGATCGCCATAATTAATCTCTTTGATACCCCCTGGATACCCAGTATGAGAATAATAAATTTTATTTTTTTCTTTATTTCCTGTAACAATAATCTTTTCAGCATTAATCACTATAACATAATCGCCGGTATCAACATGCGGAGTATATTCAGGCTTGTGCTTTCCTCGAAGGTAAGACGCTATCGCGACTGCTAGTCTTCCAAGTTTTAGTGAGTCAGCATCCACAAGGTACCAACAGCGTTGTATGCTCTCGTTTTTAGCCATGTAAGTTTTCATGTGATCGACCGATGGAGTGAGCGTTATCTTCGGAGGGATTGTAACGACTTGATTATTTTTTACAAGTCCCACTGGTAAAGAGTTAATCAATTTATCAGCAAAGGTAACCCAGAAACTACCGGCGATGTCCTTTGGATAAATACTTATGACTTTGCATCTCGATCAAACGGCTTTTAGTCCGCTGAAACTCTGAGGATAAAACCCCTCCGCAATTAAATCTTTCCAAAGGTAATTCTGCCGATATAACCAACTTTACCCCGCGATCATAAAATTCATCCACCATGCATATGAAGCGACGAGTGACATCTTGTTTGGTTTCATTCATTTCTGGCACTCCAGATATAAAAATCGTGTGAAAAAGGCAGGCAATCTCGATATAGTCAAGTTGACTTCTCGGTCCTTCACACAAATCGGAAAACTTGAACCAAGCTTGTTTGTCACAAAGTCGGTATGCCTGAATCTCCCGCTTCGCGATTTGAACCGTAGTGGTCTCTAAAACTTGACAATTTTCGTTTAATAAATTGTCGAATAATGTGGTTAGCGCATGATCCGAACTAAAGCAGAGCGGGCTGTAAAATAGCGGTGCTTGGGTAAGAGCTCTTCGTCGATAATCAATTGTTCCCTTGAGGTTAAAAACGGTACAATTCAATTTTAGAAGTTGAATAGCAGGAATGAAGCGTTGTCGTTGAAGACCATTTAAGTAAAGATCATCAGGGCAGCTATTTGAGGTAAACACCATACAGACATCTTTAGCGAATAAAGCATCTAATAACAAGCCCAGTATCATAGCATCAGTTATGTCATTCACGAAAAATTCATCGAGACATACAACCCTGACCTTTTTGGCTAATCGATTCGCTACCATGTTTATTGGATTAGGACTACCGTTACAGAGCCTCAATTCATCGTGTACCATTTTCATAAAACGATAAAAGTGTGTCCTCATTTTATTTTGAAAAGGGAGAGCTTCAAAAAAAATATCCATCAAATATGTCTTTCCGCGACCAACACTACCCCATAGATAGAGTCCCTTTTCCCGTTTCAAAAATCCAGACCAGTTAAGAAAGCGTTTGGCAGCAGTGAAATTCGGTAACGCTGGTGATTTTAACTTATGGTAGAGCTTGTCAAGGCCGTCAATAACTTCCAATTGAGAATGATCCAAAGACACACTATTGAGTCTTACGTCTTCTAAATAAAGTTCTCGTGGACTTGACATACTCAACTTTTAAACACGCCTCTGAAATTTGTATAATTTAAACTTAAGGGCCAAATTTACGCAATTAGTCGAAGGTAATTACTACACACCCAAATAAGTTTAAAATTAAGTGTTCTAGGTGTATCGTAAATAGTTGTTGCTAAATTAAGTAATTTTAAACGAAACTACACAAAAGTTTTTTGAGGCTCTCTTAATGTTAAACACAGAAACTATCTTAATTCTAGCCATGACATTCATTGCCGGGATCACTCTTGGTTATTTTGCCAAATACAAATTTTCAAAAAGCACGGAGTCTAGCAGAAACACGTCTGAAGAATTGACGAGGATTCAAAAAGAATACGCAGAATACCAAGATTCGGTTAATCAACATATGATCAATCTGTCCCAACAAACTCGCAAAGTAGCAAAATATTATCAAGAAATTCATGAACAAGTTGCAATTAGCTCCACCCGTCTTGCAAGCCAAGAAATTAGCAACCAAATTCTGCAAAATCATGGATCATATTTCTTTCCAGACCACTTTAAAGAATCTTCAAGCTCTCAAAAAGCAAGAGTCGAGCCCCCTAAAGATTATGCGCCCAAGGTTCCCGGAGGAATTCTCAGCGAAGAATATGGCCTTCAAGACAGTGAACAAAATCCGAGAATCACTGACCAAAACGTTGATAGTAAAGATGAAAACAGCATTCATAAACCGTCCAAACCAGCTTTTAATTTTAAAAGTGCCGTCTAGCATGAGACTCCGTTGACCGAATTTTTAAATTTCTGATTTCTTTCATAATTTATCAAACAGGATTTTGGCTAAACATGCACATGGATTGAGACTTGATATGGTAATTCGTATTCTTAAAAACTACAAAAAAAAGAAAAGAATCAACAACCACTTTTGGCTTGTCATTGGCAATGAAATCTGAACCAGCAAATTTTATGAACGAAGTGTGGCAAAACATAACCGCAGAAGCGAAAGCTGTAATAAAAAATGAACCTTTACTTGGGATGTTTTTGAATCGAACAGTTTTAAACCACAAAGATTTTGAAACGGCTCTCCATTGCCGTTTATTGAACGCACTTATGAATGATCATTTACCTGAAGATCTTTTGAACTATCACTTGACTCAAAACCAAAAGGCACACAGAGTAAAATCAGCAACTCTGGACATATTGGCCATTAACAACAGAGATTCAGCATGTAATTCCAATCTAGAGGCATTTCTCTTTTATAACGGTTTTTTAGCTCTCCAAGCCCACCGATTAGCGCACAGCTTGTGGTGCGATGGCTTTAAGGTGCTTGCTCTTTTGATTCAATCAAATACTTCAAGATATTATGGAGTAGATATTCATCCAGCAGCTAAAATTGGGGCCTCTGTAATGCTAGATCATGCCACCGGCTTAGTAGTGGGAGAAACTGCAGTTGTAGAGGATTGTGTTTCAATTATGCAAGGTGTAACTCTCGGAGGAACTGGTAAGGAGGATGGAGAGCGCCATCCTAAAATTCGGTGCGGAGTACTTATTGGTGCAGGTGCAAAAATTCTCGGAAATATTGAAATAGGTGAGGGATCCATGATTGGAGCTTGTAGTGTTGTGTTAAAACCAGTGAGGCCCCACTCCTTGGTTGTAGGTGTGCCCGGCCAGACAATAGGAACCGCTCTCTCAGAACACCCTGCTTTGGATATGAATCATTATTTTGAGGTCTAGTAATTACTTTGATATCACTGCATTTTACTCTTTATCGTTGGGCCCAGCTAAATGCCATTATTTGTTGAATGCTATTTTTATCTAGAAGCTGCATGATTAATCTATCAACACCCAAAGCGACGCCCGCGCAACTGGGTAGTCCAACATTCAAAGCTGCCAAAGCACTTTCGTCTTCCTCTAGGATTTTTTTATTCATCGCAATTCTCGCCCGTTTATCCCTGTCGAACCTACGATGTTGCTCTTTTGGGTCAGTTAACTCGAAATAACCATTCGCCAACTCTAAGCGGTTCAAGTAAACCTCAAACCGCCTGCTTACAAGCTGACCCTCTCGGTTGCAATGCAACTGAGCAAAAGCAGCATGACACTCGGGGTAGTCATACAAGAATACCAAGCCTCTTGGAAGCTTGGGTTCAATAACATTTGCGAAAAGGAAATTTAAACAATTGAAACGTGATTCTGGCCTCCATTTACGTCCAGCAATTGAGGAAACATGTCTCTGCAAATTTGATAAACATGCATCGTGCGGATCTATGCCCAAGTGTTGCTTAAAGGCATCTCTATAACTCATTGTCAAACAGCCAATGTTTGGCGCCAGTATGTTTATAAGCTCGGCGATTTCAGCCATTAATTCATGCTCGTTCCATTCCACTCTGTACCACTCCAGCATGGTAAATTCTGGATTATGATTAACTCCAATTTCTCCTGCCCTAAAAGCCTTACCTAGGAAAAATATATCTCCACTACCTGCCGCCAGTAAACGTTTCATAAATGACTCTGGTGAGGTTTGTAAAAAACCTTCAACACGCTCATTAAGGACTTCAAAACTGTCAATGTAAGGGTCACTGACAGAGTATTTTCCCAGAATTGGAACGTCCACCTCTAAAACACCTCTGTCGGTCAAAAAAGTTCTCAATTTGGCTACAATACGACTTCTCTCGACTAACGCAGAAATTTCAGCTGTAGGCTCCCAATTCTGGGCAACTTCAGTAGTCATCAACAAATCCTTAATCAGTTTTAATTTTTTTTAAATCCCTTACTCGACCTAAATAATCTCCAGACCTTGTATCAACTCGAATTTTCTCTCCACATTCTAAAAATAGCGGTACTTTTATCACGGCTCCAGTGCTCAACACAGCTGGCTTCGTACCGCCCGATGCAGTATCTCCGCGCAATCCCGGATCAGTCTCTTTAATTTCTAATTCAACATGATTTGGAGGTGTTATCGTCAGTGGTACCGAATTAAAAAGCGTCACTACACATAAATCCTGCTCACTCAACCAGTTACAGGCATGCCCTACCGCTTTACTGTCAGCCTGATATTGTTCAAACGTGTTTGGTTCCATGAAATACCAAAATTCTCCATCCTCATACAAAAATTGCATTTCTGTATCAACAACATCAGCTGACTCGAGGGAATCCCCAGACTTAAGAGTTTTCTCAAGCACTCTGCCCGTTCTGAGGCTTCTGATTTTTATACGACTAAAGGCTTGTCCCTTCCCTGGTTTCACGAATTCATTTTCGAGTATTAAACAAGGTTCTCGCTCAAACATAACTTTTAACCCTGAACGCAAATCACTCGTTGAGTAAACAGTCATAGTTTAAGGTCTCCGCTAAGGTTTGATATGCAGTATGTGATATAAGTACATTTAAAGCTAGATTTTGCTCAATCATCTAAACACTTGATCTCGCGGTCACTATATCCAAGTAAATATAGAATCCCATCCAAACCAAGATTTGAGATAGATTGTCTCGCTGTCGCTTTAACTAACGGCTTCGCTCGAAATGCAATGCCCAAACCAGCGATAGCTAGCATTGGCAGATCATTAGCGCCGTCACCAACAGCAATTACTTGCTCTAATCGCAGTCCCTCTTTTTTTGCTAATTCTCGCAGCAATTCGGCCTTTCGATGACCATCAATAATTGGACCTTTTATTCTCCCAGTAACCAACCCTTTTTCTATCTCTAATTCATTGGCAAAAATATAATCGACTCCTAAAATCGACTGTAAATAACGTGCGAAGTAATCGAAGCCGCCAGATACTATTGCAGTTTTAAATCCAAGTTGACTCAATCTCCTCACTAAATATTCAGCTCCCTCATTCAGGCTCAAACGGTTCGCAACAGAGTTTAAAGCTTTAAAATCTAAGCCTTTGATGAGCGCCAAACGCTGACGAAAACTTTCATCAAAATCGATATCTCCTCGCATTGCTGCGGCCGTAATTAATGCTACCTGACGGCCTACGCCCATTTCCTTTGCCAACTCGTCAATTACTTCTGCATCTATGAGGGTTGAATCCATGTCGAAAACAATTAACTGTCTATTACGTCGATAAATATTATCCTCTTGGTAAGCTAGATCAATATTATATGCTCCTGCAAGTTCTAATAATGAACGACGAAAGTGATCCAAATTATTCGGTGTGCCCCGCGCCGAAAATTCAATGCAAGTTCTCCTCAAAACTTCATCTTTTTTTAATGGAACCCTACCAGACAGCCGCGTAATCTTATCGATATTCAAACCAACACCAGACATGACTTGAGTAATGGCTGCCAAATGCCGACTCTCTAATTTCCGAGCCAATAAGGTAACAACATGTCTCGGCTTGCCTTGCTGATCAACCCAATTTGAATACCGTTCAGGCGCAATCGAAAAACACTTTACCCGCATATCCAATACCACCATTCTCTCCGAAATTTTTGAGACAACCATCGATTCAGTCTGCCCATCAACTAGAGCCGCGAGAACACCCAGATTCAATTGGTCATGGATGACTGCCTGTCCAATATCTAAAATGTCTGCATTAAATCTTGCAAGCACAGTCATGACCTCACTAGTAATTCCTGGTTTATCTACACCAAAGACATTTAGTAATAGTATTTTTTTCACTTGAATCTGGTCCCTGAAATTTTTAAGAGTGTTATATAAACGCGTCAATAATAGGATAGAATATCGATTAAGATTTTAATCCGGATAAAAATAACAAATGCGCCTCAACACTTTGACGAGGAAAACTACCGCCTTCGTGGTATTGACATATCTTATTTTCGGATTAACCAACTTAAGTTTCGTATCGCACCTTTCCCATCAACACGCAAGTGAAATACTCACGTCAAAAGGAAATTTACTACTCAAAAATCTGCCAGAGCGACTTTCCACTGCAATGGATAATAACGATCATATCAGTATACAGGTTTCACTTAATCAAATCACAAAGGATCCCCTAATTTATAGTGCAAGTTTATATAATCGTACAAATGACATGAGAGTCCACAGCCAACGGGGCGGTAACATCCCATCTCAGTTGCAAATTTTAAGAGTACCCGTCAAATCAAAAACAAATCCGTCAGGATTTATTGAATTATCTTTGGATAAAGAGAGCGCCTTATTACCTTATCGCTGGGTGATAATCGCATGCTTATCATTTTGGACAATATTTACCGTCACAATAGCAATCACGTGCTTTAAATTCACCAAAAAAATATCCAGTCGAATAACCCATTTAAGCAACCGTTTACCAAACAAAAAGGCATTGCGTGGTGATGAATTAAAAATTCTTGAGCAACAAATTGAAACTCTGATAACTCCATCCGATGATCTTGAGGGTCACGGAAAAAGAACGAGATATTGCTCTATCGTGAGAGTTACGCTCTTTAATCGAAAATGTATTGCAAACCAACTTAACAGGGAAAATCAAGAGTTACTTTTTGAGAAATTAGACCTTTGTATAACGCACACAACAGCGTTGTATGGGGCAAGGCGTTTGGAGGGCGAGGAGGGCGTGCTTTACTTCGAAATACAATCCGCTGAGTGCTCTAAAAAGCACCTTTTAGCGAGCATGATGTGCATGTATGCCATGAAACGACTTCTAAGCAACCTTGCTAGCCAAATGGGCATTGAGCTAAAAGTTGGTTTTACTGCAGCCGGTAACACAGTCGTCACAACACCCCTCTTCCAATACCAAGAGCAAGTAAATGATCTCAAGAAATTTTGTGCTCGATTGTCTTGTAAGCTGGAGCCAGGAGCAATCTCGATTTTCACTGACGGTTTTTCCTGCGACGAGCTATCAACTATCGCTGTGCTATCTCAAAGCGATGACAATTTTTTTACTTTTAAGGCTTTTACTCCTAATCGTCAGGATCTCATGGATAAACAGATTCAGTATTTAGCAGATGTATGCTTGACCAAAATAGTATAGCGCACTTACCTTGACAAATAGATGATCGGTAACTTAACTCAAAATTGTCAATTTCCCTCATCATTTATTTGCTGATCCATGTTTAAAGCAGGCATTCCGGAGGTAGTACCTCCAATTATCTTTGCTGGCACCCCAGCAACGGTCACATATGCCGGTACTGACTCTAATACTAAGCTTCCAGCACCGATTTTCACCCCCTCTCCCACGGCGATATCCCCCAACACTTTAGCACCTGCTGCAATAAGAACACCATTAGCAATTTTTGGATGTCGATCACCCGATTGCAACCCACTTCCTCCCAGTGTTACTGAGTGAAGAATTGACACATCATCACCGACAACCGCAGTTTCTCCGATTACGAGAGAAGTTGCATGATCGAGCATAACACCACCACCAATAATTGCTCCGGGATGAATATCTACCCCGTAATACTCTGACATCTTACTTTGTAAATACCTAGCTAGATAACGTTGATCTCGAATCCACAAGCTATGACAGATTCGGTATAGTTGTAGAGCTTGAAATCCCTTGTAAAAAAGAAGTGGAGTCACGTAATGATCACATGCTGGGTCGCGATCTAGATATGCTTGCAAGTCCCGACATGCGCATTGCACAATCTTATTGTCGAAATCCAACAACTCTGAAAATATATTTTCAAAATTAATGTCATACTCAGTTATTTTAAAAAAATGTGAACTTAAATTTTTTGCCAAAGCATCCGCAAAATTTGGTTTCTTAAGTATTCGCGCTTCCAGAAAGTCCCGAAGTGAGGGTTCTAGCGTTTGCATCATCCTTGCTTCTTCAAGCATTGTCTTCCACAAGTCTTTGGCATCAATCAAATCTTACCTCCCAAAATTAGCTAATATTAACAAAGATGTAGCGTCGATAAATCTCATATAAATTTTTAATGACAGTCGCGTGAAGGCTAATCTTATGAGTCATCAAGCACTTTTTTATTAGGTCTGGCGTCAATAAGTTAGCAAAATTCCTGGCTATCGGAGCATAGCTTAGATGCCATCTTTCCGGCGCTAATCCCCCATTGTCAATGTTATATGGTCTAAAGAATCCATTGTCAGAATCCAATTTTTTGTCCAACCAAGAATGCATAGGCGCAAATATACCACCTTCAATTGTTTCTTCGGGAACCAATCTTAATTGGTAGTTGTTTGGCATAGCAGCACCATCAAAAACATCAATGTCCGAACCCCAATGATGTCGAGATGCTCCCGGGAGAGCAGACCACCTTAAAATTGCTTCAATTTTCTGAAAATCAGACAGTCCTTCAAGACTCAAAACTTTACCGTCACTACTCAAAACATCTCTTTGACCCGATAGCTTTCCATTCCATATTGAGGCTTGCTGGGAAAATGATCGATACCCACTGCAAACACACAAATTAAATCCTTCCTTCGCTGCTTCCGATTTCAACTCATTCAAAGGGTTGACTAATTGATGATGAATGAAAATGTTTTTGCACACTCCGGGCGATTCATATGCCGTCCACTCCACAACATGTCGATCCGTCATACCCGTTACAATATCACTATCATCGATCTCCAGATTCTTATGGTTTATTTCAAATTCAATCATTATCAATTTTCCAAAATTTCACCAAACAAGAGCTCCAGCACATATGATGTAATCTGTTGTTACTTGCCAAACCGTTAATCTCATCCACGTGCGTGCTTTTAGATTAATAAATCGACTGCCCGTGTCAAAGTAATGCCATATCTCGTCAAACTACATCTCATAGCTAAAATTTCAACTCCATCTTTTATCGCAGCCTTCAGAGCCGTCACATAATCAGGATCTATTTGTTTCGCTAAGCCTAGAGAAGTTACAGAACTTATTTGCACACAAAAAAAGAGTACAGCTCGGTGTCCCGAGGCGGCGACATGTGCAAGCTCCCTTAGATGCTTTTTTCCCCTTGAAGTCCGAGCATCAGGGAAAAGGGCGAAGTGATTACCCATATCGAACGAAACACTTTTCACCTCAACAAAACAATTTTGGTTTTTCCCTTTTAATAAAAAATCGACTTTACTATTTTCTACACCAAATTTTACCTCCCGCGCAATTGTTCTATAGTTAGTCAACTGTTCAATTCGTTCATCTTGCAATGCTTCAAAAACTATGGTGTTTGCCAATGCCGAGTTAATACCAGCCAAGTTTCCTGAAGAAGTGGTGACCTGCTCAAGTGTTCCCGAAAGTTTGCGGCGCGGATTATCTGATAAAGAGTACCAACAATCCGATCCTTCGACCATACAATTTCTCATTGCACCCGTGTTTGGACAGTGCAGAGTCAAAACATCCTTATCCAGGGTTTCGACCTCAGCAAAAAAACGTTTATAGCGTCTCAGAAACACACCTTGTTGTAATGGAGTCTTATATCGCAAAAATTTGAAACCTCCATTTTTGTTTTCGAGCATTTTATGGAAAGTTGCTCCCAATTAAGCTGGCATGACAAGAAATAGGTATCAATTATGGAAAGATAAAGGAAGACACAGGAAATTTCTATGTTTTAAAAATTCTTCTTGAAAATTGTGGCTAAGCAATCTATAACGCTGGCGTAGATTTAAGTGTTAACACACAAGGATGGGTTAAGCAATGGCACTATCAGGGCAGTCGAATGAGTCAGAGACAACACAAAACAATGCAGTTAATACAAATAATAAAAAGACTACAGTCTTAACAATTCATGGATTACCCCGATACGAGGAAAAAATCGGTGAAGAATACATGAGTGAATCTCAACGAAATCACTTTCGCTCAATTCTGAAGGCTTGGCGTCAAGAACTTATGGAGGAGGTAGATCGAACGGTCAACCACATGCAAGATGAGGCTGCAAATTTTCCAGACCCAGCAGACCGAGCCTCTCAAGAAGAGGAGTTTAGTATAGAACTGAGAACGCGGGATCGTGAGCGGAAGCTAATTAAAAAGATTGACAAGACTCTAGTCAGAGTGGACGACAACGATTATGGCTTTTGTGACCAATGCGGAGTCGATATCGGTGTAAGGCGACTTGAGGCAAGACCAACGGCAAACTTATGCGTCGACTGTAAGACACTTGATGAGATTAAAGAAAAACAGATTACTGGTGGTTAATTTGATAGACCTAATCGAATGTCTCTCCCACAATACATCGGACGTTTTGCCCCATCTCCCACTGGACCTTTGCATTTCGGCTCTTTAGTTTGTGCACTGGCTAGTTACCTTGACGCAAAAAAATGTAATGGTACTTGGTTGTTACGAATAGAAGATTTAGACCCACTGCGAGAAGATGTCAGACACGCGTCAACAATACAAGATCAGCTTGATATTCATGGTTTACATTGGGATGGTGAAATCTTATATCAAAGTAATCGTCTGCCGCATTATCAAGATATTATAGAGGACTTAAAACAAAACAACCTCGCATTTGACTGTGACTGTAATCGTAAAAGAGTCAAAGAATTAGGTGGAGTATATGATGGACAATGCAGAAATAAGATAAAGTTTCGAGGGGATGTCTCCACTCGTTTGCTTGTTGCCAAAACCGAGGAAACGAAAATTTTCATAAACGATGAAGTCTTCGGCGATTATTATCAAGATGTTTATAGGTGTGTTGGGGACTTTATTTTAAAGAGGCGAGACGGTTTTTTTTCATACCAGCTAGCTTCAGTTGTTGACGACGAGAAGCAACAAATTACCCATGTCGTTCGCGGCAGTGACCTTCTTCCAGTCACGCCAAGGCAAAGATACCTACAAAAATGTTTAAATTACCGAAGCCTCCGGTATGCTCATCTACCCCTCGTGGTTAATCTCGATAACCAAAAACTCAGCAAGCAAAGAAAAGCACCTGCCCTGCGAAATAAAGATGCCAATAAAACAATATGGCATGCGCTCAATATACTCCATCAGAAACCACCTAGCTATCTTTTCGGTGCTCCTTTAGATCAGATACTTTCTTGGGCAGTATGGAAATGGGATATTTCATTAGTTCCCACACAAAACCAATGTGTTATAAATGACATTAGTTCTCGAAGTGCATTCTGAAGAGGGAGTGGCGAAGACTAATTGGAATTTAATATGGTCTAATACTATAAAAATAGAAATTCAATTCTCAAATCTTGTCGAACCATAAAGATAGTTATTGTAATCGGTTGATTTTCTGTTAAAGTCTGGTACGTGGATATTTTTCTAGTAAAAGTAGACGCTAAAATAACGATAAATAATTATAAAAAACTTTTGATACTGAAAGAGTGGTCTCAGACTGAAAGACTAGTCTTCGACCTTTGGGAGGGGCTATTTTTTAGCCCCTCATTACGTATCGGCTGAGTGAAGCAAAAAATGCCTCCTGGCGCTATTCACATCCTCATTACCTACTGAAAGTTAAATGTAGTTATGCTTTACAGCGTCAAAAAAAAACCTAAACCCAGAAATCTTTTAAAGAAAAACGCCATAGGAGTGATCATTCCTGACGGTAACCACCCACTTTCGCCGATGCACATGAGTTCAGGGTCATGTGAAATTGTCACCAAATTGCAAAAATCAGGTTTTGATGCCTTCCTCGTGGGAGGGTGCGTCCGCGATGCTCTCCTGGGTTTAAATCCAAAAGATTTTGATATTGCCACTAATGCAAATCCAAAAGAAATAAAACTATTATTTAATCGAGCTAAAATCATTGGTCGTCGATTCCAAATAGTGCATGTTCAACTTAACAGAGAAATCATTGAAGTTACTACGTTTAGATCAAATCAAAAACACCACCGTTCTGACCATTTGCGTCACCAAACTAAAACCGGAATGCTGACCCGAGACAATGTTTTTGGGAGTATCAAAGATGACGCGAACCGTCGAGATCTATCAATTAATGCCCTTTATTATAATCCTTCTGATAATAGTATCCACGATTTCCTTGACAGTCTTACCGATATTAAAAAAAATATCATAAGGATAGTCGGAGACCCAACCGTTCGATTTAAGGAGGATCCAGTTCGACTTCTCAGAGTAGTGAGATTTTCCACAAAATTGAACTTTAAAATAGATAAAAAAACCGCTGAACCTATGCACAGGCTAGCCAACACACTACAACAAATACCTGCCCCCCGTCTGTTCGAGGAATGCTTAAAACTTTTTTTAGGTGGTCATGCTTATGCGAACTATAAGCTCTTAGTCAAATATAATTTTATGTCCTACTTAATGCCCTTTTTTGCAGAGAGCAAAGTCGAAGCAGATCGCGCCAAACGGTTGGTTTCAAAATTATTAACCAACACAGATCAAAGAGTTCACGCTGGTAAACCCGTCACACCAGCATTTACTTTCGCTGCTTTATTGTGGCCCGCGGTGAAAAAAGAATCACTCAAACATATGCGAAACGGAAAGACTGTCCAAATCTTAAAAATGCTTGCAGCTGATAGCGTGATCTCAAAACAAATACAAATTATTGCGATTCCTAGGCGCTACACAACTGCCATGAAAGAGATCTGGCAATTACAAGGCCCCCTACAAAAAAAAGAACGAGCAGCGCGTTTAATGGATCACCCACGATTCAGAGCTGCTTATGATTTGTTGCTTTTACGCGAGGAATCTGGTGAGTCTCTTGGTGGCGCAGGAATATGGTGGACAAAATATCAGGAACAATATCCACAGAATCGGCTGAACAAGTGCAAGACCCCAAAAGCAATTTCACCTAACATATCGAGGCGACGGAGGTACTTTCTCCCAAAATTAAAGGATGGCTCTTAATGTCAACAGCTTTTATTGCTCTTGGCAGTAACCTCTGTAAGCCAGTGTCGCAAGTCGAAAAGGCATTATGTGCGATTGACAACCATTATTTAATAAAACTTGAAAAGGTATCCGCATTTTACAGTAGTCCAGCCATCGGGCCTGGCGTACAACCATCATACTGTAATGCAGTCGCGCAAATATCCACACTTCTCTCTTCTGAAAAACTCCTCAAAGTATTACAAAAAGTAGAGGAAAATCAGGGGCGGCAGCGGGAAAGGAAATGGGCTGCAAGGACAATAGATCTTGATATATTAATGTATGACCAATTATCTTCAACATGTCGACAATTACTACTTCCGCATCCAAGAATGCACAAACGCGCTTTCGTGCTAAAACCACTGAGTGATTTGCTAACAGAAAATTTTGTTTTACGCAATGAATCTATCTCCCAACTATTGGACAAATGTCGAGACAAGAGTAAAGTAAAACTTATTCGTCGTTATGACTTAAAAGCTCGGAGATCTTTTTGAAAACCCATATCGAACAGTTAAAGCAAATTAACTCTTCAAAGAGTTCTCTCCCGAACTATATTGTAATCGAGGGTCCCATAGGTATCGGCAAAACCACATTAACTTTAGAACTAGCTCAAAACTTTGGTGCTGAAACTTTGTTAGAAGATGCGAGTGTAAATCCGTTTCTTGAAAACTTTTACAAAGATAGGTTGAGTGCAGCATTACCAACGCAACTCTACTTTCTTTTCCAACGAATTCAACAGCTTCAAGAAATGCGTCAAGTAGACATTTTTAAAAAAATATTTATTAGCGATTTTTTTATCCAAAAAGATCCATTATTTGCCGGGGTAAATTTAAATAATGATGAGTATCGACTCTACCAGAAAGTTTTTACCAATGTTATCAGAGAGTTACCAAAACCCGATTTAGTAGTTTATTTGCAAGCATCGACAAAAACACTTTTTGATAGGGTAAAAAAGCGTGGGAGAGTTATTGAAAAAGAAATCGAATTTGAATATTTAGCAGAGATCAATGATGCTTACACTCAATATTTTCATCATTATTCTGAAACACCGCTGCTGATAGTGAATACCAATCAAGTAAATTTTTCTGAGAACAAATCTGATTTTCTTTATCTTGCTCAACAAATTAGTAAAGTAAAAAAAGGTCGCCATTACTTCAATCCTATACCACTTGATTGAAATTTTGATGGTGTGATTTTTACTCGCGTAGTGATTTTAATATAAACTAATTGATTTGAAACAATACAACTGAAAGCTAGGTTTTTATTGATGGTTACAATCACCGATTTAAATAAAATGAAAACTCGGGGAGAAAAATTTACCGCGCTTACAGCTTATGATTATAGTTTCGCTAAAATCATTGAAAGCGCGGGTATCGAAATCATACTAATTGGGGATTCGCTGGGCAATGTATGCCAAGGACACCAAACAACAATTCCTGTATCGATCGGTGACATGGTCTATCACACCGCCTCCGTATCCCGAGGAGTAAAGGAAACTTTTGTCATAGCTGACATGCCATTTTTGTCCTACGGTACTACCCAGAATGCTTTGAAAAATTCTAGTAAACTAATGCAAAATGGGGCAAAAATGGTAAAGCTTGAAGGCGGACATTGGTTATCCGAAACGGTTTATCAAATGTCTGAGCGTGGTATTCCAGTGTGCGGTCACTTAGGGCTAACACCCCAATCAGTCCACAAACTTGGAGGATATGCAATCCAAGGGGCTGATTCAAAAGCCGCTGACAAAATTTTTAGTGATGCCATGACTCTGGAACAGGCCGGGGCGCAGCTGTTAGTCTTGGAGTGTATACCTTCAAGCCTGAGTAAATTAATCACAAAAAATCTACAAATCCCTGTGATTGGTATCGGTGCTGGGCCCTGCACTGACGCACAAATACTTGTTCTCTATGACATCCTTGGAATTTCGGGCCAAATACCAAGGTTTGCTAGAAATTTTTTGCTCGATAATAACTCAATTATATCCGCATTAAAAAATTATGCATCGGCTGTCCGAAACTCAACATTTCCAACTTCAGAGCACTTTGTGGAATGACATTTTTGTTAGATAAACGTTTGTCTTTAAGTCGATGACACTCGTTTGGATTTGGGTTGATGAACTACAATTTGTGCAGTAAGGTCAATTTGTTTGAAACCAACATCTCCAGAGAGATTATTCAGGGTGTTTTTTGTTTCCTAACGTATAATACCAAATTGTGGTCAACTAATTCGTATCCATGCCTTGCGGCGATTTTTCTCTGTATTTCCTCTATCTCAGGATCATGAAATTCTATCACTGTCCCCGTTTCCGAGCACACCATGTGATCGTGATGTTCACCTCTATTCAATTCGTAGACAGCCGGCCCATTGTCAAAATTATGCCTATTCACTAAATGAGCACTCTCAAATTGAGCTAGGACTCTGTATACAGTAGCGATTCCGACATCCTCTTCAGCATCAATAAGCCTCAAATATATATCCTCCGCAGTCATATGAAGCTCTGATTGCTCAAGGATATGAAGGATCTTTACTCTAGGCAAAGTAACTTTAAGTCCTGCTTTCTTTAGCTCTTTATCGCTAGTTTCCATTTTTAAAGCTTCAAACAAGAGTTAATTTAATTTATAATTTTGATTTTGCAGTTATTGAAAAGACCAATGTTTATGTCTACACCCGCGAAAATAGTCTCAATAAGCTTGGCTATTGTCTCCTTTGCGTGTAGTACACCACAATTTCCGAGCGTCCACAAAGTTTCCATTCAACAGGGAAATATTGTGACACAAGATATGGTAAATCAGCTAGTACCTGGGATGACAAAAGAACAAGTAAAGTTTATCTTGGGGACACCGCTGATTAAAGATAGCTTTAATCAAAATCATTGGATATATCTAAACAATGTTACTAACGCTCGTTCTCAAAAAAAAGAAAAACGGTTGGAAGTATTCTTTAGCGAACAAAATAAACTGAGTTTGCTTCGAGGAGATTACCGTCCTAGTGATGCCAAACTCGGTAATTCTCTATCAGAAACTGAGGGTCACTAAAGCGGGCGACCGGAAATCTTGAATGCTTTGCTTATTAAGCACCACTAAATTTTCAATGAACAATGTTGAAACCAGTATGAATAAATTTTTAATGCTCCTCACTTGGCGTTAATCAAGGCACTCCTTTTTTGACATTACGACTGTAGGGATAAAAGGTCCTTCACAATTAATCGATTCCGTGGGTTCAACCTTTAAATAACACGGCTTAATTACTCACTCCAAATAAAGATAATCAGCACGTCGGCAGATCGTTTCAACCAAGTCACTTGCAATATTTGTAAGTATATTTGAGGCTAATACATGCATCGCAAAACTTTTGAACTCATAGTCCAGAACTAATGAGACCCTCGAAGCTGATTCACTTACTTCTTGGAAGGTCCACCGCCCATCCAATAAATTAAAAGGCCCCTCTTCCAACAACATATTTATGCCAAACGGAGGATTGAGTGTATTTCTCGTCAAGACATTGATATTCACTCCTGCTTTTTTTAAATCTAGCCTGGCTAACATTTCTTGATTGCTACTTTTGACAACCTCTGCCGAAGAACAATACGTCACAAATTCAGGGTAACGTTCTACATCATTTACCAAATCATACATTTTCCTTGATGAATGTTTTACTACTAGCGAACGTTTAATTCGAGTCACAGTTACACCGAAGAAAACTTATCATAAATGCCCATCAAAAAAATGATTAGCACAGCAATGGTAGCAACGTAACGCAACAGCCATAGCCATAGCCATAGATATTTAGCTTTTAAATCAATCATTTGTGCTCTCACAAGATCACGCCGCATTATAAACCCGGCAAAAACGGCTATCGCAAAGCCGCTTAGCGGTAACATTATATTTGCAGTCAAAAAATCTAATGCGTCAAAAAACGTGAATCCGGCAACTTTTATATCCTTAGCAATATTGAAAGATAAAACTGTCCCAAGTCCCAGAGTCCAGACTATAAAGGATAAAAAGATACTTGCTTTTGGGCGAGAAATTCTTTTTTCTTCTATTAACCATGCAACAGCCGGTTCCAAAAGTGAAATTGCTGAACTCCAAGCCGCAATAACCACAAGAAAAAAGAATAAAAAACTTAACAGTTGTCCACCAGCCATGTTACCGAAGGCTACTGGTAAACTAATAAACATCAATCCAGGGCCCGCACTTGGTTCTATACCAGGGGTTGCAAAAACAATTGAAAAAATCATCAAACCTGCAACAATAGCTACTATACTATCTAAAATGGCTACTGTAAGAACCGTTCTACCTATACTAGCCTCAGCTGGCATATAAGCTCCGTATGCCATAATCGCGCCCATTCCGATGCTCAAAGTAAAAAAAGCAAGACCCATTGCCTCTAGAACTGCCCTCCAAGTAATGGATTCAAAGTCAAAAGCAAATAAAAACATCCATGCCGAATAAAAGTCACCCTTCACAACAGCGAGTAACATCATAACGATCAACAATAGGAATAAAATGGGCATTAAAATAGTGATTGCCCTTCCCAATCCTCTCTGAACACCAGCGGCAACTACAAACAAACACAATGCAAGGAAGGTACTCTGCCACAAAACTAAGCGAAGCGGATCACCCACCAAATTTGAAAATACAAGCACTGCATCATCGCCACTTAATTTATCAAGAACACCCTTAGCGGTTAACGTGAAGTAATCCATCGCCCACCCAGCAATGACAGCATAAAAGGATAAAATCAAAAGAGCAGAAAAAATACCAACCCACCCAATATGCCGCCAACCAGAGCGACTCCCACTTACAACAACGGCGTGGTGCATCGCGTTAATAGGACTTTTACGAGCTGCTCTGCCTAAAAGAACTTCAGCCATCATCACCGGTACTCCAATTAATAAAATACAAATCAAGTAAATAAGCACGAAAGCTCCGCCGCCAAATGTCCCTGCTACATACGGAAATTTCCAAAGATTTCCAAGACCAACAGCTGAACCAGTAGCAGCAAGTATAAAAGTCCAACGACTACTCCAAATACCATGCGTACTCTTTGACTGAACATCCATTTTTTTTCCTAACTCAAACTGTCTTAATAAATTCGTACTACTATATTTCGGGAATATCAGTTAAATTAATAATCGAACCTTCCTATCATGAAACTCGTATAGGTATCATAACCAGACTGAAAGTAAAAAGGGAAAAACGGTGACAATAGTAGCGTCCAGCGTATAATTACGCAATGTCGACGCAAAAAGCAAAAAAACTTACCGAAACAATAGCCCTTAATAAAAAAAGTAACCGCGACTACTTTATTGATAAAAAATATGAAGCAGGGATTGCCTTGCTCGGCTGGGAAGTAAAGAGTCTTCGGGCAGGGAAAATCTCTATTACTGAAAGTTACATTCACATAAGAAACTATCAAGCATGGTTGATAGGGGCGTTAATCACGCCATTGGCGACTACTTCCTCAACAAGTATGATTGAACCAGCGCGCGTGAGAAAATTATTACTTAATAGAAACGAACTATCCGATCTGCAAACTCAAGTTGACCAAAAAGGTTTTACATGTGTATGTATTGCAATGTATTGGAAGCGTTACCTTGTCAAATGTGAGATAGCGCTAGCGAAAGGAAAAAGACTTCATGATAAACGCTTCGATGATAAAAAGCGCGATTGGGAAATTCAAAGACGGCGACTTTTGCGGACTTCAACCTGAAAGATATGAACTAAAAACTAATCCCAAAGAAAATAATTGAGCTATATTTAATTTGAGCATCTGGATGACAGAAATCATTTGTCACCGTTGCGACGGATGGAAAAATGGCCACTAATGGTTTCATCAAATGGCGTTCTTAAACTTAAAATTAAAGGGTAGACCATGTTGATTCTCTTTTAAGCGGAACACCCTGTGCTAATACAGCTGTGTCAGACTTTAGTCTTTTGTCCTGGCTCTAAACTCTGTCTAGACGGAAAGCACTCACCAGCAAAATTGGTTCCATTCGCTTCTTGTCCCAAAAGAGAATCTGAATTGTTCCTTATATCTGGCATGACGCAAGCCAGTTTATGCCCCAGAAGGTTTTCAATTGGCTCTAGCAGAAATGCATCATCCTCGCACGCAAAACTGATAGAAACACCTGTGTGCCCCGCTCTTCCAGTGCGGCCGATGCGATGAATATAGTCCTGCGGTTCTTCAGGCAAGGTGTAGTTTATCACGTGACTAACATCGTCAACATGTATGCCGCGCCCAGCAACATCTGTAGCTACCAATATCCTGATTGATCCACTTTTAAAAGAATCTAAAGTTTTCAGACGCTTAGACTGAGGTACCTCGCCGGACAAAATACCAACTTTGAAACCCTTTTTGCGTAATTTGTAGTGGAGATCTTTACAAATATCCCTTCTATTCGCAAAAATCATCACACTTTCTACTTTTTTTTGGCTTAAAATTTGATTCAACAGAGCAAATTTTTCGACAGCCGTCGTAATATATACTTTTTGAAGTACTGTGTCCGTAGTTACTTTGTCAGCACCTAGCTCAAGACGTACCGATTGTTCTGTCCATTGTTCTGCCAGTCTAATAACATCCTCGGAAAAGGTTGCAGAGAATAACAGCGTCTGACGATCTTCTTTACGTGGCGTCAAACGCACTATTCTGCGTACCTGAGGAATAAAGCCCATATCTAACATCCTATCCGCTTCGTCAATCACCAGAATCTCGATCTGGTCCAAATGTATGTCTTGGTTATTCGCAAAATCTAATAAACGTCCGGGAGTTCCTACAAGAATATCACAGTGTTCTGATTCTATTTGCTTGAGTTGTTTACCATAATCCAAACCTCCCACAAGAGCATGAACTTTGATATTGGTGAATCGCGTAAGCTTTAACGCATCTTCTGCTATTTGTAACGCAAGCTCTCGAGTCGGGGCCAAAATCAAGGCACGCGCATCTCCGACATAACGCTTTCCTTCAATTGCATAGTTTATCAAATCATTCACAATACTTATTAAAAAGGCTGCGGTCTTACCCGTTCCAGTCTGTGCTCGACCAACTAAATCGTGACCATTGAGAGAGTATGGCAAAGATTGTGCTTGAATTGGGGTGCAATATTTAAACTTCATTGCTGCCAATCCTCGCATCAATTCTAATGGGAGGGAAAAATCATGAAAACGAACTTTATTCGTACTCGGTTCTACGACAAACTGATCTAAAGACCAAGCTGGTCCAGCTGCATCCTGTATTTTAACTTCTCTGGACTCCGCACGTGTTTCATCATTGAGTTTATGCTTTGCCTTGTCTGGCTGTGCGGTCAAATTATCTTCTCACTATCTGCTTGAGAATTTAATTGTACCATTTCTTGAGGAATATGTTTTATCCGTTCTAAAAGCAATCCAAATAACTGATATTTCTTTAACATGAACGTCTTGTGCATCCGAGCGTGACTCGCTCCCGTCCGTTTAAATCCGAGTGAGTCGAAACTTCTGAATATCCTCTGGACAAAAATAAATTTCGGACCTCTAAACCTTGATCGCATCCATGTTCCACAAGAAGCCATCCACCGTGATGCAAAAAATTAGGCGACTGGGAAATAATATACCGTAAACTATCTAAACCATCGACACCAGACACCAATGCCTCCTTGGGCTCAAAGCGGACTCCATCGCCGTTCAGGCTCTCATCGCCCATTGCCACATATGGAGGATTACTTATAATTAAATGAAATCGACGCGCCACCAATGGACTAAACCAATCACCCGCCAAGAAATCGACATTTTTCAACCTCAAACGAAACCCATTTGATTTTGCTATTGCTAGAGCATTGGTATTTTTTTCAACCGCAACTATGCTCCAATTCGTTCGTTCGCTAGCTAAGGCTAAAGCAATCGAACCGCTGCCGGTGCCCAAATCAAGCACCGAAGCGTGTGGTCCTAAACTGACCGTCAAAGCAATCTCCACGAGCAACTCTGTTTCAGGACGAGGTATCAATGTGTGTGAATTAACTTTTAGAATCAACGACCAAAATCCATGTTCTCCAGTTAAATAGGCAATTGGTTCTCCCATTAATCTCCGAGCAAATAATGACTCAAAATTTTTCAGATTATTGGGTGTAATTTCAGCATAAGGCCAAGTATGCAAGAAGCTAGTATCACGGCCTATGATTCTACAAATAATTCTTTGTGTATCCAAGACTGGAGAATCGCTTATTTTTTGAAGCTCGGAAGCTCGCCCTAGTAAGTCTAAGATTGATGTCAAAAGAAAACTACCTATTCCGCAATTTTTGATAATTGTGATGCTTGAAAATCGTTTGTAAGCTCTTGCACAATCTCGTCCAAATCGCCCTCTACAATTTCGGGAAGCTTATAAAGCGTTAGATTGATGCGATGATCAGTGAGTCGTCCCTGAGGAAAATTATAAGTTCGGATACGCTCTGAACGATCACCACTTCCTACTAGAATTCGTCGTTTTTCATCCTCCTCACGAACAAGTGCATCATTTTGAGCCGAACTTAATCTAGCCTGAAGTACTACCATGGCTTTAGCACGATTTTTATGCTGTGACCTCTCATCTTGACATTCAACCACGAAACCAGTGGGTATATGAGTCAGTCGAATCGCAGAGTCAGTTTTATTTACATGCTGTCCACCCGAACCTGAGGCTCTGAATGTATCTATACGAAGGTCTGACTTGCTAATTGCAATTACATCTCGTTGATCAGGCTCTGCAAGTATAGCCACTGTGCATGCCGAGGTGTGAACTCTACCCTGTGATTCGGTTTCAGGTACCCTCTGCACTCTGTGGGCGCCAGATTCGAATTTCAATTTTGAATAAACATCCCTACCGCTAATCCTTGCGATAACTTCTTTAAACCCACCATGGTCTCCCATATGGGAACTCACGATCTCCACTTTCCAGCCCTGACGCTCAGAATATTTACTATACATCCTGAAAAGATCTCCCGAGAAAATCGCTGCTTCATCACCTCCCGCGCCTGCGCGAATCTCCAAAAACACATTCTTGTCATCATTTGGATCCTTTGAGAGTAAAGATTGTTGCAGATCATTTTCAAGTCTCCTAAGGCTTCTGTTGTTGATTCGCAACTCTTCTTGTGCCAACTCACGGATACCGTGATCAGGATCTTGCAACATACTATTCAAGCCCTTAACTTCATCTAAGACTTTGGTATAAGTCTGGTATAATGTTACTACAGGATTCAACTCAGCGTATTCTTTCGAAAGAAGCTTAAAGGAGTCTGTCTCATTGAGGGTTCTTTTGTCGCTTAAAAGGGCTGATAACTCATCAAAACGATCACACAGCGCCTCTAATTTCGCTGCGATCGATTCTTTCATCACAACACTGCACTATTGAAAATGTTGACGAGGACAACGAAAAATTTGACCATATTTTGGTTACTCGGCAGTCAACCCAAACAAGTCTTTGGTTACGTGTATTGTATCTTCACGACCCTCTTCACCAGCCAACTTTAGTCGAGTGGTAGGCTTGTGCATCAATTTATTTGTCAAATTACGAGCGAGCGTGTTGATAACCTCCTCTGAATCTTGACCACGTCTTAGAGACGACAGCGCTTTTTCAACTTCCACATCGCGAAGCATTTCTATACTTTTCCGAAATGCCCTTATAGTATCCACAGCATTTAAGGCTTTTTGATGCCGAGTCCAGCTTTTTATCTCCTGCTCAATAATAATATCAGCCGCATCAGCCGCTGAACGTCTGGATTCCAAACCATCTTGAATAACATTAGTCAAATCATCCACGTTATATAAATACACATCTGACATTTCATCGACCTGCGGCTCTATGTCCCTAGGCACTGCTAAATCAATCAGCAACATTGGTTTTTTTCTGCGCTTTTTTACAGCATCTTCTACAGCACCTTTGCCTAAGATGGGTAACTGACTGGCTGTAGATGAGATCAAGATATCTGCTTTATGCAAATGTTCGGGAATATCAGAGAGTAAAATAATTTTAGAGGCGAAATCTTGTGCAACATCCCTTGCCCGACTGTGAGTTCGGTTTGCAACGATAATTTCACCCAGTCCCTGATCTCCAAGGTGCCGAGCAACAAGTTCTATTGTTTCACCTGCGCCAATAAGAAGTGCAGTTTTAGATTCAAAATCGGAAAAAATTTGTCTTGCTAACCGAACAGACGCGTACGCTACTGAAACTGGATTCTGCCCTATGGCCGTTTCAGTGCGAATACGTTTGACAGTGGAAAAGACGTGTTGGAAGACCTGATTTAAGCCAGAGGATACTGTGCCAGCTTCACGACCCACAGAATAAGCAGACTTGATTTGCCCAAAAATTTGCGGTTCGCCAAATACCATTGAATCCAATCCACTTGACACCAGCATCAGATGTTTGAGTGCCAGTAAGTTTTTGTGGCAGTAAAAAGCATGTTTGAGCTTATCAAACTGCAGGTTTCGGTTCCTCGCAAGCCAGAGTAATAAATCATAATCGCAAACGTCACCCACACCATATAGTTCAGTGCGATTACAAGTTGATAATAATGAAACTTCTTTCAATCCAGTCTCACGCACAGCCGAGTGTAACGCCTCAATGATTTCTTCTGGAGAAAAATGAATTTTCTCTCGAATCTCAATACCCGCCGATTTATGATTGACACCAAAAACTAAGATATGCGTTGCCCCTCTCTTCAAAACAAGATCTAACAAATTACTTGTGATATCACAAGACATGCTCTCACCCAAGGATTATAGCTTGGGGAACAAAATCATGTAGATAATTTTTATATCTCACAGTATCAATGTACGGTCGTCACAGTATTCAAGTTTTATTATCGTAATCTGTTTTGTACGTTGTCTTCACTTCAAATAACCGTGACAATGTCTACATGAGACACTTTTTACCCTTGATATTAATGTGCCTGTTATTTGTTCCTGCTCTGCATGGATGTTCTTATCTTTTGAATTCAGATCCTGCCGACGATCTTTCTGAGGAGTTGGATGCTCAGCCGGCACTCAATAAGACCAGACAGGACACCATCAAACCTTTCGATGAAGAAACACTATACCAATTGCTGGTGGCTGATATCGCATTGATCCGCGGGCAATACACCACCGCTTTGTCAAAATACAGGTCACAAGCAAAATATACTCGTGATGAGGCGATAACGGCAATGGCATTTGGGATAGCGCAGCATGCGCAAGACGGTGAAGCATCACTGGATATGGCGGCGTTGTGGCTAGATATAAATCCTCTAAATAACGATGCATATAGGGCCATGCTCCAAGCATATTCCATCCTCGAAAATGCAGTAGAAGCCCTACCATACGCAACCTGGCTCTACAAAAAAGAGGGAATTGATAGCGCGTTTTTAGCGGTAACGACTATCGCAGAGGGTAGAAAAAAAACACAAATCAAACAATTAATACAGGCATATAGAGATGTTGATCTGCCAGCGGAAAAGAAAGTAACCAGTGAACTGGCTGTAGCGATGTTATTAAGAGAAGCCGGCGAACTAGTCGAGGCAAAACATGTTGTAAAAGATTACATCAGTAAAAAACCAGATGATGTTCGAGGGCCACAGATTCTGGCGCAGATACTTCAACAACAAAAACAAACTGAAGACGCTATACTACTCCTTCAGCAAGCCTTACAAAGTTTCCCAGACAATAAAAAACTTCGTCTGCAGTACGCGCGTTTACTCACGACCTTTGACCGCTCCAAAGGCTTACACCAATTGGAACTTTTACGAAAAACTTACAAGAAAAGCGAAGAAATTAACTTTTTATTGGCATTACTGTACTTAGATGATAACAAATATATAAAAGCCGAGAAACTCTTAAATCCATTAACAGCAAGTTACCGATATTCTTCGGAGGCTCACTACTATCTCGGCTACATACACGATAAGAACGAAAACTTCAGTGAAGCAATACATAACTACAAAAAAGTGTTAGGAGGAAGCAATTTCTTAGCTGCTACATCGCGTGTTTTTAACTTACTAATACAAACCAGCAGCCTTGCAAATGCAAGCAACCATATCAATATGTTGCGTTCTAAAGTTCCCGAACTAAGTAAAGATCTTTTTGAGTTGGAATCTAACATATTAATAAATATCAAAAAACCTCATATAGCGCTTGAGATTCTTGCAAGAGGTTTAGACACCCACCCCCATGACGTTGGCTTGCTTTACACCAGGGCAATGTTGGCAGAACAGCAGGGCGATTTTTCGTTAGCTGAATCTGACTTGCTAAACATCATTTCGCGTGATCCAGATAATGCCCATGCGCTCAATGCCCTTGGATATTTGATGCTACTACACACTGATCGGTTGGATGAGGCGTCCCAACTAATTAAACGAGCTTATATTTTAAAACCAGAAAGCCCTGCAATTATTGATAGCATGGGATGGGCGCTGTTTAAACGAGGTAAAATTAAAGAGGCTCTCGACTTTTTAAAGCAAGCTATGGCAAAAATGCCAGATCCTGAAATCGCAGCGCATCTTGGTGAAGTTTATTGGGCTTTAGGTGATGAAGCGCAAGCAATCGAAGCATGGCGTAAAGGGTTAAAAAACAATCCTGACGCATTACAAATCATGAGCACAATGAAACGCTTGGGGATCTCTTTACAGGAGCGAAACGATAATTGAGAAAAATAGCCGTAATCTCAATCATAACTATTCTTTATGGCTGTGGCACCATTACACCGGGCCATGACACGACCCAAACAAGCAATTGGAAAATTCATCAGGCTTCAATATTTTCTCATAACAGATGGCAGGCCGTCGCTAAAATGTCGGTGCAAAGTCCACAATACTCGGGATCGGTGCGGCTTGACTGGAAACAATTAGATGAAAATTTCTCAATTATACTGGCAGGTCCACTCGGGCTTCAAAATATATTGATGACGGGGGATAGTGATGAGGCAGTGATACACTATAAAGGGAAAAGCAAAGTGGGATCACCTAATTTGTTAATAAAAGAAATTATCGGTATTCCTCTCCAAATCAACGCCTTAGCATATTGGCTAAGGGGTATTCCTTCTCCAAATTTAATCCAAACAAACTTGTTAATTCACCCTGAAGGCCAAGCACATAAGTTTGAGCAAGCTGGTTGGTCGTTAGAATTTGACAAATATAAACCGACGCCATTTGGAAGTATGCCTAAAAAAATTTTAGGCTCAAACAAAGAGCGATCATTTAAACTAATCATTTCACAATGGTCAAAAATAAAAATTTAAGCATGCTAAATTATCCACGATCTCTCAGGCTACCAGCCCCTGGGAAACTGAATCTTTTCTTAAACATCTTGAATCGTCGACGTGACGGATTCCACAATTTGCAAACAATATTTCATTTACTTGACACTGGCGATTTCATCACACTCGATTTCCGAGGAGATAAAAAGATCTTGTTTAACTTCCAAAACGATACAATAAATCCGTCAGATAATTTAGTAGTTCGCGCAGCGAAAATGCTTCAGACCACCACTGGAGTAACGTCCGGATGCGAAATATCACTTCACAAAAACATACCAATCGGAGCCGGTCTGGGCGGTGGTAGCAGCAACGCCGCGACCACTTTAATCGGGCTAAACTTCCTTTGGAATTGCAATCTAAACACAAATCAACTCGCAAATATTGGGAAAAACCTCGGCGCAGATGTGCCTGTGTTCGTGCGAGGGTTTAGTGCCTCAGCTGAGGGTATCGGTGACATCCTGAACCCAATTTCACTGCCTGAAATTTGGTATTTGATAGTGGTGCCAGGCCTACATATTTCCACAAGAAGAATATTTTCACATCCCGAATTGACAAGAAACTCCGCACCGATCAAAATGTCGTCGTTAGATATTACTCAGTTAGTAAATGGGTTTTCATATAAAAATGATTGTCAGGAAGTTGTAGAAACCCTGCATATTGAAGTGAAAGAAGCGATGAAATGGTTAAAAACGTTTGGTGCTCCACGCTTGACGGGGACAGGGTCAGGCGTGTTTTGTAGTTTTCAACTCCGTGTCAACGCTGAGAGGGTGCAAAAAAAAGTACCAAGTGGGTGGAGATCGCTCGTCGCAAAAGGCGTTAACCGATCTATTCTGCATGAGCAATTAGAGATTATCGTTTAGCTCATTGATGATTTAATTGGGGCGTCGCCAAGTGGTTAAGGCAACGGGTTTTGATCCCGTCATTCGGAGGTTCGACTCCTCCCGCCCCAGCCAAAAATACCGAAGCTATTTATGTTATGCAAAATAGGAAAGTTTCTGTGTCAAGACTGATGGTTTTCTCGGGAAATGCCAACAAAGAATTGGCAAAAGAGGTTGGGAAATCCCTTGGTGTTGCCATCAGCAAAGCAGTGGTATCTTTATTTTCGGATGGAGAAATCAACGTTGAGATCTGCGAGAATGTTAGAGGACAAGATGTCTTTGTAGTTCAGCCCACATGTTCACCCACCAACCGCCATGTCATGGAGTTAGTTCTCATGATTGATGCGTTAAGACGTGCTTCAGCTGGTCGCATTACGGCGGTTGTTCCATATTTTGGTTATGCTCGTCAAGACCGAAGGGTAAGATCCGTGAGAGTACCAATAAGCGCTAAAGTGGTAGCCGACATTCTATCAAATGCCGGCGTGGATCGCGTTTTAACTGTTGATTTACATGCAGAGCAAATCCAAGGGTTCTTCAATTGCACAGTAGATAACGTATATGGCGCTCCAGTGCTTCTGGCCGATATTGAGCGACGTAACTATTCAAGTCTTCATGTGGTGTCTCCAGACATCGGTGGCGTAGTGCGTGCCAGAGCTGTTGCTAAACAACTAAGGTGTGACTTAGCTATCATAGACAAACGGAGAACATTAGCCAATCAGTCAGAAATAATGAATTTAATTGGTGAAGTTTCAGACAAAACATGCATGCTTATAGATGATATTGTGGATACGGCTGGCACCTTGTGCAAGGCAGCAGAAACACTCAAGGACCACGGAGCAGCTCGTGTGGTTGCTTATGCAACTCATGCTGTATTGAGCGGAAACGCTGTCAATAACATTCGAAAATCAAAATTGGATGAATTAGTTGTGACCAACAGCATACCCCTCACTGAAGAAGCAAAAAATTGTCATAACATTAGGGTTCTACCACTAGGTCCCCTTCTTGCAGAAACAATACGTCGCATTAGTAATGAAGAATCAATAAGTGCTATGTTCTTGTGATGAACAGAGAGATAGCCGCCTTTAAATGGGTACAAGATATGTGTCAGGTCGCTGATGAATTTGAAATATAAAAATTTAGGAGAATAGCTATGTTCAGTACTTTTGCTTTGTCGGCGAGAAATCGTGATATGCTCGGAAAAGGAGAAGTTAGGCGGATGCGCCGTTTAAATGGCGAAGTCCCAGCAGTGATTTATGGTGGGAAAATAGATCCTCAATCTATAAGTTTAGTTCATAAAGATGTAATGAAAGCTTTAGAAAATGATTCTTTTTATGCTCATATTATTAATCTAAAAATAGATGGCAAAAGTGAAGAAGTGGTCATAAAAGATATTCAGCGGCACCCGGCTAAAGCTACTGTTTTACACATGGACTTTCTCCGAATAAACAAATCGACCTACCTTAACATTAAAATTCCACTGCACTTTGCAAACGAGAGTGCGTGTGTTGGTGTTAGGAAACAAGGTGGGACCATTTCACGTACCATGAGCGAACTTGAAGTAAAGTGCTTACCTAAAGATATTCCGGAATATATCGAGGTTGATGTCTCAAATCTTGCTGTTGGTGAAACGCTCCACATTTCAAGCATAAATTTGCCAAGAGGAGTAGAGAGCGTGGTTCTGAGCCAAGGTCCCGAATACGATCTCCCTGTCGCAGTGGTCAATAAATCAAAGGGGAGCAGCACCACAACCGATGCGAGTGAGGGAGACAACGATAATAATTAATTCTGAATTGTTGATATATTTGACTGCGTGTATTTAGATTGTTTAATCCAATCAAGGTGATAGTTGGATTGGGCAACCCTGGTGCCAAGTATGAAGGAACCAGACACAATATCGGTTACGATCTTCTCAAAATTATTGCCGAAGGGGCTGGGGTGCCTCTAAAACGGGATAATAAATTTCTAGGTAATTCCGCCAGGATAGTCGTTGGAAATCAAGATATCTGCCTACTCGCGCCAACCACCTTCATGAACTCAAGCGGTAAGTCCGTCGCGTTATTCTGTAATTTTTATCAAATTAATCCGTCAGAAATATTAATAATACATGATGACCTTGATCTCTCACCGGGTGTAGTGCGATTTAAATTAGGTGGAGGTCACGGTGGTCACAACGGTCTGCGTAATATCATTCAACGACTTGATAACTGCAGCGATTTTGCGCGAATCCGCATAGGCATTGGGCATCCCGGATGCTCCAAACTAGTCAGTAATTATGTTCTGAAGAAAGCTTCGACTGAGGAAAAAAAGATGATTGAAGTCAACTTCAATAAGATTCTGACTTGGTTGCCATGCGCAATTTCTGGGGCCTGGGAACAGGCGATGACTGGTCTACATAGTGATCAACAATTGAGTAAAAAGGAGTCATAATATGGGGTTCAACTGTGGAATAGTGGGCTTACCTAATGTTGGCAAATCTACTCTTTTCAATGCATTAACTCAGGCCGGGGTCGGTGCTGAAAATTTCCCCTTTTGTACCATAGAACCAAATAACGGCATTGTAGCAATTCCAGATCCGAGGCAAAAAAATATCGCTGAAATAATCAAACCAGACAAGTTGATACCAACGACCATGGAGTTCGTAGATATTGCTGGTCTTGTCGCGGGTGCTTCAAATGGAGAGGGTTTAGGGAACAGATTTCTCTCTAATATTAGAGAAACTGATGCCATAGCTCACGTAGTGCGCTGCTTTGCTGACGAAAATGTAATCCATGTAGATAACAAAATTAACCCCAAAAATGACATAGATATCATCAATACTGAGCTTGCCCTGGCAGATTTAGATACCATGGAAAAAGCGTCGACCCGCATAAAAAAACTGGTCAAAGGTAAAGATAACGATTCAATGGCCCTTGCTGCTGCTTTTGAGGAGATACATCCGCACCTGAACGATGCCAAACCACTTCGTAGTCTGAGACTAAATGAGCAGCAATTAAAACTACTAAAGCCGCTTCAATTCCTTACACTCAAACCAACAATGTATATTGCAAATATAAATGATGACGCTTTAGAGAAAAATCCTTATTTAAGTGCAGTTAGTGATATCGCAAAATCAGAAGGAGCCGAAGTTGTACCAATCTGTAATAAACTGGAATCAGAAATTTCTGAATTAGAGCAAAATGAAAAGGAAGAATTCCTACTGGAAATGGGATTAACAGAACCCGGCCTAGCTCGAGTGATCAGAGCCGGTTATTCGCTTTTGGGCCTTCATACGTTTTTTACGGCAGGGCCAAAAGAAGTGCGCGCTTGGACCATTCCGAAAGGATTCACCGCGCCCAGTGCTGCCGGAAAAATTCATACCGATTTTGAGAAAGGTTTTATTCGTGCCGAGACTATAGGATATGAAGACTTTATTCTTGGCAATGGTGAACAAGGAGCTAAAGACAGGGGTCGATGGAGACTGGAGGGAAAGGACTATATTGTGCAAGATGGAGACATTATCCATTTCCGCTTCAACGTTTAAAATAAACGTGTGTATAGATGAATTGAGGGGGAAGCGAAGCTTGACAATTAAACCCATGCTGTCCAGAATCCTGGGCCAATAATAGTCCACATTTACTGTATGTAGTGGCTACGTAGCTCAGCTGGTTAGAGCACAGCATTCATAATGCTGGGGTCGCTGGTTCAAGTCCAGCCGTAGCTACCATATTTTTCAATGAATTAGCTATAATGCTGAAAACAATCATACATGATGCGCTGTACATGCACTGCAATACGTCCTATTATTAATCTTTAATCTGTATTTCGTACTGCCATTTTGTCTACCTCAAACCCACAGAAGCCGCCCATGAGTATTCCATTAAATTAATATTAGGTTTGGAGAAAGTACTATATTTAGGATAGATACTAACCACCAATCTACTTTACAGCCCCACGAGCCTAAAAAGTCCCACCAATTATTAATGTGTAAAATAAAAAGTAGAAAATAATTCGCTCAGCGCCAACAAAAATAAGGTAGTGGCAATAATTATGTCTAAAATGAGTTATTTGATCAGAAAAACAACCAATGAGTGTCTTGATCTTATAAGTGATTGCTACTATCAAAACAAAAAATTACCCAACGATTCAGCCATATCAAAACTTTTAGGCGTTAGCCGAACGACTGTTCGTAATGTGCTCCAAGAACTCCACAATGAGGGAATCATTCAAATCGATAAATCTACGAAACGGATCTTAGTCCAACCCAAAAAACAGAATTATTTCGATTTAAGTGACACAGCCTCCTCTAAAGAAGTCTTAATAGAAAAGTATTTTTTAAGTCTCATCCACTCGGGAAAACTTCTTCCAGGCGATAAGTTTTCTGAGCTCGATCTAGCTAAAAGATCACATTGCAATACCATAACGGTTAGGGAATTTATGATCCGTTTTGCTCACACCGGTTTAATAGAAAAAAAACCTCGAGCTCAATGGCAAATGGTAAAGTTTGATGAAGCATTCGCAAAAGAGCTCTCTGAATTTCGTCGTATTCTCGAAGTGAATGCACTCAGAAAGTTAATGTTAAAAACCGAGCAACAAAATATCCAAAACAAATTTAACTCCCTCTTAAAGGAGCATGAAAATTTACAGAAAAATCCGGATATGTTCTTGATGTTACCTCCGTTAGATCGGAAGCTTCATCTGGCAATACAAGATGGTGCGGAGAATAGGTTTGTGCGCCAATTCTTTAATATCGTCTCGTTCGTGTGTCATTATCATTACCAATGGGATAAGGCAGATGAGGAAGCCAGAAATCTTCATGCGGTTGATGAGCATGTGGATTTGATTAAAAAAATACTAGCCGGAGATGAAAATGGCGCATTAGTAAGCTTGAATAATCATCTTGATACGGGCCAAGTTACTTTGTTAAGGTCGGCCCATGGGTTGAGCGAGTAAATTACAGCTTATGAGTTACCTGAAAAATCAATTATAAAAGATTAGTTAAAATTAATGAGTTCTGAGAGAAAATTCAAAACACCAATGTACAATCTCTGAACGTTAGTCTTTAGCGCAGAATGCGACTTATATTAAACCCCCTTCTTTTCTACCGACCAAACATCACCTTTCACCAATCTACCCTCAATAACCGCATCAACTCTCCAAAAATAAACTCTCTCATCAAGTTTTTTTAATCGATAAACATTTTTTTTCGAAAAAACCCCTTGAAACTCTTGATTGGTTTTATCAGCATTTGTCACATCAGTGCGATCAGAACCAAAATAAAGGTGGTGTTCAGTCGCGCTAAATGCATTCCGCCAGATTAGTGCATTATCGGATGCAAACGACCCTCCATCTTTAGGAATTGGCATAGAGGTTTTGATTAAGCGCCTCCCCGGTATCCAATATTGTGCTGAATCTTTTTGATAGGGACCCAGATCAACCGCAATACCACTGCTGTTTCCATTTAACTCAAGAATATTTTGCCCTGCAGATACGAGTTTCGATCCTCTTGCTGGCCTGAAATCTTGACTGTCAGCATTAACCAATTGGTCTTTAATTGATTGGTCGAAAATAGGATTCGAATAATTCGTCGAAGCAATTCCCGGTATCAGAGACTGTCTATTTCTTTCTCCAGAGATTGAATCTGCAACATTGTTTTGGGTTTTGGTTCCTTTGTTCCCTCCACCATTTAATTTGGTATCGTCTAATATTCTTATGTCTGAACCCTGATTATCGAAAGCAAGGTTATGAAAAACTTTATGGCGCTCTCCTTTAACGTTAATTCCCTTTGCATTCCACACAACATTATGATGGATCATCCCACCATTACCCCACCGAGTCGGAGGAATGGGCGAATCGAAACGAATTCCATATTTATCTGGCGAATCATGACACCAGTTATATCTTATTATTGCCCCCGTTTGAGAGGGTATCCTTACATGAATCATGGCTCCATCACTTTGAGCAAAACCAGTGTTGTAGATGTGATTCAATTCCGCAATAAACCATCCTGCCCCGGACAGAGCAGATGATGCCCCCGCGCTAAAAATGGTATTTGAACTGAAAATATTTCCAACGCCTTTTAAATGGATGGACTCGCCATGGACGTATGATTCAGTCACAGCGTAATCGATATTATAGAATAGACAATTCTTGATGAGAGCCTTATTTGCCTCAATAATCAAAGCCTGAGAATCTGTGTTATTTATGTTGCAATTCGATAATATCAGTCCACTTGATTCTTTTGAGGACGTAAATTTCGTTAAGTCAGCAATGGTCGACTGTAACCCCAAAGCACGTTTTGACGCCGAAGCATGGTGAAAATTCATGTCTGCCAGTACAAGATCATCGCACCGCTCACATTTCATGGTTGTTGCAAAGAAATTGAGGCCCGCTACTTTTACGTTTTTCCAATTCTCACCATCTATCGCATAGGATTGCACTTTTCCAAAGTAATTTCCTTTTGGCACTTGGGTCGAAAAAACATAAATAAATTTTTCTTCAGCATCAAAAAACCACTCGTCTGGTCTGTCGAGGAACTGTAACTTACCTTCAACAAAATAATTTAAAGGATTCCAAGGTTTATTTTTAAAATGAGGGACCTTGTTAAATTTAAAATGATTTGATCCATCCTTGTGCTCAGTTACTCGCCTCGTCCAAGTTTCCCATCCGCCAAAATTTGCTATTAAAATCGCATTCTCAATGTTTAATCCACTTTTCGCTAAATCCATAACTTCAGGGTCATTCTGTGCACTTCCATTCACAGAATTCTCAGGACCTGCCAACGCCCATCCTTTTTTACTGAACACGGACCCATCTGAGAAAGAGGCATTAGGCCAGCGGGCATTCACTAGTTGTTTACCATCGACGAAAAGTTGCCAAACATCGCGGTCTATCTTTCTCCTAAAAAGTGATTTTGCTACTTTTTCCCAATCTCCTTTAGCGATTGAATCCAAGGCTACCGTTCCATCAAATATAACTCGCTCTCCAGGGTATGAGATGATAGAGATATCTGAGAGATTCTTTCGACGAATTTCTTCATGATAGACGCCTCCCCTAAGTATAATTGCGCCACCAGGTTTGACTCGGTTTAAAGCATACTCAAGGGTCCTGTAGGGTTTGCCTTCAGACCCCCTATTCGTATCAAGATCATCTTCCCCGTCTACGGAAACAAAATACAAATCGGTATCAGAAGTTGATGCATGAACCACATCTCCAGCAAACAGGATCCCTAGTAAAAATACGATTACAATCATTTCCCACTGCAAAACATAATAATAATGCTGTGTAGTAGATTTCCTAAACATCTGTAAATTCTCGCAGATCACATGCTCTACAGTGGATTATTTTTCAGCGTTCTACGACCATAATTTGCGATAACCAAAAAACAAATTAACGGCAAAATAAATGAAGCTTGTATCGAAGTGACAAACTCAAAAGTCCAATTATCAATGACAGTGGCCTGAAGCATGGGTAAAAAAGTACCTCCGACGATCGCCATTATGAGCCCTGCTGCAGCAATTTTTGCATCATCTCCCTGAATACCTTTGAGAGCAATCCCATAAATAGTAGGAAACATGAGGGACATGCAAGCAGAAACTCCCACAAGACAATACAGTCCGGATATTCCACCTAAAAATATGATACCCAGTGTCAAAACCATTCCGCCAGCTGCAAGACACATGAGTAACATGCCGGGAACAAAATATCTCAGAAGAAACGTACAAATAAACCTACTTGCACAGAATAGACCCATAGCAAGGATGTTATACTGTTGCGACAACACTTGTGCATCCTTTTCAGGCATCCCGTCTGCAACAAACACTGCAGTGCCGTAATGGATTATAAACGTCCAACACATAATTTGAGCGCCCACATAAAACATCTGAGCAATTACTCCCTCAATGTAAATCCTATTCAATGCCAAACGCTTGAAAGTGGCTTTGAGGGAGATATCTTCTTCACCATCTTTGTCGGGTTCAGGCATCGCTCTGAGAGCTATCGTAATAAATACAACTGCTATCACCAAACTGATTAACACATACGGACTACTGACAATTTCTAAGTCCTGCGCCTTAATCAACTCAAAATTTGCCGGCTCCATCAGCGCCCGCTCATCTTTAGTTTTTTCGTTTAGTTGCGCAAGAATAAACTGGCTGGCAACGAACATTCCTACCAGAGAACCGATAGGGTTAAATGCTTGGGCGAGATTGAGACGTCTTGTTGCAGTTTCTGACGACCCCATGGATAAGATATATGGATTAGCGGTAGTTTCTAAAAATGAGAGTCCGCATGTGATTACAAAATATGCAATTAGAAATGGCCAAAATTGACCCATGCTGCTTGCCGGAATAAACAGTAATCCACCGACCGCATACAAACCGAGTCCTACTAATATTCCTGACTTATAGGTATAACGGCGAATAAACATAGCTGCGGGAAGGGCCATGGCGCCATAACCACCGTAGAAAGCCACTTGAATAAGAGTCGCCTCAGTGGCTCCTGTGAGAAAAATCTTCTGAAATGCTGCGACCATGGGATTGGTAATATCGTTAGCAAAACCCCACAAAGCAAAACAAGAGGTTATCAAAATAAAGGGAATCAGCACATCACGCGAAACGAGAATATCAGTCTCGATTTGGTTTGATTTACTTGCTTTTCCGTTTGCTTCAGTCATATTTCTACTCCACTACTCAGTGTTTCCCGTTTTTTTATTTAGCCCCTTATGAATCACTGCTGTTAGATAACTGAAAAATGCGCTCCAGTTGTACCCATTTCTGACCGGGTTTAGCTGAGGGCAGAGCTTGCTGATAAGTCCACATTAATTTTTCCCAGCGTTGAACAACCGGATTTCTGGCATCAAGCTCTTCTTTTTTCTTAGAGTCAAAATCATTTTCGACATCCATAATCATAAAGAGATGGTTCTCCACTAAAAAGATCTGCATATCTCGTACCCCAGCCGAGCGGATACTTTCCGGAATTTCTGGCCAAATATTCTCCGGAAGGTGGAAGTTTTTATATTCCTCGATTAACCTCGGATCATCTTTTAAGTCAAGAGCCATGCAGATTTGTCGTTGCTTCATAAAAATTATCCTAAAAGCCGATTTTGATGGCGATCGCGATATCGTTCGGCGGCGTTTCAGGCATAGTCACATACAGTCCCCTTCCTGTCTGCTCCCAGGAAACCTCGCCATCGTACCCTAAGATTTGCACTGACTTTACAGGTTCAATCACAGCGTATGTTGGCGTTACATGTTGAAGCCTTACTTTTTTATTAGGCCCGGGCCAGTCCATAACCATGGCGTACAAATTATCGTTGTTCGTCGTATACCTGACATCTCTTGAAGTAAATGGAGAACGATTTGCATGCATATCAAACTCATTAACTTTTCCTTTACCGAACATTTCACCAAAAACATGCCAAGGACGAGATCCATAAATCGCTTCGCCATTTTGGTCGAGCCATTCACCCATCTGTTCGAGCAAAACAATAGTCTTTTCGTCGAGCGTACCATCAGCCCTTATTAAAACGTTCAAAAGTAAATTTCCATTTTTACTGACGATATCTAAAAACTTATCAATTACCATATTAGCATCCATGTATTCGACAGTACGAATCTCACCAGACTCAACATGGAGCCAATCATTTTTGCGATAACCCCAGTCCCAAGGAGCCACCGAATCGTCAGTTTGCCAAGGGGTATCAATAATGTGGCTAGCTTTCCCCCTTTCAATGTCCATCGTAGCTACCCCGTCAATATACACTCCTTGCCAAGGTCGAGGTTTTATCGCCATAACGCCTTCAAGTGACCCACCATGATTTCTAATATTTGTATTGTAATGATGGGCTATAACTTCCATACCAGTTTTCCCTGCATCCTCACCTTTAAACGGAATCGCACAATCAAAATACAATAAATCTGGCTGATAATTGTCAATAAGATCAATCATTCGCCGCTTCCAGTTCTCCTTCCACTCTTTTGGGGGGCTTTCTGGTGAATCAAAATGTGTATCATCATGCTTTTGATGATAGAAAGACTCAAATTCCGGGTTGTTTCCATCATAGGGCACACCTTTAAAAGGTCCAGTTGAATCCGAACCCTTGGCGGTATTCAGCCAACTATAACTTCGTGAGAGATGAGTAGTGACGCCAAATCTTAATCCATTATCCAACGTTGCCTTACGCCACATCCCGATAATATCTTTCTTAGGTCCCATGTTCACTGCGTTCCACTGATGATGTTTTGAGTCCCATAAATCAAAGTTGTCATGGTGAACTGCTACTGGCGTGAAGTAACGAGCTCCTGCCTTTTTAAACAGTTTCACCAATTTATCCGGATCAAAATTCTCTGCTTTCCAAAGTGGAATAAGATCTTTATAACCGAATTCTGAAGGATGTCCATAAGTCTTGAGGTGATGTAGGTATTCAGTCTGACCCTCTCGATAAAGATCTCTTGGGTACCATTCCCCCTGCTCAGCAACAGAATACACCCCCCAGTGCAGGTAAATACCAAGTTTCGCATCGCGAAACCAATCTGGAACCACATAATTTTTCAATGACTCAATAGTAGGTTCAAATTCTTTATCAGAATCTCTTTTTTCAACTCCACTTTTGCTAGTATTTTCCGATAAACAACCGGTCAGAGTGATGCTGGTTACCAAAATACCTACGCTCAATAACTTGCTATTTGATATGTTTAGCAAGGAAAAAAATTTTTCTCTGGACTCAAAATTATTTATCATAGTAAGTACTAATCCTCGCGCCTGAATAGTGTTGTAAGGAAAATTATAAAGCCAACTTAATAAAAAAAATAAACGTCATTTTTTGTTTAGTGCATATTATTTGGAGATCATACTGCTTTTTATTTATAGTAAACAATATTTTTCCAAAAAGATCTTCACTTCCAGATGGATATAAGTCAATTTTTTAACCTCTCTCGCCAAACCACTCGTTGTATGATGGCAACTCTCTCACTTGTCATCGCTTTTGGTAGCTCTAAATGTTGGCCCTCAATCGAATCCAACGTGGAGGAAAATAAGCCAAACTTTATTTTTATTCTTACCGACGATCAAACATATCACTCAATCAATACTCTCGGAAACAATTCAATAGAAACTCCCAATTTAGATAGACTCGTTGTAAATGGAATGAGTTTTACGCACGTATTCAATCAGGGTTCTTGGTCTGTAGCTGTCTGCGCACCCAGTAGGGCAATGATCCATACTGGCAGACATCTTTTTAGGACCGGTTTCGGTAAAAAACATGCACAAGCAAAGCTGCTCGAGTTTCCGTTGCTTGGTGAGGTTTTACAGCTCCATGGGTATGAAACATTTATCACCGGAAAGTGGCATCTTGAGGAGGGTCGAAAGCGAAATCCAGAAGCACTTAAGAAGAGTTTTTCGTTTGGTTCAAAGATATATCAACCCTATTCGTCCAACAAAGGGGAAGGAGTTCATTTCGCTCCCCTCGTGGCTGAATACACTGAATCGTCTGCACGCTTGACACCACCTTTTGTGTTTTCTACAACGACACATAGCACTACCTTGCTCACTGACGCGGCGCTCGATTACCTCACAGAAAAACGGAAAAGGAATAATCAGCCATTTTTTCTGTATCTTTCCTTCCTAGCACCACATGATCCCCATCAATCACCGAAACAGTTTGAGCAGTTTTACTCAAAACGCAAAATCCAACTCCCCGAGAATTTCCGACCAAAACATCCTTTTGATCAAGGCGACTGGACGGTACGAGACGAAGTGTTGTTACCTTTTCCAAGGGTGCCAGCCCAAATTAAAGAAAATCTCTTAAAATATTACGCAATGATAACCCATCTTGATTTTGAGATAGGTAGGTTAATGAACTTTTTAAACACGTCCAAATATGCGAAAAATACCTATGTCATCTTTACTTCAGACAATGGGCTCGCTTCAGGCCAGCATGGACTGCTTGGAAAGCAAAATCAGTATGATCATAGTGTCAGAGTACCATTCATCATTAAAGGACCCACAGTTCAAAAGAATGTCAGGAAAACTGGGATGTTTTATATTAATAGTGTCTTTCCGACCATTCTCGAACTTGCCGGATTACCGGTTCCCGATACTGTCGATGCAAAAAGCATCGTCCCGTTAATCGAGAATGATGACGAGCAAAGTTATGAATTTATTTATGGGGGATACAAGCATTTTCAAAGAATGGTTCGGTCAAAAAGATATAAACTCATACACTATCCGGTCATACAAAAAACTCAACTATTTGATTTGTATAGCGACCCTTTTGAAATAAACAGCATCGAGAATAACCCTGAAAGTGGCGAACTTATCGATGATCTATTTTTGGAACTTGAACGACTGAAGATCTTAGTTGGTGACCCCCTTCGAAATGACGATCCAATAGGGTCTTTTTCCGATTTTTTTCGAGGTACTCAAGGCATAAAATTATCAGAGTTATAGTTAATTATAGCCCCCCCCC
>CENJ01043904.1_pt1 | contig 54342 bp, 51 predicted proteins | sample 356161 | NCBI WGS metagenome assembly CENJ01 (sample SAMEA2619531, study PRJEB7988) | marine metagenome | biome: marine biome (ENVO:00000447); feature: surface water layer (ENVO:00002042); material: "saline water (ENVO:00002010), including plankton (ENVO:xxxxxxxx)" | depth 5 m
CCCTTCTCTGCCTAACCTCAGCCTTAATATATTGTGTCTCAAGCGACTTCATCAAATAATCTCCAAAAATTGTTTAATGATAACTTTTTGTAAGCGTAGAAACTTGCGCGGTTTTGGTCAATCTATCCCTCGACCCTTTCACCCAAAACAAAAAATTATTAACTCTGAATACGCAGATTCGCTCAAATACAAAAAACCTTTTCACGCAGAGCTATTGATTTTTATTCTAACTACAAAATAATTTGGGTGATTGCATTCATCAGCTATTTGAAAATAACCGTGCTTTAGAGTAATTATAAATTTGAGAGGTGATTGGTTTTGGAAAATCTACGAAAGCTTTTTCGTTTACTCAAGATAAGACAATTAGTGACTATTATTTTAGCCTGTGTCACAGGCCTGATGTCTCAGGCTTGCAGCCAGAACTCTTCCCACCCAAATATCGTGCTAATTTTTGCCGACGATCTCGGTTACTGCGACAGTGAACTGTATGGCTGCAATGCCGTGCCCACACCTAATATTAAAAGGCTAGCAAAGGAGGGTGCTCTTTTTACCTCAGGATACGTTACCAGCCCGGTATGTTCTCCTTCAAGGGCGAGTATGTTAACCGGTCGATACCAGCAACGGTTTGGTCATGAATTTCTTCCCGAGGGTGATCCCTCTGGAGACGCGGGTCTCCCCATATCTGAAAAAACTATCGCAGATTATCTTAAAATGTCTGGCTACACCACGGGAATGACGGGAAAGTGGCATCTCGGGGATAATGAGGAATTTCACCCGTTAAATCGCGGTTTTGACGAATGGTTCGGTATTATCACCGCTGCTACCGATTACGCCGACCCGACTCGAACCGATGTAAAATCTTTTGACTTCAAAAATTATATAGCAAAGAAGGCTCTCGAAAAAACAATACCCACATCTGAGTTATCCGAGATGACATCCAACCAAATCATTAATGCACTAAAGAAGCAAGGTCTAAGTGACATGGCGAATTGGCTTCAGAGTTCAAGCGCAGACTCTACATGGAAAGGAAGAGGAGCTGGCAGCGTCTTTAGAGGACGGCAAGTAGTCAATGAACCTGACTACCTCACCGATGCATTTTCGAGAGAGGCCGTAGCCTTTATAAGGAGATATAAAGACAAACCATTTTTCCTGTATATTCCTTACACTGCCACTCACGGTCCACTTCAAGTAACCCAAAAATACTATGACCGTTTCCCTGATATTGAGAATGAACAAAAACGTATCTACGCTGCCATGACCGCATCTCTTGACGACGGTATCGGCGCAATCCTGGACGCGCTTATAGAAACGGGGCTAGAGGAAAACACGCTGGTTATTTTTCTCAGCGACAACGGAGCGGGCGTTGCTGACTACGCAAGCAATGCGCCACTGCGCCTGGGCAAACATACCTTATTCGAAGGCGGTGTGAGAGTACCATTTACGATAAAATGGCCAAAACAAATTTCGAGGGGAAAAGTTTACCATAATCCCGTAAGCTCTCTAGATATTCTTCCTACGGCAGTAGCGGCCGCCGGAGGGAGGATTCCTAACGAACCAACCATAGAGGGAGTAGACCTCCTGCCATACCTTGATGGTTCGAGTAACGATAATCCTCATAATGCACTTTTTTGGCGAAACGGAGCAAACTGGGCCATCAGAGAGGAGGATTGGAAGTTAATATATGCGGGGGAGCGATATTGGCTATATGACCTGTCAGATGACATCGGCGAGATCCATAACCTCGCCAACGAACGATCAGATGTTGTAACGAGAATGACGGATCTTTATCGATTATGGGACCAAGATAACATTCCTCCCGCTTGGCCCGCTGTTGGTTCGAAAAAAACCGACTACTATTTTGTGGATGGTATTGAAATCGACTGGGCACTATAGATAAAAGCTCATCGCAATAATCTTGAAATAAATTAGCAAGACCATTACTTAAAATGGGTGAAATTGACTAATTTTTTATTTGCCTAAAATGATAATAAGGGGCAAAGTGAAACGAAAAACTTATTAAAATCATTGTCTATGGGGTCCATTTTGAATAATTTCGATTCCTCCATGATCACAGAAGTGGGTGAATTTGGCTCAAAACTATGGTGTGAAGCTTGCGGCATTTCAGGGGCAAAAATGCTTCAGGCAGCCGACATTCCCTCAGACCTTCGATGGGGCTTCACGGAGCTTTATCTTGATCCTCATCCACGATTGATTTCTGAGGCTTGGCCTGTCTCCGGGTACTATTTTATGGTGGATAATGGTGTAGTATCAGGTGGCGCAGGTGTGCCTGAGCACTGTCTCACACTCCAAGGTTTTCATGTAAAAGCATCATGGGCTTTCATATGTAACCAGTCCCGCAGTAAATACGGTCTCTCCGGTCAGAAACAACGTGGCTTAGAGGAGGAAAGGTTAAAACGACAAATTGAAGAGCATCTTGGCTCCTCGATAAACGTTGTTAATGTTATGAACAGCGTTTGGCCAAAATCAATCATAGCAGCACTTAGCGGCGATGACCCAGAGTCCAAGACAACGGGTCTACATAATATCGCAGCAAGCCTGCAAAGCCCCTCACCGGAATTTTCTGAATTCCCTTGTACAGAGCTGGGTGTACCCATATTCAACAAAATGACTGAAACGCAAAAACTACAATTTCTACAACTATGCAGAATTTAGAGTAGCCATCAGCAATCTACGAGTGAACTCCTATGCAACCCGCTTTTTCCGATATTCAGTCGCATGACAACCGTACGCAGATCGATGAATTTGCTAAAGTCCTCTGCTCCCAAGTACCGGGGTCCAATCTAGGCAGAGTGAGTTACAAGTTTGTTTGTAATATGCTGACGGGAATACGCCGCACAAAGTCTGTCAACCTAACAAGTGTTGCGAGAGGTTTGAATGAGAAGATCCGTCTCCACGCAACCCACAAAAGACTCTCAAGGAATCTTGATGATCCTAAACTAACCAAAAATTTGAGTCTAAGCCTACTAAAAATGGGTGCTAAAAACGTTAGTCTAAAAACACGACTTATTGTGCACACCTACGAATTGCACAAAAAATATGCTTGTAAAATTGAGTATCTGCCTAAATCTTTAGTCGACTCGGAGTCGGCATTCAAGGTATGTGAGATTCTAGCAAGTGATACAGATTCTAACACATACACTCCTCTTTTAGCGCGGGTATGGTCCGACCGTGTGCCAAATTATGAGAGTGATGCCCAAGAAATCAAGAACGCAATCATGCAGGTGCAAACTGCCACAAGCGGAAGAGGGATGTTTTTTCTTGACGATGAAACAGTCGACACTGGTTCGATAAGAGCAATTGTCTCCGAGCCTAGTCTAGATTTTATCGCGCTTGTGCGCGATCGTTCTTTTAAAGCAGTGCACGGAACTGAAATGCACTCACTCGGAGAGCTTAGTGAGAAAGTAGAAACAAAATATGGAAAAATGATGTTCAAGCTTGTGCCCGAGGGACTTGTGGGGAACAGTAAGACCGATATGGATCTATTTATGCACGCGGGATCTATACCAATTCGGCTGCCTCAATTTAGCCGGCGGCTGAGCCTTATAGCGCTAAAATCTAGTAGCCGACTCACCGGAGAAGCCTCGAGTCCGTTATTGACCTCCCAGATAAAACTCCGATCAAGAAAAGCTGTGATGGGGCTGGTCGAATCTTACTTGTCCATCAAAGACATCATCTCGCTGCACTCAGCCTTCCGTGAGACCTTTGATCCTTCCGGATTTCGTGTCCTCACATATAACCGACTTCAGCTACTAATAACTCTCCTGCAGACCGTGATACATTACGAGACCTCCATAGAAGGATCTCTGTCGATCAGCGAAAAAAAGATGTCCACCAAGCCTCATGATGGAGAAATTCAGAGAACCTATTACCGGCCAGAATTGAGTTCGCAAGCTTCCCAAATAGATGTCGAGAGCGCTAGTACCACTTTGGAACGGGACCGCCAATCTGCTTTCTGTGATACACATGTCCAATATTAATAGGTCAAACTTTGCGTCAGTAAAAAAGAATTATTACAGAGACGGGTTTGTTATTTTAAAAAATTTCCTTGATGAAAAAGCGCTGTCGGAGTTACGTAACCGTGCCCTTTCCGCGGCAAAAGAACTGCGAGAAAATAATAATGATAACTCGCCTTACCAAAATATAATTAAAAGTCTAGATAAACGCGACCCTTGGTTTAATCATCAGCTAAAACGTGGGACTCACGTATCGCTCATGAAATACATCCTCAACGGAGAAATAGAGGGGGCCTCGGCAGCTTGGTTTGATAGACCGGAAGGGTCCTCCCGGGGGATTAGCCCTCACGTCGACATCATAGGGAGTTATCGAAAACCTGACGCGGGAGCTACGATCTGGTTTGCCCTCGATCAAGCACAAATAGCAAACGGTTGCTTACATTACTTGCGGGGATCACATAAGAATAAGTACCCAACGGAAACTTTTATCTCAGGTATAGATACGCAGTCAAAAGACGCAGTTGCCGCCGAACTTGAACCCGGTGATGCAGTCATCCACAGCGCTTTGACCATACACTGGTCACTCGGCAACGGAAGTGGTCATCCTCGACGCGCAATATCTTACTTTTATTGGAAGGCCGGTATAAAAGGCAAAATTTAGATCAATACAAGGAGTAAAAAATGCCACACCCACTGCAAGCTCAGCGAGAATCTCTGGTAAAGGCGTACCTTGAGGTCGCAGAGCGCGATCTTATGAGACAGTCCAGCGGAAATGTGAGTTGTCGTGTTGATGGTGGCATGCTCATATCCTGTTCTGGAGCCTCTGCAAAGAACCTCAGTACTGATAGGGTGGTGTTTGTGAAAGAGGACGGTAGCTACGAGGGTGATATCAAACCATCTTCGGAGTGGAGGATGCACAGTGCAATTTACCGCTATCAAGAGAAGGCAGACACAGTCATCCACACTCACTCAGACCACTGCGTGGCCCTTGCTGTTCATAACCTACCGCTGCCCGGATTCCACTACATGGTTGGCCTTTTCGGTGGTTCAGATGTGCCATGTGTGCCCTATGCAACTTTCGGAACCGAGGAGCTTGGCATGAGCGCTGCAAAAGCCCTTACCGACCGTGCGGCATGCCTTCTTGGAAACCACGGTATGATTTGTAGAGGTAACAACTTTGAGGTCGCTATTGATCATGCAGAACGCCTTGAACAGATCTGTAAACATTACATTTTAGCTCGATCTATTGGAGAACCGGATATGCTATCGGAAGAGGACTGGGATGATTTTTTTGGGCGAGCAAGGAAAGTTGCTTATTCAGATTTTATTTAAGTCACAAATATTAATTTTATGATTAGTTTTGCTTCTAAAAGTACTGTGGCACAAGTAACAGCAGTGGTTTTATTAAGCGCTTTCTTTTCAAGCAATGGCAGCGCCGTCGTTACAGAAAAACCAAATATCCTTTGGGTCTGGGTCGATGATCAGCACCCTTGGTATGCAACTTACGGACACACGCTTGTGCATACTCCCAACATCGATAAACTTGCTGATACAGGCGTGGTTTTTGAACGCGCATACGCGCCTGGACCCGTTTGTAGCACCAGTCGATCCGCAATAGCAACCGGTAGCTATGCCATCAGGATTGGCGCTCATGATCACCGGTCTGGTAGGGTCCCTGAAAACCAAATATACCTTCCAGCCGGAATAAAAACTGTGCCGACGTTGTTCCTTGAAGCGGGCTATGAAACCTACAACGACGGAAAGGATGACTTTAACTTTTCTTACAGACGCTCTGATCTATATTCTGTACCCAAAAAACTAATGATATCGAGCGTAAAAACCGATCCCAAACACAAAAAACATCCAGCTAACAGTCAATTAAAAAAGTCTGAAAACAAAGGAAATTTTCGTTTAAATCGGGGTAGTGGTCACTGGACTGATGTCCCAACAAGTATGTCTTTCTTTGGTCAGACCTCGATCTCTGGTGGTAAGAAAGACGACCGCACGCTCGCTCCGAAATTAAAGTCGCTTGGTTACACGCCTGTGAAACCTGAAAATGTTCGAGTTCCTCCACAGTACCCTGACATACCGGAAGTACGAGAAAAAATCGCAGGACACTATAATAGTATTCTTCAGACAGATTATGAACTGGGTGTTTTAATTCAAAGCCTTAAAGACGACGATCGCTGGAATAACACAATAATTTTCCTATTTTCTGACCATGGCTCAAATCTGCCTAGGAGTAAGGAATTCTGCTACGAGGAAGGTCTGCACGTGCCCCTTATAATCTCAGGGCCAGGCGCACAAGATAAAATTGCTCCGGGTACCCGACGTAAAGATTTGGTGAACCTTCTCGATATATCTGCAACAGCATTAAGCCTAGCTGGGATGAGAATTCCACCATTTATGGATTCAAAAAATGTTTTTGCTGACGACTATTCCCGAAATTACGTGTTTTCATCTGCAGATCGAATGTCAAACGTTATCGATCGGGTACGATCCGTTATGGGCGATCGATACCATTACATAAGAAACTTTATGACAGATCGACCCCTCTTCAACTGGGGATACAGGGAACTCTTCGCGGCGGATTTACCAGATAAATTTGGATATTTTCTAAAAATCCGTGACTTGGCAACCAACGGAGAATTAACACCCGCTCAGGCGGCTCCCTATGGCCCGCGGAGTGCCGAGGAACTATATGACTTAAAAAATGATCCGGACGAAGTAATCAATCTTGCTAACGATCCAAAACATCGTAAAACTCTGGAGGAGATGAGGATCCAGCTAGCACGATGGATCAAAGACACAGACGATAAGGGGCAATATCCAAGATCCGGTGCATCAATTGCTGAGGTCAAGGGTCGATTCCCGAGGTCTGCACTAAAGAGCCCCGAATATCGTGCGTATGACCCTTAGTGAGACTATCGGCACGTCAGTCTATGTGGCGTCGCTTAAGACTTTGGCGATTTCAAAGGGAACTTTAGCGGGTTACTGCACCATATGTACCACTGCCTTCAGGTAAATATAAAAACCAGGAAAGTAAGCGTACTCATTAATGAACTCCATTGAAAATAAATCACTGGGAGGCATTTACTCAGTAGCAATCGCTAAATTAATGATCTCAGCAATTTCCCTGCTAAATCCTTCCGCACTCCCATGAGCCATTATTACAACGGCGAGATCCCTTTTCGGCTCAGACCAACTTAAAGTACCAAAGGCTCCACCCCAACCCGAAGAACCCTCACTTAAGGGTAAAAACGCCAAATCTGGCTTGAGAATAACCCAAACGGTGTATCCCATTCCTTCCGCTCCGGCACGCTCTTTAGTTTTGCCCACAGCTGTGTAAAGATCTCCTTCATGGTTTGCTGCCATTAAATTTACAGACCTTTCCTCTAAAATACGTCGTCCTTTAAAAACACCTCTACTAGCTCGCATTTGCTCAAAATTCAGGAAGTCACTAGCGGTGCTAACTAATCCTATAGATGCAGAATAATACTGTGACTGTTGCGCTTTCTCTAATAAATTTGCGTCCGGATTGTCCGGGTCAGGCAATGCTACGACGCGAGATCGTTTTTCCGGCGGAATTGAGTTGAACCAATAAGTGTCCCTCATATCCAGCGGTTCGAAAATATGCTCATGCACAAATTCGTTATAAGGTTGGCCTGAGGTGATTTCGATAATCCTCGCTACCACATCAAGTCCAATACTATACCCCCAACGCGATCCGGGTTGAAAATCTAATGGGCCAGAAGCAACCATATCAATGTAAGATTGAAGCGTATGACCACTTTCAACCCATCCATTTTTATCCCACTGAAGCTCACCCCACTCTGATACTGCCTGTCCAAGACCCATCGCTCCAACACCTGCCGTGTGTGTCAGAAGATCGTGAATAGTTATCGCGCGCTCAGCTGGAACAGTACTATTTTCGGGAACATACATGTATGGCATTTCGTCTGAAAACCAACCTATTAACCTTCCAAGGGCGCGCCAAAAATAGTTAGGTTGGTTTTTTTTGGTAGCCCAAACATAATTTGGACTAACATTACTTCCCTTGAGCACTGCGACTTGGATATCTTTAAATTTCGGTATGTATTTGTATACGTTATCCTGAAGATCAAAAAGCCCCTGCTCCATTGCAATCATTGCTGCAACGCCTGCTACTGGCTTTGAAGAGGATTGCATAACAAACATTGCATCTCTCCTCATGGGAATCTTTTTTTGTGGATCCATTAAGCCTTGAGAGGAAACGAAGACACGCTCACCTTTCCGGCTGATCGCAACCACAGCACCTGGGATGTCCCCATTTTTAATGCGTCTTAAAATTACACCGTTAATTTTTTCTAGTTCAGTGGCCGACATGCCTATCGACTCTTCTCTAGCTTGAGCAACGTCGTTTTCATGTGGCGAGGAAGCAATAACTTCTAAAGTTAGTAATAACAGAATGAAGAGAAAATAGAATTTATTCATTGTTAATTCTGTCCTTATTTTTTTATATTATTAAGTTAGCAAGTATCGTACTAAGCTTAAAATTTATTAGTCATTATCACCTATTTTTTTAATAAATGTTAAAAGTTACCTTAGAAAGTAAGGAGTGGCACTAATTAGAGAACATAATGTTGCAAATAAAATCATACAATCTCACTCAGCCGCTCATGTCCCCCCAAGGGTTGTCACATTCAAAGGAAACTGACTGACGGAACCCAGAGATGGTTACTCCCTTTCTGTTGATTAAGATATCCCTTTCGTTAAGAAGAGGCTCACCATAGCGATAAATCACATCTAATTGACCGGTATCCGCTCGTTCCGCATACTCAGCAGCTGTGTTTTTCACTTCATCACGCCGATATATGTAACCCTCGTAATCTTTTGAATGACGGCGTTGTAGCATTTCATTCACAATATGGGGTGACAAAACGGTGGCTGTTGCGTTATTACCACCGAAGCCTTTCGAATTTATGAAGTTAACACCCATTTGCCTCCCACTTACGTCCATATCATCTATCGGGAATATTGCCCGCTCTTGAACCACATCAGACGCAATCTTTTGAATGGTCTTTATTCCCGGAACTATATCGTACTTAAATGTGCCAAGTGCAGAGACGAGCTGGTCTCCACCAGCCGCGGAAAGAGAATGTCCGACATAAGCCTTAGCTGCAGTGACTGGCCAGTCGTATATGTCAAAAACCTCGGCAACACGCTGTATCAAGTCTGACTCGGTAACCCGATTGGCTGGAGTACTGGATCCATGAGCGTGGACAAAACTGTTGTATTTGACGGTGTCCTCACCAACTACGGCAATTGCAGCAGCGACCGCTTGTGAAAAAGATAGATAATTCCCAACTCCAGGCGCAGAGATGGATTTTTTTACACCATCTGCATTAATAAAAACATTAGTAACGGCGCCATGAATATCAGCGCCTAACTCAATAGCCAGGGAATCATCCATCAAAACGATATACTGAGTCGACTCCGCGAGCACAAAACCACAATTTTCCGCAAAAGGGCGGCTCGCACGCCGGTAATCTGGGGTATGCGTCCCATCGATTTTGCACAAAGTTTCATCATCAGCCAAAGCTCCCATATTAGCAAATCCCTCTGAAATTTCCGGGGAAATACTTGCCTCGGCATTTCCAACAATCGCCACACGACGTCGACCGCTGAAAATATCTCTTAAAGCCGCCTGGAGTACATAGAGGAAGGTTGCGCATGCCCCGGTTACGGCCTCAGTATGTCCGACGCTTCCAAGAATATATGCGTTTATAAAATCGGCCGGCATAGTGTTGAGGCCTAGGGCAACCTGTTTAGCCGTGGTCCGCTTACCTCGAAGACGATTTTGCATCAATCCGCCGAAACCGTCCTCCGTTATTTGGCTCAGCGCGCTGGAAGAATAAACTCCAATTTGATCTGGGCGGACACTACTCACAATTTTCTGCCAGTTTAAGCCCGTTGAATGGAGTGCATCACTGCACCCTAGCAGTGCCATTTGCAGTCCCCTTGGGTGAAATCGGGACTTGTAATGAAGAGAGGGCTCGAAACCTTCTGGCAGTTGACCTGACGCTTTTGATAGCAGCTCATAGTCACATTCAACCAAGAAATCTTGGAGGTTATTTGTCGTTATTCTTACCTGCCCCTCACTCAAGTCTTCGATCTGCCAGTCAGATGGGGGATCCTGAGGCATATCACGCCTCAACATTGTGAAGACTTGACACCCACTTTTGGTCTTAGAAAAGTTAATTCTTCGGTTCCCTCGGATTGCAGCAGGATCAAACAAAGAAGTCTCACGTACCAGGGTACCTGCTAAGACTGCTGTCCGGAATTGCATATCAACTTCACAAGCAGACAGTTTATATCCACTGGGAGTTACGTAAGCATGCCTTTCTTTGTGGACTAAACCCATGAGACATGCGAGACCGACGATAGTCAGCTGCTGTCCCTCAGACGAGAGGGAATCAAATATCATACGGCGATATGACTGGTATGAGGAGCTTCTTCCGGCGGCATTGTAACCACCAAAACCTACTATGACGGGCAGAGGTCTGCTCATGATTAAAACCCCTAGGTAACATTAATAAATAATTATATCTTTTGTTTTATAACAAATCTGTTGTTTTTAAGCCATTTTATGTTATTTTTTAGTCACTATGAGCTTTAATGTAACACTGGTACTTTGCGATAAGATGTTAGTATCCAGCAGCACACTTGCTGCGGAGATATTTAATTTTGCCCAATCACTGGCCATGGCAACTGCACACCCGACACGCGACCTTGAGGTGCGTAGGGTATCTACTGATGACCTAGCTGTAACCACCTCCTCAGGTTTTGAGATACAACCAACACACTGCCTGAATGAAAGTTTTCGGAGCGACCTTATACATCTACCTGCAATATGGAGGAATCCTCGACCTATCATTAATCGCTCAGAAAGGTTATTAGACTGGATATCGAAGCAACATAGGCTGAACACCATTTTTACTGCGGTAGGTACCGGCGTTTGTTTTCTGGCAGAATCCGGTTTGTTGGACAACAAGCCGGTTACCACCCACTGGCATTATTTTGATCAGCTCAAAAAAAGTTATCCGAATGTATTCCTCCAACGGCAACACTTTACAACCAAAACAGGAAACATATACTGCGCGGCAAGTATCAACGCAATGGCTGAAATAATCGTATATCACGTCGAGAGAATCTTTGGTCGTGTAATTGCGAGACAGGCGCAGCGACACTTCTTTCACGACATAAGAAATCTTTCTAACGCAATTGGATACAGTGACGAGGAAGAGTCTTCAATAACCGACGAGGCTATAATTCAAGCAAAGATCTGGCTTCAAGACAACATGAGTAAGCACTCACATATATCAGATCTCAGTGCAAATATCGGTATGAATAAAAGAACACTCAACCGAAGGTTTAAATCAGCCACCGGACAAAGTCCCGGTGATTATCTAAACGAAGTTCGCATGAGCTTTGCCTGCGAACTACTTCAGAACACCGACCTATCGATCTTAGAAGTAGCGAGTTTTAGTGGATATAACAACCAAAGCTGGTTTTCATCGCGATTTAAAAAGTGGTCTGGCAGTTCCCCCAGTGGATATCGAAAATCTGTACGCTCAAAAAATTTCACGTCTTAAACAGCTTTCTCTGGATATTGATCAAGAAACCTTACGCCAATCACTCCCTCAACATTGCTCATAAGCTCTGTTATATTCATCCCGATTTTACCTTCCACATCTATAATGTTGTATGCAATTTCATCACGACTTTGATTTACCATATCTACCACATTTAAATTTGCGTCAGCAAAAACAGATAGAACATTACCCAAGACTTTTGGGACATTCTTGTTGCAAAAGGTAAATCGACTTCCAGACCCTCGAGAAAGAACCGTACTAGGAAAGTTTACTGAATTTACAATGTTCCCATTCTCTAAAAAATCCATTAACTGTGTGGCCGCCATCACCGCGCAGTTTTCCTCAGCCTCGGCGGTACTTGCCCCGATATGGGGCATTAATAAAACGTCATTGCGCCCAACAAGGCCAGGAGCAGGAAAGTCGCTAATATAGCTCCCGATTTTTCTATTATCTAAAGCTGATATCAGATCAGGAGTGGAGACAATCTCCTCCCTAGCGAAATTAAGAAGTTTCGCCGAAGATTTCATTAACGAAAACTTACTCGAATCAAGAAGATTTTTTGTAGAAGGGATCGCAGGGACATGCAGCGTAACAAAATCGGCCTGCTTCAATAATGGCTCGATGGTATCCATGCGCTCAACTTGGCTAGATAGCTGCCAGGCCGCCTCTATCGATATGGCAGGATCATATCCAATCACCTTCATGCCAAGATCTGTGGCCAAATTTGCTATCATTGACCCTATAGCTCCCAGGCCTACCACGCCGAGGGTCTTTCCTGTAATCTCTCTACCCGCAAAACGCTTTTTCTCTTTTTCTAGCATCCGAACCATTTCGGCGGCGTCATCCAATTCTGATAACTTTTGAACGTAATTCATTCCACCAAATATATCGCGTGATGATAATATTAACGAAGCGACTACCAACTCCTTAACTGCGTTTGCGTTGGCACCAGGGGTATTAAATACCACAATACCTCTGAACGTGTAGTCTGAAACTGGGATATTATTTACTCCAGCACCCGCCCGTGCAACGGCAAGCAAGCTCTCGGGTACTTCCTCAGAGTGCAATTTATGACTCCGTAATATGAACCCTTGTGGATCATCACAATCGGGCGACACACTGTAAGTTGACGGAAAAGACTTCAAACCTTTTTCGGAAAGGGCGTTGTAGGTGCGGATTTTATACATAGCGGCTGTTTCTCTCTATTTATTTACTGTATCAAAGGCCCACTCGACCCATGGCATTAGCGCCTCTAAGTCACTCTGTGCAACAGTAGCTCCGCACCATATGCGAAGACCCGCAGGTGCATCTCGATATGCGCCAATATCATAAGCTACTCCTTCATCAGCGAGGAGCTTAATTATTTCCCTTACTTTTAATGGTTCCGTGTCTAAAGTCAGACAAACACTAGTGTTGGATCTTTGATCTGGCACTCGCGCTAAAAAGTTTATCCAAGGCCTCTGATTAACAAAGCTTTCCACCGCCTGGAGATTCTCCTCAGACTTTTTTATGGTAGCCTCAACTCCACCTAGCCTCTCCACCCAATCAAGAGCATCTAAATAGTCGGCGACACACAACATCGAGGGTGTATTAATTGTGGCTCCTTGGAAGATTCCCTCGTTAAGAGAACCACCTTTCATCAAACGAAAAATTTTTGGGAGTGGCCAGGGTGGGGTATAACTTTCAAGTCTCTCTACCGCTCTGGGACTAAGAATTAACATGCCATGGGCACCCTCACCTCCAAGCACTTTTTGCCAACTGTAAGTAACCGCATCCAGCTTATGCCAAGGCAGTTGCATTGCAAACACTGCAGAAGTGGCATCACAAATCGTCATACCAGTTCGATCGTCTGAGATCCAGTCGGCATTGGGGACCCGAACTCCAGAGGTGGTACCGTTCCAAGTGAACACAGTATCGTTTACCGGGTTACACCGACTCATATCCGGCAGTTCGCCGTAATTAGCGAGATGACTTTCAACAGATTTTAGTTGGAGTTGCTTAGTGATATCTGTAACCCAATCCTTCCCAAACGATTCCCAGGCAAAAACATCTACTGGTCTCTCGCCTAATACCGACCACATTATTAGCTCTACAGCACCTGTGTCCGATGCCGGTACCACTCCCACCCTATAATCTTTAGGCAAGTGTAAAATTTCCGCTGTACGAGCACACACTTGGCGCAACGCCTCCTTACCGATACTTGACCGATGCGAGCGACCCAAAGTTTCGATTCTTAACTTTGTCACGTCATATCCCGGTCTTTTGGCACATGGGCCAGATGAGAAGTTCGGATTATTCGGTTTTTCTATAGGCTTCATATTTCTCTACCGAAATTAATTTATTTGCTGATTTAGATACTTGGGTGAATTAAACGAAAGTCTTGATAATCTAAAAGCGAAAACTTACAACATTTTGAATCTTAATCTGCTAACCAGCTTTCCTTGCTCGGCGCTCCTTTTCGACCAAAAATCCTGTCACGTCAAGCATCCCTCTCAGACTACCGCTTAAACGAGAGGTAATGCGATACTTTCCGTCTACCACGATTTCTGGAGTACCCTTTGTGCGAAAAGCACGGACCCGCGCTTTGCCCTGATTGACCATGCTTCCAATACCAAAAGAATTAAACATTCGGTTAAACTTAGATGCTTCCACTCCATGCTCAACAAATATATCTCTAAAATCACTTTCACCACGAAGCCGCTGCTTTTTAAGATGATGCGCTTCAAAGATATCCATATGGACTCGATCAATTACACCCAGCGAAATCGCACTATAATAAGCCTTAGCAAAAGCCTCCATATCTGTGTTCCAAATTACATGTGTCCTCTGAAAATCCACATCATCTGGGAGCGCAAGACTCCAATCATGTACTTGACTCTGAAAATTGTAACAGTGTCCACATATGTATGAAAAAATTTCGTTCACCTCAATCTTCTCTGGATTAGCTGTCCTTACAGTTTGAGGTAGTATTTCGTAATGTTCTCCAGCACGATATTTTTCGTCTTGCGCCACGCAAGTCATTGCCAGAAACAAAATTATCAGAGAAACGAGTCTGTTAGAAATCACCATATGATTATTTCCTGACCAATTGACGCTTACGTCCTAATTCAAACCTGCAATATAGTTTGCTACAGCCTTTATCTCGCCGTCACTGAGATATTCGGCTACCCCTTGCATTATTTTAGCGTTATTACCGCTATCTCGCTGTCCACTGCGATATGCAAGTAATTGCTGCTCTATATAATCGGCATGCTGCCCTCCTAGAGCAGGATAGCCTGCGGGACCGTTTCCAGAACCACTTGGAGAGTGGCATCCCGTGCACGCTGGCACTTTACTTCGCAAATTTCCACCGCGATATATGCGCTCACCAAGAGCAAGGGCATCTTTTGGGTCGTCCACTCCAGTGAATGTAATGTCTTTAGATCCTGAAAGCTGTCGTTCTTTCTCGTTGTAGTAGGCCGCCATATCCCACAAATCTTGATCCGATGAGGCATCAAGAATGCCCATCATAGAAGCTATAACTCTTTCGCCTCTCTGAACATGTCTAAGTTGCATATATAAATATTTTTCTCCTAAACCAGAAAGTCTAGGAAAAATGGGTACCAAACTATTTCCGTCCATTCCATGGCAGCCCGCACACACTGCGATCTTGGAAGCGCCCTCGGCGGCATCTCCCTTCGCCATTACCGGCATGTTGAAGAAAAATAACGTTACTATTAAAATCCATACATATTTCATAATCGACATGTTTTCTTTAAAAACTAAGTTTACCTACTGTGCATTGAACTTGACAATTGGTGCCCATAAATGCGCTCTAATCACACCTTCTCTTATTATATACTAAATTTCCTTTTTGCTTAAGTGGGTCTTTTTATGTCAAAGACACTTGTCAGCTACCAAAGTGTTAAATTTTTAATGAGCGCGCCGTCGCTCAGGGCTTGTCCTTCTGATTTGGGCTCTGAAGTAGCTTTTACCGGTCGCTCCAATACAGGCAAATCGAGCGCAATCAATACACTGACCGGCGTCAAGAGTTTAGCGCGAACAAGCAAAACACCCGGTCGAACACAACTTATCAATTTTTTCGAGATTAATCCTGAGATGCGGTTAGTCGATCTCCCCGGATACGGATACGCAAAAGTACCTCGACATGTAAAAGGAAACTGGGGAATAAAGGTTAATGAATATCTTCAACACCGACAGAGTTTAGCAGGTCTTATCTTACTAATTGACATTAGACACCCACTCCAGACATTCGACTTACAAATTCTTGTTTGGGCTATTCATGCTGGAGTACCTGTTCATGCATTGCTCACCAAGTGCGACAAAGTCAGCAAATCGCAAGCGAACAATACTCTCCTCAGCGTGGAGCAAGAATTTAAGCACCTTGACCCCGCAGAGGAACTCCTTACCTCTCAGATATTCTCTTCTACCAAAAAAATCGGGATAACCGAATTGAAAGAAACTCTCGACCACTGGCTTACATCAAACTTCACTATGCCAACTCAAATTTTATAGCGAGACACTCTAAACCATGCTTATTGGACAAAAAGACACAAAAAAACCTCGGCTAAACATATTAGCCGAGGTTGCTATACACTTCACAAGCCCAAATATGCACATGTTTCGTTGGGGGAGAGTATAAAAACACAACATATGCGTAAACTTAGACCTATTACTTTAAATAAGTTCATTTTTTTTATTTTTATTTTTATTTTTATAATTCAACAAGAACAAAACACTCTAGGAAGTATTAATGGGCCTCGTTCCAGTTTAAACCAACTCCAACGTCTACAACCAAAGGGACCAATAATTCTGCAGCACTTTGCATTTTCTCCTTCAAAACCTCAACCACTATTTCAACTTCACTTGTCGGTGCTTCTAGCACTAATTCATCATGAACTTGCATTGTCATAAAACTTAAGGAGTCCCCCTGTTGTATCCAAGCATCCATTGTTAGCATCGCGCGCTTAATAATATCTGCAGCAGTGCCCTGCATCGGTGCATTTATAGCGATCCGCTCAGCTGCTTGTCTACGAATCGAATTAGGAGAGTTTATTTCAGACAAATATAAACGTCTGCCAAACAAGGTTTCTACATAACCACAATCGGCAGCACTCGTGCGCGTTTCATTCATATAACGCAGAACGCCCGGATATCTTTTAAAGTACCTGTCTATGTAACCTTGCGCATCTTTTCTGGCAATATTCAACTGCTTTGATAATCCAAACGCAGACATACCATATATGAGACCAAAATTGATTGCTTTGGCGCTCCGCCTTTGAGATTCAGTAATCTGCGAGGGAGGGGCTGAAAAAATTTCAGCTGCAGTCCTTCGATGCACATCCTCTCCTTTTGCGAAAGCGGCGATTAAATTAGGGTCTCGAGAGAGATGTGCCATTATACGAAGCTCAATCTGAGAGTAATCCGCAGCGATAATTTTATACCCAGGTGCAGCTATGAAAGCTTCTCTAACCCGCCGACCCTGAGGGGTTTTGATCGGGATATTTTGTAAATTTGGGTTTGAAGATGAAAGGCGTCCAGTTGCAGTGCCAGCTTGATGATAAGATGTATGGATACGGCCTGTTCGAGTATTTATCATAGAAGGCAACTTGTCTGTGTATGTTGACTTTAGCTTTGCAATCCCTCGATACTCTAAGAGGATTTTGGGCAAAGGGTATGACAATGCAAGCTCCTGCAACACATCCTCTCGGGTGGAGGGAGATCCTCTGGCAGTTTTTTTTAATATGGGTAGACCCATGCATTCATACAAAATATGTCCAATTTGTTTTGGTGAGGCTAAATTAAAATGTTGACCTGCCACATCCCATGCATGTCTCTCTAACTGATCCAGTCTTTCAGACAACTCCTGACTGTAATTCAACAAAAGGGTACCATCGATCAGAGCACCCCGGCACTCCATGCGAGATAACACCGCTATTAGGGGCATCTCAATATCATTATATAATTTAAGAAGTGAGTCCTCCGATCTGACTCGACAGTCTAAAGCGTTAAATAAACGCAAAGATATATCTGCATCTTCAGCTGCATACGGAGCTGCTTTTTCTAAAGGTATTTGGTTGAATGTTAGTTGAGACGATCCAGTGCCGGCTATATCCTCAAATTTAATAGTCGAGTAATTCAGATGCTTAGCAGCAAGAGTATCCATATCGTGTCTAGTTGCAGTGGCATCCAAGACATAAGATTGAAGCATAGTGTCAAAAAACACCCCCTGCATATCAATGCCGTGCTGGGAAAGAACGCTGAGATCATATTTAATGTTTTGTCCCACTTTTTTTATGCACTTGTCCTCAAGAATTGGCTTTAACTCCGATAATACATATTTTTCTGAAAGCTGCGCTGGCGCACCAAGGTAATCGTGTCCAAAAGGAATATATGCGGCGTTTTGGGGATCTACTGCAATCGAGATACCAACGAGGCGTGCCGACATATAATCTAAACTCGTCGTTTCCGTGTCGACACATACCAACCCCCTTTCTCGAATACGTTTAATCCACTTAATTAAATCTTCTTTGTTCACCACTAACTGATATTCTGGTTTGTCTGGGATTTCATTCTCTCTATTCATTAATCTTTTATCTGGAATCTCCAAATTTCGAATATTCCTGCTCTGTCTGGATTCCAATTCGTCTACCCAACTTCTAAATTCAGCTTCCTTAAATAGCTCTAACAATCTGGACTCATCCGGGAATGTATTTTCTAAATCCGCTAATGCTACAGGGAGTATTACATCCGTTTTAATGGTTGCCAGTTCGCGGGATAAATATGCGATTTCTTTAGAATCTTGAAGGTTTTTGGCGATGTTCTTTGCGCCCCTCAAAGAGAGCGTCGGAATCTCGTCTATCCTTGAATAGATGGCGTCTAAATCTCCTAATTCTTTAATTAAAAAAATTGCAGATTTCTCGCCAATACCAGCAACGCCCGGAATATTATCTGACTTATCACCAAGTAGTCCAAGATAGTCAGTAATGTTTTGCGGAGGCACACCAAATTTTTCTTCCACCCCCTGAGAATTTAAAAATTGTCCTGTCATCGTGTTGACGAGACTCACATATTTATTCACAAGCTGCGATATGTCTTTATCGCTGGTGGATACAAGCACTGAGCGACAACAATCGGAAGCCTCTCGAGCATAGGTACCAATAACATCGTCTGCCTCAACACCCTCCAAAGATATCAAGGGTAATCCCATTGCCTTTATAATTGAATGAATCGGTTCAATTTGTTGTCGCAAGTCTTCGGGCATCGACGGTCTGTTGGCCTTATATGACGGAAACATTTCCTCACGAAAAGTCTTGCCGCTTGCGTCAAATATTACCACCAACACGCTCTCAGGGTTGTCTTTTTGTAATCTCTTGATCATAGAGATTACACCCTTAATTGCACCTGTTGGTTTGTCATTGCTAGTTGTCAGCGAAGGTAAGGCATGATAAGCACGGAATAAGTAAGATGATCCGTCAATTAGTATAAGTGGTTTTTCTGGCATATTCGGACTCTAAATGGTTCTTCAGAAGATAGCATACCTAATAGCTAACTGGCTATCGGTGTTTCGAACTCCTAAATTTTAATTTTAAGAGAAATAAATGGTTGCGACGCCACCAAAAAGTACATGAGCGGTCGAATTCAAACCTTTTCTCATACTTACTATTAAAGTTCCAAAATCTGAGTCCGAAATAATCTAAAATTAATACATAAAAACAAACAAATTATTAAAAAAATTATAGCAATTTTAGTTTTCTGCAAAAGAATTTATTACCATAATATTTCATTCCTTAACGTAATGTTATATTATTCCTTTTTAGAGGTTCGTGCTTGACTCCTTCACTGGCAATAAAATTACTATTTTTCAATACCATATTCAATTATGACACATAGAAAAAATTATTTTATAAAAGTAATGTTATATAATAACATATAGGTGTTTAGTATATGCTCTCAAATGCGCGTACGGCCTATCATATTCACGACCATGAGCGCTGTGTAAATGCAGCTCTACAATTAACCCGTGAAATATGCCAGAAAAATAAAGTAAATTTAACTCCTACTAGAGAACAAGTTCTCAAATTGATTTGGCAAAGCCATCGTCCTATTGGCGCTTATCAAATACAAGACCAACTGGCTAGAATTAGCCGCAAATCTGTTGCGCCCCCAACGGTATATCGAGCATTACAATTCTTAACTAAACTTGGTCTCATACATAAGATTCCGTCACTCAACAGCTTTATTGGATGTCCTTTTCCAAACAGCCCTCAAAGTAACTTATTTTTAATTTGCGAAGGATGTGGGAACATTGCTGAGGTGAGCTGTAGTAACGTAGATCATCTGCTGCAAAAAACTTGTGAAAATGCTAGCTTCAAACTAAATTCCAAAAATATCGAATTGTTTGGCCTATGCATCCTATGCAGTGAATCTAAACCAACTCAGAAATTAGCAATGGATTAAATAGTTCATTAACGCCAGCACTTTGAAATTTTGCAATTAAAGCTTGTAACAGACCATTAGTTTTCGCAAATGCATCTAGATTCTTATAAGCTCTTTGAGCTTTTATAATATGGCAGTAACTTGGATAGGAACTCATAAAAGGATGTTTCGTCGGATCGGTAGCGACATCGAGAAACAGACAACGATCGACATTTTTAAAACAAGGCTTTCATCGATCTCCACGTTTGCCGTAACGCAACTTCACTGTGAGGTGCCTTAAAAAAAGCATGATAATGTCCGTTAGGGTTAATCAACAACAAGTGTGTACTGTGATCAATTGTATAATTGTCTACACCTAAGTCTACGCGGCTGTACGCAATATTTAACTCAGCAGTGAGCCGGCGAACGAAGTGCCTATTACCAGTCACACCAACAAATTCATTATGGAAATAAGGCACATAGTCCGCAAGCTTATCGACAGTGTCCCGCTCGACGTCTAAGGAGACCATAATAACTTGTAAGTTTTTTTTCTCTTCAACATCCAATTTACTATACATGTTGGAGAGGGTTGATAGAGTTGTTGGGCAAATATCTGGACAATTAGTGAACGCAAAAAATAAAATACTCCATTGATCGTTTAAGTTTTTCAAAGAGAAGGCATCACCGTTATGATCGACTAGGTCAAAATCACTAAACCTTCGCGGTGTGCTCAACAATACCGCACCATTAACTAACAGCTCTTCCTTAGACATTATTACAGGCTGTCCCATACGCCATATAAATCCGCAAACTACCGCTACCATAAATATGACTACGACAATAATGGTATTGCGAATACCCCGCTGCTGCTTATCCAAAGAGAACTCCTTTATAGACTAAAATGGATTGGATGATGTTATAGCGTGATGATCAAGTAACATAATACAAAAAAGCGAGATCAGGTATACAATCGAATAATTGAATGTCTTCATACCCGAATCTCCCCCTTCTGAATACAACATTATTACTGACCAAAAGATGAAGCCTATTCCTAACGATAATGCCCCTACTAGGTAAAGCCACCCTAACATACCTGTAAGAAAGGGCATTACGCTTACGACCAATAAAATCAGTGTATATAGGAAAATATGGATTTTAGTGTATTTCTCACCGTGAGTAACGGGAAGCATCGGTATGTCTGCCTTCGCGTACTCGTCTTTACGGTGCACCGCAAGTGCCCAAAAATGCGGCGGCGTCCATGCAAAAATTATGAGTACCAGCAAAAGTGCGTTGTGGTGAATCTCGCCTGTCACTGCTGTCCATCCCAATAATGGCGGCGCTGCACCGGCCAAGCCTCCAATCACAATATTTTGCGGCGTTGCGCGTTTTAAATACATCGTATATATAAAAGCATATCCAACGAGTGACCCCAATGTTAGCCAGGCCGTTAATGGGTTGATAAAGATTATAAGAATAAACAAACCCGAAACTCCCGTCGCTGTTGCAAAGAAGATCGCCTGTCGGACCGTTACACGCCCTCGCGCTATAGGCCGATTGGAAGTTCGAGCCATCAATTCGTCCACATGCTGATCGACTATATGATTGACTGCAGCTGCTGCGCCTGCACTAAGAGCTATTCCCAGATTACCCAATATTAGAACATCAAAAGGAACCATCTGATCTGTAGCTAACAGCATACCGATCAGTGAAGTAAGAATCATCAAGGCAACAACATTTGGCTTGCATAACTCTAGATAATCGCGCCATCCTGCTGGGTCAATATTCGCATCACTTTGAGTATTCATATCATGCCTTTTTGGTGGGACATAATGTAACTATCAGCTGGGAGAGTACTTTAGCAAATGTTTGAGGTCATCCAGAAGGCCACCCAGATAATGATCTTCACTATAATACAAAACTGCTTCATTGTCCGGAGTTAAAACGAATACACGGGTCTCCTCCGAGTCCCACGCTGAGGTTGCTTTTTCGGTTGCTTGACGCAAGGCATCAATGTTACCTGATACTATTTGCAGGTGTGGGTGCTCACCTTTAAATTTGGAAAGTTTAGTAGAATTAAAAATCGACTGGTCTTGCAAATAAACTCTGTGAACTCTTAGGGAGTTCTTGCCCAATAACATGTGAACATGTTTCGTCTCCCTCAAAACCTCTTTGCATCTCAAGTCACATACGCCGCCGACAATTAGCACGGTCCACTTTAGTTTCTCCGATTTAGTATCAAAACTAAGTAGCTCATCCAGATTTACGGTAGGACTGACCAGACCGCCTTGATTAGTTGTTCCAACCAGAGATATCAATCGCTGCTTCTGATTCTCATCCTTCGGGAGCAACAAAAACCCAAATAACAATGATACCATGACTATTGCTAACATAAGCCATATCTGGTACCTCATATTGCGCTGTTGCTTTGTAATTAAAATATCGTCAGTCATGTCTAAAGCTCCGAAAAATTCCTTGCAACCATTCAATAAAGTTCGAGTTTGCTGCTATCCCCAACAGCACTAATACTCCCGACATCAAAAACCACTGTACGCTATATGCAATATGCTTCTCAGGATTAATCGAAACTACCGGCCAGCCTGTTTCCAAAGCTCCCGGCGAGCTTCTATCGAGCCGAAGTTGATATGGGTAAAATGGTCTTTGAAAAAGGACTTGCGCTCTCTCAGTAGTAATCCAACCAACTCGCACAGGCCAATCAATAGGAACTTCAATTCCATCGTCTAGTTGCAGTCCACCTGCTAGCGTTCGATACAAAGAGCCTTTAATAGTCACTAACCCTTCGATGTCCTCTAACTTAGGCAACACAGATCTGTCTAAAGACGCAGGTACCCAGCCTCTGTTTACAAGGACCGAAATATCTATTCCCGCAGGAGTTAATTCCTCGAAGACTTCGTATCCCGGACGGCTCAAACGAACTTTATTATCTAAAAATACTCGCTTATCTCTGCTTAAAACACCGCTAAGCTCTACTTTACGATATTGCATATTTTTATCTTCTCCCAAATCCTCGATCGAGGCTTCAGGCGCAACTTGATTTTGATTATATAACTCTTTAATTAGGCGCTTTTCTTCAGCACGGGATAATTGCCAAAACCCGAGAGACACTAGGCATGGGAACGTCAGCAAAACAAACAAGACTATTTTTCTGTTGAACTTCCAACGGAAGTCTTTTCTTGCATGATAGGGTTTATTCGTCATTTGTGTTTTAATACCGATGTCATCTCTTGAGCCATAACAAATTCATGTTAAAAATCTTGATTATTATTCTTTTCTTAGCAGTTGTAGCAAGCCTTTTCAGCGGACTCAACTTTCTCGTTAAAGATCTCGGAGACCCAAAAAAGAGATTACTACGTGCGCTAGGACTTCGCATTGGCCTAGCTGCTACCCTTCTTATTACAATCATATACGGCGCATATACCGGTCAGATCAAGAGCCAAGCACCTTGGGACCAGGGCATGCATCCTAGCATGACAAATGCAACAGGAGGACAGCAACCGGAAAAAAATAAAAAAGATTTCCACTCGGGGCAATAATCACTTTTTAAGATGGCGTTGTGGGAATAACCGACTCCACTCGATAGCCGCTGCAAAGAGAAAAAAAAAGGTAAAAGAACCTCACTTGTTGCTAATGATACGGGCTGAATTAATGAGACTGCCTTCAATGAGCTCAACAACCCGGTTCGCTTGCGTGTTGGCTTGTGTCAACATTGCCATCGCTGCTTGTTGAATGGTCTTCGTTCTCCCGAGTTTGCTGGTTTCACGCGTATAATATACATCAGGGCTCCGGCTCCTTGAGGCCCCAGCATTTATGACAATTTTATGCCAGTTGTCCGCTGCATATTCAAAACGGCTCATTGAGGGCACCTATAAAAGCAGGGTTAGTCTCAAAAATTTCGCAAAGACTCATAAATAGTAACCTATCGGTGAGTCCCACTATTATCAGGGAAACTTAAACTTGCAGATGCTGAACTGAAGGAGCCGGACAAGTTGGCAAATATTTGCCGCTAAAATTAGAGGTCTGAACCATATTGGAAATAGTTCGCATCCTAAGATATCGGGCGCTCATATAGCCGTTATAAAACAATTTGAATTTAAACCAGAATCGTTGAATGACCACGATGATAATGGGCCGGGACTAATGATACGACCTTTGCGATTAGTCAACCAAATATATAGACAACTATGAAAAGGCCTAACCACACAACGTCAACAAAGTGCCAATACCAAGATGCTGCTTCAAAACCAAACTGGTCCTCATGACTGAAGTGGCCCTTCAATCCCCGAATGAGCTGAATAAGAAGCATGCCCGTACCCAATGTTACATGGGCGCCGTGGAACCCTGTTAGCATGAAGAAGGTGGTGCCATATATACCGGACTGAAGGGTTAGTCCGTAATGAACATAGGCTTCGTAGTACTCTGCAACCTGCAAACACAGAAAAAAGAACCCCAGAATTACCGTAATTCCTAAATATCTGAGGAATACGTTTCGATTACCTTCTTTAAGGGCCATGTGTGCGAAATGCACGGTAAAGCTCGAGGAAAGCAATATAACCGTATTCCACAATGGAAGCCATGGCAGGAGGGTATAAAGCTTTGAAAACCACTGACTAGCTGGATACTCCCAAAGAGGGAGACTCATGTTCTTGTCTGGACCCTTGAATATAGCCTCATCCCCGTTCACTGCCTGATCCGGTGTCTCCATCACCGGCCACTGCCGCTCGTATCCGGGCCATAAAATATCGTTATTAGCCGTTGCAGCATCGGTGGGAGTGCTATCAAAAAGCGCTACCGAGGCCTCGCCACCAATCCAAGCGTTCACAAAGACTCGAACATAAAACAATGCACCAAAAAAAGCTGCAAAAAACATTACCTCCGAAAAAATGAACCAGAGCATACCAAGCACGTAAGAATGCTTAAGCTGTGGACTTACGAGACCTTGCATGTTTTCCTCAATTACAAGACTCCACCACTTGTACATCACAATTGTCATTAGAGCCAATCCAACAAGAAAAATTTTGCCATCGCCACCATCGATCACCCAACTAGCGGCTCCAAATGCCATTACACCCATTGCCGTAGCACAAAAAACAGGCAGTGCGCTTTGCTCCGGAACGTAGTACTTTTCTTCAGACATCTGAGCTCCCAAGGTCATCTTTACTATAAACGGTACTAGTTTAACACCGCCAGATTTTCATTTATATCATGAGTAATGTCGAACAGCGTATAGGAGAGTGTCAAAGTATTCAAACTCTCCGGAAGATCAGGGTCTACTATGAATACCAATTCAAGATCTGCCTCTTCACCCGAGGAGAGTGGCTGACTATTGAAGCAGAAGCACTCTGTCTTATGGAAATAATTAGATGCCGAAAAAGGGATGAGACTCGGAATCGCCTGACCCACCATGTCGTTGGCAGTCCGATTGTGAGCATAAAATGTGACCTTTTTTGACTCCCCAGGATGCACCCAAACGCTGCTCTGCTTTGGATAGAATTCCCAGGGCATAGTAGCGTTATTCATCGCTACAAACTGCACCTCGACACTCCGATTTTTATCAATCTCTACGTCGACTGCTGTATAAGCGCCCCCTGTCTTGCCACCAATACCGAGGATGTCGCAAAAAAGATTGTACAATGGCGGCATCACAAATATGGCAAATGAAAACATCAGTACCGCCAAAAGAGATAACTTAAGTAGGAGAGATTTGTTGCCAATAGCTTTCGACATGATAATCTAACCTGCTTCCGGTGACGCCTTGAACGCAACATGTGGCGTGGCTCCCGAGATGCTCCACTCATCCTCGCCGGCAGCGCCGCTAATTACTACTGGAGGTTTAGTAAATGTATGATAGGGCGCCGGCGTTGGGACGAGCCACTCCAGGCCCTCCGCCCCCTCCCAGACCTTCGCTTCTTTGACCGGTTCACCATGCATGATAGTGCGCACAACGTTGTATAGAAACAAGATCTGAGCACCACCGTATAGAAATGCACCCACGCTAGAAACCATATTCCAGTCGGCGAATTGTAATCCGTAATCCGCATATCGCCGCGGCATGCCAGCTAGTCCGAGGAAGTGCTGCGGCATGAATGTGATATTGAATGCTATAAAAGCAAGCCAGAATTGCAATTTACCCATCGTCTCATCATACATCCGTCCACACCACTTGGGCAGCCAATAATACACCGCTGCGGTCCCACTAAAAACCGCCCCAGCCACCATAACATAGTGAAAATGAGCTACTACAAAATAAGTATCATGGTATTGTATATCGGCCGCAGCCACTGACAACATTAGTCCGGTAAAACCACCAAAAGTAAATAGGATTACGAAGGCAATACAGAAAAGCATTGGCGTCTCATACGTTATTGCACCCCGATACATTGTCGTGATCCAATTGAAAACTTTCACACCAGTGGGCACTGCAATAAGCATGGTTGCATACATAAAGTACAGCTCTCCAGCGATCGGCATCCCAACAGTAAACATGTGGTGGGCCCAAACCACAAATGACAAAAAGGCAATCGCAGCTGTAGCATAAACCATCGATGAGTATCCGAAAAGAGGTTTTCGGCTGAACGTTGGGATAATCTGGGACACTACGCCAAAAGCAGGCAAAATTATAATGTATACCTCAGGATGCCCAAAGAACCAAAACACATGCTGGAAAAGAACAGGGTCACCACCTCCCGCGGCATTGAAGAAGCTAGTTCCAAAATTAATATCCATCAACATCATAGTTACCGCACCCGCCAAAACCGGCATGACTGCGACCAACAAAAACGCTGTAATTAACCAGGTCCATACGAATAATGGCATCTTCATGTAGGTCATCCCTGGAGCCCTCATATTCATAACGGTGGCAATAATATTTATTGATCCCATGATCGAGGACGCACCCATAATGTGGACGGCGAAAATAAAATAGTTAACTGAATCGGGAGCGTAAGTCGTTGAGAGAGGTGCATAAAATGTCCATCCAAAATTCGGACCGCCACCCTCCATAAACAGAGTGGAAATAAGGATCGCAAAGGCAAATGGCAAAATCCAAAAACTGAGATTGTTCATTCTTGGAAGAGCCATATCTGGCGCTCCAATCATCATTGGAATCATCCAATTTGCCAACCCAACAAATGCAGGCATGATAGCTCCGAAAACCATCACAAGCCCGTGCATTGTAGTCATCTGAATAAAAAACTCTGGCTGAACCAATTGCACGCCCGGTTGGAACAACTCAGCGCGAATAACCATTGCAAAAAAGCCACCTGTCAAGAACATAGCAAAGCTAAACCACAGATACAGTGTGCCAATGTCTTTGTGGTTAGTCGTGTATAACCACCGTGTTATACCCTCTGCCGGACCATGTGCCATAATTTCACTCCTACTAAAATATGTTAAACACCGCTAGCTTATTGAGCGGTTTTAAAATTAAGTACATCAACTGGTTGGACAATGTCTCCGACACTGTTGTCCCATGTGTTACGCTTGTAATGAATTACAGCCGCAATATCAACCTCCGAAAGCTGATCAGCAAAAGACTGCATTGATGATCCCGCTATCCCGTTTATGAGAACCGCAATGTGCCCATCTGCAGGACCCTGCACAATCGAACTCCCATTGAGCGCAGGGAAAATACCAGGTATTCCGTTACCATCAGCTTGGTGACAGCCAGCGCACGAAATCTTATACACATCTTCTCCTTTGGACATAAGCTCTTCATGCGACCAATCCTTTCCAATCGTGGCCGCATATATGGCGGCTTCTTCTTTTTTTCCTTCAAGCCATAAATCATAATCTTTCTCTTCCTTTACCTCGACTACGATGGGCATGAACGGATGACCCTTCCCGCAGAGTTCCGTGCACTCGCCCACATATAAACCCGGTTCCTCTACTCTTGCCCAAGCTGCCGTAAACAAACCAGGAATCGCATCACGCTTGACACCGAAATCCGGCACCCACCAAGAATGTATGACATCATTACCTGTAATCAGGAACCGAACCTTTTTGTTTGCCGGAATGACAAGGGGTTGATTTACCTCTCTGAGATAGTGCTCACCCTTGGGTTCACGACCTTCTATCTCATCTATAGAGGTACGCATCTCACTCATGTACTTAATACCCTCCCCAAGATGCTCGTACTGCCACTTCCACTGATAACCAGTGACCTTTATATCAATATCAGCATTTTCGGTGTCGTAAACTTTTAGAAGTGCTGAGGTGGCAGGAATTGCCATAAAAATTAGGATCAGTGCCGGCACCACTGTCCATAATATCTCTACCCCCAAATGCTCATGAAAATTGGCCGCCTCTACGCCTCGGGACTTGCGATGCGCGTACATCACATAAAACATAAATCCAAATACAACCACTCCTATAGCAGTGCAAATCCACATCATCAACATATGGACATCGTAAGCCACCTGACTAACTTCAGTTACACCCCTCGGCATATTTAGGTTAGTTAACCCTCCACCCATGACGGAGTTATCGCTCTCAGCGCCTAGACTTTTCATGCTTACAAACGATGAGCAAGTCAGGAAAGGCGCCAACGCTTTCTTAAACATTGTGTAGATCTCCGTGATAATGAGTAGTATCCAATTAATGTTCAGCCGATAGTCCTCTCGAGGTATGACTGATGATTGCTTCTTACAAGTTTACCAAAGTTGCGTGCTATTCTCCATAACGCTATGGTGGCACGGCGTAATTTGAGCCTTTCGGATAGCCTTGTGCCTTATATAATACGGGGATCGCCACCAAAAAGTTGACTCCAAACAACAACTCTTCTCGCACGCATCAAGAAATACTGCGTTCAGCTATGTTTTGATGCAGCACAACAGAAGAATTTAGCCGCTCACCTTGTCATCCAGAAGATGCAGTGGTCTCTCTTCTTCATCTGAATTCACTGATATTTTGTTGACCCTTGTCTGCAAGACCCTGGGTGGGGACATAATCCTTAGCTGGTCTGTAAAACCGCATGATGTGCACTCGCGAAAGTCGACACCACCGTCAGAAAAAGCGACTAATCTATCTAAAGCAGAGCATTTAGGGCAGACTACCCCAGCAATAAACCGTTTTTTTGTTGAAAAGGCCAATTTATATCCCTTACCCTGGTCATCCAACTGTGAGACGCTACAATGATACAATGAATAACATACGTGAACACCGCGGCATAAGCCCAAAATTGGGAAAACGTGTATATATAGACCCCTCTGCGGTAGTTATCGGAGAGGTCGTGTTGGGTGACGATTGCTCTGTGTGGCCAGGAGCAGTGTTAAGGGGTGATATGCATAGCATCGTCGTCGGTCATAGAACTAATATTCAAGATAACGCTACTCTTCATATAACTCATCCCAGTAAATTCAATAGCGGAGGATGGCCACTGGTTATCGGTTCCGACGTGGTGATTGGCCATGGTGCGGTTGTCCACGGATGCAAACTACACGATCGATTGCTAGTTGGCAACGGTGCGATAGTAAATGACGGTGCTGAAATTGAGAGTGAAGTAATAGTGGGAGCGGGATGCGTAGTACCCCCTGGCAAAAAACTCGTATCCGGATATGTACACGTTGGGAACCCTTGCAGACTTTTGCGACCGATCACTGATAGTGAAAGAAATTTTTTTTCGTATACAGCCGCTAACTACGTCAAATTAAAAAACGCATACTTGAAGGAAAACGGTTTTTAATAAAACACCTACAATAAATCACGTACCGCCTCAATGACTAATTTCGTCTTGGGCCGAACACCACGCCAAAGAAAAAACGATTCCGCGCCTTGCTCAACTAGCATGCCTAAACCGTCACTAATTTGAGCGCCATGAGCTTTACCCCAACACATAAATGCACTTGGTTCCTTTGCGTACATCATATCATAACAACATGATTCCTCAGCTAAAATGTCCTGCGGCAATGATAATTGCTGGCTCGTAAGACTTGCACTTGTGCCGTTAATAACAAGATCAAAACTCTGACCTTCCAGTCCCTCATATGAGCAAACACTGATCGGGCCCAGCGCCGAAAAAATGGGTATTAATATTTGTGCCTTAACAAGTGTTCTGTTTGCGACAACCACCTTGCTTGGTTGCTCCGAAAGTATGGGCCCCAACACACCTCGCACTGCTCCACCAGCACCGAGCACCAAAACCCGCAAGCCGTTTAACCGCCACCCAAGGTTATGCTTTAAATCATTCAATAAGCCCACCCCATCGGTATTGTCACCCCAGGTGACACCCCTTTCGTTGCGCCACAATGTGTTTACTGACCCCGCAAGAAAAGCTCTTTGTGTCCGTTGATCAACATAAGAACTAGCTTCAAGTTTGAATGGTACCGTGATATTTAAACCATGCCCGCCGTTGAGAAAAAACTCATCCACACTGTCAGAAAACTTCTCGACATCAATCAATCGGGCTCCGTATTCAATAACCTGACCAGTATCTGATGCAAATTTGTTGTGTATTAAGGGCGAGCGACTGTGTGCTATTGGATTTCCAAAAACAGCGTACGTATTTCGAATCATTGACAAAGTCTGCTCCCAAATTAAAGTCCTAAAATTCTATTTCTATTCGAAGGTCTAATGACCTATCAACCCTCAATCCAGTCGCGACGAAGCAGATATTTTTCATACAATGCAGCCTCCTCAGATCCTGGCTCGGGATTCCAATCATAAACCCACTTCGCAATAGGAGGTAATGACATTAAAATCGACTCAGTACGTCCAGCGCTTTGCAACCCGAATAGAGTACCGCGATCATAAAGTAAATTGAATTCTACATATCTTCCCCGACGATAGAGCTGGAAATTTCTCTGACGATCTGAAAAAGGTTGCGAAAAACGTCGCATTAGAATGGGGTAATACGCGTGTTCAAAGCTATCGCCCACGCTTTGCATCAGGGCAAAACTTCTCTCGAAACCCAACTCATTAAAATCGTCAAAAAATAACCCCCCTATACCCCGTGCCTCACAGCGGTGTGGAAGATAAAAATAATCATCGCAAGCCCTTTTAAACCTGGTGTACAATTCCGGCGAGAAAGGATCGCAAGCCGCTTTAGCAGTGGAATGCCAATGATAACAGTCCTCTTGATTTCCATAGTATGGCGTCAAATCATAGCCGCCGCCAAACCACCAAACGGTTTCATGATCCGATTTTTCCGAAATAAAAAATCGAACGTTCGCATGAGCAGTTGGGACATAAGGGTTTTGCGGATGAATCACAAGAGATAATCCCATTGCCTCGTAACTTCTTCCACGCAACTCTGGACGTGCTTCGGTCGCCGAACTGGGTAGCATGGAACCAAAAATATGTGAAGTGTTGATACCGGCTTTCTCAATTATTGAGCCATTAGTCAAAACACGACTACACCCACCACCGCCCTCCAATCTGTGCCATTGATGTTTATTCCAAAGATGCTTCTGTTCGCCACCGAAAACGTTACAAAGTCTATCTTGAAGACCACTCAAGTACTCTTTTACACTCTGCTTCTTGTTAGCGTTCATGGGTTTCTGACGACCTCTAAAGTCAGTAGGTCTCTTATCTCGCTAGAGTTCCTCGCATTACCTATTTCCCCTGGTGCAATGAAGTCTAAAGCAGTTCCAAAGCAACTGGATACTTCTTCCGCTGTCCTGGATGGCGGTAATCCTGCCGGATTAGCCGAAGTCGAAACTAACGGCACCCGTACCATAGCGCAAAGGGCTGCGATCGGAGAATGTCTCACTATCCGCACTGCCAGACAGGAATGATGTCCTGTTATTAACTTTGAGACACGTCCCGAATGCGGAATCAACCAAGTCACCGGATTTTCTTCGCCGAAATCTGTAATTAGGGCATTTTGTTCGGGAGTTAAATCAGGTGCGAAAAATCTCAATGATTTCACGCTATGGGTAATTAAAATTAGTCCTTTACTTGCCGGCCGATTTTTAAGTTCCAAGATCCGTTTAATTGCTGCCTCACACCAAACGTCACAGCTCAACCCCCAAACTCCCTCCGCGGGGCAAGCAACTATGCCCCCTTTTTTTATTATCGCCGCCGCTTGGACGATCCCGGGATGATTTGCCCAGTCCATAAATTATGCTCGATCAGCAATTTTTTCCTGCACCACAGCATCTTTAGCCACAACGCTACGGGCACCTTCTTCTCGTTCGCGGATCAATTTTAAATAGAGCGCCGCGTCGTTAACAGCGAGTATTTGTGTAGCTAAATACGCAGCATTTTTTGCTCCTGCCTTGCCAATAGCAACTGTTGCCACCGGAATACCAGCTGGCATTTGAACAGTGGATAGCATAGCGTCCATTCCACCGAGAGAAACGTCGATAGGAAGTCCTATGACTGGTCTCAACGTCATCGCTGCGACAGCTCCCGCCAAGTGAGCCGCCATGCCTGCAGCGCATATAAAAACCGCACAACCACGTTTTTCAGCATCTTCCACAAATTCTGCAGTTGCTCGTGGAGTACGGTGTGCTGATGTAACTTTCACCTCGTATGGAATCGAAAACTTTTTCAGGATTGCAAGGGCTGTATCCACAGTGGGAAAATCCGAGTCTGATCCCATTAAGATGGCAACAAATGGCTTATTCATGTTTTATCACCTATTTTTTATGAATGGCAGGTTATCTGAACTACCGTCATACCGCAACCTCAGCAAATCTTACTATGGAGCCAACTAACAAGTTTTTCGATTGATTTAATTTTTTTTCTTGTTTTAACTGCTACAACGTAATCATAAATGATCCAACTAAAATACCTCTTGGACTGAGCTCCTCGAGCTTTCGAAAAATTATCTTTATGAGCTAATCAAAGTAGCATACATTTTTTAACTAAAATTGAAATAATAATCATGATTGTTAATCAATTTTAAGATCAAAAAATATTACCGTGTTACGATATCACGAGATAGTAATAATCACCGATCTATTCTAATTTAAGAGACTTTGAGTTAATGCCCATACTAAGTATTTTGCAGTATCCGGATTCAAGACTGCGCTTAAAAGCTTCGCCGGTCGAAAAATTTGATGAGAATATCCAAAATCTAATAACCGACATGCTTGAGACCATGTGGGATGCCAATGGTATTGGTCTAGCCGCGACGCAAGTCGACGTTCAACAGCGTGTAATTGTCATGGATCTTAACGGTGATCGGAGTAATCCCCGAGTATTTATAAATGCCGAAATTACTATTTTGGATGAAACACCGAGATCTTTTGATGAGGGGTGCTTGTCGATACCAGAGGTTGTCGAGACGGTTGATCGCCCCTCTAAGGTCATAATAAGGGCATTGAACGGAAAAGGTGAGTCGTTCGAAGAAGTAGCAGAAGGACTTTTAGCGGTGTGCATCCAACATGAAATTGATCACCTTGATGGCAAATTATTTGTAGATTACCTTTCCTCAGTGAAGCGCCAACGCATTCGAAAAAAGCTCAAGAAAAATCGTGCCTAAAGGAATACTAGCGTGAATATTATTTTTGCTGGGACTCCTGAATTCGCAGCTTCGCATTTAGATTTTCTGTTAAACAACAATCAAAACATTACAGCGGTGTTGACTCAACCCGACCGGCCGGCCGGAAGAGGAAACAAAATGACTGCAAGTGCTGTGAAACAATTATCTTTAAAGAGAGGACTGAGAGTTTTGCAGCCAGCATCATTGAAATCAACAACTATCGAAAATCACATAATGGCCTTAAATGCAGACTTAATCGTCGTGGTAGCTTACGGCGTGATCTTACCAAAATCCATTATAAAAATACCCACATTCGGTTGCATTAACGTCCATGCATCCCTCCTGCCGAAGTGGCGAGGGGCCGCGCCTATTCAGCGCGCCATAGAGGCTGGAGAAAAGGTAACAGGTGTCAGCGTTATGCAGATAGATGAAGGTCTCGATACAGGACCAGTAATCTGTCAGTCTCAATGTTTCATCAAGCCTTCAGATACCGCCGGAGACTTGCTCAGGACGCTATCAAAAATTGGATGTCCTTCTCTACTTAGGTGTATTGAATTAATCAAGACAGGATCTGCAACTCTAATTCCTCAAGATCACGATCGGAGTAGCTATGCTCCAAAAATTACCAAATCAGAAGCTATTATTGACTGGTCGGAGGATGCCCAACAAATAGAAAGGAAAATACGTGCATTCAACCCCTCGCCGGTTGCGTATACGACACTGAACTCAATCCGAATAAAAATTTGGCGCGCACAACCAATTGAAAAACTCAGCACCACCCCACCAGGTGTCATTTTGTCCGATGATAAAAAGGGTCTGGCCGTTGCATGCCGTGACAAATGTCTTCGCCTGCTTGAAGTACAATTTCCGGGAAAATCGCGAATAAAAGTCGCCGATCTACTAAATTCAAATGCTTCCTTCCTTGCTGAAGGGAATAGATTAGGAACGTGAAATATGGACGCACGTACCGCCGCAGCGAAAGTAATCGCGAGGGTATTCGAGGGTAGGTCGTTAGCTGCAGAACTTCCCCGGGCTCTTCGAAGCTGCGACATGCTCCATCAGCCTTTGCTCAAAGAGCTTTGTTTTGGAACATTACGTTCGCATCCGAAAATCAAACTCCTCGTTGATGCCTTGCTGACCAGACCAATACGCACCAAGGATATCGAAATAGAAGCACTTATCTACGTTGGCATCTATCAATTACTGACCCACAATGAACCAAAATATGCAATAGTAGATGAAACTGTAAAGGGAAGCGCAAAGCTGGGACGAGGTTGGGCTCGGCCGCTTATCAACGCAGTACTCCGAAATTTTTTACGAAAACAATGTGAGTTAGAAAATACTTTTTCCGATAATCTACATTATTCATCAATGCACCCAGATTGGCTTATTAAGCGTTTACAAGCAGCTTGGCCTGAGACATTAGTGTCAAAAATTCTAGATGCAAATAACGAACGCGCTCCCATGACACTTCGAGTTAATTCTCTGAAAATTTCTCGCAATAATTACTTATTAAAACTCCAAAAAGCAGGTATCGATGGTGAAATCACATCTATAAGTGAACACGGATTAACACTTCGACGGCCTTTGGATGTTTGGGGATTGCCTGGGTTTGCAAGAGGAGAATGCAGTGTACAAGATGAGGCAGCACAACTGGCAGCCTTTCTTTTATGCCCCTCACCTGGCGAACGAATCCTCGATACCTGCAGCGCTCCGGGAGGAAAAACAGGGCACCTGCTTGAGCTACAACCAAGGTTGGAAGTACTTTTAGCATTAGATCAAGACCATAAGCGGATGAGTTTAGTCAGAGAAAATCTTGAACGACTGCGTATGAAAGCCCATCTAAAGGTTGCTGATGCAACCTTAACTCAAACATGGTGGGACGGTATTTTTTTCGATAAAATTCTAGTTGATGCTCCATGTTCCGCTAGCGGTGTGATCAGGCGGCATCCAGACATCAAAATACTGCGAAACTCTTCAGATATTGATAAGCTAAGAAAAAATCAACTCAAACTATTGAGTAGTGTCTGGGAAGTCCTCAGACCGGGGGGTATATTACTTTACGTAACATGCTCGGTTTTACCAGAGGAAAATGATTTAGTTATAGAAGATTTTTTGAAATCCTGTTGCGACGTAAGAGTAAAGAGCATGAATTATGGTTGGGGAACGTCGACAAAATTTGGGATTCAACTGTTTCCTGCAAGTAATAGTCATGATGGTTTTTACTATGCAAAACTCTGGAAATCAATTTGACATGAAATTTCGGAAAAATAAATGAAAATAATCATCGTGGGGGCAGGACAAGTTGGTGCGACTCTAGCCGAAAATTTAGCACGAGAATATAACGACATTACGGTTATAGATGTCGACGAAAAAATTTTACTGATGTTACAAGATAGACTCGACATAAGAACCGTTACTGGCACTGGTAGTCACCCCGATATACTCGTGAGCGCCGGTATTGAGGACGCGGATATGTTAATTGCTGTTACCAACAGCGATGAGGTGAATATAATTGCGTGCCAAGTGGCCTACTCACTGTTCCACACTCCCACGAAAATTGCTCGAATCAGAGCCTACAGCTACACTAATCCTAAATTTTATGACAAACTTTTTAACGATAAACATATGCCTGTAGATGTCATGATAACTCCAGAACAGGTCGTCACCGATTATATTTCAAAATTAGTTGCTCAACCAGGAGCTTTGCAGGTTTTGGACTTTGCCCACGGAGTGATTCAATTAGTTGGCTTACGCGCAGTAAAAAACAGTCCGCTGGTCGGACAAGAACTACGAACATTAAAAGAGCATATTCCCAATGCCGACGCGCGAGTAGCTGCAATATATCGAAAGGATCGAGCAATATTTCCCACAGGCGTAACGGTGATCGAGGATGGAGATGAAGTATTTTTCATTGCTGCACGAGATAATATTCGAAAGGTAATGAGCGAACTACGCAGACTAGAAAAACCTTATCATCGTTTAATAATTGCTGGAGGAGGTAATATTGGGTTCCGCCTGTCTAAAGCTTTAGAGAGAGATTACAGCATTAAGATTATTGAACAATCAAAAGTGCGAGCAGAATTTCTGTCGGAAAAACTTAATAACGCAGTTGTTTTAAATGGCTCTGCTACCGATCAAGAGCTACTTCTGAACGAGAATATTGATCGAGCGGACGTTTTTCTCGCACTTACTAACGATGATGAAGTGAACATAATGGCATCACTCCTTGCAAAACGGCTAGGCACCAAAAAAGTGATGACATTGATCAGTAATCCTGTCTACGCAGATCTGATGCAAGGTGGAGACATAGACATCGCGATATCACCACAACAAGCAACAATCAGCTCACTACTGGCACATGTAAGAAAAGCCGACACTGTTGGTGTGCACTCTCTTAGGAAAGGCGCCGCAGAAGCCCTTGAGATAATAGTTCATGGTGATGAAAAAAACTCAAAGGTAGTCGGTCGGAAAATTGAAGAAATCCCCTCGCCCCCAGGCGCCACTCTCGCTGCATTGGTCCGTGACGGAAAAGTCCATATTGCGCATCGCCACACAATTATTCAGAGCGGGGATCATGTTATCGTATTTGTAGTTGATAAAGCGCACACACGAGACATAGAGAAACTTTTTACCGTGGGCTTCACTTTTTTTTAGGCTACAAATATGCATGCTACTGTAACGGCGCGAGTGCTTGGAATGCTTTTAATTTTATTCAGTGTAACCATGCTGCCACCAGTAGCTGTATCACTCATATATTCCGAGTCCTCTGCTGTGATATTCTTGAGTGCTTTTTCAGTCACGCTCCTTGTGGGCTTACTCATTTGGTTACCTACTCGGCACAGCGCTTACGAATTAAGAACGAGAGACGGCTTTATTATCACCGTATTATTTTGGTTGGTATTGAGTGTATTTGGTACGCTCCCTTTTCTGTTTTCAAACGAATTAAAACTATCATTTGTAGATGCTCTTTTTGAATCAGTATCGGGTTTGACAACTACGGGAGCGACTGTCCTCTCTGGTCTAGATGATCTACCAAAATCTTTATTGTACTACAGACAACAACTTCAGTGGCTGGGCGGGATAGGTATTATAGTAATCGCGGTAGCAATTTTACCTATGCTGGGCGTTGGAGGCATGCAGATATATCGAGCTGAGGCCCCAGGTCCCATGAAGGATACCAAGATTACTCCCCGGATAACTGAAACTGCAACGCTTCTTTTTAAGATATATCTGACACTCACCGCAACATGCTCCATCGCATATTGGTGTGCCGGTATGAGCATATTCGATGCAATAACTCATAGCTTTTCAACTGTGGCCATAGGCGGATTTTCAACGCATGACGCTAGCATTGGTTTTTTTGACAGTACCGCGATTATGTTCATTTGTACTTTTTTTATGGTGATATCAGGGATTAATTTCGCGCTCCACTTCTCTGTTTGGCACGACCGCACATTTTCCTTTTATTGGAGCGATCCTGAGGCCCGAATGTATTTAACAATATTACTGCTGGGAATTACGATCGTTTGTCTTTTTCTTTACATCAGTGGTACCTATGGTTGGGATGAGAGCATAATTCAAGGCACGTTTCACTTAGTGTCGATAATGACCACCACCGGATTTGCCACGACAGAGTTTTACGCTTGGCCTACCTTCCTACCATATTTTCTGCTCTTTTTGTCATTTTTTGGCGCTTGTGCAGGTTCTACTGGCGGGGGCATCAAAATAGGACGCATGTTGATTCTAATGCAACAAAGCATCAGAGAAATTTATCAGTTGGTGCATCCAAATGCTGTTTTACCTATAAAAATAAATAATAGGAAGGTCCCCGATAGGATTGCTGATGCAGTTTGGGCGTTCTTCGGAGTGTATTTAGCGGTTTTTTATTTAATGGTGCTATTACTTCTTGCAGATGGCCTTGACTACGTTACAGCTTGGTCTGCCACAGCTGCGTCGTTAAACAATTTAGGGCCCGGTTTAGGCACAGTTACAGAGAACTATGGCAGCCTTGAAAATTTTTCTAAATTAGTATTGTGCTCTGGTATGTTACTCGGCCGTTTAGAGATTTTTACTCTGCTTGTCTTGTTTTCGCCAACCTTCTGGAGAAGGTAACCCAAAGTTTGTTCGCTTCTACTATCATAATAATAACCTCAAAAGGCTAATGTGAACTTCACTCAGATCGGCGTGCTTCATAAAAAGCCTCTTCCGAGAGATAATGATATTCCATGACTTCAGATTTGAATTTTTCTAAAGAGGCGGCCACCCGCCGAGTTAAGTCAGTCTGCTCAGACTGTTCAGTTATGACTTCATTTGCAATATTTTTAAGCTCTGACAGCACTTGTTCGGGTAAGCGCCGCACTTTTACCCCATGGATTTTGACAAGCTCTTCAAGTGCGTGATTGTTTTTTGCAGTGTACTCATCAAGCATATTTTGATTGACAGCTCGTGCCGCAACCTCGACTATTGTTTGTAAATCTTGTGGTATTCGCCCAAAAGCCTCTGCATTTACAATAAGTTCGGCAGAGACCCCTGGCTCATGCCAACCCGGATAGTAGTAATATTCTGCGACTTGATGAAGCCCTAATGCAAGGTCATTGTAAGGACCCACCCATTCAGTGGCGTCAATCACTCCAGTTTGCATCGCCGTGTAAATATCTCCGCCAGCCATTTTTTCCACCAACGCGCCAGCACGTGAAAGAACATCTCCACCAAGTCCAGGTATCCGAATTTTTAACCCAACGATATCAGACATTGATTTTATTTCGCGGTTATACCACCCGGCCATCTGTACTCCAGTATTACCAGCAGCAAAGGGAATCAAACCAAAAGGCTCGTACATCTCACGCCAGAGTTCCAATCCACCCCCGTGGTGAATCCAACTATTCATCTCTTGAGCATTCAAGCCAAAAGGTACTGTTGCGAAAAATTCTGCACCTCTCGCTTTTCCTGCCCAATAGTAAGCTGCCCCATGACCCATTTCCGCGGTGCCCTGAGATACCGCATCGAAAACTTCAAAAGCAGGAATTAGTTGCCCAGCTCCAAAAACTTTGATACCTAAGCGTCCTCCACTCATTTGTCCAACCATTTCAGCAAAGACCTCGGGCGCCGTACCAAGCCCGGGGAAATTTTTTGGCCATGTGGTCACCATCTTCCAATTGAAGACTGCTTTGCTTTTGTCTAATTCCATCTGAGAATCTGATACCTTTGAGCCACATCCACAAAGACAAAAGGCACAGAATCCTAAAATTAAAACTCTCATCACATTCCTCATTTTGCAAAAAAGCCAGTTATTCCAAGCAGTTATTATATCAAACCGGAGACAATCGAGCCGAAGACAATATCAATATTTTCATGCCAACTTCCTCAAACTTTACGTGCACTCTCGCACGTGGTCCGTTACCTTCGAAATTCAAGATTACCCCCTCCCCATAAACTTGATGACACACTTGTTGACCTAAATTAAAGCCTGTTCCATCTCCCTCATCACTCCGCAAACCTCTGAATCCAACACTTGTGGGTCCAGAAATCGCACCACGAAGACGAACTTCTTCGATCACATCAGCAGGTATGTCTCGAATAAATCGAGAAATGGGATTATATGATCCACTACCGACGCCATACATAGAGCGATTTTCCGCAAAGCTTACATACAACTTTGTCTTGGCCCTAGTAATACCAACATACGCGAGGCGTCTTTCTTCTTCCAAACGTCCTGGTTCATCCAGAGCCATTTTACTTGGGAAGATATTTTCTTCTACTGCCACCATAAAGACCAAGGGAAACTCTAACCCTTTTGCACTATGAAGCGTCATAAGCTGAACCGAATCCTCTCCTTCTATTCCGCGTCGATCGCCAGCGTCCAAAGAGACTTGATCCAAGAATTGAAGTAATTCAGACCTCTCCTCCTCATCCGGGTCAAAATTCATACATGCCGACACTAATTCTTCGAGATTCTCAACCCTCGATAGACCTACCTCGCCTTTTTCACGCCTGTAAAAATCTTTCAACCCACTTTTGCGGACTGCTACTTCAGCTAGGTTTGCAAGCGTTGCGCCATTCAAACCCTCCGACATTGAATCAATTAGCTTTGTGAAGCCGCTGACGGCATTACATGCTCGTCCTGATAGACTTCCTTCTGAAATCATGGCCAAAGATGCGTTCCACAGGGATATATCCTGTTTTCGGGCCTTTTGTCGAATACTTTCCAGCGTCCTATCTCCTATTCCTCGAGGAGGAAAATTTACCACTCTCTCATACGCGCTGTCGTAGTTTCTATCTATCATCAATCGCAAATACGCCAGCGCATTTTTTATTTCCATGCGCTCGTAAAATCTTTGCCCACCATAGACCCGAAAAGGAATATCAGCTTGAAGTAACGCGCCTTCAAGAACACGGGATATACGGTTTGATCGATACAGGATAGCGACCTCGTCTCGACGATTTCCTTCACTGAGCCACTTTTTTATCCGCTCAGTGACATATTGCGCCTCATCATGCTCATTGTGTGCCGCATAAAGCGCTAGAGCCTCTCCATCACCAGCATCCGTCCAAAGCTTCTTTCCTAACCTGCCGGAATTTCTTTGAATAACCGCATTTGCCGCTCTTAAAATATTCGATGTAGAACGGTAATTCTGCTCAAGCCGAACCAGATGAGTCCCCTCAAAATCAAGTTGAAAATTACGTATATTTTCTACTTTCGCACCTCTCCAGCCATAAATTGACTGGTCATCATCGCCAACCACAGTGATCTCGCCCACATTTCCGGCAATTAAACGTAACCATGCATACTGCACAGCATTAGTATCTTGGAACTCATCTACTAAAATATGCTTAAAACGCTGCTGATAATGCGACAATAATGTGGAATTTTGACGCCATAATTCCAATGACCTCAAAAGAAGCTCTGCAAAATCAATTACACCAGAACGCTTGCAAGCTAGTTCATACTCAAAGTATATATTTAACATTGTTTTTATGAACGGATCGTCAGTCGGCTGTATATGAGCAGCCCTCACTCCCTCATCTTTTTGAGCATTTATCCACCACTGCGCCTGCCGAGGGGGCCAGCGCTGTTCATCTAAATTCAAGCTTCGCATTATTCTTTTTATGACACGAAGCTGATCATCAGAATCTAAGATCTGAAAATTTTCATCTAATTCTGCATCCTTCCAATGTAATTTGAGCAGTCGATGAGCCAAGCCATGAAAAGTACCCACCCACATTCCTTTCAAAGAGAATCCTAGCAGTTGATCGATTCGCTCCCGCATTTCTCTGGATGCTTTGTTTGTAAAAGTTACGGCGAGAATTGAATGTGGTGCGGTATTTTCTACATGCACTTTCCAAGTGATCCGGTGCACTAATACCCGAGTTTTACCACTTCCCGCTCCAGCCAAAACAAGTAAATGTTTTCGATCACTAACTACTGCCTCTTGTTGAGCAGGATTTAGCCTCTCTAAAATCGAAGTAACATCCATGTTGGTACAATATAAAGTTTAAAGACTCATCTTACAGTATTAGCTTAGTAACATGACAACCTAAACTGCTTTTTTTAATTTTTAAGCATAGCTGGATATTTACACGATTGTTGTAATTTATTTACTTGAGCGCTAACCTAAATCTATGAAGCCTGCACAACTAACACAACTTATTAGCGACTCGGTCGAAAAGCTACGTAAATCCGAGAAAAAAGTAGCTGAGTTTGTATTAAAGAATCCATTCTCCGTAATAAGAATGCGCATTGTTGATTTAGCTCAAAATGCTTCCGTAAGTGAACCAACCGTGGTTCGTTTCTGTCGAGCAATAGGGTGTCATGGTTTTCAGGATTTTAAGCTAGCACTCGCGCAACAGCTTGCATCTAGTCCGAGCTTTGGTCAAATCGCCGTAACCGAGTCCGATTCTACGAGAGAGTACACCCACAAAGTTTTTGATTCAACAGTAGACACCCTTCTAAAAGTTAGAGATTCTCTTGTATTAGGGGATTTAGATGCTGCCGTCGAGGCCATCACAGCTGCCAAACGAGTTGAATTTTATGGCTTCGGGGCCTCTGCTGCAGTGGCTTTTGACGCGCAACATAAATTTTTTCGTTTACAAATTACTTCAGCTGCCTACTCGGATCCGCACCTACAAAACATTTCGGCAACTTCCCTTCAACCTGGAGATGTTGTAATCGCAATATCTCAATCAGGTCGCAGTAAAGCTCTTTTGGATTCTATGCAACTAGTTAAACAGGTACGCGGCGTAACAATAGCACTCGCACCTACAAACTCACCAGTAGCAGAAACAGCAGATATTTCAATTAAAGTGGATTCTCAAGAGGACAATCAGATCTATATCCCTCTGACCTCGCGGATCGCCCATCTTGCTGTAATCGATGTTCTTGCCATAGGTGTAGCACAAAAAAAAGGAGCCAATCTTGACGAACACTTAAAACGTTTAAAAGCAGGGCTCGTATCGCTCCGAACCCAAGAAACCGAAGAAAAACATTACATTTCCGTGGCTGAGAAATATAACAATGCATAGGCGATGAAAACATCACTGAAAAAATCATCTACATCTCGGAGGCTTTGGAATTATACATGATGTGCGCGACAAATAATTTCGATAAGCTGGATCTTTCCCCCAACGCTCGAGGGCTCTTGTTTCTAATAAAGTTACTCCACTTATTCTAGTTACCAAAAAAGCAACAAATAAAGGTGATATCAATGCTACCCATTGCCATCCAGAAATTGCTGGCGCCGCAATCATCGATATACCTACCCAAAGAACAATCTCACCAAAGTAATTAGGGTGCCTCGACCAAGCCCAAAGTCCAGTAGTAATAAATGAACTTGCATTTTCATCGTTATTACGAAACTGACTTTTTTGAAAATCCGCAATTACCTCAAATGAAAAACCAAAAATCCAAACTGCAATACCCAGTAAACCTAATAATCCAAACTCTTGCTTAACATTAGTTGTTATTGCTGCCAATGCCATTGCTAAAGTAATAAATACCCATAAGCCTTGGAGTGTCCATACCATCAAGAAGCACCAAAAATCCGGCTTTATATGGTCAAAACGAGAATCATGTCCCTGCTTCTTTATCCTTTGGAATAAAAATATCCCTAATCTCAGAGCCCAAATACTGACCAACAGCGCAATAACTGTATCGCGAACATCAATCGATTTAGATAGAGACAATGCTAAGGCGATCAAACATAAATAAGATGCGCTACCCACCAAATCATAATAACGCTCAGTTTGAAAATGGTAGGCAGGTAAAAATGCCGCCCACTGAAAGACAAAAGCAACCAAACAACAAATCACTGAGGAAGGAATACCATGTGTGTCAGAGCCTCCCTGTCCTATAAATACAGCTATTGAGAGTGATATTGTTATACTTGCGATAATAGTTAATATAGAGGATTTTCGGGTCATAACATTTGTAAACAGCACAGCGAGGTTTTGTACGTTTTCCGACAGGCTCAGAGGCTTAATCACACTGTCGTTAATATCTTATTGTATGGTTCGTAGATTCGGGTTCCCCCGAAACACCCTTCAAGTTTGTTACGATAACAATTCAGCTTAAGTTCACCGACTTAAAAGATGAAATTTTAATCGATTAAAAGCTGAATTTTTGACACATGATATGACAGTACTTGAAACTATATGTTTCTTTCTGCGATCGAAGACAACAATTACTTAATAAATACAAAAATAAAAATACCCAGAGAGGTGCTCATGGAGCAAAAGCTATTTAAAAAAAATAAGCGGAAACAGCCTCTTTGGGGGTTTTGGGAGGAAATCGATTATTTAATATTGGAGGAATGCACCCAGCTCAAACAAGAAGGATTTTTAATCGATGAATCAATCACAAATCAAATTTTAAAAGCTCGCACTAAGAAGGATGTACCAACGCTTTATAAATTACGTGATAGTTTAAAAAAATTGAACTTTGATCCTAATTTTGAATTCTTGGAACCTTCAACCCTAAATGAAATAAGATCTTTTAGACCTGATGGTCCACGGCGAGAATCACTTGACTCTACTATGGATCTTTATGACCGAATTTACGGTGGTTGGTTAGGGAGGTCAGCAGGCTGCACGCTAGGAAAACCCATCGAGAAGTGGACCAAAGACGCAATTCACGACTACCTAAAATTTTATAGTGCTCTTCCATTGGATGATTACATTCCGATTGGAAAGGGATTTCCAGATAAACATCCCGAAGAACTGTATATTTCTGGCACAGAATGTACTCGAGGACACATAGGGCAGATGAGTCGCGACGACGATATGGATTATCCAATTCTCGGCCTCATCACACTCGAGCGATGCGGCCTTGACGTATCATCTTTGGATACGGCTGAAACCTGGCTTCACAGAATCCCTGCAAAATTAGTGTATACAGCGGAGCACATTGCATACCGGAATCTTTTAAACCGGATCGATCCTCCCTATTCTGGAAGTTATAATAATCCTTACAGAGAGTTTATTGGCGCACAAATTCGCGCTGACATCTGGGGTTATGTTTGTCCGGGATGGCCCGAAAAAGCTGCTGAACTAGCATTTAATGACGCGTGCGTTTCTGCAACAAAGAATGGCATATATGGAGAGATGTTTGTAGCTGCGATGATATCTGGATCCTATCTAACTCATGATCCAAGAGCAATCATTCAAATTGGTCTTTCAGAAATCCCAAAAAATTGCCGCTTATCAGAGGCAGTAAATAATGTATTGACTTGGTCAAGAACAACAGATACCTGGGAAAGTACCTGGCAAAAAGTGCAAGATAACTATGGACATTATAATCCTGTTCATGTAATCCCAAATGCTGCAATCATTGTGCTAGGAATCCTCAAGGGAGATTTGAATTTCCAAAATACAATCGTTACTACTGTGCTTGGTGGCTGGGACACTGATTGCACCGGCGCAACAGCAGGTTCGATTGCGGGAGTTGTAAATGGTGCAAAATCACTGCCGGAAAAATGGGTAGGGGTATTCAATAATCGGCTAGAAAGCGCAGTCAGAGGCTTCCAAGAAAACAAGATTTCAGAACTTGCTCAAAGAACTGCGGCAATTGCGCAATTATCGCTTCAAAGCTAATACATAAGGCTCTGAATTCCAGTTAGGCCACCTTTCAAGTGTTTGGCTGATAGTGGTTTTACTCCAAAACTCATCACCGGGTAATGGCACTCCAAGGCAATTTAGCTGACATGGCGTTGCGCCTTCAAAGATTAAATTCCAATCACCTTCCTTTTTTGACTGCCATACATGAAATCCAATTGCATCATCTCCTGACTTTTTATAACTGACAGTCATTGAGTAACGGTACCCTCTTGGGCGGATCAGATTAGTACCGCGGTGAAAAACATCAAGACCGTAGACAATTAGTGAACCTGCTGGCGCTTCCACTAATTTGGCACACTCGGATAATTGCGCCTGACTTGCTTTGTAATTCTCTGAAATTTGCACTACTCTTGGACCTAAGATTTCTGTCGCATCAGATCTTGTAACATATTCAAAGGCCCCAAGATCAGCATAGACATCCGATATGTAGATTAGAAAATTTACTGTACTTGAACCGAGCTTCGTGGTAGGGACGGTTAAGGTATGATTTGAAAAATCACAATGAAACGCCTGATCATAGTTAGCTGCGCCAGTGAATTTTGCCCAGGTGTGCGATTGATATAAATGAACAGACTCCACTTTTAACAAAGATTTAGCAAGGCTTATTAAATCAGGGTGGAGGGATATAAGGTTTAAATCCAAACCTGAGCAGTATGGTAAAATATCGATAAATTCGAATTGCTTTTTGAAGCTTGCTCTGTCAAGCGGGGTATCATCATGTATATCGAATCCCTTATTTCCATACATACTAGCAAAAGCATCAAAAACCGAAACTACTTCACTCTTATCGAAAAAATTTTCTATGACAATGACTCCATCTCGGTACCACGCCTCTAAATACTCGGAGGTAAAAAGTTTTTTCTTAGTCGGTTGCATAATGTGCGAATTAGTGCTTTCCTAGCTTAACGTCTAATATCATAATAACTCTATACATGTAATTATTCTCTGCCGGCTGGGGCAAGTCCAAACCAGATCGAGTGCGCGACATCTTTATCTCGCATGGTTCTTCTAGCTTGCAAAATTACCTGACCTGCCGCCGTAGAATCGTAAAACCACTCCTCAGTCGCCCAAGCACCAATTTCTCCTTCGGCCAATTCACAGCATATTTCTTCGTAATATGAGCGTATGTCTTTCGCTGTTCCATAAATTGATTCTGCAGAAAATCCAACCGCACTCCAGTCTGAGCCCTCCACTATTTTTAAGAATTTTTCAATCCCCTCTGGTACCTCTTCAGCAACTATCTGCATTCCAACAGAAGTTCTTTTAGTTTTCCTGAGGGCGCGATCATAGGCGGCTTTAAAAGCTTGCGCCTCATCTACAGCAGGATGCACATTCGTATTGACTCTCGGGGGAAGAGAACAGAGCAACGGCTCGGCATACTCTGAACTTATTCTTTCTGGAAATTCATTAATAATTGGCCCTTCTGGTGCTTCTAGCAAAAAAAAAGCAGCCTTTAACACTTCAAATTGGAATGTTTTATCCCTTGGTTTTCCCAACGGTCTACCCACCGGGAAATCGGTATAAAGTGCCCTTGGTACTTTCATCCGTTCGGCAATATCCCTCATCGTAGTAAGAACAACAGTCGATAGCCCTGCTGCCTCAAATATGTGAGCTAGCGTACACACGGTACGCGGGCAAAGAGGTCATGTGCCTGTCAATAAAACAATGTCTACATCCTCTTTTATCATTTCCCTTGCACAGCTGGGACCAGAATCTAGCCGGATTTCTGACAATGTTGCTGGCTGGTTTCCCGCGAATGAATAATGATTACTCGCCACGTCACCGATAACTCCCTCTTCAAGAAGCTCCTCAAGACGGTCAATAGGGTAGACCACATTAATGTCAGCGGCAAAACCACCGCGATCAAAATTAACACTGTGATGTCCGAGTTTCAAATCTCTTGCTACTCTCGAAAACGTCTCATAATGATAATCACTATCTCCTAACTTAAAACCATCACCTCCGGTTCGATAAAGCGCAGCAGTGGTTACTATGGCCACTTTCGATAATTGGAGCGGCTTCGGTCGATTAAAGTTATCTTCGTTAAATTCTGGCACAGAAAGGGATGCCGAAAATTTCTGCATTGCAACTTCGTCTTTTCCAAAAATAGGCATTAAATCTCCTGCTGAATAATTGCGCAAGAACAGCGTCGCGATTGAGAGAGGAAGTCACTCAAAGCTAAGACATACAAAACTTGGTTAAAAAACTCCCTTATGAGCACTGTTGTATCAAAAAAATATATTTAAATCACAATTCCTCGATTTAAGAAACTTGAAATAATGCAAATATTAATGTCTCTTAAGGACCTTAATCAACTCCTCAATCTTTTTATTTGCATCATCAGTGTTTGAAAAAGATTCATGTACACAGCGCGATAAGTGCGTTTCGAGGATCTTTGTTTCAACCGTCGTAAGCGCGTTTTTCGCTGCTTTAGTCTGATTAAGTATATCAACGCAGTATTCCCGCGACTCAATCATCTTGATAACCCCATTTATCTGCCCTATAACCCTCCGTAATGAGGCAACTCTTTTTTGATGGCATGGATTCGTCATTGATTTAGTGTACCAAAAAGTTAGGGAGAATACCCCTTATGTATAGTAATTAGAACAAATCCATTTCTACTTTTAACATAAATTTTTTAGGCATCTCTATGTGATTTCTGTTGCTGGCCATAATAATGCTGGAACCTAATTAGATCGCTGATTATGCAGGCGCTCGGAGAGCCGCTGACCAAGCCCCCATTGGAGTGATACTTATCCACTATCATGAAAAAGGTGAGTGGATGATATCAGCACCGCAGAGTCACATGGAGATATCTGGCAACATTTTCAACGGTAATGCTATCTCAGTTGCTGATGTGCTGTTAATACTCAGCCAGCATCGCTGTCCGTTACACCCAAAGAGATGGAAGTGCAAATGACGCTGGTTGGAGCGATATTTGCCCCAACCGACAAAATACTTAGAGATCTAGGATTAATTATGTCTCTAAAAATATGAATTAAAATACTCATCAAACAATGACAAGTGAAGATTTTGTAGGTAGTTTTAGTACATCTTCCGGTAATTTTCGCGATGTTACGATTAGTGCGCTTAGCAGACTAAAAAAAGAGGATAGGAAATCTAGGTGGAATGGAGAGATTACTTTTTAAAAATCGTTTGGCCAAAAAGATGTTAAAGACACTATGGTAACCCCAGTGGACCCAATATCAGAGATGGTTCCTCTATACGCAATGCAACCGAGAGACGGCGCGTTTAGGTTTGCACTTGGTATCACTAACGTGAACCAAATTACCGAAAACTTAATTTGGGAAAATCAGGTTCACACAAAAACTGCGGTAGCTAAAGATGATTGGGCATTTGGTAGCAAGTACTCTTTTACCACCTAGCTGCAATATAAATTTAACCGGGAATTATCTGTATCAGCTAGTTTAGATTTTAATCATGAAGATAAAATTACAGGCTAAAATCTCCTAGTCTTAAGTCCCACATAGACCGCTGACACAGATAATCATGGAGGAAAAATGCTGTGCCTAGGTTTGGGAGTCAACCTCTTAGCCAAACTTTAAAACGAAAAAAAAAAGACGTCTTGGCTTTAAATTATTAATTCCTTTGCTACAAAATAATAACAACCGTCAAAAGGAAACAAACTATGAGATCATATATGTATAAAAAGACATTTTGAAAACTTGCCTAATAAATTAATGTATTTAAAACCAGCACTGTTGTTTCGCAAGTGGGTGCTGTTCAAATTTGTAGGAAGAACTTATGTTGGCTAAAATCACATATCGGCAGAATAAGGTAGATTTGTATGAAACCATATCCAATTTTTTACAGCTTAATACTTTCATTAATCACGTTATCTTTCATAACTTTCGATGCATGTGCTGATCGGGATACCTCTCGAGACAAATATAGGAATCCAGATCAGACCATGGCTTTCTTCGGATTAAATCCTGAAATGACCGTGCTAGAAATTTCTCCAGGTAGAGGTTGGTATACTGAATATTTAGCGGGTTATTTAAACGGAAATTTGATAGCCGCGCATTTTGATCCCAGCTCACCCAGTAAATATCACCAAAATTCACTAAAAAACTATCGTAGACTTATAGATTCCGATCCAGATCTCTTCTCAAATGTATCTATTCAAATCTTTGACGCCGTAAGCGGGAAACTCACGGTCCCTGATGCTTCCGTGGATGCAATTGTTACATTCAGAAATATTCACGGGTGGATGAGAAATAGAAAAGAACTTTCTGCTTTTAAATTGTTCTTCAAAGCACTTAAACCAAGTGGAATTCTTGGAGTGGTGCAACATCGTGCAGATGATGAAACCCCCTCAGGTGAGGAGAGTTCAGCCGGATACGTTTCAGAAAATCATGTTATTTCAATTGCTGAAGAAGCTGGTTTTTTCCTGGAAGCAAAGTCCGAGATTAACGCAAACCCGAGAGACACGAAGGATTATGAAAAAGGTGTCTGGACTTTACCGCCCTCTATGCGTTTGGGCGATCAAGATAAGGAAAGGTATTTAGCAATAGGAGAAAGCGATCGAATGACATTAAGATTTCGCAAACCATAATCTTAGGACATTGACCAAGACGCTCAGCTCACTGAGAGCATAAGGGAAATATACTGTAAATATCATCGGCATATCTTGGTTAGTCATTTGCCGATATAAGTCTAAAATGAAAGTGTCTTTTTTTTGATGTCTGACCAAAACGACTACACATTTTCACTTAATTCCCTAAGTAAATCTTAAGTGTGGGTACCCATGGCCACATTCTTATCAGAAGTTGCACGTACTAGAGAAATAGTTCCATTTAAAATCTCAGACTCAATCTTAACGTTTTGAGCGTTATATCTTACATAATGATTAATTTGCTTCCATAATCGTTTCGTTAGCTTCAATTGATTTGCAATTGATATCAGCCATATTTCACTAGCCACAAGTACAAAGCTATTTAGTTCTGGGGGGTTTTTAAACATATAAGTAATATTTCATTAACTTGGGCATTGACAAAGTTTTTTAAAATCAGTCTCAGCTTGAAGGAAAGCCAATGCTATGTGTGTTAAAGAAAATATCATGCGTATCTTGATTGTTACACGAGTGCTTCTTTTTTAAATGACTACAGCTTTGATATAGCGGATCGCACCCCAATTTACACCTATTATCCTTAAGTTAAATCTACTTTTTACATTTAATGTGCCCTTAATTTGTAAATTTTATGATGTGCGATTAATCAACGGTCGCAATCACCAAAAAAAACGTCCAAGTTGCTAGTGTTCACATATCAAATATGAAGTGTGGCATTAAGACTCATTGTTGAAATATGCTGCTTTTAGGGGTGTTATCGCTTTGTGACTGCCAGTCCGCAAATTTGTGAATAATCGATAATATCTGCCCTTTACAAAGTTAAAGGCGGCCACCAGGACACATTAAAATAATATCTCCAACATATTTTGGAAATAACACTACTCCTTCCTTAATAACCAGAGCGTCCCATCAAATGATTATTCGGTATTTTTTTTCGCAAAAAATTCATCAGTTCGGTCACGGGCATTCTGTCGTATATTCGCCCAAAAATAATCATAGTCATATCCATGTGTATTTCTCTCAAAGTATGAAAATATTCCGTTGTCTTTTAACTGCTCCACTCTCTCAGCATTTACCATCAACCAATTTGACGAGTGATGTGTGCGACAATAGGCCGAAACATCATTCTCAATTAAATCTGGTAGCTCATCCCCTACTGACGATTTTCTCTTAAGAGTCACTATAGCTCCGAGATGGTCCTCTCTTTTACTCGGTTCATGATCAGTCTTCCAAGTAATTGGATTCACGCATATCTGGTTATTATTTTTGTATCCACTATAGTCATCGCCGTTCCATAGGGGTTCATCAAAACCTTCCATTGATTGTATCGGCGTCTTGTCACCTCGATGAGAATCCCAACTTATGAAGCATCCAAATTGTAATGGCCTCTCACAAATATCGATATCAGGTAATCCCTTGTCCACAAGCGCAATAGGCAACTGATGTCCGATCGCATAAACAGCAATCAATCTGTCCACAAGCGGCGTCTCGCTAATCTCCTCCATCACAAGCCTAGCTAGGTGGAATGAGCCCTGACTATGTCCGGCAAGAATGAATGGTGTCTCATCTCCAATCTCATTAAGAAAATAAAAAAAAGCGGTACGAATGTCAGTATAACCGATCTCAAAAATTCTAATACCGACGTCACCCTCCGAATAATTGGCTCCTGTCTGACGGTACCTCGGGGCAAACACAACACAACAATGATTGAATACCGATGCCTGTGTTGCAACAGATAATGAATCAGTACGTGCTTTTACTTCCAAATCGTCCATTGATTGAACGTAATTCTTATTGGATCCAAACGTCGTTGGGTGCAAAAAAAATGCCGCAGCTGGACGGGAGTAATATGGTACCGCAGACAGATTCGACGGAAGCCTATCTGCAGGACTATTTGGTCCAGGCCATCCTGCCCAATTTGACCGCAAGGCATAGTCAGGTGCTTCGGGTATCGGGATTTCTCCGAATTCATGGTCAGGAGTGTGCATCTTTAAAAACACGAAATACATGATAGATAAGATCGCCGCGAAACATATCGGGAGAAAAAATAAACCCAAAAAAATAATTTTTAATGGTTTATTCATAACGACAGATGCCTTTGCTAATCTTTAGAACAATATCTGATTAATTACTAAGAGAGAATAGTTGATTTTGTATGTGATTTCTAAAAAAAGGTGTAAATATCTGCTGGATTAATCATTCTTGTTTTAAATATTGAGCAAATTGTTCGATTTTGTTGATCAGTCTTTTAACTTTATTAGTTCATCGTTTGTTACTCATTACTTAAAATTAGAGTGTAAGAATAATCAAACGGGTATACCCTGTATATGAATGTCCGACCCTAAAGTAACCGTCAAACATGCTCCTTTTCCCCCAGTTTTTACAAAGAAAGATTTCTTTGCAAAGGGAAAGTGATCAAAATTTTTCTACGGTTAAATTACGTTACTCAAAAAATTTCCCGTCCTAAGCTGAATAGTTGCAGTGGTGTTTATCGAGAAGTTCACCAAGTTACTCTACAAATCTATAACGAGGTTTTATTCTTTGTGATTCCTCCTGTCTTTCCAGTTTCTCAATACTGATCACTTGATCATATAAATTATTCCTGATCTTTGTTAACTGATCGATTAGTATGCGTCCCAAATTAACCCTATACTTCATTCATTTTTCTTCCATTCATTGACTCCTTTTGTCTGTGCATACATTTTGACAACAATTGTAGGGATACATAAGAAAGATATCTTGCGTCTATAGTAATGTATCATTAAGATTAAATAATGGCATTAACTTATTCAAGTCCTCTAAGCCTTACCCTTGGAAATACTAGGGTTAATTTCAATAAAACATTTAAAAGTGATGTTCTGAGGAGATCGATTCAGTTATATAGGATGTGGTTCTTCTTCGTTAGATTAACGATCGATTGTGGTGAAAACCAAATTGAACTAATTGATCCTGATACAAAACAAAAAATCAAAGTGAAAATCGATGAACTATTTTATGAGGAGTGGGATTTAGAGAGAATTAAAACCGACACATTCGATGTGTGGTGGAATGATAAAAAATCACTCTTTATTAAAACCAAACCAACTATCATCGATAAAATTGAGGATGATTCAGATCGATATTTTTATCTTAAGATTCACAAGGGTTCAAAAGTAACAGATGTTACAAAAGTATTTAGACAAATAATTGATAAAGATTCTTATTCCTCGAAGTTCGGATTCAACAAACAACACAAATATTTACCAACTCACATGAAATACAATGTGTTCGTGTGGAATCAATTAGGATTCAACAGAAAAGAAATTTGTGAACTAATCGAAACAAACTATAAGCATTACTCGGTTCGAAAACCCAAGTGGGATGATCAGGGTAATTCAATACGAAGAATCTTGAGAAACACAGAAAGTTTAATAATCGATACAAGTCTGGGAAATTTTGGTATCAGAAGAGCAAAACCAATTTATTGATTCATACAATTAGTTAATTGACTTCATCGTTTTGGAATTTTTACACATTCCTCTTTCGCACATATCAATTTGTTGTAAGCTTCCACTTTCACGATAGAATTTTTCACAACATCTTTAAAATAGTAGTACCAAACCGTATAAAACAAGCAGATAATAGAGAAGATTAAAGAAATTAAGTTTTTAGCTTTAAAACTCCTTTCCGACACCAAGTCTATTCGACAGTCACAGTTTAGTTTGAACAGAAAATTAGATTTTAGAATCTTTTATCAGACGTCATATAAAAATTTTTGTATCTGTCTTCCAAAGAGTCTGTTTAAAATCTGAGTTGTTTTTTGACATTTTTTTATTATGCCATTTATTTGATTTTTACCTAGCAATTAGAGTTTGGAGGGTTTAAACCCCCTGTAGAATCTATTCAACGGTAACGGACTAAGTTTAATCGGTCTTTCATTCTCCACTATTTCTGCGGTGTTTGAAAGGGTTGGGGTTGGGTTGCATGAATGACTCATCATCAATCTATTATATTCCAAAGTCGTCACTATGAGAGTTAATATAGTCTTATGAAAATAATCACATGGAACTGCAATCTTAAATTTAAGCAAAAATTTGAATTAATAAGTTCTTACGATCCCGATATCTGTTTTATTCAAGAGTGTGAAAAACTTAAATCTGATTTCTTTCCTAACTATAAATACTTTTGGACTGG
>CENJ01090956.1_pt1 | contig 54125 bp, 53 predicted proteins | sample 356161 | NCBI WGS metagenome assembly CENJ01 (sample SAMEA2619531, study PRJEB7988) | marine metagenome | biome: marine biome (ENVO:00000447); feature: surface water layer (ENVO:00002042); material: "saline water (ENVO:00002010), including plankton (ENVO:xxxxxxxx)" | depth 5 m
TTTTCAGGAGATTATGTAATTATTCAAGATGCTGACCTTGAGTATGACCCTGAAGATATAAATAAGCTATTAGAAATAGCTGAAAATGAAAAAAAAGATTTTGTTATCGGATATAGAAAAATGAAAACAGATTTAAAACACCTGTATTTTTATTTTAGAGAAATGGCTGTAAATTTATTAACTTTACTAATGAATATACTTTATAGAACAACCATTAAAGATTCCGCATGCTGTTATAGATTGTTCACTGGGGAACTGTGGAAAAGCATTGATGGAAAAGCGAATAAATTTGAATACGATTTTAGTATTATTTGCCAAGCAATTAAAAAAACTAAAAATATTGGACAGTGTGAAGTATTTTATAAATCAAGAAGTTATGCAGATGGCAAAAAATGCACCTGGGATGTTGGTATTCATGCTTTCAAAAGAATAATATTGGATAGATTTATAAATTAATCACTTTTAATTTTGGAAATGGTATTACGACTTTAACGTTTTTTCCCATATAGAATTTTTTTAATTTCAAAATAATAGACTCTGAAAAATTCCAGGCAAAAATAATTATAACTTCACATTTTAATTTTTTTAATTGAGTGAAACTAATAATTGGAAATTTTTGTCCTGGAGAAAATCTTTTCTGTTTAAGTTTATTATCATCAACTATAGAATTAATTTGAGTTCTTTTAATTCTAAAAAAATGAGAAAAAGTTGTCAGTTTAGCTGGAGCACCAAAACCAAATACATATTTGCTGTTATATTTTTTAATAAAATTTTGAAATTTTTTCATTTCTTTTTGCATTCTTTGTAAATAATTTTTGTATAATTTAACTTTAAATAAACCTCTTTTAACTTCTTTAATTATTTGCTTATCAATTTTTATTTTATTAATTTTTCTGGAGTTCTTGTGACAAACATATACTCTTAAACTACCACCCTGAGCTTCGATTAAATCAATATCAAACACGGCCATATCCAATTTATTGAAAAAATTTATTAGCGGTTTTAAAGCATGATACGACATGTGTTCATGATATATTGTATCAAAACTTAATTTATTTATTACATCTAACAAATAAGACACTTCAAAAACAAAAACTCCTTTTTTATCTAAAACATTTTTCACTCCCAAAGCAAATGACTTAAGGTCTGGAACATGTGCAAAAACATTATTTGCAGTTATTAATTTAAATTTTTTGTATTTTTGTTCTAATATTTTGCTTTTTTGCTCATCAAAAAAAATTGTATTTATTTTTATATTTTTTTTCTCATTTATCTTCCTTAAATTTTTTGCAGGTTCAACTCCTACAACATTTTTAAATTTTTTTTTTACAAAACACTCTAAAAAAGTTCCGTCGTTACAAGCAATATCAAGTATAAAATCATCCTTTTTTAATTTAAACTTTGAAATCATTTTATTACAATAATTTTTAAAATGAGTGACTAATACTTTAGAAGTTCCACTTACATACAAATAATTTAAAAACATTTTTTTTGGTTTCACGATTTCTTTTAGTTGAAAATGACCACATTTTTTACATAATATTGTAGTAAGTGGGAAATATTCTTGTATGGTTTTTTTACTAGAAGGATATGAATTTGCTAACGGAGTTTTTTGAAGATTTAAAACATCTTTGATATTTGAGCTACTACATAGAACGCACCGACTTCTTCGATAAAAATCTTTATTCAAATTAAAATCTATTTTTATCGTTCATAAAATCAATCCTTACAGTGTCCCCTTCGTAAGTTTTTTGATCTCTAGGATTTTTACTGACTACTAATATGTCTGTACCTTCAAGATAATACATTGCATGATCAATCATATTTCCAGTAAACAACAGCTCACCCTTATTAACGATTTTTTTTTTAACCTTTTCATTAGAATTCGTTTTTTTAAAATAATATTCAAAAGAACCCTTTAAAACATATATAAAATGCCAATCCTTTTTATGGTAATGATTAGCTCTCCACTGATTTGGCTTTGTATATATTAATGAAGCACTCTTCATATTCAAATCACACAAAGGTTGTATAAATCCTCTTATATCTTTAATATTTTTAGGTAAATTAACAACGTCTTTTCCCATAAAATCTTTTATCTCTTTGCCTTTAATATCTGCACTCATTATTAAAATTCTTTATTTTACTAAGTATTTTTTTTTTTGGCTTCTCATTTTTTAAAAAATTTCTTATAGCAACTTTTAAATAAATTTCATCAATTTTTGATGAGTTTGTACATTTTGAGATAAAATTATCATTTTTATCATGAATAATGTGCTTAATTTTATTTTTCTCTAAAAAATCTATTATTATTTCATTTTTATTTTTATGTATAAGGTTCAAACTATTAATTAATCTCATAGAGTAGATGTTGTCATTAAAAAAAATACTAGCTCTATCTAAATTTAAGCCTAGAATTTTGTATTCATATTTTTTTAAATTTTGAGAATTATAATATGAATAAGAATATTTTTTTTGATATTTTTCTTTTAAAAAACGATCACTTATAATTTCACTATATGCCAATATCACAAAAGTTAAGCCTATAGAAAAAATAAAAAAAGATTGAAAATAAGTAAGATACTTAATTATTTTTTTAAAATTAACAAAGTATGCGATAATTAAAAATGCTTCAAAATAATATCGTGGCAATAACTGTCCACTCAAAAGGATACTTATTATCAAAATAATAGGTATAAAATTTAAATACTTTAGAGTCTTGAAATCAAATATTAAAAAAATAAATATCAAACCAAAACCACTTGATAAAATGCTAAGATTTAAAGGTAGGAAAGGTTTGAAAATATCAATTATATTTATAGAGGTATACCAACCTTCAGATGATCTCAAAGATATTTCTAAAGCTTTAAAACTTTCCCTGTCTAAAAATAAATTATCATAAAAGGGCGCTATTGGGTTAGAGAGTTGAATAATTTTAAAAAGAAAAATTGGTAGTAAAATGATTAAAAAGCTTGAAAAAGAAAAAATAAAAATATTTTTTATCTGCTTATAATTTTTTATAAACATATTAATAAAAATTATAAAACCAAAAACTAAATAATTAAGCTTTCCAGAACAATAAAAAAATATCAAATATATAATAATAAATAAATCTATTTTATTCGCTAATAACTTTTTATGCACTGTTATAAAAATTGATAAAAAAATTAAACCATAAAAAAGCTGTAATTTTTGTGTAGATATAAAAAATATAATAAGAGGAATAGAAAAAATAATTTTTTTAAAATTTTCATTATTTTGAAATGTTAATAAAAAAAATAGTAATGAAAAAAAATTAAGCTGTGTGCCAAAATTATCACTTTTTAAAATAAAAGATATTTGTAATAAAATTTCATTTCCGAAATACAATAAACTCTCGATATTTAAATCTTCATTAAATTGAATTGAGCTATAATTGTTCAAATTTTTTGAAACATATAAATGTGAAGCTATACTATCAGCATCTGATAATGGTAAGATTGATATTAAAAAAAAAATTATAATAAAAAAATTATAAATACCATTTGATTTAAAAAAGTTTATTAACTTTTCATCATAAAAAAAATTTTTTAATTTTAAAACTAATATTAACTTTAATAATAAAATTAAATATACAAAATATTTAATTACAAAGCTTAAATAAAATAAATTTAAAAAACTTATTACAATAAGATAAATAGATATTAAAATTACAAAAATATTAAATTCATTAACAGAACATAGTTTGTCTTTTTTAAAAAAATTAGTTAATTGAATAGAAAGGATTGAATTAATAAGAAGGAAAATAAAACTAAATATAAAATTTAATATAAAAGAACTGTAAAACATGAAATATTATATACATAATGAAATTGAGAAATACATATAATATTCTAGATCAGTTTATAGCCTATTTAAGGGATAGAGAAGTTCAAAAAAATAATAACTTTAAAGACATGTCTATATTAGATTTTGGTTGCGGCTCAAATTTTCAGTCGATAAAAAAAAAATATAAGAAAGCAAAAGATGTATTTTTAGTAGATATACACTCTAAGTCATTTAATGATGGAAAATTTACTTTTATTAATTATCAAAATAATTTTGAATTTTTATCAAAAAAGTTAAATTCAAAAAAATTTGATATCATTATAATGTCTGCAATTATTGAACATGTTGATTTTCCAGAAAAAATAATAAATTTTTTAAAAAAATATTTAACAGATGATGGGTATTTTTTCTTAACAGCACCATCTGTATATTCTAAACCTGTATTAGAATTTATGGGCTTTAAATTAGGCATTATCAATTCAGATTTATTAAATGAGCACAAAAGATACTACAATAAAAAAGAGTACGATGACCTGTCACAAAAAACTAACTTGAATTTAGAAAAATTTTATTTTTTTGAACTTAAAATGAATACCGCTGCAATATTAAAATAATTTTTTGTAAAATTTCATTCTTACTGTTGAGTTATTTTTTTTTATATCATTTTGAATTATACCTACTTTAAGATCAAGTAATTCCTTTTTGAATGAAGAATGTTTAAAAGATTTAAAAATTTTTTTAAAATTTTTTGATTTTACATTGTAGTTTCTCTTGTCATTGTTTTTTTTATTAAACATCACATGACTCTTAAACGATACATTTAAAACTTTACAAATTTTTTTCGTCAAATCCTTTATAGTTAAATTAAAATTTACTAAATTGGTAATAAAAGAGTTTTTTTTGCTTTTTATTAAAATGTCATAAACCTGACAGACATCATTTAAACTTATAAATGGTCTAAATTGCAACCCATCTCCGTCAATTTTAATTTTCTGTTTTTTAATAATATTATAGACAAAAATATTAATCACCAAATCTAATCTTAAATTATTTGAAAAACCAAATAAAGTTGAATTTCGTAAAATATTAACTTTGAAATTTTTATCTTTTAATTTGTAAACGTATTGTTCTGATTTCAAATTAGCTTTGGCATATGTACTAATTGGATTTTTTTTTGAATTTTCATGTACTATATTTTTATTAAAACCGTAAACTGAGCATGTAGAATTAAAGATATACCTTTTGACTCCAGACTTCTTGGCTTTTGAAGCAAAATTTTTTCTACCCAAGTGATTAATTTTCCATGTATATTTTTTGTTTATTTCAGAGGCGGGGTCATTTGGTATTCCGTTAAGATCACAAACAACGTCAATTCCCTTAAAATCCTGGATACTAACCTCGGTGATGTTTTTTTTTAAAAATTTTAAATTTTTTAAATTTTTTAATTTTTTCCTATTTTTAAATAGCCATGGAAAATAAAGTTCATCGTATACAGTAATAACATAACCCTTTTTTAAAAGATATTGAGTTAATTGGGTTCCTAAATAACCTGCTCCGCCAGAAATCAAAATATTTTTACTCATGAGATTAACTATGTAATAATAATAAAATATTAGTAAAAAAATAATACATGTTTTATTTAATTTTTCCAATAATATTTAGTTCTATTTATTGCCTCTGCGATGAGATTAACAAAAAAATTTTACCAAAATCTGTTAATCCAATAATCAATAGTTTTATTTTTATTTTTTTTTTATCACTAATCTATATTTTTAAATCATATTTATATTATACAAATATAAATACCCTTTACTTTTCCTTAATTATTTTGCTTTCTTTATTAATTTTTTTTTTAATAAATTTTAAAAAAATAATTAAAAATATTTACATTTTTATTAATGAATTATTTTCACATAAATTAATATTTTTATTAATTTGTTGTTATTATATATTAATTTTATTTCCTGCATTTGATGAGGACTCACTAAGGTACCATCTACCAATTGCAAAACTAATAAATGATAAAAAATTTTTTGAATTTTACTGGCTAGATTATTTAACTATCGGAACTAGCGAATATTTAAATTCCTTTTTCTTAGATTTTAAATTTGATAATGGCTCAAGCTTTTTAAATTTTTTTTCCATTATATATATTGTTTTATCAATCAGTTTTTTTAATAAAAAGTTTTTTAAAAATAAGATTAGTCCATATAATTTACTAATTTTACTATCTGCACCTTATTTTATAGCTTTAATGACAAGTCAAAAATTATACTTATTGCCCTGTTATATATCTGTTTTCGCGATATCTTATCAATATCTAAATAGGAAAAAAATAACTCTTTCAGAGTCTGTGCTTCTCTCAATTGGGATAATTTTTATGTTCATAACAAAAGCTACATTTATACCCTACGCTCTATTATTTTATGTTATTTCTGTTTATTTTTTTTCTAAAAAAGAAATTTTATTTTTTTTATCTATTACTTTTTTTTTATTTATTGCCTTATATTTTCCAATAATATTTTTTAAGATTGAAATATTTAAAGATCCCTTGTTACCTATTATACAATTAAATCAGGAAAACTATAAATGGTTTTTGGATTACAAATACTTTCTTACAGATCTTCAGATGGATTACACTCAAAAATTTGATAGTCTTATTCTTAGATTTATTTTAACACCTGTAAAGTTAATCTTTCCACTAAATCTTGGCGATATATTTAAATGTTTTGGAATTAGTATTTTATTTATATTCACTGTTTCGAAAAAAAATAAAGTCATAGTTTTTTTTACATTCTTTATGTTTTTAAACGTATTTTTACTTTTAAATACACAAACAAGATGGTTTTTGCCCTTATTAGTATTTTTATCTCTTTTTGCTCAATTTAATAGATTTGTCTTATTAAATAAACTCATGATTTATCAAGCAATAGGTGTACTAACTATTTTGTTGCCTTTGTCATTCGTTACTATTTTAGGCCAACTCAAAATTGTAAGTAATGAAAAAATAATTAATAAATTCCAAAGCTCAAATGTTATTATTAAAAATGTAAACAAAATTACGAGCAGTCACAAGGTTTTTACCGACATAAACCATTGGTATAAACTAAAAAATTATATTCCAATTTATTATCCTAAAATTTCAACGAAACAAAATAAAAATATTTACACAAATAAAGCAATTAATAATGATTATGTTTTATGGGAAAAAAAATATTTAGATATAAAAGATTTTGTTAACAATTATTTAAAATGCAAAAAATATAAATTTATCAAATCTTATAAATATAATAATTCAAGGTTATTTTTATTTGAAAAAACTTCAGAAATACATTTATATCAATTAACTCAGTGTAGTTAGCAATTTTTTTTAAGTCCAAAAAATACTCCATAAAAAAATATATAAAAAATACTATTAAAAGATGAAAAAAAAGCTCCGGTTGTCTGTAGTGGCCAAAATAATATAAAAAAATTACAAAAAACTAGAAGCCATTGCCACTTTAGATTTTGATCTTTTTCTTTAAAGAATAATTTTATTAAAGATGCCAAGACATATAAATTTACTAGAAAAATAATTACAAAACCTATTAGACCAGTTTCTGATAATATTTCTAAATATATATTGTGTGGATGTGTTGTACATCGTTTATCAAAATACTTTGTATCAATTAACTTATATTTCTCTTTTTGACATTCAATTCTAAAAGTTCGTATACCTGTTCCACTAAAAGGGTGATCTTTAAATATTTCAATCGCTGCTAAAAAATGAGCTTTATGATGATTATCTTTAAAATATTTAATTGGAACCGAAATGAAATGATTCCGCAAGTTTTCATTTGAATAAAAAATACTTATTAAAAAAAAAATTATAGCAATTAAAGAAAAAAATTTTTTTTTTAAATTTATATTACAAAATATAAAATAAATTAATATTCCACTCAAAAACATAATGCTTGCAGACCTTTCATTTGATAATATTACTAAAGGAAAGCTTATGAGCATTAATAAATAAAAATGTCTCCCCTGCTTAAATATTATTAAAAATAAAGATATTAAAAAAAATAATTTTGACAAATAAGATCCAACTACAAATTCATCACCAAATGGGCCCGATAATCTTCTTCCGTTTGAATACCCCACTTCAAATCTAAATATGTCTTTTTCAAAAAAATTTTGTATGTATGTATCGAATAATACAAACAGATAAACACTGAATATTATTAAAAAGAAAAATTTTTTAAATTTTTCTGATTTAGTTAAGCAATAATACAAAGCTAAAATTACAAAAAATGACTTTATTAATCCAAGAGAAGATTTGATTGAAACTTCAATATTAATTGAATTTAGATTATTGATAAATATAAATGAAAAAAAAACCACATAAATTATATTTATATGCTTAATATTGACTGTAATTTTTTTTGTGATTAATAGAAATATAAATAAAATTGATACAATTGCTGTAAATAAGTTTAAAAAAAATGTACCTAACAAAATACTTAATGGAATGAGATAAAATAATATGTCTAAAAAATATAAATCCTTTGATGACTTTATAACTTTAGTAAACATATTTAAATAGATGAATTTTACTTACCATATATGCTCGGTAATCTTAATACTTCTTTTGATTTACTTTAGATTAAAAATTGCAAATACATTAAAAATTATTGATAAGCCCGACGATCACAGGAAACTTCATAGCATTCCAACTCCATCAATAGGAGGGTTAATAATATACTTGAATTTTCTTCCATCGATATTTTTGTTTAATGATGGTTTAAGAACCAAATATATTTTTATCTGGTTTTTTTTAGCTACGTATTTTTTTATATTAGGCTTAATAGATGATCGTATTGAATTCAAACCATTAATTAAGACATTTTTAGTTTTAACCATATTATTAATAACATTACCACTTGATGAAAAATTAGTTTTTAATAATTTAATTTTTTCTGATATCCAATACGTAATTACATTAAAACAAAGCGCATTATTTTTTACAGTTCTAGCAATTTTTTTAATTTATAATTCAATTAATTTCTCAGATGGTTTAAATGGTGTTACCTTATCACAAAGTATTTTTTGGGTAGCAATTTTAATTTATTTTGATGGTCAAAATTTTATTTATATATCTCTTTTAATAAGCTTATTAATTATATTTATATTTAATATCTTTGGAAAATTATTTTTAGGCAATTCAGGCTCTAGTATTATTTCCATTCTTTTATCTGTATTTTATTTAAAACTTTATAATGAAAACTTGATAAAATTTGACGAGATAATGGTGATTTTTTTTCTAATAAATATTGATGCTATAAGAATAATCATAGAAAGAATTATAAACAATAGATCTCCTTTTTCGGGTGACAATAATCACCTTCATCATTTACTTAGCAAAAAAATAAGTAAAAAATTTGTTTTTATTCCATATTTATTTTTGTCAGTGATGCCATTTTCAGTTTATAGTATATTTGAAATTAAGACTTATATAATTTTAATATTCAGCTTAATTTTTTATTTTTTATTATATGTTTATTTAAAAAAAATTAAGAATGCTTGAAATAATTTTAAAATTATTATTCTTTTTTATAATTTTACTGGGCAATGGTTTAATTTTTAATCACTATTTATCAAATAAAAATAATTTTAACATCTATGAAATTAATATTTATGGTTTAATTTTTACTGGTTTTTTATCTCAATTTTTAATTTTTATTTTTCCTCTAAAATTCTTTTTTTTATATATAAATTTTTTTTTAATAATTTTATTTTTATATAAAATTAAAAAAAAAAATTTTAAGAGAATTTTTGACACAAAATTAGAGCTCATTTTTATAATTTTATTTTTTTTATTATGTATCGTCCAAGTCTATGCTAGTGGATTTTCTGATGACCTAAATCATTATCATGGCTCCTATATAGGAAATACAGATAATTCTAATTTAATCATTGGAATGAATTTCTTACATAACCACTTTGGCTTTTCTTCAATTTGGCTAATTCTAAATTCATATTTTAATTTTGATGGAATATATTTACAAGAAATTCATATATTTAATGCGATAATTTTTTTTAGTGTAATTTCTTTTTTAATAAAAGAAATTTTTTTATTTGAGAAAAAAAATAAAGTAGATATTTATATTCTCTGGTTATCAACTGCTTTAATATTTTTAATTATAAAATTTACAAGATTAAAAGAATTTGGGATAGATAGAGGTGGAGTATTAGTATTTATTTTTTTAATTTCTATTGCTGTAAGAAATGTAAAAAAAATTGAAAATGAAAATATTTTCATACTTTCATTAATTTGTTTGTTTTTAACTCTTATAAAAATAACTTATGTTTTTTCATTTATAATTCCAATTATTTTTATATTCAGAAATAAAAATTTTAATTTTTTAAGAAGTAAATATTTTTTAATACTTTGCTTTTTATTTATTATATCAATTTCAAAAAATGTATTAATTAGTGGTTGTTTTATTTACCCTTTTGAATTTACATGTGTTAAGGATTTATCTTGGAATAGTGAAGATCATTTTAAAAATTTATTATTAGATATAGAAGCGTCAACCAAAAATTTTAATCAGTATAACGGCTCGTTTATTAAAGAAGAATATATAAAAAATTTTAGCTGGTTTAAAACATGGATAAATAGAAATTATGAAGAACTATTAAATATAGTATTAACGTCGCTTTTAGTTGTTTTAAGTTTAAATATATTTATCAAAAACGATAAATATCAGAAATTCAAAATTAAAATTGATGGAACAACTTTAATTTTTATTTTTCTATTTTTATTAAATTTAATCTTTTTTATCAAAGCTCCGGTTATTAGATATCATCAAGTATTGTTTATCTTATTTGCAGCCAATGTTTCCTTTATATTTTTTAATCCAAAAAAATTTAATCTTAAACCTTTTTCTTTACTTATATGTCTTTGTTTATTGTTTAATTTCACAAAAAATATAAATCGAATCTCAAAGGAAAATTTTAAGAATGAACCATTAAAATATATTAAAAAAATAGGTTGGTATCATAAACCTGTTGAAAGAAAATTATCAAACTATAAATATTTTATCGGTTGGATTGAGAAACACCCAAGCACTCATCATGAACTAGAAAATTTAAAATATAAAAAGTTTTTTATATTTGATATAATTCATAAGTAATTACAAAACTCCAATAATTTTTAAAGTTTTAGTAGCAGATTTCTCCCATGAAAATTTTTTCAAATGTTTATATGAATTCGTTTTATTTTTTTTTCTAAGTTTTTTATTTTCAATCATTTCAGTAATTTTTTTTTTTATCTGTAAAATATTATCTGGATCAAAATATTCTGCTGCATTACCATTAATTTCTGGAAGAGCTGACTTATTTGAGACTAAAACTGGACACCCATAAGCCATAGCTTCAAGTGTTGTTAGACCAAAAACTTCGCAATATGATGTAAAAATATACAACTTGCAATTTTTGTAAAGTGCGGGAAGTCTTGCACTTGGTAAATTGGTTAGTATTTTTACTTTATTGTTTAATTTATTTTGAGTAATAAAATTTTTTATTTTTAAGTAATAATTTTTGTCTAGTATCTGCAGAACTAAATAAAACATTATATCATATTTATCTTTTAAATCTTTGTATGCAGATAAAAGATTAATTATATTATGATATTTTACACACGAAAGTACTGAGAGAAAGTAGTTTTTATTGTTTTTTTTTAATTTATTTTTTTTATGATTATACCCCAAATATACAACCTTCACTTTTTTTCTATTAATATTTAACAAATTAATAATTTCATTTTTGGCAAAAAAGGAGTCAGCTATGAGAGTATTGCAGCACTTAATTGACCATTCCATCATTTTTTTTGTAAAATATTTTTTTATTAAACTCCCAGGCATCAGATGAAAATATTTCCAGGGAAGGTTAGAGTGTAGTCCCAAATATATTTTAATATTCGAAAATCTAAGAATAACAGGACATATATTCATAGGAGAAAAAAGTTTATTAATATTTCGAAATTTTAACTCTAATGGAAAAACAATCTGCATCCACGTAATCCTAAATAAAGTATTTGAGAAAAAATTTGGCTTTATTATAAATTTTAAATTTTTATTTTTTATTTTTGGTACTTCATTAAAATAATTTTTAGTTATAAAAATATAAATAATATCCTTAGTTTTTATTTTAGAAATTTGCCTTACTAAGTTTAAATTATATGTTTTAGTTCCACTGCCTAAGCTTGTATTAATGAAATCAATTGCAAGCCTCATATTTTTTAAAAATATTTTTGATACCACTGTATAGTTTCCGATAAACTGGATTTTACAGTGTATTTTGGCTTCCATTTGAAATATTTGTTTAACTTTTTATAATTCATATACTGGATAGATATCTCTCCCTTAGTTTTATTTTTTTTAATGTTTTTTAGAACACTTTTCAAAAGTTTTTTTTCTTTTTTATATTCATAAATCATTGATACAATATCTTTAATTTTATGTGGCTTATTAGTCCCTGCATTAAAAACTTCTCCGCTATATTTTTTTGAATTTAAAAATAATTTTTTGGCTAGCAATTTATAAACCTCTATAATATCTTTGATATAGATAAAATCCCTGATACTTTTTCCGTCACTTCTAAGTTTAAATATTTTTTTATTCAAAACACTTCTTATTAAATCTGGAAATAATGCAGTAAAATTTAGTTGGCCTGGTCCATAGATATTACAAAATCTTGTTACTATTATTGGCATTTTAAAAAGATCTGAAGAATATGATAACGAGATCATATCTGCACATGCTTTTGATACATCGTAAGGATACATGGGTTTTAATTTATAATTCTCGTCATATGGCATAAATTTTAATCCATATTCACCATAAGCTTTGTCTGACGATGCTACAATTATTGATTTAACCTTTTTCCCATGTAACCTTATGGACTCCATCAAGTTATAGGTGCCCTTAATATTAGTTTGCCACGTATAATATGGATTTTTTTTAGCAAAACCAACTTCGACTTGAGCAGCTAAATGGAAACAAATTTCTATATTGTATTTCGTAAGAACTTTATCTATTAAATTTTTATCTAAAATGCTTCCATAAATTAAATTAATTTCCTTATCAATTTTTTCATAAAAAAGCATGGAGTTTTTATTTTTACTCTGGGTAATTCCAGTAACTATAGCTCCATTACTATTTAATTCTTTGGCTAAATTAGAACCAACAAACCCTGATACTCCTGTTATTAAAACACTTTTATTTTTCCAAAATTTTTTTTTCATTTATTGATATTTTTAATTTCTATTTTTGCTTTTTCTAACTCGGTGAGTGTATTAACTGTTATATGTTTTCCTGAATGTTTAAAATTAACTAATTTTTTATTTTTAGCGAGTTTTGACAAAATTTTATCAAATGATAAATTTATATTTTCTATAAGAATTTTTTTTTCAAATAATATATAGCCAATATTATACCATATATCTAGACTTGGTTTTTCTTGAAAGCTATAGATAATATCAGACTTTCCAAACTTAACTACACCAAAGCTAGAGACCATTTCGTAACTACTCATTACAGTTTTGTGTCCCGAATTTAAGAATTTTTTAATTATTGAATTAATTTTAACATTAGCAATTGTGTCACCATAACATATCAAAATATAATCATTGCAAAAAGGTAAACATTTTTTTATTCGGTTAATTATTGTTGTGTTAAGCCCTGTATTAATAATTTTGGTATTTTGACTAATCTTATTTTTTAAACTTAAAAATGATTTAAATTTATACCCACCTGCTATTATTATGTTTTTTAGTTTATTCTTATTTAAAAAAAAAATAATATGTTCGATTATCGACTTACCTTCTAACTTAATTAATGGCTTAGGTGTATTTTTTGTTAAGGGTTTTAGTCTCTGCCCTTTGCCTCCTGCAAGGATTATTACTGATAGATTTTTTTTAAAATTTACTATATTTGGTTGCATGAATATAAATAAATACATTATTTTTTTTAATATAAATAGAGAGTTATCGTGAAAAAAAATATTTTAGTTACTGGCGCTGGAGGCTTTATAGGTGGTCACATCTCAAAAGAACTTCTTGCACGTGGCTATAATGTTAGGTGCGTTGATATTAAACCCTTCAGTGAATGGTACCAGATCTTCGATAATTGTGAGAATTTTCAACTAGACATGTCTATAAAAAAAAATTGTCTTGAAATGTGTAAAGGCATGAATGATGTAATAAATATGGCATGCAACATGGGTGGGATGGGATTTATTGAAAATAATAAAGCTCTCTGTATGCTTTCAGTATTAGTAAACACTCATATGTTAATTGCTTGTAAAGAAATGAAGGTTAAAAAATATTTTTTCTCTTCATCAGCTTGCACCTACAATACAGATTTACAAAAAAACCCTGAGATCAAAGGTCTAAAGGAAAGCGATGCATATCCTGCTATGCCAGAGGACGGATATGGATGGGAAAAATTGTTCAGTGAAAGAATGTGTCGACATTTTTTAGAAGACTACGGTCTTGATGTAAAAGTTGCAAGGTATCATAATATATATGGACCTAACGGAACTTATGATGGTGGACGGGAAAAAGCTCCTGCTGCATTATGTCGAAAAACAATTCAGTGCAAAATAGAAAATCAAAATACTATTGATGTATGGGGAGATGGTAATCAAACCAGATCTTTTTTGTATATAGATGATTGTGTAGAGGCAACATTAAAACTATTCGACTCAGAATTTCACGGTCCAATTAATATTGGGAGTGAAGAACAAGTTTCAATTAATGAGATGTTGGACAAAATAGAAAAAATTTCTAACATACAACTAAAAAGAAACTATCAACTTGATAAGCCAAAAGGTGTAAATGGTAGGAATAGCGATAATACGCTTATTCGAAAAACTCTTGGTTGGGATTCAAAAATTAGTCTTTATGATGGTCTTAAAAAAACTTATTCATGGATAGAAAACGAAATTAAAAAAAAACATAATCAATAACTAAATGAAAGTTATAATTGGTTTAAATAGTTTCCATGCAGACTCTTCTGCATGTTTAATACAAGATAATACACTTAAATTTGGAATTGAGGAGGAAAGAATAAATCGAGTAAAACACTGGGCGGGGTTTCCATCTGCGTCTATTAAATATTGCCTTTTATCAGAAAATTTAGATTTAAATGAAGTCACAGATATATGCATAAATACTAACCCATTATCTAATATTAATAATAAAATTTTTTATTTCTTAAAAAACTTTGTTCTTGGCCCTAAGAAATTTGAAATTTTTCAACGATTAAAAAAAAAAATTTCTTTAAAGGAAAATTTTAATAATTTAATTGAAGGTCAAAAGTTAAATAAAAATATTAAAATACATTATATTGACCATCATCTATCACATATATCATCTTCCTTTTTTTCATCTGGTTTTGATAAATCTATGGGATTGTCAGTTGATGGTTTTGGAGATTTTACAAGTATTGCTATTGCAGAATGTAGTGCGCAAGAAATAAAAATTATTAAGAAAATATATTTTCCTCACTCACTAGGTGTTTTTTATGAAGCATTTACACAGTTAATAGGTTTTCAAAATTACGGTGACGAATACAAAATGATGGGTTTGTCCAGTTATGGAAATAGTAGCTTGGAAAACAAAATTGAAAAAATATTTAAAAATATTGATAAGGTAGAATTAAATCTTAGTTTTTTTAATCATGTAAAAAAAGATTTTAAATATAAATTCGAAGGTGTTCCAAATCAAAATTTTATATTCTCTAAAAAAATTTATGATTTATTGGGATTAGACGAAAAAAATATTGAAAATCAAGAAAATAAGGCCAACATAGCTTTTGCGGTTCAGAAAACATATGAAAAAGTTTTTCTTAATATCTGCAAAGAAATTGGTAATAATAATTTTTCAAAAAATCTGGTGTTATCTGGTGGTTGCGCTTTGAATTCATTAGCTAATAAAAAATTATACGATAGCAACATTTTTCAAAATATTCATATTCCCTATGCACCTGGGGACGCTGGTGGGGCTTTAGGATCTGCCTTATACACCTCTAATATAATATTTAAAAAAAGAGTGAATAATTTAAAATCTCCTTATATAGGTCCAAAGTATTCCAATAATTACATAAAAAATATTTTAGAAGAAAATAATAAATTTAAAATAACCTATGACGAAGATAAAAATAAACTACTTGAAAAATTAGCTAAAAGAATTTTTGATAATGCTGTTGTTGGTTTATTTAATGGAAAAATGGAATTTGGTGCTAGAGCATTAGGAAACAGATCTATTATAGCGAATCCATGTAATCCAAATATGAAAGAAATACTTAACTCTAAAATTAAAAGAAGAGAAAGTTTTAGACCATTTGCACCTGCCATTCTAGAAGATCGTAAGACTGAGTGGTTTAATAATTCAAGATCAAATTTATATATGTCATCTGTTGAATTGATAAATGCTGATAAAAGAAAATTGATACCAGCGGTAGTACATATTGATGGTACCGGAAGAATACAAACAATTAATAGGGATATTAATCCTGAATTTTATACTCTAGTCTCTTATTTTGATAAATTATCCAATGTTCCTATACTGCTTAATACTTCATTTAATGAAAATGAGCCAATAGTGATGAAGCCAGAACATGCCCTTAATTGTTTTAAAAGAACAGACATGGATTGTTTGTTAATGGAAAACTATTTAATTGAAAGAATTTAGTAATTTATTTTTAACAAAATAAATTATTATTTTAATTTTTTTTTCTAAATTTAAAAAATTAAAGAAAATTAGTTTTTTTTTATTTTGTTTCTTACTTATTAAATATTTCAATATATTATACCTATAATTTACTTTTAACATCTTATAATTATTAAATCTTTCGAATTCTCTCTTATTTAAATTTATCCATATTTTGTTTTCAAAAATATTTTTTAAAAAATATTTTTTTGTTTCATTTTCTTTATGAAACCTTATATTCGCTAGAGGATCATTCAGTCCTAAAATTTTTTTATTTAATAAATTTCTCATTAATAGATCATAATCACCAATTAAATGATATTTTTGATTAAAATGAATATTTTCAAATTTTGAAATTTTGAAAATCACTGTAGAAATACTTATAAAATAGTTTTTAAGTAATTTTTCGATTAAATTATACTCAGGAAATTTTTTATAATATTTTTTTATTTTTTTTTTAATTTTTGTTTCATCATTTAAAAAATAATTGGTAAAACTTATATCTAAATTATTTCTTTTCATAAAAGAAATTTGCTTCTCAAGTTTTATTTTACTCCAATAGTCATCAGTATCTAAAAAGGCGACATAATCTCCTGTTATATTATTTAATGCTAAATTTCTAGCTTCTGATAAATTTGTAAATTTTTTAGATAAAAAATATTTAAAATTATTATTATCATATCGTAAAAAGATTTTGCTACTATCATCAATTGATTTATTATCCCAAAATATAACTTCATAATTTTTATATGTTTGATCTTCAACACTATCTAAACATTCTTTGAGATATTTTTCTCCATTATAGCAGTTGATTATAATGCTAACTTTTTCTGATATCATTTTTATAAAATTTATAAGTTTTTTTTAAACCCTCATCAAAATTTACTTTTGGGTACCAATTCAGTTTTTTGCGTGTCTTGATTACTGAGGCATAAGTTTCCAATGCTTCATCTATTCTTGATTTTATTGCACCAAAATTTGGTTTTCCTTTTCCAACTAAAAAAATAATTTTTTTTATTATATATTTTATTGAAATAGGTTTGCCACTGCCAGCGTTAAATATTTCAAATTTTATATTTTTTTTATTTATAATTTTAATCATTAATCCAATGAAATCAGAAATATATAAAAAATCTCTTTTTTGTTTTCCATCTGAACAATCAAAACATAAATTTTTTATTGCTGATTTCATCACAATTGGAATTATCCTATTATAATCTTGTCCTGGTCCATAAACCAGATAGGGTCTTACAACACATACATTTAATAGATTCTTATCAGATAATTTTTTTAGATACTTTGTGGCCATAAGTTTTGACCTTGAGTAAAATGATTTCATTTCTGTTATATTGTTAACTATAGTTTCTTTATGGGGTGAATTTTTCTTTCCATATTCCAACGAACTTCCAATTTGGATAAATAATTTAATTTTTTTATTTGAAAAAAAATCCGCTAAATTTTTACAGCCTAAATAATGTGAATTTATAGTTTTATCTTTCTTTTTATGATCTACATATCCTGCAAAATTAATAACATAATCATAGTTACTACCTAAATTTTTTATATTTTTTTTATTTGAAATATCACATTTGATATATTTAACCTTTTTAATTTTTTTAAATTTTTTTTTTAAATTAAATGTGCACGTAATTTTGTTGCTATCTCTTTTAACTAAAATTTTTGTCAAATGACTTCCTAAAAAACCAGTTCCTCCTAATATTAAAAATTTTTTTTTCAAATTATTTTTTTTCTTAATTGTTTTGCCAATAAATCTCTATCTCTCTTAGTATCTATGCACTGCCAGAAACCATTATGCTTAAAAGCTTTTAACTTTTTAATTCTAGCTAATTTTTCCATTGGCTCCTTTTCTAAAAAAGTCTTGTCTGATTTTATAAAATCAAAAATTTTAGGCTCAAAAACAAAAAATCCACCATTAATCCATCCTTCGTCCAATTTTGATTTTTCTCTAAAATACTCAACATCATTTTTTTTTAGTTTAATTGCCCCAAATCTAGCTGGAGGTCTAACTGCTGTCAGAGTTGCCAGCCCTTTAAATTTTTTATGAAATTTTATTAATTTTGCGATATCAACATTTGATATACCATCACCATAAGTCATCAAAAAAGTTTCATTTTTTAGATACTTTTTAAGCCTTTTTAACCTACCACCTGTCATAGTTTTTAAACCAGTTTTAATCAAATACGCCTTCCAAGGATATTTGTTTTTAGCAAAATATTTTTCTATTTGATTACCTTTATAACCTAAAGCAACATAAAACTCTTTCACTCCAAATTTATAATAGTGTTCCATAATATAAATTAATATTGGCTTTTTATTAATTGTGACCATAGGTTTTGGAATAGTTTTGGTCAGTTCTGACATCCTAGTTCCTAAACCGCCTGCTAATATTACTACTTTCATTTTAACTTCTCATATAACTTGATTTGTTCTGATGAAAGAGAAAAAATATCTTTTCTTTTATTTTTTAAATAAAAATTTTTATACCAATTACTTACTAATTTTATATTCTCTGAAAAAGATAATTTAGGTTTCCAATTCAATTTAACATATGCTTTGTGTGAATTTAATTTTAATAAATTAGCTTCGTAAAATTTTTTACTTTTTTTCATTTTCCATTTTGCATTTGGGTAAAATGTTTTTATTTTTTTTAAAACATTTGATACTGAATTATTATCTGAATGCTTAGGGCCAAAATTAAAAACTTCTCCATGAAATTTTTTAGGATTCTCTGTTAATTTTGATGCTAAAGTTAAATAACCATTAAGAGCCTCTAACACGTGTTGCCAAGGACGTGTAGAATTAGGGTTTCTAATGCTTACAAATTTTTTCTTTGACCAGCTTTTAAAACAGTCTGGAACTAACCTATCTTCTGACCAATCTCCACCTCCAATTACATTTCCTGCTCTAGCAATAGTAATAAATATATTATTTTTTTTATTGGAAAAAAACGAATTAATATATGATTGTATTGCAAGTTCTGCCGAGGCCTTTGATGCGCTATAAGGATCCTTGCCACCGAGAATATCACTTTCCCTATAACCCCTCTTGAGCTCCATATTTTTATAGCTTTTGTCACTAGTGATTAAAATAACGAAAGTTTTCTTCTTAACATTTTTTAATGCTTCTAATAAATTAATTGTACCAACAGAATTTGATAACCAGGTTTCTATAGGTTTATCATAAGATTTTTTTACTAGAGCCTGAGCAGCTAAATGAAAAATATAATCTGGTTTTGTTTGATTAATAATTTTTTTAACTTTTTTTAAATCTTTTAGATCTATCAAATGATGACGAATTTTTTTTTTAATATTTAATAATTGAAAATGTGATGGTTTAGTAAGTATATTTTTTGATAAACCTGAAATTTTTGCGCCTTTTAAAAATAGCCATAATGTTAGCCAGCTACCCTTGAAACCTGTATGACCAGTTATTAAAACTTTTTTTCCTTTAAAAAAATTGTAACTCATTTTTTTTGACCAAGAATTAGATGATTACTTGTAATTTAACGCATCTAAAATTTGTTGCTTTGAAAACCTTCTTCTTACATCTCCATCAATTCCTAAATCTTTAATTGGTTCGCCCTCTATTAAATTTTTACATAAAATTTTTATTTTATCGGAATTTTTTTCTTCAATGTGTTTAAAATACTTTTCATCTTTAAACTCTACTTGTTCAAAAAATTTAAACATACATGGTACTATTTCATCTACTGTACCGTCATGTGGCTTACTATAATTCTTTGTCTCTACTATTTTTCCATTATCTGGGTGAAAATAATTTCCTTTTGTCGAGTTTAATCCAAATAAGTCACTTAAACCCATAGTTCTTGCGGTCTTAGATAGGTAACTATTTATCAATGGAAATCTCTTAAAAATTTTTTTAATTTTTTGAGTTTTGATTGGATGGTCTGCACTCCAAATCGCAAGGGTTGCAGAAGTAGACTTTGGATGAAAAACAACATGTGCCTGCTCGGAGTCAACAAATTCTGTACCACCTTTTATATGTTTAAAATTCTTTTCAACCTCTAAAAGAACTCTTTCCTTATCTCGATTTTCATGAGATTTTTTTTTAAAACTGATTGTTTCGTAACCATTCCCAGAAATTACTGAAGTCGATAAAAGTCTCCAACCATGATGATGTATATTGTCATGTGTAATACTTTCAAGATTATTAGAATTTGGAGGAAAAATATTTATAGCAATTATTACATCACCCTCGATTAATAAATAAAAAAATAAATTTGTTGCTTGATTAAAAAATTTTTTATTAGAAATACAGTTTTGAATTGACTCATGCAAAAACTTTTTATTGTTTGAAAGCTCTTCTATTCTTTTGTGCATCTTAAAATGCACTTCTTTTCTATCTCGAGAATTGTGCAGCTCATCGGCAATTTCTCTTAAAATATTCTCAGAATTCATATTAAAGTTCAAATTTATTTTTATTAAAGTACACTAAATCCCCAAAGAAAGTTAATCCTGAGAATAGATTATTATTTATCATATTTATTCCAACAATTCTAAAATTATTTGGCACTAAATACTTTTCTAAATCACTAAAATTTAAATATTTCTCATAAACATTATCAAGCATAATTTCACACTCAATTGCAGAAATAATGTTTTTTGAAAGAATACTTTGTGCTCCTGATAAGATTTTATCTTCATAACCTTGTGTATCAATTTTTATCAAATCTATTTTTTTGATTTGATTTTCTCTACAGTAATCATCTAGAGTTACTATTTTAACTTTCTCAATTTTTTTAACATACTCTTCCTCGCTCGTCTTAAATTGCTTACTTCTCACTTTTAGCCATTTTGTATTTGATTTAATTTTATTGAAAGAAGAATTTCCAGTCTTGGCAGTAATGTTGAATTCCCTCTCTCCAGAAACTTCTGCAACAGCGTAATTATTTAATATCACATTTGTATCATTGGAATATTTTTCTTTTAATTTATTAAATTCAAATTTAATTGGTTCGAAGGCGTGAATTTTAGCAAAGGGAAATAAACTTTTGAATCTTTCAATTGATTGACCTTGATTTGCGCCAATATCAAATATTAACGATGCATTATCTAATTTTTTTTTATAAATTTCATCAAAAGAAGTAAATGTCACTTCCTTATTAACTTTTTTAATTTCAAGTCCAATTGACCAAAGAATTTTTTTAATACCTTTTTTAATACTTTTAATCATTTAACTAATTTTTTTTTGATCAGATTGATATTTGGTTTTTTATAATAGTTTCTTGTAAATATTGAAATATTTTTTCTTTCTAAAATAAAACGTTTGTTTTCAATATTTTTAAAAAAATTATTTAATTTACTTCTTTCATTAATAACATGGTATTTATTATAATTAAATAATGGATCTTTTGTAATTTCAGAATATTTTTTCAAATAAATTGGAATTAATTGATGATTAATGGCATCAACTATTGTTGCAGTACCTCTATATAAAATAAACTCATGACTTTTAAAATCTTCGTGTAAAGAATTTTTAGAAAATTTTATATTCTCATTTAACTTAATATTAAATCTTTCTAGATATCGATTATTTCTGAAAATTGGATGCAATCTTATAGTAAAATTTAAGTTTTTATCTTTATGATTTTTACAAAAATTTAAAAAGGTATTTATTTCGATTGGTATACCTTCGGGCATGACAAGGATTTTTTTTACATTTTTAGAAAGTATTTTTTTTTGATTAGATATTGTAAATTTTTTATTTTTTAAACAACCAGTATTGATTATCTCTGATTTTTTTTTTATCGCATGCTTTAATAAATTCTGATTATGGTCATTAATTGTAAAAATTTTATCAGGCACATAATATTTGGACATTTTTAAAAAAGTATCAATTTGTTTTTTTTTAATAATGCCAAACTGATAACCACAAGTTTGTATATTGAGGCTTTCTTTTTTAATATGATTAACAATAAAGCCTTCATATAAATTTCCTTCAAAAGTGAAAATTAAATTTTTAGGATTGTAAAGTGAGAGTACTTTTTTTATTTGCTCAAATACTCTTTTACTTGCTACTAAATTTAAATAATTAGATAAATTAAATTTAATCTTTTCTTTTGTAATAATTCTAAACAAACATGCTGTATGAATATCTATTTCTTTAATAAAGCCTAAATTTTGACTTAGAACAATATAATTACCAATTAATTTTTTTTTAATTTTATTTTTTTTTAATTTAATATGATCAATTAAAACAATTAATGTTTTTTTTTTATCTATTTTCCTACCAAGATTTCCAAAGTAAAAGTCATTATTAAAAGATATATTTTCATAATTTACAAGATGAGATATAATAATATTTTTAAAATATAAATTTTTTTTAATGTTTAAATAATTTTTTGAAAATTTGAAAAATTTATTTTTTATGTAAAAAATGTATTTTAACAAATTTTTGAATTAAATTAATTTATTATTTTTTCTTTAGAATCATATTTTGTTAATATGAAATCTTCACCTGTTCCTAACATATTATAAAGTTTATGATCTTTATCATTTGTCCAAACTATAGCTTCGGGGTCATCATATAAAAAATCGCAATTTTTGCAGTATTCGATATCATCAAAATTTTTGCTTTCATGTGCTTCTCTCAATTTTTGATACTCTTCTCCCCAATACACATCCTCAAATGAAGAATTATCCAAATGTCCTAAAATACTTTTTTCTTCATTTGGAGGGCCTAATGTTTGACAGCACGGAACTACAGAGGAAGTTCTTCCAGGTTTTCCACCTGCTCTTACAGTGAGTTCAGGTGCAAAAGGCCTGCCACAAGTTCTTCTATCAGTTGGCTTTCTGGCATTTTTGTTATTATAATTTCCACTCCAATTGTGCATTTTCCAAATATAAGCTGTGGACTTCACGATATTAATAACATTTTCTTGGTATAGTTTTATTTGTTCATCAATTTTATTATTATCAGTAATTAAGTGATAAGTGCTAACTTGAGTTTTGGCTTTTGTTTCATCAACATATTCTTTCAATTCAATTAAATTTGATTTTATAAGTTCAAAATTATCTATGTTCATCCATTCTTTATAAATTTCTCTATTATAGCCAATTACACTTATTCTTATGAAATCTATTCCAGCATCAACTACATCTTTCATAAACTGGCCTTTTAACCTTGCTCCATTACAGTACATAAAACATTTCAAGTTTCTTTTTTTCACTGCCTTTACATACTCTGGCAAATCTTTGGCCATCGTAGGTTCACCACTACCTTCTAAATTAATTTGAGGGGTTCCATATTTCGGTACTATTTCATCTAAAATTTTTTCAAAATCTTTAAGTGGCATTTTTCTCGTAAAATGCTTCCCCCTTCCAGGGTTTGATTGAGGGCACATTTGGCAGGTATAATTGCATCCACCAAATACTTCCATTACTACTCTTTTTAGATTTACTTTGTTTTCCATGAAGATATCTCTTAATATTTAATTAGAAAATATTGTCAAAATTTAAATTAAATAATGACACTACAAGCAAAAAATGTTCAAAGTATTGAGTTTTTTAGGTAATAATTGGAAATGAATTTCTTTTTTTGCATAGATAATCCAGACATCAAATGTAGGCTAACAATACCGAAATTCCAAAATGACACGAATTTGAATAAAAATATTGAACTTTTTTCTCTGACAATAAATAATAATAATACTTGGGAAATGTCAGTCCCTAAATACAGATCAGATGATGATTTTTTTTATATAGACGAAAATAATCATATAATAAATTCAATATATTTTTTGGCGAAAAAAGAAGAGGCCAAAAAAATTATCAAAGATAATGTTATTATAAATATTAATAGTATAACAGATACTAATCCGGCATTTAGAGCTAATTTAGAAATAGAAAATTCTTCTGGTGGATTTTCTTCTTACCAGTCAGACTACCCATTTAATATGACTAAATTAAATAGTGGAATTCTAAGTCCCCTAAATATCTTGCTTTCTAAAGAAGCTGAAAAAAATACAATATATTTTAGAAACATATTTCACAAACCTGAAATTAAAAATTGTAATTATTATATAATTGATTATCAAAATAAAAAAATATTAGACAAAGGTATAATACAAAAAAATAAAACAAATAAAATTAATATCAAAAATGAATTTATTGAAGAAAGCAATTATTTTTTTACGTCAAATATAAGTGGTATTCCTATTTATTGTTATGAAAAAAATAATCATATTAGTTTTGAACATACGCATCCTCCACATCAATATATATTAAGTAATGATAAATATATTTTAGTTAAAAACCTTAAACAAAAATTTCATGATATCATTAGCTAAAAGACTTTATAACAACTCACAAATTATTAAGTTAAGAAATTTACTTGGTTTTAATCCGGTTAAAATAAATACTTATCATATTAATTCTGATAGCTCAGTATCAGATGCATTTTTATGGAGGACAGAAAAAAATTTTACAACAATTTTTAAATTTACAGATTTATATAACTTATTTTTTAATGAACTGGGTAAGGTAAAAATAATTTTTTATGACAAAAATTTTCAAGAAATAAAAGAAATACAATTATCAGATATAAAACTCTACAATAATTTTATTATTGATAAAAATTTTTTGAATGGAATTGAAGATTATGGAACTTTTTATATTTTTCATGAAACTAATAAAAATATAAAATCAATTATTAGAAATAGTTGCTACACGGGTTTCAAAAAAGATAATGAGATATTTTCTTTTGTGCATGGAAATCTTCCTGTTTTGACAAATAAAACAAATATTAAATCAATGCATAACATTATTGGTAAATCTTTATTTTTTTACAAAAATTATAAAATTCAAAAAAACTTTTTAGACTATGATTTTTCAGAAATCTTTGTCCATAATCCAACAAATTCGAAAATCAATTTTTTTTTAAATAATACTAATCATACTTTAAATAAATATTGTTCTTTAATCTTAAAAGTTCAAAAAGAAAAAATTATTAACTTAAAATCTAAATGTTTTATCTTTAGACCAATAATTTTTAGTTATAAAAATAATTTTTTAGATGTACATCATGGATAACCATGTTTAGAAGATTAGTAAAAATCATATATAGTTTACTCAGTATTTTTGATTATATATTTATAAAATTCTTTAAAAAAAAAATTTTTTTGGTTCTTAAAGAGCTAATTGAAGAAAAATCATATGAAAAAATCAAAATAAAAAATAATGATATTTTTTTTTTCTGCCCTAATGATTTAATTTCTTGGAGAATACAGACTTTTTACACCAAAGAACCGGAAACTTTAGAATGGATAGATAATTTTAATTATAATGAAAATAAAAAAATAATTTTTTGGGATATTGGTGCAAATATAGGATTATATTCAATTTATGCTGCCATCAAATGGAAAAATATAGACATACACTCATTTGAACCATCATCGAGTAACTTAAGAATTTTAAGCAGAAATGTTAGTATAAATGACCTTCACAATAAAATTTTTATAAATCCAATAGCATTAAACGATGCTAACCAAAATAAATTTCAGTTAATGAATGAAACTACGTTTCTAGAGGGTTCGGCTCTTCATTCTTTTGGATCGGAATTAAACTTCGAAGGAAAGAAAATTGATGCCAAGAATAAGTATAAAATTATAGGATTATCTATGAACGATTACATAAAATACTTAAATCAAGAAACTCCAAATTATATTAAAGTAGATGTTGATGGTATTGAACATCTGATTCTTAATGGTGGTAAAAAAATTTTACAAAGTGATACGCTTAAAGAAATATGTATTGAACTAAATGAAAATTATATAGAACAAACAAATTTGAGTATGAAAATTTTGATGGAAAATAATTTTGAACTTTTCAAAAAAGAAAGGTCAAAATTTATTAAGATTTCAAAAGAATTTGATAAAAGTTTTAACTATTTTTTTAAAAAAAAATAGAACAAATCTAATATTTTGAAGCTCTACCACTTAATATCATAATTTATTTTTTTATTTAGAGAAAGACTGTTGATATCATCTCTAATTGTATTTTTATTCGAATAAATTATTTCATCATTTCTAAACTTATAATTGATATGTTTGTAATTTTTATAATCTGAATAAATTAGCACTGGTTTATTATAAATTAAAAACTCTTCTATTGCCGTTGAAGAATAGCTTATTAGCACATCATGAGTTGACAAATCATCTATAAAAAATTTATTTTTTGAAAAGTTAATATTTTCACTTTTGTTATTAGTAATTTCCTTAAAGCTTTTTAAATCACATTCTGGTCCATCTCTAAATCTTATAGTTAATTTATATTTATCTTGGTTACTAAAAAAAATAATTAAATTATTTAAATTATTAATGTACTCATTAAAATCTTCATATATCCATGGCCATTTGGATAAAGATTTAGGAGAACTAACATGAAGAAAATGTAAATAATTTTTATTTAGATTAGCTCTTTTTAAATTAGTATATTTATCACCGAATAATAATGGATCACTTTTAATAATTTTATTTATATCATCATAAAATGCTATTGCTTCAGCTGAAATTTTTGTTTGCGCAAAAATTTTATCTGCTAGTGGAGAAAATAGCATTCCACGACCGCTAATTTTGTTAACAAAACTTGAATACTCATCGCTTGGTGTAGACATTGATCCGTGAGGAACTAAGAAAGTTTCGAAATTAAGTTTTTTTGAATTATTTGCAACTACTGTAGGCAAATCATATCTTAATTGATCAGTATAAAATTTTTTAATATTAATTTTTGATATAAATTTAGAAAAATTCTTTTCAATTTTAATTTGCACATTGCAATAATTTGATAAAAGATTTTTAAGATATTTCTTGAGATATGATAAATTATCATCAAATAAGCCTTCTAAGATGAAATCGATTTGATTCTTTACATTCTTTGTTTCAACTTTTTCATCTGGAAAACATGAAAAATAAAAATGTTTTTGTTTATTTAAAAATTTGAGTTTCTCTAAAAAATTTAAAAGCAAATGGTGAATATTAAAATCTTTGTAGCTTATAATCTGTATTATTTTTTTTTCTTTTTTTTCTAAAATTTTGAAAGATAATTTTTTACCGTAAACTAATGAGTTAATATAATTATTAGGAATTAAATAATTATTAAGAGTAATAATAACTTTTTTATAGAAAGAAACTTTTGCACTTTTTAAAAATACAAAAAATCCTTGATTTTTTTTTTTAATTATTTTTTTTATAAAAACTTCTAAAAAATCAACTTTATTATCATAAAATTGAATTTTGTTATTATATATCAAGGCATAATATTTTGCGTGTATAGAATTATAATGAATATATAAAAAGGAGAATAAACTAATAAAAAAAATATTATAAATATTCTCTTTTAATCCTTGGTCAAAATATTTTGTATTGTTAATGTTATTTTCAAAATTAAAGTATATTTTCTTTGAAGTATTTATAATTTTTTTTTGGTTTACAACTAACTCATCTGAGTCAATATTTAAAATTTCATAATTAAAATGATTTTCAACATATTTTTCTATACCTGGACTAAAAACAAATATTTTTTTTATATCTGATGTTTTTAATTTATTAAATTCTACAACATCATCTTTATCATATAGAAATATTGTTAATTCCTTTGTTTCAGGCATTTAAGGGCGTGGATAAGAATTTTTTTTTTTAAGTTTTGCTGGTACTCCATAATATAAACCTTTAACATTTAAATTTTTAACAACAGCTGAATTAATTCCAGTCATTATATTATTAGAAATTTTTAGCTTTTCTCTAATAATTGTACCAGACCCAATATAACATTCGGATCCTATAACCACATTTCCTAATACAGTACTATTGGGAGCTATATCTGTAAATGATCCCACTTTAACATCATGATGCAGATTGGATCTAACATTTATTTTACAGCAGTTTCCAATTTTTAAATTATTACCTAAAAAACAATAACTTTGTATAAATGAGCCCTTTCCTATCTTTATTTTAATGCCTTTAAATGCTCTATCAGAAATATAAGTTAAAATATTTTTTTTATATTTTTGTAAAAATTTCTTTCTTATATTTAAAGGTCCCATGGCGATACATATTTTTACCTTTGGTTTTTTTTTTAAAAAACTGTCAATTTTTGAAAAAGTTCCTAAATATCTAATATTTGCTTTCTTTTTGTTTCCAAAAAAGCCATGAATTTTATAATTAGAATTATTTAATTCTAAGATTATATCCTCTTCAGCTCCAATTAGTATAACATCTTTATTTGTCATAAAAAAAATTTATATATTTTTTGAAAGCATCTTCGTTTCTAATCTCAAGCCAACTTAGATAATTTTCAACTTTTAAAAGACCAACTTTTTTTCCAAGAAGACTGCCTTTTCTAATATATACAGGATAGGTAATACAACATAAACCATGTAAACCTACGTAGGTTTTCTTTTTGATTATTCTAGGTATATCGCCTTCATCAATTCTATTAATTTTTTTTGTTTCATCCTCTTTCCATAGCCAGCCACTCTCTTCTTTTGCTGCTAAAATTGTATCATATCCATTTTTTAATAACTCCTCTATGGCATTATCAACTAAATCTACATCTCTAAATGGAAATGTTTCTTCTAAATGAACTATTAAATCAGGAAATTGATTTAACCTCTCTATTTCGTTAATTGAAAATTTTTGTACCATTTCTAAATTAATGCCTGGATCAGATAATTTTTTAGGTCTAATAAAAGGACATTTAGCACCAAGATCTTGTGCTACTTTTTTTGTCAATTCATTATCTGTTGAAACTATAATCTCTTTTATATATTTTGATTTTTTTGCAGAATTGATCGTATGAGATATTAGATAGTTATTTTCATTTTTTATAGGGGCTCCTTTTGATGGAATAACGCAATATATATTTAAATCGTTTGGTTTAATATTACCCTCAACAAAATTTTTATCCTGTTTTTTAATTATATTTACTACATTTTTTAGCCGTTCAAGATTTCCATCTTGGTGAATACCATGATAATGATAAACAGATGCCTCAGGTTCATAAATCAACTTATATCCTGCATCAATAATTTTTTGACCCCATATCCTATCTTCTATATTTGAAATTTCGTCATCAAACTTTATTTGTTTCCAAATACTTTTTCTTATCATTGAATTTGCATTGTGGAAAAAACTATCTTTTATTTGAATTTTCTTGTCTAAACCGAAAACAAGAAATAAATCTCTCTTATCACTATCTCTAGAAAATTCCATTGGTACTTGTCGTCCATAAGCACCGGCAACATATTCGTCACTAAAATTATTTAGTAAATTTTTTAACCAATTTTCCTCAATTGGTATACAGTGTGCTGACAAGCAAACTATATATTCGCCAACACTTTGTTCAATACCTTTGTTTAAAGCAAAGCCTGGAAGATAATTATCAATAAAAATTATTTTTTTTACCCCTTCTAATTTTGCCTTTTCTACAGTCTTATCATTACTATTGTTGTCAACTAAAATAATTTCATAATCTTGAAATTTTTGTTTTCTAATAGCTTTTAAACATTTTGATATCCATCTCTCTTCGTTTTTTGTTCTGATTATTATAGATACTTTTGGATTTTTCATGATAATTTTATTTGAAATTGCTCAGACATTTTTTTTAATTTAATAAACAAATCTTTATCTACTGGTATACCTGATATATTCCTTTTCCTTTCAGTTTTATATTCAACATCATTTGGCAAATAAATTTTATCCTTCTTTTTTGAAGTTTTTTGTTTTCTTATCTGTTTTGACATTTTACCAAGGTTATTAATAAAGTTTTTTTTACTTACAAAAGAATCTGTTCTTAATACAATATAAAATTGTCCTAACTTCCTTGGTTTTTTAATACTGCTCTTATACATTGGTGGAATATTTGAACCAAAACGCATTCCTAAAAATATTGAACATAAAATTTCAATCATTGCTGCTAAGCCAAAACCCTTGTAACCACCAATAGAGGTTAAACATTCCGCAACATTTGGGTTGGTTGTAATTTTTCCATTTTTATCTACCGCAGTTCCAAATAATAATTTTTTTCCTAACCTTCTGTAATTTAATAATTTATTCCAATTAATATTTGTTGTAGCCATATCTAAACAAAATGGTTTCTTTGCGGGCCCAGGTGAAGCAAAACAAATTGGATTAGTACCGAAATAGGGCTTTCTCCCACCAAATGTTAGTTGTAATGAGTCTGCGTGAGTAAAGGCAAAAACAGTATATCCTTTATTTACACCATGAAGGGCAATACTCGCTAGAGCTCCTGGGTGACTTGAATTAATAACACCTATTGAGCATATCCCATTTTTTTTGGCTATTTGACACCCTTTTTCAATAGCTTTAATACCTGCAGAAATTCCATAACCATTATCAGCATCTAATAAATAAGTTGAGTTAAATCTTTTATAAAATTTAAACTTAGGCCTAGGATTTTTTCTCCCATGAATTGCTGATGAAACATAATGAGGTAAAAGATTAATACCATGGGAATCTGTACCTCTTAAAGATGCATTGCATAAACCTTCTGATACATATTTAGCACAAAAACTATCTACACCACTTTTTTTTAAAACATTTTTTGAAAATTTTAGTAATTGATTATATTTAATAAACTTCATTATTTTATATTAATCATTTTACCATTAAATTTTATACTTTGATTAACTGCTTCAATAACCTTTGTTGTAACTAATGAATCATAAAAAGTTTTGTTCAATAAATTTAAATTTTTCTTTTTACTTTTGATGTTATCAAAAAAATTAATTATACTTTTGACTCCATATCCATTGAAAAATAATTCATTACCATGAAACAAATTAGTAAAATATGGATTTATATGTTTAGCTCCATGACCTTCCTCAGTTAAAAAAACCCCCCTATTTTTTTGATCAGAAAAATACTTTAATTTTTCACCTACAAAATGAATTTTCTGATCCGAAGTAGATGTAGATGAATTAGGATCAATCCAACTTGTAATAATATAAGAATTAAATTTTTCATTACCTTTTCTCCATTCAATATTAGCTTGTACGCAATCAGGGGAGTTTATTTTATTTTTTTTTAAATATCCTGTTTGTTCCCATGCCCAAACCTTTTTTGGCTGATATCCAGTTATGTAATAAATCAAATCAACATAATGAATCCCAAGATATTGAAAGCTGTTACTTTTCGATGACCATTTTTTAAAATATTTTTTTGGAATAATGTTTTTTTGACTGTACTCTATAGTGCAGTATTTTAATGCACCTAATCTTTTTTCATTAATTAATTTTTTCAAAATTAAATTAGCTTCATCAAATCTTTTATGAAATTCAACTTGATAAATTTTTCTTCTACCTTTTGATAAATCTATAAGCTTTTTGGCTTCAATACTTTTAGGCACTAATGGTTTTACAACTAATAAGTTTTTATTTTTCAAAATTATGTGTTTACAAATTTCAAAATGAGTATGATCGGGCGTTGCAACAATAACGGCGTCTGGATCATTATTTTTAAGAGCTTGTTGATATAATTTCAAATCCTTGCCAGGATAAAAATGTATAGCTTTTTTTTTTAATTTTATTTTTAGCTTTCTGGCTAAAGTTAAAGTTTTACGAACACAATCTTTTGAACTTGCGCTTTGAGTACTTACAAAACATATTTCATCAACCAAATTTTTTTTAATTGACTCTAGTAAACCCGGAATAATGGTCCCATGATCATTTTCTTTTGATCCCCTCACATACATTCCACTACCTATAACTAATAGTTTCATCTTAAAAAATTTCTTTTAACATATTTTGCAATTGCGAGACATGAAGTTAACCCTGGCGATTCCATTCCAAATAAGTTTATCCAATTATATTTATCAACTTTTTTTATGTAAAAGTCGGTATATGATTTGGAATTTGTTTTAATCTTAGGTCTAATTCCTTTCTTAAAATATTTAATTTTTTTTGTATCTAATTTACTGTTTATTTGCTTTAAGAATTTGGCAAATTTAAGTTTTGAATTTCTTAAATTAATTTTCCCTTTTTTTTCAACACTAGGGCCAAATATATATTCATTATTAATTGTAGGTGTAATATCGACTCTTTCTGTATTTTTTTCAGGTTTCATTGCTGGGTATATTATTCTTCTAATTTTTAAATTCTCTCTAGTTTTAAAATATAACCCTGTTACCAATTTATCTGATGGAAAGACAGTATTTTTGAAACTTTTTTCTGCAATGCCTATAGCTCCTACGCCTGCTGCATTTATAACGTAATCAAATTTTTGTTTTTTGATATTTGAAAAATATATTTTTTGATTTTCAAAATATCCATATGAGATTTTTTTATTGTAAATAAATTTTACTCCATTTTTTTTACAAAGAGTAAATAATTTTCTCATGAAATCATTTACATCAAAAATTCCTGCGGACTTAGATAAAAGTGCATGCTTAGCTTTTATGTTTGGCTCAATTTTTTTTAAAGTTCTTTCTGCAATGATTTTTACATCATTAACATCATTTTTTTTGGCATTTTTATACATTTGTTTTATTAATTTATAATCTTGTAATGAATTACCAATGAATAATTTTTGTGTATTTTTGAATGAAATTTTATTTTTTTTACAAAAACCATAAATCATTTTTTTACCCTGAACACATAAATTAGCTTTTAAAGAATTGTTTTTGTAATATACGCCAGAATGAATTACCTCTGAATTTTTACTAGAAGCTTCTAACCCAAAATTTTTATTCTTTTCAACTAATAAAACTTTAAATCTATTGTTTTTTGAAATTTCGTATGCGATGGATAAACCAATCACTCCACCTCCAATTATTAAAATTTTTTTCATTATATAACTTTTTTTAAAATTTTAATAAAAAGCTTCATTTCTTTTAAGGGCCCTAATGTTACCAATATTGAGTTTTCAAATATTTTGTCAAAACCATAGCGTACCGATATTTTATTTTGTACTAACTTTTTATAAACTACTTTTGCAATATTTTTTTTATTAAATTGAATCAAAGCAAAATTACCATTGATTCCGCCAAATAAGGTCAAATTTATTTTTTCAAGTTCTCTTTTAAGATATTTAAAACCCAGTTTAACACTCTTAACGTAATCTTTTACTATATGATTATTTTTAATGATAAATTCTGCTGTTGAAGCTGATAAAATATTCGTCTCATAACCACCTTTAACAGTATTAAAAATTTTTATGTTATCTTTAGAAGAAACCATATAGCCAATTCTTGCACCTGCTAAACCATAAGCTTTGGAAAAAGATCTCATTACTACTAAGTTATTATATTTTTTTATAAGAGATAAATAAGTTTGTTTTCCAAAAGGATAGTAAACTTCATCAAGAGCAAGAATTATGTTTTTTTTTGAAAGTTTTTTTAGAAATAGTTTAATTTTTTTTAAATCAATATCTCCTTCAATTGGAATATTTGGAGTAGGTAAAAAAACAATTAAAGTATTTTTATTAACCAGTTGAAAAATTTTATCATATTCTAATTTGAGGCATTCATCATAACCATAAGTCCGTGATTTTACATTATAAATTTTAGAATAAATATTATAAAGAGCAAAGCTTGGTTCAGGATATATAATTTCGCTGTTTTTTTTTATATCTAGAGAGTCCATTATATTCTTGATTGCACCTGATACACCCTCCGTAAATAGTAGATTATCGGGATGAATTTTTAAAAAGTTGGCAAGTATAAGATATGAGCTTTTTAAATTTGGATAATGGTTAAGTTTCTTTTTAAAAATATATTTTGCAACTTTATCTTGATAAAATTTAGATAAACCTATGATATTTTCATTTCTATCTAAATTTAATTTATATTTTGACCTATCGGAATAATTATCTACCCTTTTAATATTTCTTAAATGTTTTTTAACTTGGATCAATTTATTTATAGTATTTTAGCTTAAATTTAGATTTTCTTAGCAGGATTGATAAAATTTTTAAGTCACTTTCATACTTTACTATCAATCCAGCTTCACGACTTACTGGAAAATAACCAACTTTACCATGTAAAATAGCATTTTTATTTTTGTTATATGATTTAATAAAGCTTTTTGATTTCCACATCATTTGAGAATAGACCATTATTTGTAAAGGTTTAAGATCCTGAGTTTTCATAAATTTAGAATTAGTTTTAAAATTTATAGGTTTTTTATTTATTAATGCATGATTAAAATGTTCATTTATAGTTATTAAACTATTATATTTTTTTTTTACAAAATACTTAACTGCATTTTGTATTTGGAAGGAAGTTTGAAGCGGTGCAATGGAATTGATCCATACCAAAATATCGCACTGATGTTTTTTTAAAAAGTCATATACCACATCGTCGGATTTTGTATTTGAAGAACCTAATTTTTTTGGCCTTAAATAAAAATTTATTTTATTTTGATCAGCAATTTTTTTAAAAATATTATCATCAGAATTTATATAAATATCTTTAAATATTTTTGATTTTTTTGCTGCATTTATAGCATAATAAATTAGTGGTTTTTTATTTAATAAAGCTAAATTTTTTCTTTTAAGTCTTTCACTACCTATTCTAGCAGGTATCATTGCTAAAATTTTCATTATTTTCTCTCTCTAATTACTTTACAAGGCACTCCTGCGGCTATAGAGTCTTGAGGAATATCTTTGTTAACAAGAGAGTTGGCTCCAATAATGGAGTTTTTGCTTATTTTAACTCCTTGTAAAATTGATACACCACAACCAATCCATACATTATCTTCGACTATGATAGGTTTTGTAGTTACGCCCTGATTTTTAATTAAATCATCTTGATCTAAAAATTTATGGCTTGAAGTTATAAATTTAACGCTGTTTCCAATTGATACATTGCTACCGATAATAATTTCATCCTGAGAGTCAAAATAACAAAACTGATGGATAGATACCTTGTTCCCAATTGATATGTTTTCTGGAAAATTTATCACAACGCTATCCAATATATTAAAATTATTTCCAGAGCTTTTAAATAAATACTTATAAAAGTAATTTCTTATTTTTATTGCATAATTGTATGGGTTATATCTGATAAATAAAACCAATTTTCTAATTATTTTTTTAAGTATGCTTCTCATTTGATAAAATATCTATAATTCTTTGGTTAGCTCTACCATCCATATATGGGTCAAATTTTTTAATTATTTTGTTCCAATTACCAAAACCACTATTAGATTGTTTATTTTTATCGTCAATAATTTTGGCCCAAAGCAAATTCCAATCTGCGTAAACTATATCTAGATTATTTTGATTAAATAAACTTTGTTTTGCTCCATAATAATCAAACATTAGCGATTTGCAGCCAACTAATGCTGATTCTAAAGCGGCAGTACCCGCCAATAATGTATCATGAATAGTTATATCACTTGCCATCGCTACCTGAGCTGGAATATCTTCAAAATTTTTAACATGGTGAACCGCATAGTCATTTAATAAAATACACTTTTTTGAATTTATCGCTTTTTCTAGCAAGTCATTGGATATATTGCTTAATTTTAAATTTAAAATTTTAGGTTTTTTTGGTTTTATTATTATTCCAATATCCTCATGTGTTAAAATTTTATTTAATAAAAATTGATATCCTCTATCTGAAATATGATATCCCATTTGAAACATACTATCTGCATAATAGCCTTGGTCAAAAAATCCAATCACATATTTAATTCCATTAGAAGTAAGCTTGTATCTAAGTTCCTCAGCTTTTGTTTTTTTATTTTTAAATTTATAATCACAAATATATCCAGGATTAAATATTTTTTTTAATTTTGAATTTTTAGTTTTAATATAATTACAATTGTTAAAACTAAAAAAATTATCATAAGCATCAATATTAACGTTGGATGAATAATCTTCACTAAAAGACATTGTAAAGCCATAAGAACTTCCATTTATTTTATCAATAGCTGAAACGGCACTAGATGAAAAAACTTGCGATACATAACTCGTCATAAATTTTTTTACTTTAAATTTTTTAAAAATGTGATAAAAAATTTTTTCTTCAAATTTAAATTGAACAAATAAACTATTTATTAAAAATCCTTTCTTAATGTATAAGAAAGATTGAAAAAAAAATTTAATTATAAAAATAAAAAAATAAAAAGAGCAATAACTATAAAAATTTATAATATTATTTTCTAAATTATGATTTTTATCTGATAAAAATAAAATATTTTTATAATATTGATTATGGAAAAATAATTTAGGTTCATTGATCTCATAAGAGTCTAATATTGCTACATTAAATTGACCATTTATAGAGTCTTTATTTTTGAAAGAACCATATAACAATTTTTTTACTATATATTTATAAATAGATATAAAACTATAATCAATTAAACCTACAAAATTAAACTTATTATTTTCATCTGAAAATTTTTTTTTTATAAAAGAATTAAATAAAGTATTGTCCATATAAAAAATTTTTTTTTTTTCTTTAAATAAAATATTAGATGCTTCGAAAAAGACTAAAAATTTTTCTATAGTGAAGTTCCCAATAGAATTGTGATTACTAAAAAATTTAACTAAATAATTTATAAAATTTTTCTCTTCATTAATTTCAAATTTACATTGATCAAGGTACTGGTATATAAAATTATCAACTTTTTTATTTTCAATTATATCAGTTAAAATTATTTGATTATTAATTTTAACATCTTCAATCTTCCAGCTAATTTTTTTTATATTTGACAATCTGAACATCTCACAAATTTTTGACAAGTAATTTTTTTTTACATAATAAATTTTCTCTTTTTTAAAAATACTGATAAAAATTAATCTAAGATATAATTTTTGACTTAAAATAATTGTTTTCATAATAGATTAATATTTAACTTAATTTTTTGGCAAGATTCTTTTTCTAGGTTTAGCTATGACTTTACTCTTAAGATATCTATATAATTTATTTTTCGTAGTAGACTGTATGTCATTTAATTTGATACCTGAATGATATAAAAGATTTGACTCATGCCAACTTCCAGCAAAATGAAGGAAGAAATTATTAAAAAGAGTGTTTTCTATGCATTTTTTAACAAGTTTTTTATTTGCAAATTTTTTTGAATATAAAAAGGGATAATAATTAGCCATCTCATAATTCCAAATACATTGAAACTTGTAATCTAACCAGTTTACATTTACATTTTTTTGTATTTCATAATTATAGTGAATTTGATCTCCTCCGCCTGTTATGCTGGATATATTTTTTGGATACTTATAAAACCATGACTTCATTTTACTTGCGAATTTTTTAACATTAAAAATAAACAACCCCATACAAGCTTCATCCGACATTACTGGAAGTTTATGGTATTTATATATTTGTTTTAATGTAAATAAAATTGCAGAATTCAGAGGATAGCTGTTATCATAAAAATATTTTCGATAAAAACTTATTTTTTTTCTAGTTTTTATATAATCATAAGGTAAACGATTTCTTAAAGATACTAGAGAAATTTTTTTTTCAATGTGAAAATTAAATATATTGGGCGCATATGGATTTATTAAAATATCTGCATCTAAGTAACATACATTATTAACAATAATTTTTTTTTGTAATATCGCAGATCCAATTAGCATCTTTTGCCAAGTAGCTTTTTTCCATGCAGCATTTTTTCTTGAAACTAAATCATCTGTAAATATAATTAACCCAATTTTATGATTTTCGCAGTATAGTTTCCATGAAGGAAATACGTATTTTTTCCACTGTCTTAAAAAATTTTTTCCGATAACAATACAAGATAAATAGTTTTTATTTTTGCTCTTAATTAAAATTTTCATTTCCAAAATGATTAATATTTTTCACCTATAGACCTTAACCATATTATTGCTTCTCTGTTTCCTTTTCTTGCTAATTTTTTATATTCATTTTTTGTTTTTGTGGGAATATACATTTTCTCAGGTGGATAAGAATTGTTAAAAAAAGAAACTAAATAAGGACTATCTTTTTTATCTAAATTGTACTGATAATAATATTTAAATTCCTTGTTAGTTTTTTTCTTAAAAATATAAGAAATATTTATATTAAAAACCTTATCTTTATTAATAACCTCATACAAATTTTTATCACAAGGAATAATAGCTTGATTGTATTCGTCTATATTAACTATATAACATGAGTGAACAACGCTTAAGTTATTCGCTGCAGCATAGCCTTCAAAAAAACTTTGATCAAAATTAAAGTAACCATTTCCTTTATATACTGCTTGAAAAATCCATATATATCCATTTTTTTTACATAAATTATATAATGTTCTATATGACTCTCCAATATTGAATACATGTTCGTTATTGCCAAAATCTGCAACTAGATCAAATTTATTAAAATAATTTTTTTTCTCCATTGGATAATTTAAATCAAAAAATATGCTGTCGTGTGATTTGTTTATATCAAAAGATTTATACTCTCTTATACCCATATCCATCCAAAAATTTTTTGTTGATATTCTTTTCCCTTTTGGAAATTTTTTTAAAATTGAAAATTTTTTTTCGTTAAATTTTAATCCAGCTTGATTATATGAATTTTTTAATTTATCAAAACTAACTCGAAGTTCTTTTGAACCCATATCAACTACACTTTTAACGTCATTAAATTTTTTATTCTTAAAAAGCTCTAATGCAATATTTATTAAACCTATTTTCATAGTAATTTGATTATTTTAATGATTATTAATTGTCAATTTATAATAAAAATTAATTTATAACCTTATTTAAAGATAGAACAACATATTCAATCTCTTTTAAATTCATTTGAGGAAATATAGGTAAATTCAAAATATGTTTCGAAATATACTCGGCATTTTTACAATTAAACTTCTTAAATTTATTTTTTCCATTTTTGTATAAATTTTGTTTATATATCGGTTTAGGATAAGCAATTCTAGTATCTATCGAATAATCTCTTAAGAGTTTTTTTGAAACATAATCTCTATTTTTAATTAAAATAGGATAAAAAAAGTTTGCATTTTTATATTTGGGCAACGTTTTAAAAAGTTTAATATTTTTATTATTTAAAAAAAATTTATTATAAGTTTTAGCAACACGGTTTCTTTGTTTTAAGATAAAATTCAATTTATCTATTTGTTCGATACCAATACCAGCCTGCAACTCTGTCATCCTTGCATTAGTACCTAATAGTTCATGTTGATATTTTTTATTTTTAGGTTCGCCAATATTTCTTAATACCTTGATTTTTTCATGTATTGTTTTAGAATTTGAAAACACTGCTCCACCCTCTACTGTGGTAATTACTTTTGCCATATGAAAACTCATAGTTGAAATGAGTCCAGTTTGACCAAGTGCTTTTTTTAAATATTTTGATCCAAGAGATTGAGCGGCATCATGAATTAAAGGAATTTTATATTTTTTTGAAATTTTTCTTAAATCTTTATGATCTGCTGGATTGCCACCATAATCTATAAAAATTATTGCCTTTGTTTTTTTACTGATTGCAGCTTTAATTTTTTTTGTATCTATACAGCAATTATTTATATCCACATCGACAAATACGGGTGTAGCGCCTTGATAAGAAATAGATGATGCAGAAGAAATATAAGAAATTGCAGGAACAATAATTTCATCACCATTTTTAATATCTAGCGCCTTTAAAGCTAAATCTAACGCTACTGTTCCGTTTGAAACAGCGGCGACGTATTTTGAATTAAAATGTTTTAAAATTTTATCCTCAAATTTTAGAACTTTTTTTCCTTGTGTAAACATCTGGGATTTAAAAGATTCTTTCACTTGATTTAATTCTTTTGAATCTATGAGTGGCATTGCCCAAGGAATTTTTATTTTTCGCATTTATTTTTTAAATATTTTTTTTAATCTTAAACAATTTTGATCAAGTAAGTTAGCTTTAATTTCTTTTTCACTAATTTTCTTTTTTATAATGGCTGATTTTATTTCATTTATAGCTTTTATTATTGACGTTTCACTTTTTAATTTAAAGGTTTTTTTAATTTTATCGCAATTCACTCTATAATCTCTTCTATCGATTATTGCGTCAATATATTCTACTGAAACTTTAAATTTTAAAGTTTTTAGTATTTTACTTACTATTTGTTGTTTTGAAAAATTGTTTTTTGTATATCCGGCGTTATATATAGATATCTTATTTTTATTTTTCAATTTTAAAGAAATTATAATAATTTCTGCCATATCAGAAACGTGAACAAACGGTCTCCAAGTATTTTTTGAAAAAATGTGCAATTTTTTATATTTAATTGCTTCGTAAGTAAAAGAATTGATTGTCAAATCAAATCTTGTCCTAGATGAAATACCATATGCTGTTGCAAATCTTAGTATTATTGTTTGGATCTTATCTTTTTTTTTACTTTTTAAATAATTTTCACAATCGACCTTTGTCTGAGCGTATATCGAAACTGGGGATAGATCTGATCTTTCATTGACATATTTATCTGGGTCAACAATTCCATAATTTGAACAAGTGGATGCAAAAATATATTTTTTTACTTTATTATATTTTTTTAAACACTCTTCATATAAAAATTTATTTCCATTAAAATTAATACTATGAGCACTTTCTGGAATTGTATTGCATTGCTTATCACCGACAATAGAAGCTAGGTTTACAACAAAATCAATATTTTTTGTTTTAAAAATTTTTTCTAACTTTTTTTTATCTCTGATATCACCTTCATAAAATTGAAAATTTTTATTTTTTTTAAAATTTATAATAGATTTACTACCATAAACTAATTTATCAAAGCATATTACTTTGTAATTTTTTTTTAATGCTAACTCTATAAGTTTTGAGCCAACGTAGCCAGCGCCGCCAGCAATAAAAATAGTATCTAATTGTTTCACTTTTTTGCAGTTAACTTGGGTTTTACATTTTTTGAAACAACGATGCCAGCTTTGATTGCATTATTCTTTCCAATTGAAATAGAAGAAAGGATAGTAGATGAATTTCCAATGCTAACATTTTTTTCAATTTTTACATCTGGGCTTATAAGTACTTTAGATCCTATTTTACAATTATGAGAAATAGAGCTAGAGACTTCAATTAATGTACCATTACCTATAAATGTATTTTCTCCAATCTTAACATCTGCTGAAATAATTGATCCTTTGCCAATTGCAACTCCTTTATCTATTTTTGCACCTATAGATATGATTGAATTTTTGGATATTGCAGAAATTGGTTTTAAGCCTTCATTGCTAAATTTATTATACAATTTTTCTTTTAGTTTTATATTCCCCATGCCAATTATAAATCCATCAACACCATTAATTGCTAATTTTGGAATTAAGTCCTCGTCACCTAAAAAGGGGATATCTAAATAGATTTTTTTTCCTTTAAATTTTTTTTTTTCAAGTTTATTTCCAAGAAATCCAATTACTTGAAAACTTTGATCATCCCTTAAAATCTCAGCTATTATTTTTGCAGTAGATTTAATACCGTAAATTACAACTTTCATAATATTTCTTTCAATATTTTAATATTTTTTTTTATTATACTTAAATCTTTATAAATTTCTAAAGTAAAAATTGCATTTTTTTTAAATTTATAATTTTTTAAAAATTTAAATATCTCTCCATTTTTTCTCAAACCATTATTTTGATCTTTTAAGCCGTTATTATCACTTATATGAAAATAATTTGTTTTTTTTGAAAATTCCAAAGCCTCTTCAAAAAAATTATTTTTTAATGTTTGTGATGATACTTTTAAATGAGCGATATCAAGTAAAACTTTAAACTTAACAACTTTTCTTAAACGTATATACGAATCAAAATCAGTCAATAGAAATGGATTTTTTTTATTATAATTTAAGAAATTTTTTTTATTAATAACATTATTTTCAAGGTAAAGGTCAACATCTTTACCGGCATAATTAGTTAAAATTTTCCAGCTTTTTTTAAAGTTAGTTAATACCTGATCATAACTATACAATTTTCTCCTTACAATTTTTTTCCCAGCTTCTTTTGTTTCAAAATCAATTAAAAATGGAGCGTGTATAGAATAAAATTTAATTTTTAGCTTTTTACAAAGATCAATTGATTTTTTACAAAAAATTATGCTTTTTAATCGTGTGTCAGTATTTATAGAGCCAAGATTTATTACAAAATTTTTTTTTGGAGGTGGAAAATAATTGTGAATGCTATATTTAAAATATTTTGAATACTTTGTAAGTATTTTTAAAATATCTTTTTGATATTCTGACCCTCCTGAAAATTCTAAATTTTTAATTTTATTTTTTTTGCAATAATTTAATAGGTCGTTAATTTTTTTTTTTTTAAAACACGAAGAAGAAACGAATATCATTTTTTTTTAATTTTAGCTGGCACTCCAAAATATATAGAGTTTGAAGTAGCATTTGTATTTAGAACGGATCCCGCACCTATTTTAACATTTGTGCCTATTTTTAAATTATCGAATATTACCGAGCCTGCACCTATAAATGCGTTTTTGCGAATTTTTGTCCTTCCACAAATTATTGAACCAGGAGCTACATGTACGTTATCGAAAATTTTTACCTCATGCTCAATAATTGAAGATGTATTAATTATGCAATTATTTGAAATTTGGGCTTTTGTATTAATCACAGCCCTTGGTCCTATAAAGTTTCCTTTTCCAATTTTTATATTTTTAGAAATATAAGCACTTGGATGAATTAAATTTATAAAATTAAAAAATTTATTTTTTTCTTTAAAATATTTAGATCTTATTTCATTATTTCCTATTGCTAAAAAAACTTTAGTATTTTTTTTTAATTTTTGTAACTCTTTTTTTGATTTAACAATTACACCTAATATTTTCTCAGTTTTTTGGATAGATTTTTTATTTAAATCAATAATTGCTTGAATTTTATAACCTAAATCTATTGCGCACTCAGCTATTGGTCTACAATGTCCGCCGCTCCCAATGATAAAAATTTTGTTTGTCAAAGTTTTTAATATTTTTTAAAAAATTTAATTTATAAAATCATCTTTGTTATAACTTTTCTTAGATTTTTTACCAATGAGTTTAAAATAATTCTGAGCTGGAATTCCTGTACCAGGACGCTTAGTAGTTAAATTTTGTTCAGTAAATTTTTCTCCTTTTAGAATTTTTTTATTCGCAAAGATAGATTTTCTTGCTAACTTTCTATTTAACATTTCAGATTTTAGAGGTGCTTTTATTCCATTGCCAAAAATACTTTCTGAAATCCTAATATTCTTGATTAATTCAGCTAGCTCTTTGGGCTCTAAGCTCGCTTTATGATCAGGACCCTTCATAGCCCTAGATAAAGTAAAATGTTTTTCAATGACTGTGCAACCCATACCCAATGCTATTAATGGTGCAATTATTCCCTTGCTGTGATCTGAATAGCCAATATTTATTTTAAATTTTTTCTTCATGGCACTCAATGCGCTCAAATTTAAGTTCTGAAATTTAGCGGGATATTCTGAGGTACAGTGTAATAAGGTTATTTTTTTTAAATTTTGTTTATTTTTTTTTAAAAATTTTAAAGAGTTTTCAATTTCTTTCATGTATGACATGCCTGTAGATAAAATAATTTGTGATTTAAATTTAGATAATGTCTTCAAGTACTGGAAATTATTCATTTCGGAGGAAGGTACTTTAAAAATCTCCATATTAATTGATTTTAGAAAGATTAAACTTTCTTGATCAAAAGCAGTAGACAAAAACATTATATTTTTCTTTTTACAGTAATTTTTTAATAATTTATGATCCTCAAAGGAAATTTCTAACTTTTTAAGCATTTCAAATTGTGAAATATTTTTATTAAAGTTTTTTTGATGCTTCATGCTAGGGGCATTTTTAATAAGTAAATTTTTTGCTTTAAATGTTTGAAATTTGACTGCATCTGCACCAGAGTTTTTTGCCACATCAATCATTTTTTTTGCAATTTTTACCGAACCATTATGATTGACTCCAGCTTCAGCAATAAAAAAACATTTTTTTTTCCTCACAAAGACCATCCATCATCTATAATTAAATTTTGTCCATTAAAAGCAGATGACCTCTCGTCAATCAAAAAATCTAATCCCGACAGCAAATCCTCCGTATCTAACATGCCTTTTGTTAGACAACTTTTTCTATATTTTTTTATGAATTTTTTATTTTGATTACTTAAAATTCCTCCAGGACTCAGCATATTAAATTTAATTTTATATTTTCCAAAATACTTTGCTAGATACTTAACGATACCAACCATTGCATATTTACTGGCAGTATACTCAATCGGTGAAAATAAATCTGTATTTTCATAATGGCTAAATTTTGGAGCAGCTATACTTTGTATAGAACCTATAAAGATCATTTGCCCACCTTTATTTTGTTTTTTAAAAATTTTTGAAAAATATTTAGCTAATATTATATTTGGAGATATATGGCTTGAAATATATTTAGAAGTTTCTTTAAAATTTGCAAAATCTATTTTTTTTATTTTTTTTATTGGATAACTACAATTGATTACACAATCAATTTTTTTTAATTTCTTTAAAGATATATTGCATAAAGACTTTATTCCTAGTTCTGTATTAATGTCTATAGAAAAATAATTTGGTCTTTTAATTTTTTTTTTATCAAAAGATAAAACTTTGTATCCATTTTCAACTAGATGAGTTTTGAACTTTGAGCCTATTTTGCCTTCACTTCCAATTAAAACTATTCTCTTCATATTAAAGACCTCGCTACTTTAAGATCATGAAAATCATCAATATCAATTGAGCTTTTTTTGCTCACAATTTTGATGTCCACATTGCCATCAAAAATGTTATTACATTTTAAAATATAAGATGGTTTGGTTACGAAAGCTACAGTATTAAGGTCAAAGTATTTTGGAGCTTGTTGTCTATTAAAAATTCTTTTTCCACTAATAATGATATCATAAAATTTATTCTTCTTTTTTTTTACCATATTAAATCTAGGATTTCTCTCTGCATGTGATGCGGTTAGAACAATATCAGTTTTACCTTTCAATTTTTTAATAGTTAATATGACATCTTTTTTTGTTCTTAATGGAGATGTTGGGGGCAAACTAACAAAAACATCAAAATCTATTTTTTTACTATTTAAATGTTTAATTGCATGCTTCCAGGCTAAAATTTCAGGTGTTTTGTGTAATGCCAGCTTCTTTGGCCTTTTAATTATATTAACTCCGTAGGCATGAGCCTTTCTACAAATGGCATCGCTGTCTGATGACAAGTAAATATTTTCTATACTAGTAATTTCTTTAGCAATTTTAATTGAGTAATATATTAGTGGTCTACCTTTAATAAGTGTTAAATTTTTATTTTTAATACCCTTTGAATTTCCTCTAGCGAATATAAATATTTTTATTTTATTTTTTAATCTCATGAATAATTTTTACTGTATCTAATGCATTTATAAGATCTTTTGAATTGAATTTTTGTTTTAAAAAATATGTCATTTGCCTATCAAACATTTTTTCAAATTCGTTTTTCAATTTTATTTTTCTATATGACCTTCCTTTGTATATATAAAGTGAATTTTCATTTAAATTTAAATCAAAAGTTTGAGCTACTGTTTCTATTATAATTCTTCTTTCTTTTTTAATACAATTAAAATCTAAAGTAACATTAATAGGAAAGAGATTTTTATACTTAAAAAATAAATCAGCTCTATCCTCAACATCTAGCATTAAATTTTTTGATCTGTGTAAATTACAGTATTTTTTTTTAATATTTTGATATTTTAATAGTGTTACAAGGAAGTTTAGCTCATGACTTAATTCATTTACTACACCGCCACCAAACTTTTGATTTGCTGAAACAGATTTATAATAAGTTATATTTTTTCTCCAATCCTTAATATTACTTTTACTAATAATTTGAATTGACTTTATATTTTTCTTATCAATTTTATTAATTTTTTTTATTAAATAATTTATTAGTGAATGATGGTTAAATACATATCCAACATACAATTTTTTTTTTATCTTTTTATCTAAAATAGAAAAATATTTTTTTGTAGAATTATAATTATTAGAAATAGGCTTTTCCAAAAAAAATTTTTTGGAATTATTTTTAAATATTTTAAGATACTTTAATCTATTTGTTGCTGGAGTTAAAATGAAGCAAAAGTCAAATTTTTTTTGCTTAGCTTGATCCTCAGAAATAATAGTTGCACCTATGCAAGACTTTAGGTGTTTACTGATAATATAGATTTCGTATTTTTTTATTTTTAATAAAATTTTTAAATGTTTTCTAGAAATTGAACCGTAGCCAATGATTAATATATTCTGTCTCATATTTTTTTTTGTAATTTTCCATTTTCAAGAACATAGGTATTTTTAAAAAATTGATTCAGTGTTTCTCTATGTGAAATAACTAATAAAGTTTTTAAACTAAATTTAACAAGAATGTCCTTAAAAATTTCAGTTTCATTAAACATGTCAATTTCTGATGTTGCTTCATCAAAAATTAAAATCTGTTTATTTGAAAAAAGTGCTCTGGCAATCATTAATCTTTGCCTTTGACCCCCAGATAATTTACTACCACCTTCGCCGATTCTAAAATTCATTCCATGTTTTTTATGGTCCGCAAATTCATTTACCCTTGATACTGAAATGGCTGAATCGAAATGATTTTTATCTTGTTGATCTAAATCATGATAATCCTGAACATTGTTATCGATAACAATGTTTTTAAAAATGCTATCGTTAAAAAGAAATCTATTTTGTGAAAGATAATATGTATTATTTCTGAGAAATTGTAACTGCTTTTTATCATTGCTATCGTTGATTTGAATTTCACCGCTTTTTGGTTCGTATAAGCCAAGAATAATATCAAAGATTGTTGTCTTACCCCCTCCAGATTTACCTGAAATAAAAATTGAGTCTCTTTTTTTAATTTCAAAACTTAAATTATTAAGAATATCATTTGAGTTTTGATAGCTAAAAAAAATATTTTTTAATTTTAAACTTTGAAATTCCCACTCACCATTATCTAAAATACTGTTTTTGTTAATAAATTTACTTTCCGCAATTTTATTTTCAAATAAATCAGCATACAAATTATTCGAAAATACTTTGCCATTTTCCATTATTGTAAGCATTCTAGAAACTAAACTTAAGGAAGGTATAAGTCTTAAAGATGCATAAAAATATGCTGCTATCGAAGCCAAAATATCTACTTTATTTTTTTCAAAGAATTCTAAATTTAAGTATATTGATAGTATTAATACTGCAATAATTGTAAATTCGAATAAATGTCTTGGTATAAATAAAATTGTCTCGTAAAAAATAGAATTACTAGCTAAATTCTTAGCTTTAGTTTCAATTAAGTTAATAAAATATAAAGATTTATTTGAAATTTTTATTTCTTTAAAACCAGTAATGAAATCTTTAATATCCTGAATTATTCCCTTAGAGTCATCATTTATATTTTTTCCGATTAAAATAGTTTTTTTACGTAGCAAGAAATAATACAATAATAATAAAAACAAAAAGAATGGAAATAAAGTAAAAATCACTTTGAAATTAATAAATGAGAGATAAGCTAAAATAATTATAATAATGACTACCTCACTAATGATTCTTAAAAAACTCATTAAAACATTTGAATAAACTGTAACAACTGATGTAATATTATGAATATATTCTGAACTTTGTTTCTTTAAAAAAAATGAAAAAGCTAAATTATCGTACTTTTTGATCAATTCTAGTCTTAAACTAGCCTGTAAATTTAACTTAATTTTCGTAATATATCTGTAGATAAATACTGTCAGGAAAGATTTAAAGAAATAACCTACTAGAAATAATATTAATAATATTTGAATATTTAAATTTACATCTGCTAAATTAAAATTATAAAATAATGAATGTAAATTTAAATTTAATTCAACATTGTTAGAAAAAAGAAAATTAATTATAGGTAAAATAAGTCCGATACTAAAAATATCAAAAAAAGATGAAACCAAACTAAAAAAAGTTATTAAATAAACTTTGTTTTTTAATCTTGAAATTTTTAATATTTTTTTGATATAATTAAAATCCATATGATTTGTCAAAATTCAAATTATACTTACTTTTAAAATTATAATATTTGTTGTAATCATTTTGATTTATTGAATTTAATATATCATTAAATTCAATCAGTTTAAGAGTTTGGGGGTTATCTGATGATTTTATTCTTAATGAAATTCTCTCATTCAAGTTTCTAATAACACATTCTCCATAATCAAAACGTTCATCATTTAGTTCTGATAAAACATATTCATTTTCAATATCTTTCGAAATTAAACTTTCTTTTTCGAATTTATTTTTTTTATTATCTATAAGATTTAAAATGGTTTTAAAAAAATTAGTATGAGAAGTAAATTTGTGAATATTTCTTTCATAAAAAAATTTTTCCTTAATTTTCTCATCAAATGTTAACAATGATAATGGAATGTGTGTGGCAGCATCAGACAACAATCCATACTTTAGCTTAAAAGCTGGGGACAAAACACCATTATTTCCATGGTCTGATGAAATAAAAATTAAAGTATTGTGCTTATGATATTCTTTAATAAATTTTAAAGTTTCGTTAATATGCTTATCAAGATATTTTAAAGTCACTGTCATCATTTTTTCATATTCATATAGAAAATTTCTATCTGACCAAACTTTTTCATAAAACCAAGAATATCTTTCTGGTGTATTTACAGACCCAAAAGGATGAATACATAACTCTTTAAGCCGAGGATATAAACTAAATATTTCTTTTTTCTTTTTAGCATTGTTATATGAAAAAAAATTTTTGTAGACTTTCCTTGGTATTCTATAAAAAATATTAGATAGTCTGTAATGAAAATTATGAATATTTGGAAATGTTTTTTTATCAAGCTGATTATCTGGTGTTTCATAAGGCTCATGACAGTCAGTAAAATGAAAAAAGCTTAAAGATTTATCTTGTATTTTTTTTTTGTTTTGAAAAATATATTTATTAAAATTTTCAGCGGGAATATAAAAATCTGACATCGAAGGACTTAAATAAATACACCTGCTAAAATCTAAATTATCACCCTTTTTTTCACTATGAAATAATGGCTGAGTTCCAATATAGGATGTTTCGTATCCTATGTTTTTTAACTTTTTTTGTAAACTTTCTAATCCACTCTCTCTAAGACTTTGTTTTCGACCCATAACTTGAGTTATAGAAGAAGATGCTCCATAAAACATTGCAGCTAAGTTTCCTCTCGTATTATGAGTTACGGCATAATGATTATGGAAATTCATTCCTTTTTCGGAATGTTTTTTTAAGTTTGGCATATAACTATTGTTAGATAACCAGCTATGTTGATAAGATATTGCATCCAATAAAAGGTAAATTATTTTCATTATTTAAAATATAATTATTTTTTTTTATGGTATTTTGTATACCAACTAGTAAATTTAGATATTCCTTCTTTAATATCAAATTGTGAACTATATTTTATTAGACGATTAATTTTAGTTACATCACCATAAGTCTTCTTAAGATCACCTTTTTGATACTTGATATATTTTTTTTTAAATTTTATTTTTAAATTTTTTTCAATTAAAGATATATAAGTCTTAAGTTTAGAGGTGTTACCTTTTGCAACATTAAAAATCTCAAACTTTTCTTTACTTTTTTTTGATTTTACCTTCTTAAATAAAGCTAATATCATATTTACTGTGTCGTCGATATAAGTGAAATCTCTTTCATGTTCACCAAAACCAAAAACTTTGATAAATTTTCGTGCATAATATGAATTTAAAAAAGTATATGGAGTCATGTCTGGCCTTCCATAAGGACCAAAAACCGTAAAAAATCTTAATCCTATAGTTCTTAATTTATAAATTTCTGAATAAGAATAAGACATAATTTCAGTACATTTTTTTGTAGCTGCATAAAATGATTTTGGTTTATCTGTATTAAATTCTTCTTTTAAAGGAAATTTTTTTTGATCACCATAAACTGAACTTGAAGAGGCAAAAAATAAAATTTTAGGTTTATATTCTCTGCATGCTTCTAAAATATTAAAATGACCTAATATGTTTGATTCAAAATATTTTTGTGGATTTTCGACAGAATACCGAACGCCAGCTTGGGCCGCTAAATGAAATATAAAATCATATTTATTTTGTTTAAAATTTTCAAGAACCTTTTTTTTATTTTTAATATCAATCTTAATAAATTTAAAATTTTTATTTTTTAGAAATTTTAATCTATTTTTTTTTAAATTTATATCGTAATAATTATTGATATTATCTATTCCAACAATTTTAAAATTTTTAAATTGCAATAATTGTTCTACTAACTTTGAACCAATAAATCCTGCACAACCAGTTACTAAAATTCTCTTAAATTTCACAATAAACCCTTATAAAATATTATAATTTTTGATAAAATTCACATCTTTTGCATAAAGGCATCTCTCCTTTAATAAATATGTCATCTGAAAAAAGCTTTTCATGTTTATAAAGTTCTGAAAGATTATTTTGAATTAATGATCCAACGTTATGTTCAATTGAATAATCATTACAGCATAAAGCTAAATCTCCGTTTGTTAACATAACGCTTTTATTTAATCTTCCATAACTACAATAATAAAGATCATTTTTACTTTGGTTATCACATGAATACTTCAATGGATTACGCTGAAAACCTTTTTTTTCTTCAACTTGTCCAGCTCGTGTCACTAGATGCCTCCTAATATACAAATTACTTTTAGAAATCACATTTTGAGATAACAAATTATCAATTTTTAATTTTATATCTTTTTGAAAGTTTTCCCCTATTACCATTATCTGAAATTTCTTTTTATGAATTTTTTTGGAAAAATTTATTACAACTTTCTCTAAATATGCAACATAGTCTTCATTAACCTTAAGTTTCATTAAATTTTGATTATCAGGTAAATGTAGTACAACTGTGTCGAAGACACCTTCATTAATGAGAAAATTTTTTGAATTCTCTCTTCCAAATAATGTTGTTGATATATGTTGTTTGTGTCCTTTTTTATTTGCATAATCTGACATTTCAGGAAACTCCTTACAGTGTAATGGCTCGCTAAAACCTGTCCAATGTATTTTTACAGATGCATCTACATTTTCTATGGCTTTTTTAAATAAATCAAAAGATAATGCCCTGGGAAAATTAACACCGCTCTTTTTATAATTATCTTGAGGACAGTATTCACACATCATTGCACAGCCAACTGTAGTTGTAACCTCCAAACCCTTATTATAAATTTTGGAAGACCAATTTAGTTTTGATAGATTTAACGAAATTTTTTTATCGAATTTTAATGTAGCGCTTCTTAAAATTTTTATAAAAAAAAAAGTTATATATTTGATTATATTTTGAAAGAAAATTCTCATTTGAACATTTAATGTATTATATACTTATTTATAATCAAAAATGTTATTTAAACTAACATTTTTATATGACCTTATACATTTTTTAAGAAATTTTACACAATTTATTGGATCATTACCTATGGCTGTTTCTGCTGCCAAAACCATTCCAGAAGCCCCTTGTTTTAATGTAGAATAAATATCGTGACTTTCGGCTCTAGTTGGATAATTTTCTTTAATCATTGTTTCCAATAAATTTGTAGCTACATAAACTGGAATATTAAACTTTTTTGAAAATTTAATAATTCTTTCTTGGGCAATAGGAATATGTTCAATTGAAATTTCTCTAGATAAATCACCTCTATCTATTAAAAGTGCGTCTGAATATCTTGCTATGTGTTTTAAATTTTTTATAGCATTTTTAGTTTCAATCTTTGATATTATGAACGGTTTAGATCCAACAATTTTCCTAGCTCGTACGACATCACTTGAACTATTCACAAAAGAAAGTGCAATAAATTTAATTTTATTTTTTTTAACTATTGATAAAGCATACTTATCCTTAGATGTTAATGAGTCTAATCTAATTTTAGAATTAATATGAATTCCTTTATTAGCGCCTAATATACCTGATTTAATAACTCTGCATTCCAAATAGTTTTGTTTTTTTCCAATAACTTTGAGTTCTAAATTATTAAATCCCACAAAAATATTAGCATTTTTTTTAACTTGTCCGATGTTAAATGAAGGGTTTAAATAAACTTCTTTTTTGTTAGATTTTTTAGTGTCACAATAAACTCTTAATTTAACATTCTTCTTGTAAAAAATCTCTCTATCGACATAGGTGGTTCTTATTTGGGCACCCTCTGTATCTAGACAAATATTTTTCACTTTATTTTTAACTAAAAGATTAATTTTTTTTTGAATATCTTCCTTATTTGTGTGAGACATATTTATTCTTAGAATATCCACACTTTCTTTCTTTAAACCGTTCAAAACTTTTTTACTAAACGAACTTGGGCCTAAAGTGCATATAATTTTAATTTTATTCATTTATTTTTCTTCATTTTTTTTCTTATTTTTGTCGCAGAAATTTTTTCAATATCTTTTCCTAAGTTTATTTTCCTAATTTTATAACCAACCTTCCTTCCATAAACAACCTCGGCAACAACTGGTATTTTTAAGATGATATATTTTTTTTTATATTTAGATAATGCCTCATTAATTTTTTTTTTAACTGTTGTGAATTTGTATGGATTTTTCTTATTTATTCCAAAACTATCCATGACAAGTATACAAACTTGATTATTTTTTTTTAAAGCGTTTAAAAATAATAATTTGTGTCCATCATGAAAAGGTTGAAATCTACCTATGTAAATTGCAGTTTTTTTTTTCCAATTAAACATGTTCGAGAGTTAATAGTTTTTTCTTAAAATTTAGGCTGTTATATGTATACACTTTATTAAAATTTAAAATGCCTTAAATGGAAAATTTATTAATCATTATTGTGCTAATTACTTCATTTATCCAGTCAATTGCTGGTGTAGGCATACTTGTGTTAGGGACTCCATTACTGTTATTTTTTAATTATAATATTATTGATGCGATGTTTTTTTTATTACCAGTATCAATAATTTCAAGTCTATCCAACATATTAATTATTAAGGTAATATTTAATTTGAAAAAAAGAATTGATTTTAAGTTGTTTAAATATTTTTTTATTTTTTGCCTTCCATCAATTTGTTTTGGTCTGTGGTTTATAAAGAACTACCAAAATTTATTAAATATTAATTTATTAGTAGCAACAATAATTTTTACTTCAATTTTTATTAAAACCAAAATGAGTAAATCTTATCAAATAGGAAAAGGACTTAAAAAATTTATAACATTAATAATTGGATTGATTCATGGGCTTACAAATTCTGGTGGAACTTTGCTTACTCTTTTCTTTTTTAAAAAAGAAGATAAGCTTTCAGAAACTTCAAGACTCGAAATTCATTTGTTCTATGTGTTGTTAGCATCAACACAATATGCTTTTTTAAGCACCCTTAAAAATCCAGAGTTTATTTTCGATATTGGAAAACTTTTAGTTGTAGCAGTAGTTATACTTTCTACATTTATTGGAAATTTTTTTGCAACAAGATTAAAAAATTTAACTCATTTTTTAATTTCTATTTTGGCAATACTTTCCGGTTTAGCTCTTATATTTAAAAATTTTTTCAGTGCATAAATCAAGCCAATTGGGTTATTA
>CENJ01174096.1_pt1 | contig 53966 bp, 57 predicted proteins | sample 356161 | NCBI WGS metagenome assembly CENJ01 (sample SAMEA2619531, study PRJEB7988) | marine metagenome | biome: marine biome (ENVO:00000447); feature: surface water layer (ENVO:00002042); material: "saline water (ENVO:00002010), including plankton (ENVO:xxxxxxxx)" | depth 5 m
TCATGTATTCTAATATTTTTTTAAACTTACCAGAATTAAAGGTACTTCGACAAGCGCTATCTCCCAGATTATTTTTTTACTTTATCAGAGATTATTAAAGAAAATGTTGATACTAGGAGATAAATCAAAATCATTAATCTTGAGTAACCATAAACTCTAAATGCTAAGTAAATTGTCGAAATAGATACTAAATTGATGAAAAAATAAAAGCTAATCTTCAAATGAAAAATTAAATAAACTTCAATGAAGGGCTTAAAAAATAAAATTAGCACAACAGTTAATAAAGCAACGGCAATAGAAACTATTATAAAGACTGTGCCATAAGAGATATTTTGGAATATATAAAAAATGTCAATGTCTCTTTTAAATTGATCTACATCAATAAATGTGCTTAATTTAAGAGTATAAAAATTCAGTATAGAGATCATAATTATTCGAATTAATGCCTTATTCATTATTTTCATTCATTTTATAAGCTGTTTTAAAAATTTTTCCTTGGATAATTTCTAATTCAACTTCTGCATTTAAACATCTGGTATTGGACCAACATTGATCTCTATCCCTTGAAAGAACCCATCCATTTTCGAATGGTTCAAACCCTATTTCATTGTTTATCTCATTATTCGTTCTTGGATCAAAGATTCTAAATTCTTCATTATTCAGTAGTGATATATATGAACTAGACCTCACTACAAGTGACAGGGATGCAACAACTAATGTAGCAGTAATTAAAATTGGAATTTTTTGAAAAGTGTCCTTTGAGAAAAATCCTATTAATGAAATTGCTAGAAGGCAAACACCGACTGTATATCTAGGAATTGGCCCATAAAATAGTAAATAAATAATATTAAATAATACAAAAGATGAACTTATAAATAATAAATTTATATTAGTTTTATCAAATTTTTTATTACGAAAAAATATTATTTTTATAAAACATAATGCTAAAAAAGAAAATATAAAATTCAAAAACACTTGGCTTCTATATTCAAAGGAACCAGTTTCCTTTACCCAATCCATAAATGGAATGGAAAAATTATATGAGTAGCTTGCAAATTTTGTAATACCCTCATACGACTCAGTAGACCCAATAATATACCAATTCATATTTTCAAAACAAGTAACAGTAACAGGGAAAATTAAACAAGATGTTGTCAAAAAACTTTTTAAAGTCCAAATTAAAAATAATGAAATTGCAAATATATTAGGAAATAAAATATATTTAAAATCATATTTTGAATTTTTGAATGCACTTGCGAGATACCAAATATAAACAAGTGCAATTATCACACTAGATAATTTTATCTCGTACAAAAACAAAATTAATAAAGATGCAAAAAAAATATCCACACTTGAAAAGTTTTTATCTTTTATTGCTTTTATTAAAACAATCGAAATAAAGAAAAATAGAATACCGACAGCTATATCTTGCTTGCCAACACCTTGAATATAGATAAAACCATTTCTTCCCCCACCAATCCCAAAATTATCTAGAAATGAATATATTAACAAAAAAACTGAAGCAACTTTTAAATCGCTATGTACATTATTTACAATATTTTCAAATATAAAATTATAAAAAAAATGTATAAAAATTAAGTTTAAAAAATGCAATAAAACAAAACTTGTATCAAACCATAAAATTGCCGACAAATATTCATAGATTGATGACATGCCCAAAGGCCAAAAAATATTTACGAAGCCTAATATCAAGTTAGATTCTCTCAACCAGGCTTGGTGATAAATATGGTAATATCCTGCATCATAATTAAAGCTTGTGTCGAAAGTTGAGATAACCAATATTGTCGGTATAGCTAAATATTTGACTAATGTAATTAGGTCAATTTTTAACTTCATATTTAAATCCAATATTGCAGGTATGTTGAAGACTAAAAGTATCAAGTAAATATAAATATTTTCCAGAGGATAAAAGAAATTAAATACTACTAATAAATTTCCAACAGCAAACAAACCTAATATAGGATAGATAATCTTTACATTTGTATATAAGATTTCCTTCGGTATCTTTTGTTTTCTTACAAATTCATATATTTTTATTACAGATTTTCCAGTTGAATAAGAAAAAATATAAAAGATTGCATATTTTGATATAAGAGCCAATAAAGATACAATCAAAATTTTCTCACTTTTGAATCCATCACATCATTATAGATATCAAGTATTTGCATATATTTTTTTATTAAGATAGTTTGTATGTTTTTAAAAAAACTAAACCCAAACTTTTTTTTTAACTACTTATTTTTACAAGTATTGGTACATATTGTATACAAGGTTACTTTCTTGGACCAAATTGAAGAACATTTCAATATAAGTAAAAATTTGTTTAATGAGAAGAGTTCCTTAACTCAGTTTTTTATAGAATCACCACTATTACTTATTTTGGGAAATGTTTTAAACATAGAAACGTTAGATAGATATTTAATAATTACATATTTGTTCATACAATTTTTTATTTTATTAATTTGTTTAGAGCTTGATTTTCTTGGCGACTGGTCTTCTTTATTCTTAATTTCAGGATGGGTCGTAACTATCTCATGGTTTGTTGGATATGTAGATATACTTTCTGTTTACATTTTGGTTATAATTTGTAAAAAAATTCTTAAGAATAATGTTAATATCACCCTCTCTCTTCTCTTTTTAATACTTACCCTTAACCATTATGCCATTGCTTTATTTTCAATAATTACAGTTGGAATTTTGTATATTCATAAAAATTTAAAAAATTATTTAATCTTTTCGATTACACCATTTATCTTTGGATTTTTTATAATGAATAGATTTTTAAACCAAATTAATTTTTCTGGTAGATCTAGAATCAGATTTATTTTTAATGATGGGGTTCTTCAAAGTTCTGTCGAATTTATATCAAGTAATTTTCTAGAATATTTATGGTCTGGTTTTTTGGGATTAATTTTTCTTTTTCTTTACTTATTATTTAAAAAGCCATGGTCCCAATCAAGACAATATCTGATTTCTTTGTTATTAATGATTGGGGCTACAAGCTTAGGATTAGATACAAGTAGAATTTTTAGTATATTATTAGTCCCTCTGACTATAAAAGTTATATACGATTTTAAAAATAGTGAACTGACTAAAAATATAAATAGTAAATTAGTAATTTTTATTTCTACTATGTCTACTTTATTTTTTCAGGAAAGATACGTATATGGAAAAGTAAATATAGAATCCCCAAATACAGAATCAAAAGATTTCTACGAATTAATACCACAATTAGTTAATTCTGTTTTTTCTAATATTTGGTCTTAATTTATCTTTTAATGAATACACTAATTTCTTTGTAGGGATCAAAGTAAAAATTTAAATTTTCATCTATACGATATTTACTTGTATCAAGTTTTTTATAATTTTTTTTATAATCACTTACCTCACAATTAAACAATTCATTGAGTTTTACAGGTATACCTCGAATGATCATTGTAGGATTACAAATAATTACATCCGGTTCAGAATCAATTAGCGTTGATATGTAATTTTCTTCTAACTTATTTAAACTTTTTAAAACTTTAATAATATCTTCTTCATAATGGTTTGATGGATGAACAATATATGAGTAATTTTTCTTATCAAGGTAAAACAAAATTAAGTTGTAATCGAATGCAAGAACTTCATAATCGCCTTCAAAATATGAATCTATCTCTTTTGACAAATTGTATAAAGGGTATTCATTTTGAATAGATGATATGTTGTTTAAATTATTTAGAGATTTTTCAATAGTCATACTCATATTCATTAAGAGTCCAAACAAAACAACAACTGAAAAAAAAAGTTTTTGTTTTTTATTTATAAGTTTTGGAATTAAAAATGGAATAAAAAATAATAGGAATATTAGATGATGATAGTAATTATGAGATCCAACAAAATAAAATATAAGACTAAAAAAAATAAATTGATTATATAAGTCAAAAAATTCTTTTTTAAATTTAAAATATGGTGAAGTTACAAAATTAGATAAAGAAAGTACAACTAAGGTAATTATTGATAAATAAACATAAAAATTTACTTCAGCCACTTCTCTTAAGAAAACTGTTAACTCATAAAAATTAGCATACTGGGCTTGGATGTAGGCAAAGGGTATAGTAATAAATGTCGCAAAATAAATATCTAGTAAATTGTTCAAGCTGTATAAAATTAAAAAAATTAAGTGAGGAATAAGAAATCCCAGACTCATCATTGCGATTTTTAAGAAATAATCTTTTTTATTATTTAAAACATATTCTGAAATCAAGATTGGAATTATAAATATTGCTGTTCCTTGATTAATCAAAGTTGCAATTGATAAAATAAAACCTGCATAAATATAGTGAATATTTGAATACTTAAATTTTGAAATTATCAAAATTGCTATAGAAATGAAGAAAAGAGCATATAACTCTGAATATCCACTTAAGGCCCAGCTTTGGCTCATAAGTAATAAAAAAAGAGTACTGCCAGATATTGAAATTGTCATATTATTAAGTTTTTGTAAAAGCAATTCGAATAAAAATACAGCAGTTAAAAAAAGAAGTAAATCATTTAATAACTTAAAAATAACAAGCGATCCTTGGGCAATATTTGAAAGAAAGAAGTATAAATAAATAAAGATAGGTCCCTTTGATTCCCATTGAGTTTGATTTGGTAAAAATCCTGATTTAATATCTTGGGTCGCAATAAGATAAGAAGCAATATCCCATTCAATTGTTTCAATATTTAAATAAACATTCTGGGTTAATAATGTAATAAAAAATAATAAAGTATAAGGGAAAAAAGATTTAAGTATCTTTTTCTGAATATGATTACTTTTATTCATTTTTTTAATAAATAAAAGAAGTTAAATATAGATAAAGAAATGATGAATGCGATAGAAGAAAATAAAATTTTATTATTGTCTGTAGATAATGATTTTACAAAATTAGAAGATAAAATAATAAAAATCGAAACGATAATTAGTGTGAAATATTCTTTGAACATAATTAGGTTACTTATTTGTATTCAATATACTGTTTTTCCTCAGCAAATTCTGAGCCAAAATATTTATTAATTTTATTTTTTGACTCAAATCTTTCATCATTTGTAAAATAAACACTTCTGGCAAGCTCTACAAATTCTTCATTAAATTTTGTTTCGGATTCTAAAATACGTATCTTATCTTCAATTTCCCACAATTTGAGGTTTATAGTTTTTAATTCGTTAAATAGTTTTGTGTACTCTTCTTCGTTTTTATTTTTTAATTTAGTTTCTAATTTACTTAATTTATCATATTCATTATTGATATTTATTAATTTATTTGTATCTTTAATTTTTTCTTTTTTTATTTCTAAAATAGTTAATTTATCAACAAGCTCTCCAACAGAAATTGGGATTTCAATGTTCATATCTTACATAGTACCAATTTTTAGACAATCTAACACTTGCCCCAAACAAATCGTGAAAATAAAGCTTTGCATCTGTATTTGTCCGTTCAACTAAATGGAGAAAGCTACTATCCAAGCAATGTATTTCATTTGCTTCTGATATTATTTTTGAATATAGAAATAAATTGCTATAAATATCACTCTCTTTAGTTACATATATATTGTTATTTGATTTTATACTTTTAAGCTCGAAAGTTCCTTTGGACGACTCGTTGTGTATTAATACAATTTGAGATGGATTTGCTGAATAATAATTTAACAACTCTACTTGGAGTTCTTTCTCTTTATTAATATCTTCAGGCTTAAAGTATTTATTAAAAGAATACGAGTACGGTATTTTTAATTGACGATAATAAGCTAAGTTAAATGGTGTTTTTTTAACTTTATTAAAGCCTAATTGAAGAATCTCTAACTTATTATCTAATGAGTAATTCTCAAGTGTTTCTAACTCATTATTTTTGGGTAATTCAATTAATTTAATGTTTTTATTTTGTGAATATAGATACTCGATATTACTAATTGTGTTTGTGTGAACTGTGAGATGTATTTTTTTAAACTTATCTGAAAGATGGTTTACTAATCCATTTAATATAATTTGATCTCCTAAACCCAGATGCGTCATGAGTATTAATTCATCTGATTTGATATCCCTCAGTCGAAATTTGACCCCGTCAATATTTGGATAATAATAGTTTTTACTACTGCTCACTATTTACAATTTTAGTCATTGTACAAAGAAGAATAAATAAAGTTCATATTTCTCGAGTATTATGTGAGTGATGAAAAATTATGTTGAACTTTTAAGAATTGAACAGTGGTTAAAAAATTTCATTATTTTCATTCCTTTATTCGCTTACGGTGAAATAAATACAGAAGATATTGTTGAATTGATACTTGTTTTTGTATTCTTTTCATTTGTCGTTTCTTCAACATATGTTTTAAATGACATCTTAGATTTAGAATCAGATTTAAATCATCCAACAAAAAACAAAAGACCTCTAGCTTCTGAGAAGATACCAATAAAAAATGCACAATTTATTTTAATTATTTTTTTTGTAATTGGAAAAATAGGTCTTTTCTATTTGGACAGCACAGTGTTGCTTTATTCATTTGTTTATGTATTTGGGACAACAAGCTACTCTTTTCTTTTCAAATATAAAAAATATTTTGACATATTAATTATTTCATTCCTATTTATAATTAGATTATTAATAGGTTCTAATGCAGTAACTATAGATTTGTCAATCCCATTATTTCTTTTTGTATTTTTCACATCACTAGGAATTGTTTCTGCAAAAAAATACTCGATCTTGAACAACAGAGAAATAATTAATACAAGGATAAAAAAATTTTTAAATGAAAACTATGAACTATCAGAACTTGAATTTATATTTAAATCATCTTTTTTAATGGCATCTGTTACATATACAATTTGGTTGATATTAATTAAGACTCTTTACTTGAATGACTTGTCATCAATTTATCTTATTTGTTCGTTAATTTCATATGTTTTTTTTATATTTATATTCACAAACAATACAATTAACAAAAATTCTGAAGAAATCATTCATTTACTTATCAATAACAAAAGAGTGTTATTCTCTTTAATACTTTTTGGGGCTTTTTTCCTCTTGTCTGGACTTTTTGGATGAAAGAAAAAAATATTGTTATCATTGGGAGCTCTTCTGAGCTTGCAGAGAGCTTTATAAACTTGATTGACACAAAAAAATTTAATGTTTTTTCAATATCTAGAGCTGATAATGATGAAACTCAACAAAAATCATATTTAAAAGTTGATGATTATATTTTGGATTTGGAAAAAATAATTAATTTTCTAGAAAATAAAAAAAATCTTAAAATTATATTTTTTAATGGATTCTTGGCTGAAAATAGAACTTATCAGATTCCAACAAATGAAGAAATTCAAAAAACAGACGTTATAAATTTTCAAGTACCTTATGTGTTAACAAGGGCATTTGAAAATAATTTAAAAAGCGTTGATAAATATATCTATATATCATCAATGGCTGCTGTTAAACCCAGATACAAAAACTACATTTATGGTTTATCAAAAAAGAAATTGGAAACTTCTATAAAGCTTTTGAATCCTAAGAATTACCTGTTTATAAGATTTGGAAAAGTAATAACAAATATGTCTAAAGACCATAAAGATCCTCCTTTTGTTATGACATCGAAGAGTGCTGGAAATTTTATTATAAAAAATTTAAACTCAAATGGAATTATTTATCCAAAATTCCAACTAAAAGTTATCTCATACATCCTAAAAATATTGCCTTTCAAATTAATGAAATATTTAAAATATTAAAATGATTTTGCTCACTGGTTCAGATGGTTTTATTGGGAAAAGATTTTTAAATTATTTTAAAAACGATAGCAATATCTTAAATTTAGAAAAGAATGAGTGTTTTAATTTTCTGTCTGATTTTAATAATTGGGAAAATATTACACTAATTCTTCACCAAGGGGCAATAACAAACACTCGTGAAGTAAATAAAGATTTATTTAGTAAATACAATTTTCAATATTCCGTTGAGCTGTTTCAAAAAGCTATTAAGCATAAGATTCCAATAAAATATGCATCTTCTGCATCTGTCTATGGGAATAATGAAAAAGGGTTTGATCCTCTTAACGAATATGCAATTTCAAAGTTAGAAATTGATAAGTGGGTTATGGATAACTTAGACAAATTTGAATTAATTCAAGGTTTTAGATACTTCAATGTTTATGGTCCTGGTGAGGAAAATAAAATTATCATTGGTCAAGCTAGTCCTGTAAGTACATTTCTTCATCAGGCAAAAAATGAGGGACAAATAACACTATTTGAAGGTTCTCCTAACTTTTATAGAGACTTTATTTTTGTTGATGATGTTATAAATTTAGTCCTTGATAATGATAAATCATCGGGCATATTTGATTTAGGAACAAGCTCACCACGAAGTTTTCAATCGATTGGTGAGATAATCAGTGAAAAGATCGGTGTCTCAATAAATTACATAAATTTTCCCGAAGATTTGTTAGATAGATATCAATTTAATACATGTTCCGAACAAATATGGGGTAATTACAAATTTTGCTCTGTCGAAAAATATTTAAATCAAATAGAATAAAGTTGTGAAAGTTCTAATTGTCGGAGATTCTTGTGAGGACATATTTTTATATGGAAAGATTGAAAGGGTCAGTCCTGAGGCACCTGTACCTGTATTAGAGCCAATTCGCAAAACAAGCAATATTGGAATGGCTGGAAATGTAGCCAATAATCTATCTTCATTAGGGATTGACTGTGACCTTGCTACAAACTCTAGCAAAATTACAAAAACTAGATTTATTGATTCAAAAAGCAAGCAAATGTTACTAAGGCTTGATGAAAACGATGATCTTCCAGTTGATGATAATTATGATAAATTTAATGATTTAGACATTTCAAAATATGATGCTGTAGTTATTTCTGATTACGATAAAGGTTTTTTAAGTACGTCTCAGATTTCAGAAATATTTGAAAAAAGTAAAATGTCTTTTTTGCAAACTAGTAAGTCACTAGATGGATGGTGTTTGGGTGCAGACTTCATTAAAGTAAATTATTTTGAATATTTAAAATCTGAAAATTTTATTACTACACAAAAAGATCAACTATCAAAATTTATTGTGACTTTAGGAAGTAAAGGATTTCAGTATGAAGAAAAAATATATCCTGTAGAAAACAAAGTAGAGGTAAGAGACCTTTCTGGAGCAGGAGATACTTTCTTAGCAAGTTTTGTATCAGAATATTTAAAAAAAGAAGATATGTTGGACTCTCTAATGTATGCACAAAATATGGCTTCAAATGTAGTTCAAAAATCAGGGGTTAATGTTGCAGGAAATAAAATACCAAATGTCAAAGTATTGGAAATGAGAATGTCTCTTGACTGATAATTATGCTTGGTGTTTAGATTATTTAAATAGAGAAAAAATAGATATCATCGCAGAGATTGGGTCCCGTGATGGACTCGACTCGATCTTTCTTGGTAATTATTTCAATGCTTCAAATAATTATATTTTTGAAGCAGATCCAAGTTTAAAATCATTAATTGAAAAAAATTTGCAGAATAGTTCTCTTGATTCTGAACATCATATATTTAATTTAGCGTTAAGTGACGAACAAAAAATTGGTAAATTTAAAGCTGTTAATAAAGAAAAATATGAAAATCATGGAATTGGAAGTTTTTTTGATATTAATTTTGATAATAGAGATTCATCTGATGTTGATTTCCAAAGAGAATCCGTTCAGAAAGAAATTGATATTGAAATCCAAAGATATGACAAGCTTAATCTAAAAACTCCAGATCTAATTGCCATGGATGTACAAGGTGCTGAATTAAAAGTTTTAAAAGGGTTTGGTAAAGATATTTCAAATACCTATGCAATAATTTTAGAAACTTGCATATCGGAAAATTATATTGGGGGAAGTAAGCTTTTAGAAATTTATAATTTTTTAAAAAAAGATTTTAAGCTTATTAAAAATTCGAGAAACGATTCAAATTTCAAATTATTGCTTGAAGCATATAAGTATAAGTTTTTATCTGCGTCAAAATATATTCCTGATATAAATTTACTTTTTATTAATAAAAAATTAAGTTAAAAAAGTAAGAATTTTTGTATAATTATCAATTTTTCTATCATTTATTGTTCCGTCATGATTTCCATCTACCGTTTGATATTCTGTATTATCAAACATAAACCTTCCCTCAAAATGAGTAATTTTTTCAGGACTTGGAATAAAAGACATAATATTATTTGGTCTTCCAATTTTGTTTTTAAGTGCAGCTGCCAAAGTTTGAGAACCTGAATAAAGACAAATAAATGTTTCTGTCCGAGAAAGTATATCAATTGTTTCAAAAATTGAATTAACATCTATTGATTTATCTGAACTAAAGTAATCTGAATTGTTTTTGAGGTCTTTTACAGTTGGGAAATTTAAGGATGTGTAATCATAGTTTTTTATATGATCATAAAGATTCTTCCATCCAATCTCACTTGGAATACTAGAAATTGCATTGAAATCAGCTACATACTCAAAATCAGTTGGCCTTGATTCATAATTGCCGTCAAGGTAAATAGAAGGGTAGCCATCACCCGGTTCAAATCCATGACATACATTGATGACTTGAATGGCATTTAAATCCTTGTTGTTTAGAACTTGCGTGTAATTATCAATCCATTTGTTCCAACCAATATTTGGCTTAGAGATTGTTTTTCCACTGTAATAAGGATTTGATTTCCAACAAAAATCATATATATTCTTATTTCTTTCATGATTAATGTAAGATATTTGAAATTGAAAATTTTTACTGCTGTAAAGCTTGGGAAGGTTAGAAAATTGGAGATTGTCTCCAAGACCTCCCCATGGTTGAGCAAATACTACTTTTTTTTTATTCATAATATGATAGGAATAGTTTTCCCAATTTTTTAATATTAGTATGAAATTATAAAACTTTTAGTATGAATAAAAAATTTGACCCAAACAAAATTTCAAGAAAAGAAATTTTAAATTATTTAAATCAATCATCTGAAGTAGCAGAATATCAATTAACTCTTATAGATGAAATAGCAAAAGTATCAGAAATGTGTATTGAAACTCTTAATAGCGGGGGGAAAATTATATTCTGTGGGAACGGAGGATCAGCATCTGATTCACAACATCTTGCTGCTGAGTTAGTTGGGAGATTTATGAAAAATCGAAAACCTATTCCTGCAATATCAATCAATACTGATACGTCAGTCCTTACATCCTTAAGTAATGATTTTGGATATGAATATGTTTTTTCAAAACAAATTGAAGCTCTGGGAAATGAAAAAGATGCACTTTTTCTTATGACCACGTCAGGAAAAAGCAAAAATATCATTGAAGCGGGAAATAAAGCTGAGGAAATGGGACTAAATGTAATAAGTATGGCTGGGAACAATATTGAGGATTTAAAAGCATTTTCAAAGCTTATTATCTCTATTCCATCGACCGTTCCAGGTATTGTTCAACAAGCTCACATTACAATTGGCCAAATTATTTGTATGAATATCGAAAATTCATTAGTTTAAAAATTGATACTAAAAGACAAAATAGATCTTAAAAATTATATTGAGAGTTTGAGTCGGAAGGACTCGATTGGTGTAATAAGTGGATCTTTTGATGCCCTTCATGATGGACACAAACTAGCTTTAGATCACTGTAGCTCAAAAGTAGATAAATTAATTGTTCTTATAAATTCTGATGAAAGTATACGTTTATATAAAGGAAATGAAAGACCATTCATAAAATTAGATAAAAGAATAAAAACTTTAAATGCTTATAACAACAAATTAATAATTGTTTCTTTTAATGAATTGATTCCAAATAATATGTTAGAAATAATAAAACCAGATATTTACTTTTTATCTAAAGAATGGATACAAAATCCTATTGAAAAAATTGTTTTAGAAAAATATAATACAAAGATTCAAGAACACCCTCAACTAGCAAATACTTCAACAACAATACAAAATCCAGAAATTGATAATTCAAAAGGTGCAATATTTTTTGATAGAGATGGAACAATTAACAAAGATGTAGGATATCTTAATAATGTAAATGATATTCATATACCAAAGGAAAATTTAGAAACAATTTCAAAATTAAGTGAACTGAATTTATTTAATATCATTGTTTCTAACCAAAGCGGTGTTGGTCTTGGCTACTTTGATACAAAAATGGTTAAAAAAATTAATGATGAAATTTCTCGTACAATTAATAAAAATAATGGAAGAATTGATAAAATTTATTTTGATACGTCAACAAATGAGAACTCTTCGAAAGATAGGAAGCCTAATATTGGTATGATCTTGAAAGCAAGGAAAGACTTCAATATATCTCTAAGAAAATCTTGGGTAATTGGAGATAAGTATTCAGATATAGAGCTTGGGAAAAAATGTAATATGAGAACTATCTACATAAAAAATAATAAGTATGATTATAAAAGTAATGTAAAACCAGATTTTACAATTAATAAACTTCCTGAATCTTTAAAAATAATTAAAAATCTTTGATATTGTTAATTACTTTTTCAACAATAAATTTTTGAGTCGATTTCTTTATATGACGACCCAAAGGAAGGTATAAACCATTTAATCCTATTTTTTCAGAAACTGGAGTATTTGCATTTATTTCAATCGATTTTTTTGTCAATGCGGGTTGCAGATGTAAGGGCCAAAAAAATGGTCTTGTTTCTATTCCATCATTAAACAATCTATCAATTAGAAGATCTCTAATATTTTCTTTTTTAAGAACGATTCCAAAAACCCAATAATGATTATTTGAACCATTTGAACTATCTAATGGTAACTGTATATCTTCGGAGTATGGAAGTAGAAGCTCTTGATATTCCAGGCCTTGTTTTCTTTTTTGAGCAATTACTTTTTCAAGATTATGTAATTGTGAAATACCTAAAGAGGCTTGAATTCCACTTAATCTATAGTTCCAAAAGAAATTTTCATGATAAAATCTTTTCTCTGAAGTAAAATCTAAATTGCGCATTTGTAGAAGTTTTTTATAACTATCTTCTGAATCAGTCATAACCAAGCCTCCTTCTCCCATTGTGATATGTTTGTTAGCATAAAAACTTAATGTAGATATATCTCCAAATGAACCACATAATCTGTCTTCATATTTTTGCCCATGTGCTTCTGCCGAATCCTCAACAAGTTTTATATTATTGTTATTACAAAATTCCTCAATTTGTTTTGCTTCAGCAGGCAAGCCATACGTGTGAACCATAACTATGCCTTTTGTTTTTTTTGTAACGCATTTTTTTACATTTTCTAAAGTCATATTCCATGAATTGGAATCAACGTCACAAAAAACAGGTTTTGCATTTGTTCTGATTACTGCAGACAGTACTGAGATAATCGTATGCGAAGGGATTATTACTTCATCATCTTCAGATAGACCGAGCGTCTGTAAAGCTAAGTCCAGAGCCACACTTCCATTTGATACACATACTGCAAATTTCCTATCAAATTTTTGGGATGCCAAGATTTCAAATTCTTTTACAGGTTGACTAGTACCAGATATATTGTTTTTTAATAAAGATCTAAAAACCGATAGCAAATCTTTATTTGTAAGCTTTGGCTCGAATACTCTAATCAAATCTAAAATCTCTTTTTATCAGTTTTTTCATTGTAAGGACCTTGCTTTACTTCTATAAACTTTGTTTCTGAATTGAAGGAGATTCCATGACCTCCATCAATTAGTGCGATTGTATCCAAGCTTTTAAGGTTTACAGTTTGAATATGGTTTTTTTGATTATCATAAATCACAACCTCTAATTCACCATCCAAAACTATTAAAACTTCATTTGTAAAACTTATTTTTCTTTCTTGTTTTGGGTGGTAATGTCTTTCAATTGTTGTATCCTCATTTAGATTAAACGATGCCAATTGAAATTCAGCATCATTACTGGTGATGAAGTTTTTACCCTCTTTAATATCTTGATAACGAATAATATATGCAAGTAAATTTTCTTCTTGATCTAATATCTTCATTTAATTCTCCTAGAAACAATAGCTGCCTTTATATATGGTACACCTCTCTTAAAAAGTTGTATCAACGAGCTTGCAGTTTTTGACTCACCATATATTCTTGTTTCACATATATAACCTAATTCTTGAATATTTATGCCTTTTCTCATTAACTCTGTTATCAAATAAAGAAAATATTCCCCGTAGGAAGACTTGGAAAATGATTCTTCAGCAAAATAATATTTTTTCCCAATAATAAACCCACTTGTTAAATCTTTAATTGGACTTTTTAAAATAAAAATTAACAATTTATTAAATAAGGTTGAGGCAATCATTCCTGAAACTGAATCTTTGGATTGACGAACGTTGACTAAAGCTGAAAGAAATGAGGTTTTACCAATTTCTTGAATTCCTTTATATCCCCCTCCTTTTACAAATCGGGATCCAATAATGACATTTTCTAAATTTTTACTTTGTAAATTTATCAAATCTTTGATAGTTATAGCAGGCATCGAACCATCAGCATCAAGCCACATTACATATTCGTAATTAGATTTATTTATTCCATCATATATAGCCATAGGTAAAGATGGTTCAGTTTTTCTTTCGAGTAATTTAATATTCTCATTTTTTGAATTCAAATTGAAAATTAATTGTCTTGTATTATCTGTAGATCCATCGTCAACAACAATTATTTCGTAGTTTCTAATTAATGATTTGTTAATACTGCTTACTATTTCTGGTATTAGTTTTTCTAAATTTTCACATTCGTTAATCGTTGGGAGAATAATCGTTAGGTCAATTAAGTTTTTATTCACGGGTTTATGGTAACAAATAATTTATGTTTATAAATACCTAAAAGTTTTATAAATTATTTAGTTAATTTAGCAAATAATAAATAACCCATCTTTTTTTGAGTGATTTTTGCAATTATTTTATTTAAATTTAACCCAAATTTAATACTTAAAAAAGAAAGGAAAACTGGAAAATTAATAAACTTATCAATTTCAATTTGATCAAAATTTGAATTTTCAATTAGGTTTCTTAATTTACGTTCATTAAATTTACTCAAATGCTCATTTTTATAACTAACAGGTCCAAAAAAATTAATTACTACATCTAAAATATACATTGTGGTGTTGAAGTTTGGTGTTGTTAAAATTAAAGTTCCACTTGGTCTTAAAGCTTTGTGTAGCTTATTCAAAACCTCTAAATTATCATTTTGATTTAAAAATTCTATAAGTCCAAGAACAGTGATGATGTCATATTTTTCTTCTTGATTATCAGATTCAAATTCTTCAAGTGTGTAAAACTTACCTCTATCACCATATTTATTGCTTGCATATTCAATTTGTTTATCTGAAATATCAATTCCAATTGAGTTTGCACTTGAATAAAGACCAATTAATGAACCTGACCCACAAGCATAATCTAAGTGTTCTTTATCTTGTAATAAATATTTTTTTATTCTATCAAAAGTTATATTGTGCCAGTTTGCTTGAATACCTCTGTTTCTCTTAAGACCTTTAACCAATATTTTATCGTAATAACCGGTTTCTAAATCACTACTCCAAAATTTTGACATTAAAGAAACTCTATTCTATTCTTCAATATTTCCATTATCAGAGAAACTAATATGAATATACTTTTCAATTTCATTATTGATTTTTATTTTTACAAAAGATTTATTGGAAAAATTTCTACTTGCTATTTGTCTTAGTATTTTCTCTTCATTAGAGTTTTCTTCGATTGTAATTATTTCAGGAGTTGGTAGAAGATATTTTGAATAAAAATTACCATCTTTTTTTTGAGGAAAAGTTTTAATCTTAGATTCGAATATGCTTTTCCAATTTTCATTAAATAAACTAATAATTTCTTTCTTTAAAGCTTCATGAGCTTCCCCTGCAGTAATTGGAAAGTCAAGCTTTACTTTTTTTTGTTTCCATATATCTCCACTATCAAGTTTTTCATCAATTACATGCAATGTGACACCGGAGTCATTTTTATTCCTTATCTGATGTACATGAGGATACCAACCTCTGTCTTTTGGAAGTGGTGAAGGGTGAAAATTTAAGGAGTTTTCTTTAAATTTATTTACTATTTTTTTTGAAAACTTCCACGGCCAATAACAAGATACAAGAAAATCCTCTTTCATTGGAGAATTTTTTAATATTAAATTTTCTGCTTCATCTTGATTATTAACATAATTTATTTTGATTGATTCTATAGATTTATTTTTTGGTTTATCACTACATATAAAGATTACACTTTCAGAAGTTTCAAGGATTTTTTTACTTATAGCCTCAATAATTTCAAAAGTTCCACAAACAATGACATTTTTATTATTCATTCAAAAATAGTATATCAATATCATAAACTAGAAATTCGACAAATTTTATTGATTAAAGTAACAATTTTTAATAAATAGCAGAAAATGATTTAATATTATATTGTGGTTTTTAATTTTTATCAGAACGTAACGAAAAATTTTAATTTTATTAAATCTATAAATAATTTACAAGAACTCTATCTTTGCCAATTAAGTATTCTAAAATCTGATACAAAAACACTGATTCCACTATCTAGAGTTAACTCGAAAGAAAAAGATACTCTTAAAGATTATTTAAAAAATGATAATTTAATTAAATACCTATATCAAAAAAATGATGGTGAGGTTCTTGGAGAAATATTAATAAAAGTAGTTGAAAAAAATGAATCAATAAGTATTTTTGCAGAAAAATTAAAAGAAGATATTGATCAAGATGAATTTAATAGAGTTATTTTGAAACTGAATAAATTGTTAAGAAATACTTTTCTTGCGAGAAAAATAAATTACGATTTTGAATTTCAAGATAAAGAATACAATAAACCTGAAGATTTAATTCTTACGGCAGGACCAATGGTTTCTCATTATGAAAATATTTATTCCTTAGATGCTGTAAACAACGGTTGGAATAAAGATTGGTCTAAACATCTTGATAGTTTTGAAGAAAAATTTTCTGATTTTATTGGTACAAAATATGCAATTGCTACATCTTCATGTACTGGAGCAATTTACCTTTCTTTGCTTGCAGGCGGTATAAGTGAAGGAGATGAAGTAATTGTCCCAGAACTAACATGGGTTGCTACAGCTAGTGCAATTAAATATACAGGTGCAAAACCAATTTTTGCAGATATTGATATTGATACATGGTGTATAGATACAGGTCAATTAGAAAATCTAGTAACTGAAAAAACAAAAGCAATAATTCCTGTACATTTATATGGAAATCCAGCAAAAATGGATGAAATTATATCATTTGCAAAGAAACATAATCTAATTGTTATTGAGGATGCAGCTCCAGCAATTGGTGCAACATTTGACGGTACAAAAGTGGGATCTTTTGGAGATTTTGGATGCTTCAGTTTTCAAGGTGCTAAATTACTTGTTACTGGAGAAGGTGGCATGGTCGTTACAGATAATGAAGATTTATTTAATAAATTTAAGAAACTTTGGGACCATGGAAGGGTTCCAGGAACTTTTTGGATAGATGAATTAGGTTATAAATTTAAAATGTCAAATTTACAAGCAGCCTTTGGCTTAGGTCAACTTGAAAATATAGAGGTATTAATTGAAGCAAAAAGAAGAAACTACTCTAGATACTTTAAGAATTTGTCTCAAATTAATGGAATTAAATTGAGTAAGGAAGGAGATAACACAGAAAGTATTCATTGGATGACAAGTATTTTACTTGATAAAGAAATTGGCTTAAATCGTGATAAGTTCTCTGACGATTTACGCAAATTAAATATTGATACAAGACCTGTTTTCCCATCAATTAGTCAATATCCAATATGGGGTGAAAAATACAGAGAAAATAAAAACTCAAAAATTGTAGGAGAAAATGCAATAAATTTACCAAGTGGAGTCAATTTAACTGACAATGAAATTGACTATATAAGTGAATCAATTATTTCTTTAGTAGAATCTGTTTGATCCTTCTTAAAAAACTATAAATTTTCTTGAGATTATTTTCTTTTTTTTCAAAAGAAGATTCAAATTTATTTAAGTTTTTAATTCTGGTTTTTTTGATTGATTTATTTTTCTGAATATTAATTTTTGCAATAGACGATAACCTATAAAAAAGATTTAGCTCTGTACAGATTAAATTTTTAGAATACAATATTTCATTAGAATTATTTTCATACAAATTATTTTCGATACATTCTTCAATTATTTCAATGCTCTTATCTAAATTATTAATATCAATCTTTCTTAAAGAATTACTAGGAAAGTAATCATTAACATTTGGTGCACCACAATAAAATGGAAAACTCAATCCTAGATACGAATCAAAAAGTTTCTCAGAGATTACATAATCCATATTTTTATTTTCTAGAGAAATGTGGTATTTATAGGGTGCAATTCCATCCCATTTTGTATCTAATTGATTTATACCGTTTCCATACCAATCAAGGTCCTCCCCAAAATGATCTTTCAGACCATAAACAAAATCTAATCTTTTTCTATGTCCCTCTGTAAAATTTTTATCAGAGCAAAAAACACTCAAAGTCTTAGTTTTTTTTATTTCCTTTAACGATAAAAAATAATTAAGGTCTCTTTCAGATTTTGAATAAATGCTATCGCCGTGGTTAGCATTTATCATCCAAGGCAGGAAAGGAATGTCTTTAAATGTAGGGATTTTTGAGTCATAACAGGAGTAAATTTTCCCAAATTGTTTTAAGAAGTTTGTTCTTGGCGTTTTAAGAAAATGATCTTTATTGTAAGAAGTTTCAGCAGATAAAAATATAATATTTTTTGGATCAATTCTACACTCTTCATGTTCTTCAATAATGTTCTCAAAAACAAACCAGATGTCTGGATTTTTAATATCTTTATTTATCCAAAATCTACAATCATTAAATTCATTATTCTCGTTTCCTACAAATTCAGATATTGAAGAATCTTTATCGTAACCTTGCAGAGTAACTTTAATATCTATCATTATTTGACTAGTTAGTTATTGATTTAAATTTGATTTGTACCATTCAATTGTTTCCAAAATAGACTCTTCAAAAGTAAATTTACTCTCTATACCCAAATCATTTTTAATTCTTGATGAATCCAGCTGTTGGTCTTTGATTTCAAACTCTGAATCCAATTGAATTTTTGGTTTTATAATTTCTCCAACTACTAACGTTGAAATTATTTCATACACTTCCATAACACTTTTTGTTTCACCCGAGGCAAAATTATAAGCTATAAATTTGTTTTTATTTTTCATAACCGCATCAGCAGTTGCAATGTATGCATTTACAACATCTTTGACGTAAACCCATTCTCTTTTAAAATTTCCTTTTGTTCTTAATATTGGTATTTCACCTATTATCAAATGTTTAATTACTCCTGGTATCAGACGATCCCAGTTTAAGTCACCACCACCGTAAATATTTCCACATCGTAAGGTGGCTACATTGATATTGTATGTGTTTGCGTACATAGTTGTAATAAGATCGCTTGCAGATTTAGAAACTTCATAAGGAAATTCACCATTTAAAGCAAAATTTTCTTGATAAGGTAGCTTATCACTTGTTCCATATGCTTTATCTGAAGATGCTAAAACCATTGGTATGTTTTCCAATCTTGAAATTTCTAATAAGTTCCATGTTCCTTTTATGTTTGACTCAAGAGTTCTTAATGGATTCAACAATGCTTCAGTCACTTGAGTTTGTGCTGCAAGATGAAATATAAATGTAAATTTCTTATCTAATATTATTTTTTCAATTTCTTCATAGCTTGATACGTCAATATAAAATTTTTCAATCTTATCAAAAATATTTTTACTCTTTAATAGATCATCTTTTGTTTCATCTATTGCTATTCCTGTTACATTACATCCCATATTCAATAAGTCTTCAACTAACCAACTACCTAGCAATCCTGAAGAACCTGTAACTAATATATTTTTATTTTCAAATAATGAGGGATCAATCATTCCATACTTTCCATGGAGCTTCGTTTTTGTCCCATAGTAAGTTTAGATTTTGAAATTCTCTATATGTGTCCATTGGTTGAAAATAACTATCATGATTAAAAGCATATAATTTATTTTCGTTTGCAATTTTTTTTAAAGAATTTTGTTCAAAACTATCATTTTCATCAATAAAATCAAAAACATCATAATCTAGAACCATAAATCCACAATTAATTCTATTTTCAATTCTTCCTTTTTCATCAAAAACAGTGACAGAATTATTTTCATCTGTTTCAATTACTCCAAATCTTGACTGAGGTTTTGTAGCTGTAAAAGTGGCCAGTCCTGAGTGACTATTATGAAAATCTAATAATTTTTTAAGATTTACGTCTCCTAAACCATCTCCATAGGTCATCATGAATTTTTCTCCCTTGGGGATATATTTTTTTATTCTTCTTAGTCTTTCACCAGTATTTGTATTCAGTCCAGTGTCGGACAAGGTTACTCTAATATCTTTTAAATTGTCATCGTGATTTAGAAAACTAACTTCAGTGTTTGGCCCTAGAGTAACTTCAATATCATTATTAAATGAATTAAAATTAACAAAATAATCTACAATTGATTCTTTTTTATAACCCATACAAACAATAAAATCATTAAATCCATAAAAATTGTAGTTTTTCATTATGTGCCAAATGATTGGTTTAGAACCAATTTCAACCATTGGTTTTGGTTTAAATTCAGTCTCTTCTCTCATTCTGCTGCCATAACCACCAGCTAAAATTACAGTTTTCATTTTTTTACCTTTGTTTATATAAATATTAGTAACAAGCTACTCTCTAAATCTAGTAAAATTATTCTAAATGTCTGTAAGAAAAAAAATTATTGAGTTAGTTGAGAAGCACTATGAAGAGGAGTTTCCAGAAGAAAAATTCATTCCAGGAGAAACTCAAATTCCAGTTAGCGGTAAATCATTTGACAGTAAAGATATTGAATCTTTAGTTGATGCATCTTTAGATTTCTGGCTTACTGAAGGAAGATTTACAGATATATTTGAAAAGAAATTTTCTGAATATTTACAGATAAGACATACTATCCCTGTAAATTCTGGTTCTTCTGCAAATTTGTTGGCATTTACGGCTCTGACTTCACATAAATTAAAAGAAAGAGCAATCAAAAAAGGAGATGAAATAATTACAGTTGCATCAGGATTTCCAACAACAGTTAATCCAATAATTCAAAATAACTGTGTACCAGTTTTTTTAGATTGTGAACTCGGAACTTACAATATAAAAGTTGACGACCTAGAAGCTGCTTTAAGTAAAAAAACTAAAGCAATTATGATAGCTCATACTTTAGGCAATCCATTTAATTTAGATGTAATTATGAATTTTTGTAAAGAGAATGATTTATTTTTGATAGAAGATTCATGTGATGCTTTAGGTTCAAAATATGACGGGAAGTTTACAGGTACTTATGGAGATATGGGTACTTATAGTTTTTATCCAGCACACCATATAACAATGGGTGAAGGCGGAGCAGTAGTAACAAATAATGGAGTTACTAACAAAATTCTTGAATCTTTAAGAGATTGGGGAAGAGATTGCTGGTGTTCTCCAGGTAAAGATAACACTTGTAAAAAAAGATACGACTGGCAACTTGGAGATCTTCCATATGGATATGATCATAAATATGTTTATTCTCATATTGGTTATAACCTAAAACTTACAGACCTACAATCTTCAGTTGGCGTATCCCAGATTGATAAATTAGATAAATTTATTGAAGCAAGAAAAAATAACTGGGAAAAACTTTATGAAGGGTTAAAACACCTTGAAGAATTTCTAATATTGCCCGTTAAAGAAGCCAATAGCGATCCAAGTTGGTTTGGATTTGCATTGACTATAAAAGAAAAAGCTCCCTTTTCGAGGCCCGAGTTAATCAATTTTCTTGATGAGAGAAAAATTAATTCTCGTTTTCTTTTTGGAGGAAATATACTTTGGCAACCAGCATATTCAAATATTGAACATAGAGAAATAGGAAGCTTAACTAATTCGAATACGGTAGCACTAAGCACTTTTTGGCTTGGGGTGTTTCCTGGTTTAACAAATGAGATGATAGCTTATGTAATAGAATCTATAAACGAATTTGTTGAAGGTAAGACAAAATAATAATGAAACAAGATAAACAATTATTAAAAAGATTATTGGATATCTGTTATAAACATAAGCTTCATCATTTAGGAAGTTATTTTTCATGTGTAGAAGTTATTGATGAAATATATAGCCAAATGGATGAAAAAGATATTTTTATCCTATCAAACGGCCATGCATCAGTCGCACTATATGTCGTATTAGAAAAATACTTTGGTTTCAATGCTGAAGAATTATTATCTGAATTAGGAGAACATCCCACCCGAAATGAGGAAAAGAAAGTTCACTGTTCTACAGGAAGCCTAGGAATGGGAATTACTGTTGCAGTGGGGAGAGCTTTGGCAGACCAAAATAGAAAAGTCTATTGTATGATTTCTGATGGAGAATGCTCTGAAGGTTCTGTATGGGAGTCTCTAAGTTTTATCAACCAAAGCAACATTTCAAATCTACATATTTATGTAAATGCGAATGGCTGGGCAGCTTATGATTCAATAGATCTCAAATATTTAGAGAAAAGATTGAAGACTTTTTATCCTGAAATCAATTTTGTAGAAACTTCTGTAGAAAAATTTGGTCTTTCAGGTCTCTCAGCACATTATGTCAACTTCACTGAGGATCAATATAAGAAAGCAATTGAATCCTTATGAGAAATACATTTGCCGATCAACTATTTGAGGAAATGAAAATCAATAAAGATATTTACTTGATAGTTGGTGATGTTGGATATGGAGTTTTTGATAAATTTAAAGAAGAATTTCCCGATAGATTTATCAATCCAGGTGCATCGGAACAACTTATGATTGGGATGGCAAGTGGTCTTGCAATGGATGGAAAAATCTCAATTGTTTATTCAATAACGCCTTTCATTCTTTATAGACCATTTGAATTTATAAGAAATATTGTAAATAAGGAAAATATACCAATAAAAATTGTTGGTAGTGGTCGCGATGAAGATTACGGAGCTCTGGGTTTTTCACATTTTGCTACAGATGATGAAGATATTATTTCAAATTTTGAAAATATTAAGATTTATAAACCCCAATCATCATCGGATTTAAATATTAATGAATTTCTATATAATGAAAAACCTTCATATTTAAATCTAAAAAGGTAGCTTTGAAAGTTTTAGTATTAGTCACTAATTCTACTTTCTATCCCTCAAATACAATTGTTCCATTTTTAAAACTTACCTGGGGTAAAGACAAAAGAATAGATACTATTTACTATCAAGGAGGAGCTGAAAAGATTAATTTTGAGTATCCTATTTTGAAATTAGACGTACCTTCTTCTTTTGAACATGTTAATGAAAAAGGATTGAAAGCATTTGAATGGATTTTAGAAAATTATGAATTTGACGTTCTATTCAGATGTACAACAACGAGTTATCTAAATATAAATGAACTTTTAAATTTTATTCAAAATGTGCCTAAAGAAAATCTATTTTGCGGACTTGTAGACACCTATCCAGCTTATGATGTTCCCGATAATCAAAAAATAAAATTTGTTTCAGGGGCAGGTTGTTTTTTTTCTAGAGATGTTCTTGAAAAATTAATTAAGAATAAAAACTTATATGATTATTCATTAAATGATGACGTTGCAATAAGTAAATTATTAATTAAAGACTTAGAAATACCAATCACTATAGGCAAAAGACAAGATTTTTACCATGGGCTACCAAAAAAGGAAGGTATCGATTTAGAAAATTATCATTTTAGATTTAACTTAAGAGATACATACTATCCAAGATTTTTAGAAGTATTAAGTTTATTAACAATACATCTTGAATATAAAAAAAATGTAAGTTCCAAAAAATATGTTTTCTTTAGCTTAGTTTTAAGGTTTATCTCATTATCTCTTTTCGAAATATTGAGAATTATAAATCCTAGATTCATTAGCGATAATTTTAAAAAATTGTTCAATAAATTATTAAAGATTTTTATAAATATCATAAAAAGTAATTCAATAATTTACGATATTTCAAAAAAAATAAAAAAATGGTCTAGTTGAACTAATCTAATATAAATATTTTTAAAATATTTCAAAATGTATATTAGATTAAAAATAATGTTAGAAAATCTAAAACTCTCTATAGGCTTTGTTCATATCGTATGATTAAAGGCTATAAAAACCTGATAAATAGACTACAAAGATTTGCCTTTTTATCTAGGACTATCAAGTTCAAAAGAAAAAAAATTAGAATATTCATATCATTTGCGATAAAAAATCTTAATGCTGGATTTGAAATAGTTATATTTCTTATAATTTCATATATAATTACAGGTCAATTACCTGAGAATGAAATATTTAATTATATTGATATAAACCGTATAAAGAACTTTCTTCCAATAATTGTCTTACTCAGATTAGGATTTAATTATTTAGACGTTCTTAATCTTTCAGTTTTGCAAAATGCAACTTTATCATCATTAAAAAAAGAAGCATTGAAAAGATTGTTTCAAAAAGAAAACTATTCGTATGCTTATATGAACTACAAAGTTAGCAGTGAGTCAAACCAAATTAGCGACATTTATAGAACTTTCAGTGGGATTGCAGGTTTAATATCTCAAATAGCCGTTTTTTTTATTACAATTTGTTTCCTAAATTTAGATGTAGCAATAACACTTTTTGTAATTGGTGCTATTTTTTATAAACCTGCAAATATTTTGATTTCGAAAATAAGGAATAATGCAGAGCAAGCGAGAATAATTGCCTATGAGCTAGATGATGATCAAGAAAGAATATTGAGTAATTTTTATTTAATAAAACTTTTAAATAAAGAAGATGAAGAATCTTCAAGGTTTTCAAAGTCTGTAGATTTTGCAGAAAAAACAAGTATAAGGAATTCACAACTTGGATTTGTCTCACATAATGTTTTTACATTTACAATTACATTTTTGATTGCCATTATCCTAGTTCAAAGCTTTTTTAAAATACCTGTTAGCTTAGAAATAATTTTTTTAATAATCAGAGGAGTCCAATATCTAAGTCAGGCTGTTACTGCATACGGAAGCTTAATTGCAAAAACAGTTTTTGTAAAAACTTATTTAGAAGGATTGAGCGAAAAATCAGAAGAGAAAAAAGGGTTTTATTCTCTTGAAAAAAGTCAGAAAAATAAAATTATAACAATTAGAAATCTTTCATTTTCATATGAAGGGCATAACAAACAAATTTTTAATAATTTAAATATAGAAATCGAAAAAGAAACTCATAACTTAATAATTGGCCAGAATGGATCTGGTAAAAGTACATTAATAGGACTAATGACTGGAATTTATAAGCCAAATTCTGGTGAAATTATTGTGTCAACAAAAAATTTTGGATATGTTGGACCAGTACCATTAATTTTTGAAGATACATTAAAGAACAATCTTTTATATGGTGTAAGTGAGAATGTAAATATTCAAGAAATAATTTCATTAGTCAAAAATTTTAATGTTTTTGACTCTGAAGAAGATATTGATCTTGACAAAAAAATTAATTCAAAAGTTTTATCGTCTGGACAAATGCAAAAATTGTCCTTTATTAGAGCTATTTTATTAAAACCAGATATTTTATTCCTAGATGAATCAACATCTAATCTTGATAAAAAAAGCATCATCAACATTGGAAAAGAACTTAGAGGTTTAAAAAATACAATTGTAAACATCACTCATAAACCCGAAGAGTTTCAATATGCTGATAATATTTATGAAATTAATGATGGAAATATAAATATTTTGAACAAATGAAAGTGAATATAAAATTTAAGAATTCAATTATTTATAAAATATACTTTAGAATCAAAAATTTGTTCTTTTATAGAATAAGAAAAATTAAAAATTGGATTTTATATTATTTAATATATGTATTTCCTGGCATCTATAGGCCATCAAGTGAACCCTTTATATCTGGAGATACATTCAGAAAAATGGCAAACCATGTATTTGATGAAACAAAAGGTTTTTATCCAAATATGGTAAAAGATGGAGATATTATTTTTCTAAAGGCTGATATGATTGAAACTTTTTTTAAATTCTTTCACCAAAAAATAAAGAGTAGATATGTTTTATTAAGTCATAATTCAGACTTTTCTTTCGATTATGAAAATCAAAAATATTTAGATGAAAAAATAATCCATTGGTTTGCCCAAAATATTAACTTTGATTCAGATGAAAAGTTTTCACTATTACCGATTGGGCTTGAAAATCGTAGATATTTGAAAAATGGATTAATTTATCATTTTAATAAATATAAGAATTCTGAGAAAAAACATTTAGTTCTCTTGTCCTTCAACGAAGAAACAACTATTTCTCGTCTAAAAGTTAAAGAAGTCCTTAAAAACAATAAATTAATTACTTCCCAAATGTTTAAAAATTCTGATTTATATAAAAAAACTTTATCAGAGTCTATGTTTAATATATGTCCACCGGGTAATGGCCTTGATACACATAGGTTTTGGGAATCATTACTGTTAAATACTCTTCCGATTGTTGTTAGGTCAAGTTTTACATCAAACCTAGAAAAGCTTAATATTCCTGCTTTATATTTAGATAAGTGGACAGATTTAAATGAATATAAAGAAACTGAGTTGAAATCACTTTATATGGAAAAAATAAATAAAATTGATTTAACTTATTATGTTCAATTTAATTATTGGAAGGATCTAATTTTAAATTCTAAATCTAGCATTATTACATGAAACGTTTGTAACAAAAAATTTTAAATATATTAGTACTGGCATTACTAACGATTAATTCTTATCCATTTTTTATAAAATAAATCTAAATCTTTACCTTCCCAGTAGGGCCAGGGGTAAAAGATTTTACTGTCGTTATTTTGTCCTAGTCTCGCTGCCCACCAACTATAAGTACTATTGCTAATTATAAAATTTTCGAATTCAATCATTTTTGAAAAATCCTTAATCGTATTTTGCATAACATTGTCACTCTTGTTTGGAAAATGTATTTTTTCTGCCGAAGCAAATTCTTTTTTAGATTTAACCCACTCATAATCATCAGTTATAATTTCATAATGAAAATTACTAATCATCTCAGAAGCTCTTGAAATAGAATCAAGATAATATTGGAGGGGAAGGTATTGTGCATGGTCACCACGTCTTACATGTAATACAGTAGAGCCTATCTTTTTTTTCATTTCTATTGATTTTTGAAAAGAATTGAACTGAAGTAATCCCCTTTTAATATTATCTATATTTTCATCAACAAACATTCTGTCTTGCCAATAACCATTAAAACTTATAGTTGAAAAATTTGATTTATCCTCTTTTGTCCAATCTCCTTTTTTAATTGAAGTAATTTCCTCTTCATTAACGATATGAAAAAGTTTCTTATCTAAATAACTATATGATTTAATTTTGTTAATTTTTTTTTCTTGAAATTCTGATAATTTTCTTAACCCAAAATGTGTTTCATCAATAAAGAAGACATTATGACCTATTGATTTTTTTGAACTGAACGTGTACAAAATTGGATTATAATTTTTCCTTTTAAGATGCAAAGCAAATGCAACTTGAAAGAGTTGGTTTCCAAAACCGCCAAAAACATCAACTAGTATTTTCATTTATTTGGATGTTTTTTCATATTTGTATAATTTTTGTAATTTTCAGGTAGATATTTTTTTAATTGTTTTGAATGAATGTGTAAATTGACAATTTTTTTAACCTGTCCATCATGTTGAATAGTTGGTAAATTGTTTTTGAAATTAGGTTTTATTCGTTTAGAAATTATTTCAGCACCAACAATATGATGGCTTTCCTTAATTCGGTTATGATAAAATCTTCTTGGTTTTTGATGGGTTCCTCCAATATATTGACCATATGATGCAGGATCAAAAATAAAATTTGAATTATCATAAGGAAGCGTTGGTAATGGATTAAAAAAATTTTTATCAAATTTATAGATTATTCCTAGCATATCCATTTCATTTAATGGAGTATTATTATTTTCAATAATATGCTCATCAATATTTACTAAAATTTCATAAATTTTTGATGATAATTCTCTTGAAAGAGAAATATCTGGAAAAAATGAGTATCCAAAAATTAATTGGTTTATTGTATGTCTGGTGATATTAATCTTATCATCCACAAAACAATCAGAAATCTTTTCAAAAGGCTCATAAATTAGAACATCATTATCGAAATGTACAAAGTTCTTTAAATTATAATTCTCGGCAATTAGATTTAAGTAGAATATTCTTTTTAAAGAGGTTAGCCACAGAGGGTTTGAATCATAGTTCGTTCCCTTGTAGAAATTGTTCTTGTCAAGATAATTACTTTCAGATGAGTTTAATTCATTTATATTTACAACATTACAATTTTGAAGTTCAATGTTTTCGTCACATCCGATATATACATTTGCATTCTTATCGACTGAAAGTATCGTATTAACGGTTTCTTTAAAATAATCAGGAATTTTTCCTAAATTAAAAAGAATATAATTCAATTTTTTCCTCTGATAATCCTTATTTTATTTTAATTAGTGTAAATACTTTTAAATTCATTAATATTTTTTAATAATGAAGAAAATTGCAATAGTTGAAATATTAGGAGGACTTGGTAATCAACTATTCCAATTAGCATTTGCGAATTACCTCAAAGAAAATAATGTTCGAGTATTAATTAGTACAAACATATTAGATAAAGTAAATAATGAGAAAGATCCAGTAATAGCGAGAAGAAATTTAGCATTTCCTTTGTATTATTTTGGGTTTGAAGAGATAAATTATGTTTTATACAAATTTTTAAAATTAATAAAAAAATTAAAAATATCTACATTTTTAAATAAAATTACAGGTAAAAAAATATTCGGATATGCAAATCAAGATACGTTTGAGTTAAATAATTTACATTTGGTAAATCAGTATTACGGGTATTGGCAAAAATCAGAATTCATTTCAGAAAGTAAAAATTTTTTAGTAAAAGCATTAGAAAATGAGAAAAGTATAAAGCAAGCGTTGTCATCTCAGCCTGTAAAAGGCTCTACGGCATTACATATTAGAAGAACTGATTACATTGAAATGGATGAGGCTTTATCTATTGATTTTTATAAAGAGGCTATTTATTTTTGTAAAAACAATATAAATAACTTTAGATATAGTATTTTTACGGATGATATTGACTGGGTAGAGTCACAATCAATATTTAATGATGCTGATAAAATATTTTGGCAAGAAGTTGATACAGACAAAACTGTAGAACATTTTTCAGAAATGATAAAATTTGAAAACTTTATTGTTGGAAACAGTACATTTTCATTAATGGCTGCCTTAATTAGAAACAATAAATTATCAAAAATAATTATCGCTGATCCCTGGTTTAGAAATCAGAAATATACTGACATAGCAGAAACAAGCTGGATTAAAATAAAAAATGATCAGACACAGAGCTAAAAAAATTAAAAGTCTATTAGTCAATTATTATTTTGTTCTTTTTGATTTATTGAAAATAATCTTTTATGTTTTTAAAAACTTAATTAAATACAAAAAAATTGATTCTACAAATATCACTATTGTGACTGGGGCAGATTTTACACATTTTAAAAGTCTTATAAACCTTATCAACTCCATCAATAAATATGAAGAAAATATAAATCTTGTGATTTATGATCTAGGTCTTCGAGAAAATCAAATAAAAGAATTATTGAATATGGAAATTAGCTTTGAATACGAAAAATTTGATTTTAGTAAATATCCACCTTTTTACAAAGAAAGATCAAATGGAGATAATAAGTTAGGTTCATATGCATGGAAGAGCGCGATAGTAAAAGAAACATTAGATAAATACTCAGGTTCAGTAATTTGGCTAGATGCTGGTGATAAAATAACAAAAAAACTGAAATTATTAAAAATAGTTTTGACATCAGTAGGAATTTATATTCCGGCAAGTCCGGGAAGAATAAAAGACTGGACTCATAAAACAACAATAGAGAATTTTGGTTTTGATAAAACTTTAATAAATAAAAAAAATCTTGCATCTGGAATGATTGGTTTTAATTCCGAAAATAAACTGGCTGTCGAAATAGTTAACGAATGGGCTGAAAAATCAAAAAATAAGGATTTAATCTCACCAAAAGGCAGCAGTCGAAAAAACCATAGACAAGATCAATCATTACTAACATTAATTGCATACAAACACGATATTGTAAAAAAGATTCCTTTGTCTCATGAGCTATTTGGAATAATTGTTCATCAAGATCCGGATAAAATATATTTATCCCCTGTGAAGTTAGATTCTATAAATGATCAATTAAGAAAAGACTGGTATGAAAAATTTAATGATATTTCAACAAACACTCTTATCAATGCTTCATTGGTGTGGTTATTAGATTTTAGTTCTATTAGGAAATTTCCAAAAAAATACCTAGATAAAATAAGATTTGTTGCATCATTTTCAATTGATGACAAATATGCCAATAATGAATTGTTAATAAAATTGAAAGATAATATTGAATTATTTTTTGTTAAAAATGATATTGACTTTAAGCATCTAGAGAATCAGGGAATAAAAAATATTTTTATGATTCAGCAAGAAAATTATCTTGAAGGTTGTAAAGATAAGATAATCGAGATTCTTGATGGATAATAATTAGTTATAATTTAAATATGTCAGATCCACTAGTAAGTGTAATTATCCCATCATACAATAGATACAATTATCTAATTAATGCTGTAGAAAGCGTCTTAAAACAAGATTACAAAAATTTTGAAATAATTGTAGTAAACGATGGATCGGAACAGAAAGAATACTACGAAAAGAAATTCCCATCTGAAGTAAAGCAATTAGATCTTAATCCAGGATTAAAAAATATATACGGATTTCCTACAGACGCAGTAAGAAATAAAGGAGTTGAAATTGCTGATGGAAAATATCTTGCTTTTCTCGATGATGATGATATCTGGATGAAGGAAAAATTGTCATTACAAGTAGAGTTACTTGAAAACTGTAAATATAAATTTTCATCCACAGAGGGATATTTCGGTGAAGGTGTTTTTAATTCAAATAAGCAATACCCACTTTATAATTCAGAAAGATTTTATAAGAAAATAAAGAAAAGATATAAAAAAACTGAATACTATAAAAAATTTCAATACCCTGAAGTTTGGAATTTTGAATTTATTTCAATTCATAACTGCATCATCACATCGAGCGTGATGGTTGAAAAAGATTTATTTAAAAATATTGGAGGATTTAGAGGTTTGCCTAATGGTGAGGGTGATTATGATTGCTGGTTGTCTTTATTAAAACTTACTGATTTAATCTATCTTGATAAACCTTTATTTTATTATGACGGAAGCCATGGAGATGGTAGAAATTACTGAAATTTTCTTAACAATTTAGGTATTTTGGAGAAATAATATTTTAGTTTTTTAAGATAACTTGCTGATTTAAAAAACAACAGTTGCTCGTATATCCTATATGAAGTAATCAGTTTTGATTCAAATATTATGCTAGATTCGTCCGATTCAAAATATGAATTGTTAATTAAATTAATCCAATAAGGAACAGTTAGTAAATCTGGATTAATTTGATCATAATTTTTTAAAAATTTATCAAGTAAATTTTCATTTATTTCATCATAACTATCAATAAATATAGCACTTGAAGAAGGAACAAAACTATATGTATGATGAAATTTTGTAACTGGAATAGATCCGGAATATAAAGTTTCCCAAAATCTATGGGTATCAAATCCGTTTCCCCAAGGACATAAAACAAATTCATACTCCGTTAATCTTGAAGCATACTGATCGAAGGATAGGTCTGGGTCATCAAAAAATAACAAATCATTTGATTTAAATTTATCTTTTATATTCTTTCTTTCATCGTTATTAGTATTTGGATTGTAGTTACAATAAATTTGTCTTACTTTATTCATATTTTTTTTACTTCCCAAAAAGTTGGCATATGTTAAATTCTTAGGAGAGTAATTATTAGCTATTCCTAGTGGAATTGGAAATAATTTTTCATGTTTATAGTCTATATTTATTCCGTACCACTCAGATATGCATTTTGGTTTGGTATTGAACAATTTTTTCGTAATTTTAACATCTGATTGAGAAGTCACTAATTTTATATTTTTTAAATTATTTATTTTTTTCAATAAATAGAAAAGTTCATGAATGTAGTTGCTATGACAAAAAATAATATCATTTTCACAAATCTCTAATCTTATATTTTTGTAAACAATTAAAGTATCATTTTTAGATAATATTTTGCTATATTTATTTTTTATATTTTCAAATTGGTCATGAGTTATAGCCTCTACAAAAACTTTGTCACAGTTTCTGGCAAGGTTATAGCTTGTAATCAAATCATCTTCAGATATATATTTGTTGTTAACTTTCATATTTACTAAAAATAGTTTTCATTGTTATTTTAATGAAGCTGATTTTATTTTTTAGGTATAGAATATCTAAATTCACAATACCTTTAAAAAATTGCAATAAGGATCCTAGCCTATAGGTAGTTGTTATGTGAAATTTTTCAGAAAATAACTTTCTAAAAATTAAGTGATAATAAATCGACTTTCTATTGTAAACTCCTCTCACAGTCCAAGGTTTGTAGCTACCTGAATAGTGTAAAAATATCATTTGATTTAATGACTCATCAGAAGCTTTAATTTTAGAATTCTTTTCTGTGAGATAAAGATTAAAATTCAAATTATTATTTAGTTCATTATATTTTCCGTCAAAATAATGATTTAATATGTCTTGATCCCATAATTCAATTAATTCGCTAATTTCGTTCATTTTTTTTCTTAAGACTTTTGTTAAATTATTTTCTCGCCACTTATTAAGATCAATTAACATAACTCCTGCATTGAAATATTTTTCATTATTCATTAATAATCTTTCATAAACATTTGCGTTATTTTTATTTTTATAATGCTCTGTTCTTACTGAGATTATGTGATCTGATTTTTCTAATACTTGTAGTGTGCTTTTTATATCCTTGGTAGGGTCTTTTTGACAAATAATATCTGCATCAATGTAAACAATGTTTTTTAAGTTTTCAGGTAAATATTTTTCGATAAAAATTCTATAGTAAGTTGCTTCTGAAACATGTGATCCATCAACTTTTGGAAAGTTTATTCCAGAATTATCAAATTTATAAAAATTAATCTTGTTTAATTTATCGTGATTATTTACAAGATTATATATTTCTTTGAAGGATTCAGGTTCATTATGTAATATATGAACATTTATTTTTTCAGAAGAGCACTCTAACAATGAAAACAATGAACAATAAGCTTGAATATTATAATTTTTGTCAAAGCAATAAAGATAATCTATCATTCTAAGGCTTAAGAATATTCCAACTCAAATTTTCGTTTTCATTAATATTTAGAATCATTGATAAAGCCCAAGTTAAAAGTAATGTTCCATGTAAATCAGCTTCATTAAAGCCTTTTGTAACCTTCACTCCGTAGTAATGTGTTTGAGACTTGTTTAAAAAATACGAAAATGCCCCTTGTTCTAGAATAAAGTGTTGAAAAATAATATTTGTTAAATCCTCAAATAGTAAAACAATTTCTTTCTTTTTATAATCTGTCTTTTTAGAGGCCATATATAATACATAAACTAAATCAACGATATCACAACCCTCAGATTGAGGATTAATTGACAAAGCTAAATCTATAATTTTTTTTGGGTGATGCATATTACAGTCGATCCAGTCCAGACCAGTTATTACTTTCATTAATCCATTAATGACTTCTTGATTCGATGGTTGATTGCCTTGAAAGTATGCACCAGATTCATTATCAACATATTTTGTTATCGAATTAAAAAGATGTTCCTTTGCTACTTCATATTCTTCATGTTTGAGTTGTGTTCTTGAAAAAACACATAAAGATGAGAATTGTGCACCAGAATCCCAAGGTTTGTTCCAATTTAGAGCTGATATAAATTTACTTATATCATATTCATTTTTTGGAAAATCTAAATATTCAAATTGATTTTTGTAGTTTACTTGATGAATTGTAGATATTGCTTGTTTAGTTTCAGCACGAATTGATTTTTCTAAGATGTTTTTCTTAAGTTCATAATTTCCAAGTTTTAAATTATTTAATGATTGTTTTAAAAAAAATTTAATCCTATTTTCATTATTGAAACAATTTAGATATTTCTTGTCAACAAAAGAGCCCTCTCCAAAATCAGATTCCTTTGTTTGATAGTTGTTTAAATATTTAACCCAATCTGATAAATTCTTATCATCAAGGGAATTCAAGATGTATTTACTTTTTAATGCATAACAACTAAAACCAAGATTTAAATCTATACCTGATTTTGTCACACCATTTAAAACTGGAAAGTACTCGAAATTATTTTTTTCGAGACTATTTAAAAAGTTAATAATTGAGTCTTCTAAATTTTTATCTAAATTAATTTTCATAATTTTTATTTTTATAAAGGCCTATCATTCTGAAATCGTTCAGCTCAATTAATTCAAATCCCACTTGTAAAAGTAAATTATTTACATCCACCATTGTATTGTTTTGGTTTGCTCCCCTCTCAGATCCAAAATCAACACTTACGAAAGCTGTCTTTTTTAAAGTATTTTTTGATCCTGATAATACCTCTGGTTCATATCCTTCGGCATCTATTTTGAAAAGCTTAATATTTTCTTTTATATTAAATGAATCAAGCGTTTTTGTGTCCACTTTAATTGATTCTGAAGTACCGAAATCGACAAAGGAAGAGTTTCCTCCTTCATTATCAATGTAAAAATTATTTGAACCATCAATGTTCGACAATCCAATATTATGAACAATATTTTTTTCGTTTTTTACATTTAACTTTAGGCAATCATACGTTTCTTTATCAGGTTCGAACCCTATATAAGTAACATCAAAATTTTTTTCTTTAACAGCTAGAAATAACTCACCAACATTTGCTCCGCAATCGACTATCACATCATCTTTTTGAATATCAATAGAGTTCAATAAATATGAGTCATAAAGTAAATCAAGCTGGTATTTAAAATTTTTTACTACTCTAAGAACCCTCTTGTTCGGATAAACTGCAACATTTTTATTTTCTATTATTTTCACGTATCTATCATTTTCAAAAATTAATTTTCCATCTTTGCTAAAAAAAATATTGATAAATAAACAAAAATTTTTTCCATTTAGTCTATTTATAAAAAAACCAATAAATTTTCCATAAAATATTAAAAATATTTTTTTTGATAGTGACAAATTTTTTTGATTAAGATCTCTGATTAAAAAAGGGGGTACGTTTACAAGATATGGAAGCCTAGTCATATTTTTTAGTCTAATTATCTTTGACGCTTTAAATAATAAATAAATTAATTATTTTGAATTATTGTTTTGTAGATATATCCAGTCGTATGTTTTTTTAATTCCTTCTTTGAGTGTCATCTTGTAGTCCCAATCTAGCTTTTCTCTAACTAGGTTGTTATTTGAGTTTCGACCTCTTACTCCCAAAGGAGCGTCTAATTTATGATTAATCTTCAAATTTTTTTTTCCAATTTCACAAACTATATCCACAAGTTCATTTATTGTTACCATCTCTTCTGAACCAATATTTATTGGCTCACTGAAATTACTTTCCATAAGTCTTCTGGTTGCTTCAATGCATTCATCAATATATAAAAATGATCTGGTTTGCTTACCATCACCCCAAATTTCTATCTGTTCTCCTTCACCGGCCTCTGCCACTTTTCTACAGATTGCTGCTGGAGCTTTTTCTCTACCACCAGTCCATGTTCCTTCTGGTCCAAAAATATTGTGATATCTTGCAATTCTTACAGGGACTTTATAATTTTTAGAATAAGCTAAATAAAGTCTTTCAGAAAATAATTTTTCCCATCCATACTCCGAATCAGGTTCTGCAGGATAAGCAGAATTCTCAGTGCACTCCGGATTGTCAGGATCCATTTGGTTGTATTCGGGATAAATACAAGCTGAACTTGAATAGAATATTTTAATATCAATATCTTTATCCCGTTTTATTTGTGACAATATATTTAAGACATTTAAATTAATTAGAACTGATCCCGTCATAATATCTGCATCATTATCTCCCGAAAATATATAAGCTGCTCCTCCCATGTCTGCTGCAAATTGATATATCTCAAGATTTTCAAATCCATATTTATTTTCAATTTCATTGAAAATATTTTTAACAAAATCATTATCTGTTAAATCGCCTTTATAAAATTTGTCGGCTAATGATTCACTATATTCAGGGTATTTCAAATCTACGCCTATAGTTGTATAGTTCTCGGATTTAAGCCTTTTGACCATGTGGCTACCAATAAATCCTCCAGCACCTAGTACAAGACCAATTTTGTTATTTACCATGTATAAAAATTATATATAAGTTAATGTATATATTGAATTCAAAACTGAGGAAAGATTATTAAGGTTTTAATTTTTGGTAGTAATGGTTTAGTAGGCAAATCATTAAATAATGTTTTAAGTAATAAAAAAGGTATTACTGTTTTGCCCTCAACTCGAGATGATACAAATTTGTTTTCATATGAAGAAACATTTAGAAAAATTAATGAAAATAATCCAGACGTAATTATAAATGCAGCTGCAAGAGTTGGTGGTATTTACGCTAACAATTCAAAAAGGACAGAATTCATTCTTGAAAATTTAAAAATAAATATGAATATCCTGGAGTCAGTAATTGATAAACCTGAAATTAAAATTATTAATCTTGGTAGTAGCTGTATTTATCCATTAAATGCAAAAAATCCAATTAAGGAATCCAGTTTCATGGATGGACAACTAGAACCGACTAACTCTCCATATGCGATGGCAAAATTGACCTCCATAGAACTTGGTAGATCTATTGCTGAACAGCATGGACATAAAATAATAAATTTAATGCCAACAAACCTATATGGACCAAATGACTTTTTTGATGACAAAGATAGTCATGTTATTCCTGGTTTAATAACAAGGATGCATAAGGCAAAAATAAATGATCAGAAACAATTTAATGTCTGGGGAGATGGAAGTCCTCTAAGAGAGTTTTTATATGTAGATGACTTATCAGAAGCAATATTATTTATCATTGAAAATGATATAGATTTAGACTTGCTCAATATTGGAAGTGGGATTGAGGTTTCGATTAGTGATTTAAGTAATTTGATAAAAGAGAAAATTGAATTCAAAGGAGATATTCATTTTGATACATCAATGCCAAACGGTAACCCAAGAAAACTATTGGATTCATCAAGAATTAATGATCTTGGTTGGACTAGCAAAACAAGCTTAGAAGAAGGAATTTCAAAAACTTATAAGTGGTATCTAGAAAACATATAGTTTAACTAATTGGATTTTCCCAACTAGGTAAAATTAAATTTTCATCAATTAAAACTTTCTCTTGTTTTGCAAGTTCGATATCATAATTGACCATTAACTCAACTAAATCATTAAATGAAGTTTTAGGCTTCCAATTTAGCTTCTCTTTTGCTTTTGAAGAATCTCCTAATAAAAAATCTACTTCATTAGGACGAAAATATTTTTCTGATATTTCAATATAATCTTCATAATTCAAATTAACTTTTTTAAACGCTTTCTCTGCAAATTCTCTAACAGTATGCGTTTCACCAGTTGCTATTACCCAATCATCAGCTTGATCTTGTTGCATCATAGTCCACATTGCTTCAACATAGTCTCCAGCAAAACCCCAATCTCTTGAGGCTTCTAAATTTCCTAAAGTCACTTTACTTTGGAGATTGTTTACAATCCTTCCAATAGCTCTTGTAATCTTTCTTGTTACAAATGTTTCTCCCCTCATGGGTGACTCGTGATTAAACAATATGCCATTTGTTGCAAACATTCCATATGAATCTCGATAAACTTTTGTGATATTATGTGCAAATACTTTTGATACAGCGTATGGACTTCTTGGATCAAATTCTGAATCTTCGTTTAATTTTACTTTTGAACCTCCACCATACATTTCTGAAGAAGATGCTTGATAAAATTTAATTTTTTTATCTGAGAACCTTATTGCTTCTAACATTGATAATGGTCCAATAGTCCCAGTTTGTGATGTATACATTGGATTTTCAAAAGATACTGCAACATGTGATTGGGCAGCAAGATTATAAATTTCATCAGGCTCTATATTATTTATTAATGTATTAATTGATGAAGGATCAAGTAAATCGGAATAATGAAGGATAAGTTTATTTTGATCTCTATAATTTGAAATTAACCCATCGATTCTCTCTGTATTAAATGTTGAGGACCTTCTTATTATCCCGTGAACAATATATCCTTTTTCAAGTAACAATTTTGACAGATAGTATCCATCTTGACCTGTAATTCCTGTAACTAATGCAGTTGACATAATAAATATATTACTTTCATGTTTTTTTAATCTTCGTAATTAATTAAATTTGATTTATCTTCAGTAGAAATTAAGAGACCAAGAAAAACATAATATACGATTGGATATTGAACACCTTCCATGCTCATATCAAGTGTTGAATTAAATAATATGGGTATCATAAATAGAAAAATTCCATAATTTCCAAATTTTCTTTTTGCTATTCGTAACAAAGATATGTAAAAAGCAAAGAAAGCAAAAAATTGAATGAGCCCACCCCTTGCTAATATGTTTATAAAATAATTATGGACGTTTTCATTTAGTCCGTCTCTTCCAAGTCTTCCAGGAGCAGAAGGATCTGTCATTACAGGAATTATTTCATTATGTCCATATCCATAAACAATAAGATTTTTATCTCTAAGATCTTCAAAAACATCCTGCCAAATATCAAGTCTCCAGTTAGTTGTATTGTCTTTTGACATCAACCTTCCATCTTGAATGTATAAAGATAGAAATGCTTTCCTTGTTTCTTTCTTTTTTGACACCTCTTCAACAGTTTCAATTACAGATGGTGGAGGTTCATTACCCCAATTAAATGAAAAATCAATATCACTTACGTTATATAGAGAGATAATAAATGAAAATGAAGAAATTATAAATAAAAGTAACAGTACTTTTAAATTTTTATAAAAATATTTTCTAAAATAATACAGTGAAAAAATATAAAATAATACCCCTGAGACAAAAGAACCTCTACTCATAAATAGCAACAATGGAAGTAGTAAGGATACACTAAATCCAAAGTAGGAGAATCTAAATATTTTGTTTGAGTTATATTTAAAATTTAACAAATTAGCAATCACAAGTGAGAGCATAATGTCTGAGGCTTTCGTAAATTCAAATTTATCAGAAAATGAATTGAAAAAGTCAATTATGAAATTTGGGAAAAACCCCGTTGAGAATATGTAATGAATAAAAGGCAAAATCATAAAAACTGAAAGAAAATAGTTTTTATACTTTTCAAGTTTATCGAAGTTATTAAAAGCAATTAGTGAGAAATAAAAATACCCTATTGTCCAAATATATGTACTGGTTTTATACGTATAAGCTCTAAAAATACTGGTCTGATGATAAAAAATGCTTGCGATAAAAAAAATACCTATAAATCCATATATTATTGTAAGGATTTTATATTCTTTATTTATTTTAAGTGTCTTTGAAAACAAAAAAATTGCTGGAATTAAAACTGCTAAAAGTAAACTTGCAGCGATTAAAATTTCTCCAATTCTTGTACCAAAGATATATATTCCAACAAAAGGGCGATTGAATAACAGTAAAATACTTACAAATGTTAGTGTGAGGAAAGGGATTATTTTGTATAAATTGTTTAACATTAAGCTTTCAGAATATCATTATAAATATTATCTTTTATTTAATTTACATATATTATAAAAACTAGTGTTCAAAGATAAAGTAGCAACATTTATTTACCAATCTGGCAGAAATGAGAGATTGAATTTAAAAAACTCTTCTGCAGAAGAATTTTTTTATGGTTATTTTCATTTGAAAAAATACTTTAAAGAAATAGGTATTATTGAATTTAAAAATCCAAAACTATTTAGTTTTTTCAAGGTGTTAAATCCCGTACTAAGAAAATTATCAGGACTTCCTTTTTTTAGCGAAAATTTATTAAATTTGAAAAATTTAAGTATCATAAAAAAATCAGATATTTTAATTTTAACTAATCAGAGAGTAGGATTTTCATTACTCCCTATTTATGTACTAAAGTTTTTATTTAAATTTAAATCGTGTGTGTTCATTATGGGCTTACTTAATATTGAATACGAAAGCAAAATTAAAACATATTTTAGAAAAGCTTTAACCAAATTATTTATGAATTTATTAGATAAGTTTATATTTCTTTCATTAGGAGAGTTTGAATATGCTCAAAGAAATTTTCCTAAACATAAATCAAAATTTTATTTTCTTCCTTTCTCTATAGATACAGATTTTTGGAACAATGATTTAAAAAACTCTCAAGAAAATAAAAATATTCTTTTTATTGGTAACGATGGAAAACGAGATTATGAGTTTGTCATAGAATTATCAAAAAAAATGCCAGATTTTGATTTTAAATTTATCACCAAAAAAATTAACAAATCACAAATAGACAACTCAAATGTTGAACTTATTTCAGGTAAATGGGATGACCTTAATATTACTGACTCACAAATAAAAGAATATTATAATTCTTCTTTTTTAACAATCATTCCGATAATTGAAAGCCTACAGCCATCTGGACAAAGTGTAGCTTTGCAATCCTTGATGGTTGGTACGCCTGTTATGATTACGAGAACATCTGGTTTTTGGGATCCTAAAAATTTTATAAATGAAGAAAATATTCTATTTGTAGAAGACAATCAAATTAGTGAATGGGTAAAAAAAATAAACAGATTGTATAAGGATCAAGATTCATATGAAAGTTTAGTTAAAAAGGGAAAACTGGTTATTTCTAAAAACTATAATCTCAAGACTTTTAACGATCAGCTTTTGGATATACTATCAACCTAAATTAGACTTCGAAAAGTTGAGTAAAAAAGTTTGCTAATTGAATTTGCTTGAAAGCTTTCAATTCTTGAGGATATTAATTGATCTCTTCTTGAAATCATATCCTCAAAGATTTCAAAATATTCCTGACACATAGTTTCTGAGCTGTAAGGATATTTTTTTAATGTATTAAAAAAATGCTCATAGTTATTTATCATTTCGTCTAATTTTTGTTCTAGAGTTTCTGAATTAATTGCAATACCAAAATTTTTACAATATTCAGTTGTTCCCCCACTATCAACGTACAAAATAGGTAAACCACATTGTGCCCCCTCTATATGATGATTTCCTGAAGGTTCATTTAGAGAACCTGTTATGTAGAGATGATGCGATTTAATTTTATCTGCAAGTTTTTTCCCAGACAGTGGTGCAATTAACTTTGAGTTTTTAAACGTAAATTTATCTGGAACATTTCCTATATATGTAAACTCAATTTTATTCGACCAATATGGACTATTTAACATATCATCTAATTTACTGTAAATATCGAAACCTTTGTTCCAGTTTGCTCCCCAATGATGAGTTACTAATTTTAATTTAGAGTTTCCGTCCCATTTTTTTTGGTTAATTGAATTAAAGATTTCTTTATCTGCTCCAGCCATAACTACACTATTATTTTTTTTATTTATTCCTTGATCTTCATATAAATTTTTTAACCAACTGCTTACAAAAATTGTCTGGTCTGCAAATCTGTTTGAATATTTCATATAGTTGTTTACATAATTTGTTCCTTTTCTCTCATCACATTCGTTTATTCTATGCGCTACAAGAGTTTGATCATTTATATATCTAAGGTATCTGGCTACATTAACGTGAGAAAAGGCAGATGATTCTGATGTTTTTCTTGGTTCTGTGATTAAAATTATATCAATATTATCTTCATCTAAATTATTGATTACTCTGTGACCTTTTTTTTCTAAATAATTTTTTAAATTAATTGCAAATAAGTTTCCCCCGCCCCATGGTCCATCTTTTATTTTTGTGCCTATACTAATTTTCAATTTTTAACATCTTTTTATATTTTTCCATTCCTTGAGGTAATAAATATTTGTTTACTTTTTTAAAGGCATAATTAACATCTGGGGTTCCTTCAGATAACGATGTAGAAGAATAAATTGACTTTGAAGACAATATTTCTTTTGCAATTCCTACATCGGTAGAAATTATCGGAATTTTTAATTGAGCACACTCCATTATTGCCTGCGGACCTCCTTCAAATCTTGACGAAACTATATAGAGATCCAGTAGGTTATATAACTCGTTTAAGCTTGAGAAATCAACCATTTCAAAATACTTAAATGGAATATTCATTTCATTTAATCTTGCAATAATGTATTGTCTTCTCGTTCCTGTAAGTAACACCTCAATATTTGGATTGTTTTCTTTTAAAAAATTAACTTTATCAATAAATATATCTGGTCCTTTGGATAATTTTGGAGATATTAAATCTTTACCTTCTGTGTCTCTCTGAAAAGAACCAATATAGAATTTTTTCATATCTAATTTATATTTATTTCTTAATTTTTCTTTATCATTTATTTCAAACCAAACATTCTGATTTATCCAAAACGGGATTGTGTGTATTTTTTTGTCTGTATAATGTTCAACTTGTCTTTTTGTTCTATTAGAAATCACATGATATTCATCAACAAATTTGTCTCTAAGAAAAAAATTATCTATTTCTTTTTTATCAAATTTCTTCTCATCAATATGATGGATTGTACAAATTACTTTTTTATTTTTTAAATGTTTTTTTGGTATTTTGTTCCATGTCCAAGGTGCAATAATCCATATAATTTCAGAATCTTTTATATTATTTGCGGAAAATTCACTTTGATGGTCATACCATTCAGATCTGAATCTATCTACAACCCAGTTTTCTTTTAATTTATTAAGAAATACTTTTTTCAACTTTCTTCCTAAATTTTATTATAATTTTGGCTCAATATTCTTTTTTACACAGTCAGCATAATATTTCTGTTCTTCAGAGTTAATATTAGAAATATTATTTTTCATGTTTAAGTTATAAAGTGGTTCTTTTATAATTCTAATTTTGTATTTTTTTGAAACTAAATCATACATTAGTTTGTAGTCTTGTGAATAATAAAATTTTTCATTATAAAGATTACTTTCATCAATAATTTTTCTTTTTATTAACAGAGTGCCGTGTACAAAAGGATTTTTTATTTTAATTAGGTATTTTAAGGGTAAATAATATGAATAATTTGGTATTACTTTTTTTGAGTTGATAACTCTAGCTCTAGAAGAAACAGCATCAAGATTATCCGAAAGCATAACCTCCATTTGGGTTTTAATTCTGTGAAGTTCACTAAAATCATCTGAATCTTGTCTAGCAATAAAGGCTCCTTTTGATTTATTAATACCGATATTTAGAGATCTAGTTAAGCCAATATTTTTATTGTTTGAATAAACAAATACGTTTTCATATTTTCTCTCGTACTCTTTGCATATAAATCGAGTTTCGTCAGATGAGCCATCTTCAATAATTATTAATTCAATATTTTTATATGTCTGGTTCAAAATACTTTCTATTGATTTCTTAATTGTTTGTTCCGAGTTGTAAACACTCATCACTACTGATACCAAATTTTTGTTAATCATTTTGAGCTATCTGAGAAAAAGATGAGATTAGATTATTTTTATCAAGCTGATTAAGTATAAATTCTTTATTTTCTTCACCTATTAATGTATGTTCTCTAGATGTATAAAGTAAGTTAATTTTTCTTTCAAGATCTTTGTAATTAAATTGTTCAAAAGTTAACAAATATTCCTCTGGAAAAAACTCTGATATCCCACCAGTGTTGGGGAATATTGATGGCACTCCTAAAGAAGATGCTTCACAAAGTAATGTAGGTTGGCCTTCATACAGTTTTGTTGCAGTAATAACACCAAATGAATTTTGAATTATTTCTAAAACCTCCTTATTTTCTTTCTCTCCTAAGAATTCAATATTTTTATATTTAATATCTAACAGAGATTTTAATAATGGACCATTGCCAATTATCTTTAACTTAAGATCATCAATACTAGAATTTAAGAAAGCATTAATTAATTCTTTAACCCCTTTTTCTTCAGATATTCTTCCTGCATAAACAAGATATGGCAATTTCTTACTATTTACAGTATTTTTAGAGACATCTATGTAGTTTGGAAAAATTTCGATTTTATTATTTATGTTCAAACTATTTAGGAATTTTTTATGAAAACTTGTTAAAACAAGAATTGTTAAATCCATCTCATTAAGAATTTTGAAGTATTTTTTTCCATATTTTGTTACATATAGGGATTTAAAAAATGAGTCATCAAAATATTTATTAAAAAACCCTACATCTTCTCTTTTCTGTCCACAGCAAAGGCAAATACTAATCTTATCAAAATGTTTTTTTGATAAATAGGTTCTTGTACAGTTGAATCTAAGATTATGAAGCTTTAAAAGAACTTTAATGTTTCTTTTTTTTAAAACATTAAAAATACCAAGTGATGCGGCAAACCAAGTGTTATGAACGTAAACAATATCAGGTTGAAACTCAGAAATTTTTTGATTTAACAATCTTTCATTTTTTATATTCCTGTTGAATATAAAAGAAAATACTTCAAGAAAATAGTTTTTAATATTGTTTGAGAAAAAAAGAGTTTCGACTTCAAAAATTTCATCTAATAGATTGAGCTCATTCTCAACAGCTATATCCTCTCCTCCTTTGTTTTGGTAAAAAGTGTGAATAAACAATATTTTTTTCATTTATAAGTTCATCTTTATATGTTGAAATGTCTCCTACATAGTTAATATTAACCTAATGAAAGTTATTCTTTTCTTTACATATGGTATTTCGCTTAATGATTGGAAAGAAAGTGGTTTATTGAATAGAGAGATTCAACTATATAAGAAACTCCATGAAAAATATAAAATTGAATTTGCATTTTTAACGTATGGAGATGATCAAGACTTAGATATTATTAATCTTCCATACATTAAAATATTCCCAATTTATAAATTTTTGAAAAAAAGTAAAAACAGGTACATCAACTTACTTAAATCCGTAACAATACCATTTAAAATTTCTCAAGAATTGAATCAGTATGATATCTTTAAAACAAATCAATTATTAGGTTCATGGGTTGCAATAATTTCAAAAATTAAATTTAAGAGACCCTTAATAGTTAGGACTGGTTACGATTTACTTACATTTAGCAAAAAAGACAATAAAAATAAATTAAAACAATATCTATATTATTTGCTTACAAAGACTGCATTAAAATATTCTGATTTATATCTTGTTTCTTCAAAAGTAGATAAGGAATATCTATCAAAAATTTTATTAAAATATAAAAACAAAATAACACTTAGGCCAAATTGGATAAATATAAGCTCAAGCAAAAATTTTGGGGAAAGATATGATAAAAAATTAATAAGTGTAGGAAGACTAGAAAATCAAAAAAACTTTAATGAATTAATTGAAGTATTTGCAAATACAGATTTCGAAATTGAAATATATGGAAGAGGTTCAAAAAAAAGTGAATTAATTGATAATGCTAGAAAATTTAAAACAAATCTTAAAATTTTTGAGCCAGTTTCTAACGAAATATTAGTTAACAATCTATCTAATTATAAGTTTTATATATCTTCATCAAATTATGAAGGAAATCCAAAATCTGTTCTAGAAGCAATGTCTGTCGGATGCATTGTAATTGCTAAAAAAAATAAAAATACAGAAGAAATTATTGAAAATAATGAAAATGGTTTTTTATATGAATCACATGATCAATTAATTGACTATATTAAATTAGTAATAAATGATGAGAAGCTGTGGAATAAAATTTCTAGATCTGCAGTAGATTCTGTAGTTGAAAGAAATTCTTTATCAAAATTATTAAATGATGAATATAAAGACTATGAAAATTTAAACTTTTCTTATAAATCTTAGGTTGTCTTTTACCTCAATATGCAGGTGATTATCATATGTTATATCTGTCACGTAATGAGTAGCATTAATAATTGTCAGATTGAGATTTTCAAGTTCTTTGTTAATTAAAAGTTTAGAATCATAATCTAAATTAGAAGTAGACTCATCTAATATTAAGATTTCTGGTTTTGATAAAAGCGCTCTAATAAATGAAATTTTTTGCATCTGCCCAGAAGAAAGTGATTTATTTGTTATTTCCATTTCTAAATCTATTTTTGTTTCATTAAAAAGATTGTAAGAATTTATGAGGCTTAGAATTTCCTCATTACTAATTATTTTTGAATTTCCGTACAGTAAATTTTCTTTAATTGTTCCATTTATAATTAGGGGCGTCGCACCAACATAAGCAAAACTATCTGAGTTACTTATTATTTTTCCATTAATAGGAACCAATATTCCTGAAATTAAACCAAGTAAAGTAGATTTTCCCGACCCATTTCCACCCGAAATAACAGTATGTTCACCATTTATTATTTCTAGATTTACATCAGTAAATAAATTCTGATCAGAAGAAAAATATCTAAATGATACATTATCCATCTTTATTGCATTATTCTTTTCAATATTCTCATCAATAAAGAAATACGAAGAATTTTCAACTTTTTCTTTATTTCTCTCAAGATTATTTAATTTCTCAAGATGTACATGGGAGTTAATAACTAGATTGAGTGTGTTGTTAAAATTACCAAGAGTTTGAAAAAGTCTTAACATCACACCTATAAATTCAAGTGAAATTAATTTTGCTAAATCATAAAAAGCAATCAGAATTGAAAGAATAAAAATTGTGACAAAATTTGGAGTTAAATTATTTATTGCTCCAAATTTATAGTTATTCAATACTGCGGAATAATATTTTCTTATTGTTTGTTTAAACTTTGTAACTTCTTCATCTGTTGTTTTAAGGATTTTAATCAAGTAGATGTTCTCTAATACTTTCTGAATGGTTTCTAAAGTTATATGTTCATTTTCATATGCTTCATGAACATAATTTCTTCCTCTTTTTAAAAAATACTTCGTAGGAAAAAATAAAAAGACTGCACCAATAACAAAATACAAAACAGTATCAAAATTAGTAAATAATAAATAAAAAGTATAAACAAATATTTGAAGGAAAAAGTTCAAAGATGAAGCTAATGAGCCATAAAAATATGAAACATGTCTACTAAGTTCGTTAACATAAAAGTAAGCATCAGCGACTGAGTAATTACTTTTGTCAAAAACTTCATTCATTAAATGCATTCTTAGATTTTCTTCAACTTGTAGTTGTAAAGACTGAATATTTATTCTTTCAACAAAAATAAAGATAAATCTAAAAATGACAATTACTGGAAGTAAGAAAATATTGCTAATAATGAAATCTACATAAAAAGCGATATCTGTTTGATTTTTATCTATAAGGTTTGCAAAGGATAAGATAACAAGAATATCAAAAAAAACTGTTAAGTTTGCTAATAGAACTGAAAGCAAGATTCTAACTTTTTTCTTATTTACACTTGTAAGTCGTGAAACAAAAATAACGTCATCGATAATTTGTTTTATTTTTGCCATTTTTATAATCCTAGATGCATCATTATTTACTACAAGGAATCTTTTTAAATTTTAAAAATAATTTTTAAGACTCCTTTTTAAGAAATTGATAAAATGCAGTAATGGAAGACAAACCAAAAAATCTTATAAAATACAAACTTAGAAATTTATTATTCAATTATTTAAGAAAAAAAGATTACATCATTAATAATTATTCTGGTGACACTAACTTGAGAAATTTCTTTAATAGTATAAAACCTGTTGATATCCAAGAAGGATTAATAAGAATAGGAGGTAATAACGACGGTGGTTATTTGATTCCAAATATTTTAGAAGGAATCGAGTACTGCTTTTCACCAGGTGTTGCTGAAAATGCAAGTTTTGAAAAAGAATTAAGTGAAAACTATAATATAAAATCATTTATGTGTGATCTTTCCGTAAATAATCTTCCGATAGAAGATTCCTCTTTTAAATTTTTAAAAAAGAATTTAAATGTCTACAGCAACGAAGAAAATATAACCTTTGAAGATTGGTTCATGAGCTCAATAGATGAAAACATAGGAGAGGCAATATTGCAAATGGACATAGAGGGCTATGAGTACAAAGTTTTATATGATATACCTCAGAAAATACTAAGTAATTTTAGAATTCTTGTGGTCGAATTTCACGACTTTTCAAGGTTTTTGTTTGAGCCAATTGGGTATCATTTTGTTTCTGGACTCTTTGAAAAATTGCTTAGTCAATTTTCTGTTGTACATATACATGAAAATAATTGTTGTCCTTCAACAACTATGAAAAATATCAGGATACCAAAAGTTGTTGAAATGACTTTTTTAAATAAAAATTATGTAAACTCTACAGGTAAAGAAGCATCCATACCACACCCATTAGATGAAAAGAACGTTCCAGAGCTACCAGACTCTTATTTCCCAAAATTATGGAATATATAATTTAAGACTTAATAAAAAATTTGTTTTATAAAAAGTTAGTCTACTGTTTTCCATAGATGAATAGAGGCTATTGATTTGTAAGGTGACCATTTTTCTGCATATTCGTCATAAAGTTTCCAAACACTATTAGGTTCTATCATTTTTGAATTATTCATTGCTAATCTTAATCCTGCATCTTTAGATGAAAACACGTTAAGTTTGCCAATACAAAATATTTCAAACATATTCACTGACCATGGTCCAATGCCAAAAATTGATAATAAAGTTTGATTTAATATCTCATCATTTAAATTTGATAAATCATTATTTTTTTTATTCAGGTATAAATTAGAAATTTCTTTAATTGTTTTTGCCTTATTTAGACTTAAACCCAACTTTTTTATTTCAGATATACTCAAATTCTCAAAATGTTTTTCATCTAAATATTCTGAGTTAAAATTTGCTCTAATATTTTTAAAAATGGATTCTGCTGCTTTTGTGGATATAAATTGAGAGATAACGATTCCGACAAGCGTATCGAATTGATTTTTTTTAACAGGCTTAAAAACAATATGACCATTTATATCAATTATTTTTTTTAGTTTTTTATCTTTCTGGCGTAAATATTCTTCTTTTTTTGAAAATCTCATAAGTGTTTTTTAGCCCATCAAAATATTCTTATGATCCTAAGTGCTCTGAATACAATAAATAAGTTCAAAAAGATTCATAATTTAATTATAGAAAATCAATTACAAGTTTTTATATTTAATCATGACTTACTTGATGTTCCAAAATTTTGTATTTGTTCGGAAATATAATTGGAAGTATATTCCATATTAAAGTATTTAATATTACATTCTTTTCCATAATTTAACATTTCTATATGTTTATTATTGTTAAGTATTTTTTCTACTTTTTTATGAATTGAATCTATGTCTTCGAGTTTTATTAATAGAGCTAACTTGTCCCAATCAATTTTATCCTGAAAAGGTAATATGAAATCATCACTTATGTAGATAGGTATACTTCCTAAATTAATACTTTCATAAAGTCTAAATGAAGTTGGTCCATATCCTCTAGGACAAAGTGTAAATATTGACTTGGAGGTTAACTTTCTAAATAGTTTGTTATCTTTTTTAGAAGCACTTGTTCCAAAGTAGTTTATGAGTTCATAGCCGTCAAGGTGTTGATAGATTTTCAATAATTCCTCTCTTATTTTGTGAGTGTTTCTACCTAAATACCCAACTTTGATCTTCTTTCTTGACATGAAATTCGGTGTTTGTTTTTCGGTTAAAAGTGGAATATTAATATATGATAAATTATTATTTTTTGGAGTATTAAACATACCACTACAGCTGAATACGATCGTATTATTTAAATTAACTAATGGACCACCGTCATACTGAGTAATAGTGAAAAATTTATTGTTTTTAAAATCTAAACTATTTATGAAGCTTTTAAGCATTTCGATATCTTTTCCATACTTATTTTTTACAAGATAGTTTGTCCACTGTATTGGCAGATAAGTTAATTCTGTATTTATTTCTTCATTTATATAATAATTATAGAAATAACCCTCAATTCCAATCGACTTGTTATGAATTGGATAGTTTAATATAGATAAATCCATCAATTCTTTTGGTATATTTTCAATCATTTTTGATTTTTTAATTGTCCAAGAAGGTCAGACACTTTTTTATCTGCATAGTCTTTATGTGATACATAATAGCTGTCTGGTCTTAAACGATGATAATGTGAAAAATTTGACAAAATTTTAATTTCACAATTATTTGTTAACCAAAAGTAAGAAACAGCGAATGCATCCGCTGATGCAAAATCTTCATTTAATCCATTTTTACAATTATTAAGATATGTATTCCTGTCAAATAACGAATTTCCTATATTTAATACAAAATCCATACTCTTACTTGTTATATTGCTCTTAGGTATATTTAATTGTATATTTTTTTTATTTATTAAAGTATCAATTTGTGCAATTACAATTTTATCGAGAATATTTTTAGAAATTGAGACCTTATCTTTTTTAAATAATTTTATTGATCCAGGAATATATTGAGTATTCTGTTGAAAATCATGTTCTATAATAGTTTTTAAATAAATGAGGGATTCTTTTTCAGGAATATTATCTGAATCAATTTGGTAGACAATATTATTTTGACATCTTTCTATTGAGTAAAACTTATTTTTAAATCCTCCTAAATTTTTTTCATTTCTGAAGAGTTGTATTTTATCATTATGTGTTTTATTTAGTTTATTTACAATTTTTTTTATTTTTCTAAATTCTTTTAAATCAGAGCAATCATCTGAAACGATTATCTCGTCACCAAAATTACTCTCAAGAAATGGAGATATGCAACTCTTTAAATACTTTGATGAATTGTATGTTGGAACAGCTACACTAATTTTATTCATTTTTAAGCTATCGTCAGTATAGTTATTAAAGTGAATATTATTACTCAACAAATTTTTATATATGACTTTAACAAATTTAGTGAGGACAATTGCTAATTAGTTTTACCAAACTTGTTAATAAATATAACCTAAAAATAATAGGTGTATCTCACTTTGGTGCGCATAAGGGACAAGAAGTAAAAAGTTATAAAGAAAATGGGATAAACAATATACATTTGTTTGAACCCCAAACTAATGTTTTTGAATTTTTAAGTTATAAATTTCAGGATGTTGATGGAATAACTTTGTATAACTTTGGTCTTGGAGATTCAGATGAATCAATGATGCTGAATTTAGAAAAAAATAATGATGGAATGAGTTCATCTATTTTACAACCACTTGAGCATAAAAAATATTATCCAGATATTGAATTTAATGAGACCGAACAAGTAAATATAAAAAGGTATGAGGATTTAAGAATTACAAATGTAAATTTTTTGAATATCGATATACAGGGTTTTGAATTGGAAGCATTAAAAGGATGTGGAGACAAACTGTCCAAAATCGACTATATATATATTGAAATTAACAGAAAAGAACTTTATCTTAATAATCCGCATGTAAGTGAGATTGATAATTATCTAAGAAACTATGACTTTTTAAGGGTTAAAACAATCTGGGCAAGTTCAAATTTACCTTTTGGCGATGCTTTATATATAAAAAAAGAGAATTTATCAAAAAAGTATATACTTTTATGTAATATGAAATCTTTATTTTGGTCAACAGGATTATTTTATATTTTCATTGATTTTTTTAGGACAATAAAAAAATTTCTAATCAAAATTAGAAATTATTTAAAAACTATAGTGTAGATATCTCAAATTATTGGTCCAATAAATTACCTAAACGATATCTAAATGAAATATTTTTTGATGATGTTAATGACGTAATTTCAAAATATATAAATATCGAAATTTAGATTAATTATTTATGAAAATGCCGATTTTTGGGGTATCTTCTAAAGATAGAATATAGAGATTTTCTTCCTTTAAATATAAGATATCTCTTATTCTTTCACCTATCTTGTATGATTGAATTAAAGTTACACCTGAATAATCGTCATCAAACATAAGATTGTAAATTCTTCTATTATTTAATGAAGTCAGAATGAATTCTTTATTGGGTCCTTTTTCGATTTCACTAATACCAATTGAAGGATAAAAGAAATAAATTGGCTCTAAAAATCCATATATTTTGTGAGATTTCTTTAATGGTGCTCCCTCAATTGTTACGTGTCCATAGTGCTCTCCATAAGATGAGATAGGCCATCCATAATTAGAGCCTTCATTTCTTAAATCTAGGAGATTAATTTCATCCCCGCCCATTGGTCCGTGCTCAGTTGACAAGTAAAGATTATTCGTATCTGTATCTGTTAATCCTTGAGAATTGCGATGGCCTATTGAGTGAATTTTTACTTTTTCACCAAGACTATTTAATATGATTGTTTTTCCAAGATTAGATAATGGATCTTGTGCCAAGTTTCTATTAAGGTATTCCCCTGTCGTAAATAAATATTGATCTTCATTTATTTTTGTTAGTCTACCACCAGCAGAATGACCACTAAAAGAGGGTTTGTTGTCTTCATTTACACATTCATTGTGTGTAAAAAATTCATTAAATTGCAGATATTCTAGGTTCATATCTGCAATTAGTACAGATGTATTGTAACAATCTTCTGTATGTTGTTTTGAGTAAGAAATAAATATCTTATTTTCATCAATAAGAATATCTTTTACCCCAAACCAACTTGGTTCATAGATGTTTTCATCTGAAACTATTCCTTTAAAGTTAGATTCAATTATTTCAAAAGTAAATTTATTATCAAGTAAATTTTTAATTTCAATAAATCCAACAATCCCACTGCCCAAACTAAACACTACTTTATCTTTATACTTGTCAAAATACATAAAAGATTTTTGTCCAGATTTGAAAGTATTGAAAAAAGAACAACAAATATTGCTTTCCCTTAATATTGAATCGTCACTAAATATTGTTATCTTATCTAAGCAAATTTCTTTAGTGTTTGAAAAAATATTAACTTTCTCTTCATACGACAATGTATTATCGTTGTAATCTTGAAAATTTATATCATCACAATTATCTTCAAAATTAACATGTTCTTTTAACTCAATTATCTCAACATATCTTTGTGATTCGCAAACAATAGGTACTTTATATTTATTACAAATTTGATCAAAGAGTGGAGAAGGCTTATTTCCAACGGTTGTGCAAGCAGGTATCAAAATAGATATTATTAAGATATTTCTAAATGAAAATTTACCCATCTAATCTTTTACTACAAACCAGGAATTATCTTTAACATCAAAATTTTTAAATGATTTTTTTACTGCTTCTCTAACGCCATCAAATAATTCATAATCATCACCGACAATAATTCCTCCTTTTTTTATCTTGTCTTTCCATGATGTAATATCATTAAGTACTCCTTCATAGGTATGGTCCCCGTCAATATAAACAGCATCTACACTTTCATTATTAAATAAAGGTGAAATCTTTTTGGAAGTTGTTCGGTAAAGTTTAAATTTTGGATTTTGGATTTTATTTAAAACATAGGAGTAACAATAATCCATTTCTTCTTGTTTTTTTTGAGAAAATATATCAGATTCGTCATATCCAGAAACATAAGGATCAATACCAATAAAGTATTCAATGAATTCGTCAATTTTGTCAAAAGTATCCAAGACGTTTCCTCCTCTAGCAACTCCTACTTCAACAATTGTTAAATTTTCTAGTGGATTTACATAATTTTTAATCAATTCTGAAAAAATTCCATACTCCCAATTGGTATTTTTGTCTTCATTTAAGAAATGATTTTCATATTTATTAAAATCATTAACAATGTTATCTTTCGTAAAGATGTTTTTTGAATTTTTATTTATAAATAAATTTTTAAATTTTTTCATATAAATTATATTAGTTTTATGTCACAGTTCTTGTCGCAGTTTTGATTTATTAGAAAACTAGAAAGAAAAAACCCATATAGATATTGGTGGCCAGAGGCAGAATCGAACTGCCGACCCCTTGTTTTTCA